>Ga0210393_10005012_pt1 | contig 10449 bp, 15 predicted proteins | sample IncBWC27OmetaG_FD_160068 | JGI IMG/M metagenome (GOLD analysis project Ga0210393, IMG submission 160068) | Forest soil microbial communities from Barre Woods Harvard Forest LTER site, Petersham, Massachusetts, United States - Inc-BW-C-27-O ...
CCTCCGACTACGACCACCAGCACCTCGAGCGACCGTTCCAGCAATTCAACTGACTCGGGTACCGCAGGCACCGTCGACAGCTCGAGTTCTCATCATAGCGAATCCACAACTGTGACCCCGAGTAACTAGTCCGACGCCTGGCGACAATTCTGCAATGAAAAACAAACTCAATCGAAAAAGAACAGCCGTGCCGGCTCTCGCGGTTGCACTATTCATTGGCGGCGGACTGTTCGCCGCCAATGTCCGCGCCCAACCGGCGACAACCGACTCGAACTCTGCGTTCCGCAGAAACGACACTGTCAGCGTTAACGCGGAACATCACTACAATTCTCCGGCTGAACGCGCGAACGACGCTCTATTGATCACCGAGGTCAAGAACGCGCTTGCCAATGACGGTGTCGGTGACGGCTATCCCGTTGCCGTCGATTGCGATCACGGCAAGATCATGCTGAGCGGTGTGGTCAAGTCGGCGCAGGACGCCAAGCATGCCGGCGATATCGCGGCTGCAGCAGAGGGCGTCACCGGCGTAAACGATCAACTGACGTGGCGCTAACAGGCTGCCAGTTTAATTAGGGAGCTGACAATCACGATGCTATTGATTCTGATCATTGTACTGATCCTGTTCGGCGGCGGCGGCGGTTACAGAACCTATCATCACGGCGCCAGGGATCCGGGTGGCCTGTTGATGCTGATACTCATGATCGTGTTGATCGTCTGGTTGGTCGACGGCGGCCTTCACGTCTAACTGTCCTCTCGGTTAATAGCCGCAAGCCCGCACGGCGGACCGCGACGACGCTGAGTCTCTTAGTCGAGACTCAGCGTCTTTTTTTGGTCTTCACAAAACAGGAGGTAGTGATTCGGGTAGTGTCCTGATTTCGAAACCAGGACACTACCGACTTGGGGCGGGTGCGATCACAGTCCGAAGAAGAGGTTGATACCCTGGGGTGGCGGCGAATCGTAGCCCGGTCCCGGTCCGTAGTAGTACGGATCAGGCGCTGAGTAATAGTTCGGCTGCGGCGCGTAGTAATTGTAGTCCGGCTGCGACGCGTAGACTTGGCCGCGGTCGCCTCCGCGGTAGCCGCGATTATCGTTGTCGCGATGCTGAGCGCCGCCGCGATCACGATCGCCGCCGTTGTGGTCGTTGTCGGCGCTGGCCGGTCCGACGGCGAAGCTGCCAAGCACGAGGGCAAATCCGACCGCTGCAGCGATCCTGCCGATTTTATACTGCAATTTCATTCTCGGTTTGAGCGATACTTGCATAATGAGACTCCGTCCTGGGACTGACTCCCTTTTTACTTGTTGGCTGCGGTCTGTTTGACGGCCGAGGCCTTTTCACGGTTGCGGAACAGCGAGTCGGCGCTCTTTTTCTGCGTATCCGACATCGTGTTGTAGAGAGCCTCGAACGGCGGAACGAATTTCTTCATTCCACTTTCATGTGCCTCGATGACCGACTCATAGGACTTGATGACTTCGACGGCGCTCATCGACTGCGAGTCTGCGGCGCGCTGCTTCTGCAGGTCCACCATCGCCTGCGCGTTGTCGCGCATAACCATGGCCAGAGCGTCCCATTGCGGCTTCTGAGCCTCGGTGATGTGGAGCTTCTTGTGCAGATCCCTGATGCGAGCCTCGACCGACGTCAAGCCGGCGGCGGAATCCGACGCGGGGGCCGCCATCGCTTGCTGCGCAGGCGACGGCACCATTTTTTCGGCCGCAAGCAAAGGGCTGGCGAGAACGATAGCGCCGAGCAGAGTTGCCGCCGCGCCCGCTGCGCGTACGGTTCGATGTGTGAAAACAATCATGACCTGGACTCCTTGTCAGTTACGAACACTGAGATGTTGAGACTTTCGCGTGGAGGAACTTTGACGACCTCTATCAGTCTCTCCCAGCCACGACCAACATTCCATCTGCATTCGTCCAGGGACGTGCTTCGCAGCACGTTCATGCGAGTAATCCTATTTAGCATTCGTCCTGGGGTTCTTCATATAACGCTAATGCACTCGGTTACAGTACATTCCGATGTAAGTTGATGAACAACAGAGTAGAACATCAGACAGGAGTTTGAATAATGAAACATACACTTAATCCTGCAGTGGCTATTTGTGTTGGTATTGCGATGACGTGTGTAATCGGCTGTGCGCCCACTACTCACGTTACCGAAACCACGACAACGAGGCAGTACGACACTACAAATCCGCCAATCGTGACGGCGCCGATCGCCGAAGCGAATACGACCACAACCACTCAGTACAACAACGGCACGGTGCAGCGTACGTACACGCAGCCCGCCCCGTATTCGAGCCAGGATCAGAGCACGACGACGGTGACGACCGATGGAGACGACGGGAACGTACAGCGACGCACTACGACGACGTATGCGTCGCCGTACTAGTAATCGTCGAGTACATATCGCGATAAGACGGAAAATAGACAAAGGAGAATGTCATGTTGCTACTAATCATTATATTAATCCTGCTCTTCGGCGGCGGTGGTGGTTACTACGGATATAGTAACTACGGTGCTGCTGGCGGTCTCGTACCGCTCGTACTCGTCGTGGTTGTGGTCTGGCTGCTGATAGGCCGCGGCGGGCTCTGACGATCGGATTATGGCCGGGCGAATATAAACTGCGTTCGTCGGGTTTCGTTACGCGCGTAACGTAATCGAGCGACGCGGCGGTGGAAGAAATTGTCTCGCCGTCGTAACGTCCAAGTTCGCACAGACAGCGTCGCGATAGTCCGCAAATGGAAAAAATGGCCAAGGAGTGCTCGGGTGACTCTAGTCAATATAGTCGTGATCCTGGTCGTGGTGGGTCTGGTGATGTGGCTAATCAATACCTACATCCCGATGGCCGGGGCTATCAAGAGTTTACTCAATATCGTCGTGTTCGTGGTCGTGTTGATTTGGATTCTGCAGACGTTCGGGATAATCGGCGCGATACCCGGAGTCAGGATGCCGGCTTTGAAGTGACTAAACCAAGCGGTCAAAGAACGATCATTCTTCCAGCAACCGAGCGGCGTTCGCCGCAAGGGGATGGGTGAAAAGGCGGGCATCCGGGAGACTCCCCCCTCCCTCGGTGCCCGCCGACTTTTCCGGTGTTCAACTGTTCGAGCGAATAAACAAACAAGCACACACTGCAACCGGCAGCTCAGAGGTGACAGAGATGACATTTGAAGATACCGCAAATTCCACGGTCCGCGGCGCAATGGATCAGGGCCGTCAAGCGGCAGACAAGGCCAGCCAGGCAGTCAAGGACGGTTACGATGCGGCGCAGCAATACGTCAAGGACAAGACGGGTGACCTGGATCTGCGGGAGCTCGTGCGCAGTGAACCGTGGTTTGCGATCGCGGCCGCGTTCGCGGTCGGCTACGTCGTCGCGCAGATCGTTCGGCGCGTTTCCTGACAGGAGGCGTAGCGCAATGAACAATTCAGCAGAGGCCACCGCGGCGGATGCGATTGAGAAACTGCGTCGACGGGAGCGGAACATCGGCGAGTACATTAGAGAAGAACCGCTGACTTCGCTGGCGATAGCGAGTGGCGTCGGATTTATCATCGGCGGAGGCGCCAACAGCCGCCTCGGGCTCGCACTCCTGAGCATCGTGGGACGAATCGCGCTCCGCGGCGCGGCTACCAATTTTATCGTGGACCTGGTCGCCGGCAATCACGACAGCCGAAGACAAGATCGTGCAACAACTCACGGCGGAAGACATCGCAATGGACACTATGACAACGGAAGAACAGATTTCAGCGATCCAGACTGAGCGCGACGATGCGCGCCAAAACCTGCGCGACACGTTGACCCAGGTCAACGACAAAGTTGAACGCACCGAAGACGAGATGCGTCCCGACCACGTTATCGAGAGCCATGCGGTCGGAGCCGCGTTGATAGCAGGAGCGTTGGGCTTCTTCTTCGGCTCGATCGTCAACAGCCGCGGAGCGGGTCCGATCGTAATCGCAGCACTGCTCGGCGTCGCGATCTCAAGACACGGCACCAACGACGAGAGTTGAAGTTTCAGGAACTCTGCACGGCTGATCAGATGACAGAAAAACAATCGCATATCTCCAACGGCGTGCCCGAGACCGTACAGGATTGGCCGACGCTGGTGGGTCGCGCGGTAGACGACGTAACGCGTATCCTGCAGTCCGAGGCGCACATGTTGGAGACCAGCATGAGCGCGGCGCTGCAGACGCGACTAGCTAGTGCAATAGCTACTCTCACTGTAGTCGCAGTGATGCTTTCCGGCGGAGTATGCGTCCTGTGCGCCGCGATACTGCTACTCCATCAGTGGCTACCGTTGTGGCAGGCGTTCGGACTCGCGGGCGTCAGCATCCTGCTAATCGGCATCGCGAGTTACGCAATCATGAAACCTGCAGCCGGCCTCAATTCTGCCTGAGCGCGCTTCCCGACCTTCGGATCGATTGGGCTCGCCGGTCCTTATGACGGCGGGCCTCTTCATGTTTAACTACAGCGATGATCGCCGCGGTTGAGAGCTTCCTTGGTCAGTCGGGACCGTGGTCGCTGGTCGTAGTCTTCGTCGTTATCGTACTCGAGTCGGCGGCCGGCCTCGGTTTGATCTTCCCCGGAGAGGCGATGGCGGTGATTGCGGGCGCGATGGCCGCTGACGACTTCTTTTCACCGTGGACGGCATTCGCCGTAGTAGCCCTGGCCGCGATGATTGGCGATCTGACGGGCTACACGATCGGTCACGCCAAAGGAAAGGCCGTATTGGCGCGATGGGCATTTGCGCGCCGCCAATATGAAAAGCATCGCAAGCGCATCGAGTACTACTTCGAGCATTACGGCGGCGCGACGGTATTCGTCGGACGCTTCGTCGCAGTAGGGCGCGCGTTCGTGCCCTTCACTGCGGGTCTGTCCGGGATGCGAATCAGAAAATTCGTGCCGATGTCGGTGCTAGCAGGGTTGGTGTGGTCATCGATTGTGGTAGGCCTCGGCTATACGCTGGGCTCCAACTGGAGACTGGTCGAGAAATGGCTTAAGTCGCTCAGCGCAGGGATTATCGTACTTGCGATCTTGACCGCCCTGATGGCTGGGGCGTGGCGGTCGGTGTCCCGGCGCCAAACCCAGATCGTCGCTGCGTGGAACCGGCATCTCACCGGGCGCTACGGCTTCAATCTGAATCCGTTCGTGGATTTCATCCGCACCCGCTTTTCGCCACGCAGCTACCTGGGTCTTCATCTTACCGTTGGATTGATCGCGGTGACGGCGCTGGCGTGGCTGTTCGGCGGCATCGTTGACGCCATCTCGGACCAGGGGCCGCTCGGCGGGTTGGATAGGACGGTGACATTATTCGTCAACGCGCAGCGCACCCCGCTGCTCGACTCAGCTGTGGGCGTGATCGCGATGCTCGCCAATCCTGTGTGGCTGGCCGTCGTCGTCGGTGTCGGAGCGCTCAGCTATGCGCGCCGGCGAGAGGCGAGCTTGTCGATCGCGGCTTTGGTGTTTCTTGCCGGCTCGTACGTACTCGCCTACGGGCTGCAGGCGATGTTTGCGAAGCATGCCGCTAATCAATCTGAACTGGAGCTGGTGAACGGATTTGCAGGCTTTCCCAGCGCCGCGCTGACAGCGTCAACCGCCGCCTATGGGATGCTTGCGTATCTGCTCGCGGCCGAGACGCAAAGCTGGCGCTTGCAAACGCTCAGCTTGGCAGGAGCGCTCTATACCATCGCGCTGATCGGCTTCGCAGGTATCTACTCGGGCCTGGCACTGAGCGCGATCGTCGGCGGATTCGCACTGGGCGGATGCTGGCTGGCGATCTGTGTGACTGGAAGTCGAACGTACAATCGACTGCGCAGCGCGAGCAGCGAACTCGCCTGACGATTTGATCCGCAGAGTACCAATTCAAATAGCCACTTTTTTGTCGTTGCTATCCTAGAGTGGCAATACTCTGACATTTTGTTTCCTACTGTCTGCTCGACTGACTATCGCCTGCGGTTTGCTTTGGAAGCGATCGTGAGCTCCTGACTAGTACCCTCGATCTTCTCCGCGGTTATTCGCGTAACCGAAATCACCAAATTGTTCCAAGGTACGAATCTTGCCTTTACCCCATTGGTGGATCGCGCCGAGCGCCGGAGTTTATTTCCGCGCCGGCGCTTTTCACCCAAGGGGAATCTGAACCAAGTGAACGTGCAAAGGGATGGAGGCATCAGGGCTGAGTCGAGCTCAGCGATGTCTGGCAAATGGCGTAGGTCGCGACCGCGACCGCTCGTATCAACTCGGGGTTTACATCCTGATTTGCAATTCGACTGCTACCTGCTGACGGCGTGCAGTCTCATGCTCATGGTCGCGCTGGTCGTCGGTGCTGCCGAATATGCGGGCTTCCAGGGGCTTTTTTCCTCGGCCACGACAACTGCGAAGGCTGCGCGCCTCGGTCGACTTAGTCAATACACAATGCCGCGAAATACTTCGAGCTTCATCATATGCACGCAGACAAGGAATTGAAGGTCATGTTCTCAACAAAAGAAATTACAACGATAGTCAAGTTTATTGTAACCAGGTTTGCGCTTGCGGCATTTGTAGTAGTCCTGGGTCTGGTCGGATCCGCCGCGGCTTCCAACAGGCCAAAGCCGACGGTTATTTCTACCGATCCAGCCGACGACGCCGTCAACGTGCCCGTCACTACTACCGTCACCGTAAACTTTAGCCTGCCCATAGACTGCCACTCGATAAACAGACAGACGTTCGAAATCAAGGCCTCCAGGCGCAAGCCTCTCGCAGCAGAAAGAATCACGTGCAGTGGTAACACCGCGATCTTTACTCCCAAGAACGATCTCGCGGTCAACACAAGGTATGAGGTCGTGTTCCACGGAAGGATCACGGCACTCAACGGCAGGAACCTGTGGGCCAATGGATTCGGTTACGACTTCACCACCGGTCCGAACACCGAACCTCCGGCCACCGCGACCGCCACCGCGACCGCCACTGGCACCGCCACTCCGACTGCCACAGCAACCTCAACCGCCACGCCAACTGATACTGCAACGGCTACGGCGACTAACACAGCTACAGCCACTGCCACCGCAACTGACACAGCTACGGCCACCGCAACTAACACGGCTACCGCGACGGCGACTTCAACCGCCACTGCGACTGATACAGCTACGGCTACGGCGACTAACACGGCTACGGCAACCGCAACCGATACAGCAACCGCAACGGCGACCGATACCGCAACAGCGACTGCAACTGACACCGCCACCGCGACAGCCACAGACACGCCGACAACCACCGCAACCGCGACCTCAACCGCCACTGCGACGGCTACTTCAACCGCAACCGCAACCTCAACCGCGACCGCAACCGCAACTCCTACTGCAACTGCTACTGCGATTCCGCCCACAGTGTTTGCGTCCGCTCCCGCGATCGTAGGATGCGGCGGACAAGGAATGGGGACCACTCAGACCATCACTGTAACCTTCAGTGAGCCGATGAACGCCGCATCGATCGTCGCCCCAGGAACCTTCTCCGTGACAGGGCCAGGTGTGACGCCGGTTCCGGGAACCGTCACTTACGACCCGACTAATAACATCGCGACGTTTGCTCCAATCGGAGGAACCTTCGCGACCGGCACGACATTTACCGCCACGGTCTCGACGGCCGCCCTGAGCATGGCGCTTTTGCCGCTGGCGAGTAACTACGTGTTTACCTTCACAACTGGCGCCGGCCCGGACACGACTCCGCCTCTGGTAAGCTCGACCAATCCGGCCAATTCCGCAACCAACGTAGCCACTAACCAGAAAATCGTCGCTACTTTCGACAAAGGGATGAACTCCACAACCCTCAATGGAACGACGTTTACCTTAATGGGACCGGGAGTAACGCCTGTTTTGGGTACTGTGACCTATTCCACGATTGGCGATACCGCGACGTTCACTCCGAGCAGCGCGCTCGCAACCGGCACCATCTATACGGCGACTATTACGACCGGGGTCGCGGACCTCTCCGGTAACACACTCGCAAGCAACTTTGTCTGGACCTTTATGACCGGGCTCGGCACAGACGCCATCGCGCCATGGTCACTTTCATGAACCCGGCGAATGGTGCTTCTAGTGTGGGTATCGACGCTTCAGTCAGCGCAACTTTCAGCGAGGCGATGGATCCTTCGACCCTTAACCCCGCAACCTTCACCGTGACAGGGCCCGGCGCAACGGTCGTCGTCGGAAAAGTCTCGTACGATGTCTCCGACATGATAGCTACCTTCACTCCAACGAGCCCCCTCGCAGCCAGCAGCACCTTCACTGCCACGATCACTGGCGCGCTGGACCTGGCAGGCAATGCACTGGCGACTACTTCGTGGACATTCATGACCGGCCTGACCACTACCGGCCAGTCGCCTGTGAATCTCGGCTCGGCCTCCAGTTACGCGATTCTGGCCGCCACTACGGTTACCGCCCCGGGTGCGATTGTAGTGAATGGAAATCTTGGTCTGTTTCCAGGTACCTCCGTCACGGGCTTTCCGCCGGCAACCGTGAATGGGACCATAAATATCAACAACCCAGCCGCGATGGCGGCGCAAGCCGACTTGCTGACCGCGTATGGTTATTTGATGACCACGGTGCCGCCGGGAGCCAGCGTGTCCGGGAACATAGGTGGAACAACGCTCCCACCTGGCGTTTACACTGCCGCTTCGACGTTGGCCGTGACGTCGGGCAACCTGACCCTTGACGCCCAGGGTGACCCGAATGCGATTTGGATCTTCCAGATTGGAACGGCTCTCGACGTCACGACCTCGGTCATCCTGGCCAACGGCGCTCAGGCATCCAATGTCTTCTGGCAGGTTGGTAGTTCAGCGACGATCGATGTTGGTGCCGTCATGCAAGGAAACATATTGGCCTTGACCTCAATCACCACGAACCTTGGAGCGACCCTGGACGGCAGGGCTCTGGCACTGAACGGCGCCGTCACGGCAGGCGCCAGCGGCGCGTCTTTGCCGGTATGTCAGTGACCGTGAACTCAGTTTGAAGCGACGCTCTCAAGCGGGGCTCCGGCCCCGCTTGAGAATCACCTCAGCAACTCGAACTTAAGGTGCTCCGGCAGAATGCCGGAGCACTTTTCTTTGGCGCTTGAAACTCCCCGAGGGATTGCCGAATCCGATCCGCTGTACTAACGACGAGACAGCAATCTCGTGCGTTGGGGTTTGGCGATGCAAAACGGAATCTTGTCGGGAATCAAGGTGATCGACTGCGGTACGTACATCGCGGGGCCGGCCTCGGCTACCGTGATGTCGGATTTTGGCGCGGAGGTGTTCAAGATCGAACGCCCCGATGGAGGCGATCTGTGGCGCCTCTTCCCGCATCTGCCCGGCACGGCGAAGTCCGAACTGAATTGGGCGTGGGTCCTCACCGGGCGGAACAAAAAAAGCGTCGCGCTCGATCTCGCGAGTCCGGAGGGTTACGAGGCGCTGATGCGGCTGGTCAAAACAGCCGATGTTTTCGTCACCAACTACCAGGCGCAACTGCTGACGAAGTTCCGTCTCAACTGGGACGACTTGCGCGCCGTCAATGAACGGCTGATTTTCGCCCACCTCACCGGTTATGGCGAAAAGGGCGACGACGCTGATCTTCCCGCGTTCGACGCGCTGGCTTACTGGGCGCGCTCGGGTCTGATGACCGGCGTAACGGGACGCGACGGAACGCCGTCGGGTCCGCGGCCGGGAATCGGCGACCATCCTACTGCGATGGCAATGTTCGGCGCGATCATGCTCGGGCTCTACCATCGAGATCGCACCGGGCGCGGATCGAAAGTTGGCACGTCGTTGATGGCGAGCGGCGCGTGGGCGCATAGCTGTGACTTGCAGGCGCAAATGCTGGGCGCCACCTTCCCCAAGCCATTGGGTCCCACTCCTATAAATCCGCTCTCCGCCGGATACATTACGCGCGATGCGAAAGTGTTTCTGCTCGTCCAGCTCGATCCCGAGCACGAGTTTCCGCGGCTGTGCAAAATGTTTGATGCGCCCGAAATGGCGACCGATCCGATGTTCGCGACCGACGCCGCCCGCACTGAGCACGCCGCTGAACTGTCGGCAATTTTGCAATCGCAGTTCGAGTCGAAGGACCTGTCGGAGTGGCGCGCGATGTTCAAGCAGTACGACATCAAATGGGCGCCGCTGCCGATGCTCGACGAAGTCGTGAACGATCCGCAGATGCGCGCGGCCGACGCCTTCATCGAACTCGACTGGCCGGGCCACGGCACGATCGAGACAATCAACAGCCCGGTCTTCGTGGAAGGAACCGAAAAGCGAAAGCCCGAGGCCGCCCCGGAGATTGGCGCCCACACGCGCGAAGTCCTGCGCACGCTCGGGTACGGCGACGCCGCGATCGACGACCTGATCGCGCGGCGCATCGCCGCAGGCTGATCGCTACGCGACGATCGACTTCTGAAGCCAGCTCACTAGGTCGCGCATCACTTCATCGCGATTTGTTTCGTTCAACATCTCG
>Ga0210393_10005014_pt1 | contig 10448 bp, 8 predicted proteins | sample IncBWC27OmetaG_FD_160068 | JGI IMG/M metagenome (GOLD analysis project Ga0210393, IMG submission 160068) | Forest soil microbial communities from Barre Woods Harvard Forest LTER site, Petersham, Massachusetts, United States - Inc-BW-C-27-O ...
CCTGGAATGGCGCGAGATCTCCGGAATGGGGACGTTGTACTCCTACACCGTGGCTCACCGGCCGGTCAGCCCGCACTTCGCCGACGCCGTTCCGCAGCTGCTCGCCATCGTCGAATGGGACGAGGGGCCAAGGTTTTCCACCGAGATGGTGAATGTCGAGCCCGACGGCCTAAGCGTCGGCATGCGGGTACGACCGGTGTTCTTCGACTATCCCGAACACGACGTCACCATGCTGCGTTACGAACCCGCCGGCTGACGCCGAGGCAATTACATCTGGGCCCAAACGATTTTCGTTTGCAGGTAGGTGTCCAGGCCCGCTTTGCCGGATTCGTAGCCCCAACCGGACTGCTTGTATCCACCAAAGGGCATGGAGTGGTCGAACTGCATCTGACAGTTCAGCCCCACCGTTCCGGCTTTGAGTCGCTTCGCGATTCGGTGGGCGCGACCCAGGTCTTTGGTCCAGGCGGTGGCGGCCAACCCGTAGGTGCTGTCGTTGGCCAGAGCCACCGCTTCGTCCTCGTCGTCGAACGGGATGACCGCGACCACCGGTCCGAAGATCTCCTCCTGGAAGAGCCGGCTCGTCGACGCGACGTTGGTGAGCACGGTGGGGCGGACGAAGTAACCCTTCCGGTCCACCCGGTGCCCGCCGGTCACGACTTCGACGCCGTCGGACCTGCCCTGGTCGAGGTAACCCAGCACGCGGGTGAGCTGCTTCTGGCTGATCAGCGGACCGATCAAGCTGCCCTCGTCCTTGGGGCCGCCTTGTGGCAGTCCGTCCGCAACCTTCGCCAGGCCCTCCACGAACTGGTCGTAGACACCGCGCTGCACGAAGATGCGAGACCCGCACACACATGCCTGTCCGGAGTGGATGAAGGTGCCGAATGCCGCCATCGGGATGGCCTTCTGCAGGTCCGCGTCATCGAAGACCACCACCGGCGATTTCCCACCGAGTTCCAGCGTGACCTTCTTCAGGTTGCTTACCCCCGACGCCGCCACGATCGCCCTACCGACCTCGGTCGATCCGGTGAAGGCGACCTTCTCGACGTCGGGGTGCGCGGTGATCGCGGCACCCGCGGTGTGCCCGTAGCCCAACAGCAGGTTTGCCACTCCCTCGGGCACACCCGCCTCGTGCAGGATGTTGTCCAACACCAGCGCCGACAGCGGGGTCTCCTCGGCCGGCTTGACCACGCTGCTGCAGCCCGCCGCGAGCGCCGGCGCAAGCTTGCAGCAGAAATTGAAGACCGGTCCGTTCCAGGGAAATATCAGTCCCACCACGCCGTAGGGTTCTTTGAGGGTGTAGGCGTGCTGATGTGAGTCGATGCCCGTGAGACCGCCGGTGTGCACGTCGGCCGCGATGCCCTCGATCTTGGTGCACCAGCCGGCGTAGTAGCGGAAGAACTCGGAGCCGACGGTCACGGTTCCCTGGGCTTGCAGTGGGGTCATGCCGGCGTTGAGCGATTCGAGTTCGGCCAGAAGCTCCGCGTTCTGGTCGATCAGTTCGCCGACCCGCCATAGGATTTTGGCCCGCTCGCTAGGAGGCTTATCCCGCCAGACACCCGACTCAAAGGACGCCTTCGCCCGCGCGACCGCGTCGTTGACGGCTTCTGGCCCACAATCTTTGAACTCGGCGACCTGCTCCTCGGTGGCGGGATCGACGACCGCGATCGTCTCACCCGTGCCGGGCCGTTCGCGGATATCGTCGAGTACCGACTGCACCTTCATAGCTGCCCCTTCTCGCCTCTTTGCAACCTGAAGCCGAGCCCGTTCACGCACGGCACCGTTACCGGAAGTTACGCGCTTAACCTCCGGATGTCCAGCCTCGGCTCTCACACCTTCGGCATCAAGGGATGTTGCGAAATTCGCTGTTCACGTGGAGGCGCGCACGATAAGGCGGGCGACGTCCGTTGGCTGTGGGGGCGGCGGTGCGGCATATCCCAATTCGGTCAGCACGGCGGCGATCGCGGCGTCGGCGACCGCTGTCGGGTTGAACTCCACCGTGGTCAGTGGCGGAGAGCTCAGCGCTGCCATCGGCGTGGCGTCGACGCCCATCACGGCGAGGTCGGCCGGGCAGCGCAGGCCGGCTTCGCGGATCCCGTGCAGCACCAGGCACGCGATCTCGTCGCTTTGCGCGCACACCGCAGTGACGCCGTCCCGCACCCAGCCGGTGACCACCTCGACGGCGTTGCCCTGGGTGACTTCGGCGACGCTGACGGATGGAAGGTCGCGGGCCAGGGCCGCGCCGGCGACACCCTCGAGCCAGTAGTCGCCCAGGACACGCCATCTCCGGTTCCCCGTGTAAGCGAAAGCGATCTGTCGGTGGCCTCGTGAAACGAGGTGCTCGACCCGTAGCTCGCCGACGGATAGGTGGGGGTTCCCGAGGGCGGGCAGTGTCCCGATGTCGATGTGCGGGACGCCTGCCGTCTTTACTGCGTGCGAGGCGGCCTCGCTGAGCGGGAAGAGGCTCGTGACCGCGGCCGGGTCGAGGTTCTCAATGGCCTCGACGACATGATGATCGTCTTCGGCCTCGAAGATCTGTAGCTGAAGCAAACCCACGCGTGCCAGTTCCGTGGTCATCCGACTGCCGGCCTGCATCGGCATGTCGCCGACTGCCACGTGCGGCAACACGTACAGGACAACGCCGCTCCTGCCGCGGGCGAGGTTGCGTGCGGCAAGGTTGGGTCGATAACCCAGTAGTTCCGCGGCGCGGTAGACCGCCTCCCGGGTTGGCGCGGAGATTCTGCGGCCCTCGGCGTTGTTTAGTACGTAACTGACTGTCGCGGTCGACACGCTGGCCAGTCGGGCCACGTCAGCGGTGGTGGGCCGCACAGCTTTGTCGGTGCTCAATGCGTCACCTTTCGGGGCCCGGGCATGCCTCATGGTTGCACGCGACCGCGATCGACCCCGCCATCCGGCAATCCTGGGGAAGTCACCCGCGAACCTCAATAGGCTAATAGTCACTATTGTCGGCGGCTCATTATGGTTGGCAGGTCTGGTCGCGGCGTAGCGCATGGCTACCTGCCGATTAGGGATCTGCCGATCCCGTTAGCTTTTTTACCATCGTGAGACGGCGCGTTAGCCCGGCAGACGGACGCTGTGGCTACCGTTGGCACGTGACCGACATCATTGTCTACTAGATCATTTGGTGCGCGGCGCATCGTGATAGACGCTGCTGCGATCACAATCGCGTAATCCCCGGGGCTTCGAGTAAGCCTGCGATCACCCCGACGTCCGCAATCTTCTCGGCTACGATGACCACCAACACCTCCCACGAAGAGACCGCCTCCTACTCGCCAAAGGCGGAAATTTCATGCCACTTTTCACCGTCACAATGCGTTCCGGCAGAACGGTGACAGAAAAGGACGCAATATCCGCCGCCATTCATGAAGCTAGCGTCAGCGCTGGTTATCCTGAGGACGATCATTTCCAGAGGTTCATCTGTTTGGACGAAGCTGACCTTCGCATCAGCCCTCTCTATCCCGATCTGCAGAAGCCTCGCAGCGAGCATGTCCTGATGATCGAGGTCCAGCTCTCGTCAGGGAGTGAGGAAGACAGGAAGCGCGCGCTGCTTTCCGCGATCGTGACTCGCCTACACGCGGCAGGAACGGATCCAAACGACGTCATGGTCTTCTTCGGCGAGATCGACCGTGCCAGTAGTTCCTTTGGCGGCGGCCGTCCCGCCCTGCCTGTCGAGGTGCGCCCTTAAACAATCACTCACCCAGCGTTCCTTTGAGCATCGCGGTGAGCACCCTGCGTACGCGCGGTTCGACCTCGAAAACTGCGTGTGTCATGCGCGGGTCGCTGCGGTAGAGGGCCGCTACTTCTGGCGCTGGGTTGGCCATTTGCCAGAATGCGCCGGATAGTGAGGTCGCGGTGGCGATGATGTCGATGCAGTCTCGTTGAGTGAGGCCGGGCAGGAGCCGTCGCATGACCTCGACGATGGCGTCGACTTCGTTGTGGGTGACGAGCTTGAAGGCGCGTACGGCTTCCAGGGACACGTTTCGTTCGAGGTTAAGCGGCGCTTGGGCGAGCAGGTCGCAGAACATCCCGCGCTCGGCCAGTGTGGTGGAGAAGGCGGACGCCACGGTCTTCGCGGTCGGGGAGCCGCGGACCCTCTCCAATTTCGCGCGCAGCGCCGCTGACCACTCTCGCCAGTCCTCGGCGGTGAGGCGCAGGAAGATCTGCTCGCGCGTCTCGAAGTAGCGCAGCAGGGCCGACTTGTGCATGCCTACTGTGTCGGCGATGTCGGTCAGGGTGATCTGCCGGATACCTCGTTTGGCGCCGAGCGAGCGTGCCGCTGCCAGGATGGCGTCTTCGCGGTGTTGCTTGGCTTCTGGACTGCGGGCCCTCTGAAAATCCGGAGCATTCATCCACTTATCTTAGCGCAACTCTGTTGCACTATTAACGCAACGGTGTTTTACTAAAGGCATGACACAGACATGGTTCATCACCGGTTCGTCCCGCGGCTTCGGGCGTGCCCTGGCTCGCGCCGCGCTCGAAGCGGGCGATCGAGTCGCTGCCACCGCACGCCGGCCACAGCAACTGGATGATCTTGCCAGCGCCTACCCGGATCGCTTACAAGCGTTGGCGCTGGACGTCACCGACGTAGCGGCCGCCGGCGCGGCGATCAGCGAAGCGCGCCAGCGGTTCGGCCGGCTCGACGTCATCGTCAACAACGCGGGCTACGCCAACGTCTCACCCATCGAGACCGGAGATGACGAGGACTTCCGCGCCCAGTTCGAGACCAACTTCTGGGGCGTCTACAACGTCTCGAAGGCGGCCATCCCCGTGCTGAAAGAACAAGGAGGCGGATTGATCATGCAGTTCTCGTCGATGGGCGGACGCGTCGGCGGCTCTCCCGGCATCGCCTCCTACCAGGCGGCCAAATTCGCGATCGACGGGTTCAGCCGCGTGCTGCGGACCGAGACCGCGCCGTTCGGCATCAAGGTGATCGTCGTCGAGCCGAGCGGTTTTCGCACCGACTGGGCAGGGTCGTCGATGACCGTCCGGCCCATCCCGGAGGAGTACGCCGAGATCTTCGCCTGGCGTCGGGAGGGCGGTGGCTTTGCGGCTGGGGACCCGGACCGAGCGGCCGAAATACTCGTCCAGGTCGCGAAGCGTCGCGACATTCCCCGCAATCTGCCTCTTGGGGTGAACGCGACGGAGGGCTCGATACGGCTCGACCAAGAACGCCTCGCCGAAGACCGCAAGTGGTCGGCAGTCGGCAGGTCAGCCGATTTCGCCGAGCCCTACCCAGTCGAGTTCCCCCCCGACATCCCAAACACGATCTGATCAGCCTCGTTTGCCTTGGAGAAGTGTTGTCTCGCGGCGACGAACTAGGTGGCGTGGCCCAAGCAAGGTCGTGATCGTCTAATCGCATCCGGCCTCGATGAACTTCTCAGCAAGGCCGATTGGATTGGTAAAGATTGCCTCGTGGCTTCCCGGCATCTGGACCAACCGGAATTTTCCTAGCCGGCTTGACATGCGGGGATGCCAGCCCGAATCGCCGGGTGGCATCACCATGTCGGCAGCCCCAACCAGGAAGCTGCGCGGAGTATGAAGCGAATGGAACTTCTCCATATTCAACGGTTCGGCCCATGGCCCAAAAGGCTCTGGGGAAAGCTGGTCGTAGGCATGCTGCATAAGATCGGGCTCGCCGTCATTGATAAAGACATCGCGCCACATATCAAAAGGGATCATGAAGGTGTTGTCGGCCGAGTCGGCCGCCATCTGCGTGAGCATCTCAACACTGTCAGGCAGCATTTCGAGCGCGCTCTCGCCGTCATTGAGGACGTAGGCACTCCAGAAGACCAGCCGGCGAACGCGTTCCGGTATAACCTCTACCACCTTGCTGATGATGGTGCCTGCGTAACCGTGGCCCACCAGGATGAAGTCTGTTAGGTCCCTGTCCAAGATGAACTCCACGATCGATCGCGTCGATTCAGCGTGGGTGACGTTCTTAGGAACATCTTTACCGTGTCCTGCCACAGTCGGGCCGTATGCCGTGTGGCCGAGCTGCTCTAGGCGTTCGATAACCGGCTGCCAAAGGGACCCATCGTGGCAACCCCCGTGCACCAGTACGAAAGTGTAAGAGTCCTCGTTCGCCGATTGCGGATCATCAACGATCACAACAGTATCCTCCACAATTCGAATTAACCCGATAAGCCTCCCGTAATTGGGAACGAGGGGACAGGTCCGTTCCGTTCAACTCTGTGGCAGCGTCACTGAACGCATCACCACACGATCTCGCGACCTGGCCGGCGTTACTTCCTGGGACAGCCAGGGCGGACTAATAGTCCGTCGTCGCGCGATCGGCATCCATAAATGTTCATCCAGCGCTCTGCCACATGCTGACATGGGAGACGCTAATGCATGTCAGCCTATATCTGTTGTTACTCAGGGATTTACAATCTAATAAGCGCACAATAGAACTGACCTCGTGCGCCCAAATGGTGTTGGCCGGAAGTGCGGCGCATCGTTGACAGTGTGACTGAAATCATTGTCTACTAGTCATTTGAGCAGGGAGTGTCGAATGAACAAAGACGATCTGATCCTGGTCAGCGTGGACGATCACATCGCCGAGCCCGCGGACATGTTCGACGCGCACGTTCCCGCGAAGTACAAGGACCGCGCCCCTCGGGTGGTCCTTGAGCCCGACGGCGTCCAGCAGTGGTACTACGGGGAGGTTCGCGGACGGAACATGGGCCTCAACGCCGTCGCAGGCAAACCCCGCGAGATGTACAACGTGGACGCCTCGCGCTACGACGAGATGCGGCCAGGGTGCTTCAACGTCGATGAGCGGGTCCGCGACATGAACGCCGGTGGCCAGCTGGCGGGTTTGAACTTCCCGAACTTCACCGGCTTCTCGGGCCAGGTTCTCAACCAGGGGCCGGACAGTGAGATCAACCTAGTCATGATCAAGGCCTACAACGACTGGCACGTCGACGAGTGGTGTGGGGCGTACCCGGGCCGGTTTATTCCCTGCGGCATCCTGCCGCTGTATGACGTGGCCGAGGCGGCCAAAGAGGTCAAACGCCTGGCCGACAAGGGCTGTCATGCGGTGACGTTTTCGGAGAATCCAGAGGCGTTGCAGATGCCCAGCATTCACACCAAGTATTGGTACCCGCTATTCGAGGCCGTCTGCGAGAACAACACCGTGCTGTGCACCCACGTCGGCTCCTCGTCGCGATCCCCGCAGGTGTCGATGGACGCCCCGCCCAGCGTGATGATGACGGCCTCGTCGATGATGAGCATGTTCACCTTCACCGAGCTGATCTGGGCCGAGTTCTACACCGACTTCCCGCAGCTCAAGTTTTCGCTCACCGAGGGCGATGTCGGCTGGATACCGTACTTTCTTTGGCGCGCTGAGCATGTCTACAACCGTCACTCGGGTTGGACGCTGGCGAAGTTCCCGCCGGGGTATAGCGGACCTATCGATGTGTTCAAGCGGCATTTCTACACCTGTTTCATCAGCGACAAAGTCGGTGTGAAGAACATGGACTGGTTCAACGAGGACATGTTGTGCTGGGAGTCCGATTTCCCGCACTCGGATAGCAATTGGCCCTTTGCACCCGAGGACGTCATGGAGAACATGGGCCATCTCGACGACTCTGTCATCAACAAGATCACCCACGAAAATGCCATGGCGGCATACTCATTCGACCCGTTCCGCTATATCCCTAAGGAACACGCCCGGGCCGGCTATCTCCGCGCCCAGGCCACCGACGTCGACGTGGTGACACATGTCGGCCACCATGCCAGCCAGCGTGATCTGGACACTTGGACCCGAATGACGCAAGCCGGCCTGCAGGCACTGGCACAGGGACAGCCGCCGCCGACGGTCGAGATCACCGGCATCGCGGGGCGCGCCACCACACTGGGCAACTGAGCGTGACAGCCCAGGCGCCATTCGCCGACTGGCGTGTGCTGGAATTGTCCAACGGGATCGCGGTGTCATACTGCGCCAAGATGTTCGCCGACGCGGGTGCCGATGTCGTGAAGATTGAGTCTCCGCAAGGTGATTCGTTGCGTGGCTGGTCGGCTGGAGGCCCGGCCGGAGCGTTGTTCGGCTACCTGGCGGCGGGCAAGAGGTCGGTGGTCCATCACGACGGAGCTGAGATCGCGGCGCTGCTGGCCGGCGCCGATATCGTGCTCACCGACTTGACCGACGGTTGGACCCTCGACGACATCACGGCTCACACCGGCCCGTCGGCGGTGGTCGTCGCCGTGACGCCGTTTGGAATGACGGGTCCCTACGTCGACGACCATGTGGTCGCCAATGAGTTCATCTTGCAAGCGCTGTGCGGCTCGATTGCCAGCCGCGGCTGGCCGGGCGACGAACCAGTGCAGGCGGGCGGCCGCCTCGGTGAGTGGCTGGCGGGTTCATTCGCCGCGGCGGTCGCCGCCGCCACGGCCCGGCACGCCGCCCGGGGGGCACGAGGGCAGATCATCGACGTCTCGACCTACGAGGCGATGGTCATCGCGATGGGCGGTCTGCCCGCCATGTCGGCCAGCGTGCTGGGCGCGGATTCCGTTCTACACCAACGCAGTCTGGAGCTTCCGTCGATCGTTTCCACGGCCGACGGGATGGTGGGCTTTTGCACCATCACCGCGCAGCAGTTCCAGGACTTTCTGGCAATGATCGATCGAGCCGACCTGATCGACGACGCCGACTTGGCATCAATGGCCGGGCGCATCGAGCGCCGCGACGAGTTCCTGGGCATGGTCACCCAATGGACGGAAACCCGCACCACGCAGGAGATCATCGAGCTTGCGGTAGCGTTCCGAATTCCGGTGGCCCCCATCGCAACCCCCGGCACGATGACCAACATCGACCACTTTGTCGAACGCGGTGTGTTCGTGGAATCGGAGCTTGGGGTGCTGCAGCCGCGGGTGCCGTATCGCAGCGATGCCATCAGGACCAAGCCGCCAGGGCGACCTCCGATCCTGGGCGCCGACAACGGCCGGGTGTGCTGGCCTCCTCGACTCGAGCGGACCCTCTCTGCCGACGCCGACGCACTTCCGCTGTCCGACATACGGGTAACCGACTTCACCGCTTTCTGGGCGGGCCCTGTCGCCACCCAATTCCTCGGTGCCCTGGGCGCCGACGTGATCAAACTCGAGGGCGTTCGCCGGCCCGACGGAATGAGGTTCTCCGCCGGCCGTCCACCCACCTGGGAGCAGTGGTGGGAATGGGGCCCGGTGTTCCTGTGCAGCAACAACAACAAGCGCGGCATCAGTGTCGAGCTCAGCACCGACGTGGGACGGGGCGTTGCGTGTGAGCTCATTGCCGCAAGCGATCTCGTCGTCGAGAACTTCTCGCCACGAGTGATGGAGAACTTCGGCCTGGAATGGGAGACGGTGAGGGCCGCCAATCCGCGCGTGGTCATGGTACGGATGCCGGCGTTTGGCCTCGATGGCCCCTGGCGCGACCGTGTCGGCTTCGCGCAGACCATGGAGCAGGCGACGGGTATGGCGTGGATGACGGGACATGCCGACGGTCCACCGGTGATTCCGCGTGGAGTGTGTGATCCGATCGCAGGGCTGCATGCCGCGTTTGCTGCCATTGCGGCCCTGGTGATCCGTGACCGGGACGGGACCGGAATGCATGTCGAATCGACCATGGTGGAGTCGGCGCTGAACGTGGCCGCCGAAATGGTGGCGGAGTACTCGCGCAACGGAATCGAGCTGCGGCGAAATGGAAATCGCGGTCCCGGCGCATGTCCCCAAGGCGTGTATCGCTGTAAGGGTGACGACGAGTGGGTCGCACTCGCCGCGACCGATGGCACTGCCCGCGTGTCTCTGGCGAAACTCATCAGACATCAACTCGGGCCGGATGAGGCCGGGTGGCGAACGCAGGCCGACGAAGTCGACAAGCAGATCTCGGACTGGGCCGCGCGGCGTTCCGTGGCCGAAGCTGTCAGCGCGCTGCGTGCCCGCGGGGTGGCCGCGGCACCGGTCACGCCACCCGCAGCACTGCTGAGCGATCCGCAACTGCTGGGTCGGGGGTTCTGGGAAACGGTCGACCACCCTGCTGCGGGTTCGTTCCTGTGCACAGGAATGCCCTTCGCCTTTGTCGGGAAGCCACGGCGCTGGATTCGGCGCGTACCGCCGTTGTATGGCCAGCACACCGGCGAGGTCCTGATGGGGTTGCTGGGGCACAGCCAACAGGAGCTGTCAGATCTACAGGCGTCGGGGGCCACCAGCGCACGACCGGCGGGGTTGTGACATGGCGGTCACGCTGTGCGTGCCGCCGCGTGCCGGCGAGCTGTGCGCACCGGTGCGCTTCCTGGTGCGCCAGGACTCCGTGGTGATGGAATTGACTGCCCGGCATCGGATCACCAGTGTCGAGTGGGACGAGCGCGAGCGTGCCGTAGCAATGGTCGTGGACATTACCGACCCGCAAACCGCACGGCCGGTTGACGTGCGAATCGACGTCGTGGAGGCCGGCA
>Ga0210393_10005016_pt1 | contig 10446 bp, 8 predicted proteins | sample IncBWC27OmetaG_FD_160068 | JGI IMG/M metagenome (GOLD analysis project Ga0210393, IMG submission 160068) | Forest soil microbial communities from Barre Woods Harvard Forest LTER site, Petersham, Massachusetts, United States - Inc-BW-C-27-O ...
CGGCGGCGCGATCCGCCACACCGCGGTGATTCCGATCGCCGGGGACCAGATCACCAATGACATCGCCGTGTCCATGCGCACGCCCACGCAGTACGCCGAGGACATCAAGATCAAGTACGCCTGCGCCCTGTCGCAGCTCGCCAACCCTGACGAGACCATCGAAGTGCCGAGCGTGGGGGATCGTCCGCCGCGCCGCCTGGCGCGCCAGACGCTCGCGGAAATCGTCGAGCCGCGCTACGAGGAATTATTCGGGCTGATTCGCGATGAGCTGCGGCGCGCGGGACTCGAGGAGCAAGTGGCCACGGGCATCGTGCTCACCGGCGGCAGCGCCAAGATGGAAGGGGCCATCGAACTCGCCGAAGAAGTTTTTCACATGCCCGTTCGTTTGGGCGTGCCGCAATACGTCACCGGTTTATCGGAAGTCGTGAGCAATCCGATCCACGCCACCGGCGTGGGTCTGCTGCTTTACGCCAAAAGCACCATGGATGCGCAACGCACGGATGCGCCGCTGCTCGCCGGCGGCATGAAAAGCCTGCTGGAGCGAATGAAGGCTTGGTTTCAAGGAAATTTTTAATTGGGTCAACAATTTTCACTTGAGTTAATGATAACTAACGTAGGAGAACTGGAATGTTCGAACTGATGGATTCTTATAGCCAAAGCGCCGTCATCAAGGTGCTGGGCGTGGGCGGCGGCGGCGGCAACGCTGTGTCGCACATGGTCCAGGCCGGACTCGAGGGCGTGGATTTCATATGCATCAACACCGACGCGCAGGCGCTGAAGCACTCCAAAGTGCGTACCGCATTGCAGATCGGCTGCAACATCACCAAGGGTTTGGGCGCCGGCGCCGACCCGGAAGTGGGCCGTCAAGCCGCGATGGAAGATCGTGATCGCATCATCGAGCTGATCGAAGGCTGCGACATGCTGTTCATCACCGCCGGCATGGGCGGGGGCACCGGTACGGGTGCGGCACCGGTGGTCGCGCAAGTCGCGAAGGAGCTCGGGATTCTCACCGTCGCGGTGGTGACCCGGCCGTTCGAAATGGAAGGCAACAAGCGCTCGCGCGTCGCCGATCAAGGCATGCTGGAATTGTCCAAGTATGTCGATTCCTTGATCACCATTCCGAATCAAAAATTGCTGTCGGTCCTCGGCAGCAGCACGACGCTGCTCGATGCCTTCAAGGCGCCGTGCAAGGCATCGCGGAATTGATCACGCGGCCGGGCCTCATCAATGTCGACTTCGCCGATGTGCGCACCGTGATGTCGGAAACCGGCATGGCGATGATGGGATCGGGCACGGCATCGGGCGATGATCGCGCACGCGAAGCGGCCGAGGCGGCGATTTCCAGCCCGTTGCTCGAGGACATCAATTTGTCCGGCGCTCAGGGCATCTTGGTCAATGTTACGGCGGGAATGGATCTGTCCATCGGCGAGTTCCAAGAAGTCGGCAACGTCATCAAGCAGTTTGCCTCCGACGATGCCACAGTGGTGGTGGGCACGGTCATCGATCCGGAAATGACCAGCCAAATCCGCGTTACGGTCGTTGCGACCGGTTTGGGCAAACCCGTGGCCGTGGCGCGCCCTGCGCCGCAGTCGGCTCAAGTCGCGGCGCATGCACCGCCGCTCACCATGCGGGTGATTCGCCAGCGTTCGCCGATGGCGCCGACCGACTACGCGATGCTCGACAAACCGACCGTGCAGCGGCAACGCGCGGTGGGAGACGGCTTGCGCGCCGAAGCCGACTCGGAGGATTTGCTGGATATACCGGCGTTTTTAAGACGGCAAGCAGACTAAAGTCCAAGTCATTCGACATTCCACTTTGGCGCCCTGTAGGAGAAAGTCCGACGGGCGCCGGTCTTGTCGAGAAGTGTGAAGAAAAGAACTGTTCGCGCAATCGTTCCACCTGTCAACCAAAATGGGAGTTTGGAGTTCAGGGAAGGCGGTCGCGTGTGGTACCTTTGGCGCATAACATAGTCCGGTTTCACTTAATGTTGAATCAAAGAACCCTGAAAAATTCGATTCGTGCCACCGGCGTCGGGCTGCACACGGGCAAGAAAGTGCTCATGACTTTGCGGCCTGCGCCGCCTGATACCGGCATTGTGTTTCGCCGCACGGATCTGGATCACCCGGTCGACATTCGCGCGCATGCCGAAAATGTCGGCGACACCACCATGAACACCACCCTGCATCGGGGCGAGGTCAAAGTATCGACGGTGGAACATTTGCTGTCCGCCCTGGCGGGATTGGGAATCGACAATGCGCTGGTGGAAGTCAGCGCCGGTGAAGTGCCGATCATGGACGGCAGCGCGGGACCCTTTGTGTTCCTGCTGCAATCCGCCGGCATCGAGGAGCAAAAGGCGCCGAAGCGCTTCATCCGCATTTTGGAATCACTGCAGGTCGATGACGGCGACAAGTGGGCGCGCTTCGATCCCTACGATGGATTCAAGGTGAATTTCGAGATCGAGTTCAATCATCCGACCTTCAAGAAGCATTCCCAGGTCGCGTCGATGGATTTCTCGACGACCTCGTTTTTGCGGGAGATCAGCCGCGCGCGCACTTTTGGATTCATGCGCGATTTGGAAAGCCTGCGGGCGCGCAATTTGGCGCTCGGCGGCAACATGGACAACGCCATCGTTCTCGATGATTACCGTGTGCTCAACGAGGACGGCTTGCGCTACGAAGATGAATTCGTGAAGCACAAGATTCTCGACGCCATCGGCGATTTGTATCTGCTCGGGCACAGCTTGATCGGACAATTCAGCGGCTTCAAATCGGGCCATGCGCTCAATCACAAGTTGTTGCGCGCCCTCATGCTCAAGCAAAGCGCGTGGCAGGAAGTGACCTTCGACAGTTTGGCCGCGGCGCCGATTTCCTACGTGGCGGCCGCCGCCGCACGCGCTTAAGGCCGCGCCAAGCGCGGCCGCTGCGCGCGCTCCAGGATCCTTCAGACCACGGGCGGCACGACCCGAATTCGCACCGTGAGAACGTCTTTGCCTGAAGACTTGGCCACGCGCTTGCGGATGGCGTCCGAGGAATAGCGCAGCCGCGAGGCCCACACCGCGCCGACCACGCCGATGGTCAGGCGCTGCCCGTCCAAGCCGGCGCTGACGACAGACTGGGCCAGGCGGGCCGGGAGCGCCGCGCGGACCTGCTCCACAATTTTTGAACGTTCCGCGGCGCGGGTTTGGAGGAGTGAAAGCCGCTTGCCACCTCTTGCCAGTAACTCGCTGAGACTCTTAGAGTTTTGCATTCAACAATAATCTGCCGCGCGGACCGGTTGATAGAAACCGTGCGGAAATCCTTGTTTTGAGACAGTTATCTGCATAGTCTACCCATTAATGATCGGGGCATAATCTCGAAGCCCCGTACATAAGCCTTTGGTCTAAGCGTCGCGTCGGCTGGAAGAATAAACCCGTATGAATGTGATTTTTGTCGGCCGCAAGTCAGGCCGGGTGAAACAATTTGATCTGCGACATCCGGTGATTATGTCGGCTGCGGCGCTGTTGGTGCTCGCTATCGTGGGCACCGCCTTCTCGATCGGGGTGGGCTTGGGCGCGCGGCACGGCGGCGGCAATCCCATCGATCAATTGGGCAACTGGTCGGCCGAACTGCTGCATCAGAAAGCGCAGATCGAAGACACCAAACGAGTTTTGCAGGAAAAGGTCAACGCCCTGGCCATGCGGGTGGGGCAGATGAATGCGAATGTCATACGTTTGGATGCGCTCGGTAAGCGCTTGACGCGCATGGCGAATCTGGACGATGGGGAGTTCGATTTCGGCCATCCTCCGGCCCTGGGAGGCTCGGAGAGCGGTGCGGACGGCCAGCCCGCCCAGATCCCCAACCTGACCGCCATGGTGGATGACCTGCAGACCCAGCTGTCCAGCCGCGAGCAGCAATTAGGCGTGCTCGAAAACCTCATTTTGACGCGCGAGCTCAATAAACAGGTCTACCCCGAAGGGCGCCCGGTTCAAGAGGGCTGGATATCGTCGTACTTTGGCCGCCGCGCCGACCCGTTCACCGGGTATTCCGCGGTGCACAAAGGATTGGATTTTGCAGGGCCGGAAGGCACCAAAATCACCTCAGTGGCGGCCGGACTGGTCACTTACGCCGGAGAGCGCGCGGGCTATGGACAGATGGTGGAAATCAACCATGGCAATGGCCTGGCCACCCGCTATTGCCACAATGAAAAGCTGCTGGTGAAGCAGGGCGACATGGTGCGCAAGGGCCAGGATTTGGCCTTGATGGGTTCGACCGGCCGCTCGACCGGCCCCCATCTGCATTTTGAAGTATTAAAGAACGGCAATCAGGTCGATCCGCTGCGTTTCATCGGAGAAGATCGTTAGTCCTCGATAAGGACATAGGAGCCTGTCTGAGTGCTCCCCACGGCCGCGTTGGCAGCGCGAGGGGCGTAGAGCCCCTCACCCTGCCAACCCTTCGGGACCGGGCAAATTTCGCTTCATTCGTCGTTGTCGCCTCCTTATTGGGATTAACCCAACTGCGTCGGCTCCGCCTCGACTGAAGCGAAATTTGCCGCGGTCGCGGCCGTGGGGAGCACTCAGACAGGCTCCTGGGGCCCTTGAAAAGGCCGATGTCGAAACGATTTCCTGGTCTTCCGGTCTATCCGTACAATACCCAGTTTTCTAAATAGGACCCCTCCCGCGTGTGGAAGCTTCTGACGCAAGTATTTGGCAGCCGTAATCAGCGACTCATTAAAGAGATGAGCCGCACCGTGGCGGCCGTCAATGGCTTCGAGGCCAGCGTCAGCGCCTTGAAGGACGAGCAATTTCCGGAGAAGACCCAAGAGCTCAAGGCGCGCTTCGCGGCCGGGACGCCGCTGGATGACCTGATTCCGGAGGCCTTTGCGCTGGTGCGCGAGGCGTCGCGCCGCAAATTGGGCATGCGTCATTTCGACGTGCAGTTGATCGGCGGCCTGGCCTTGAACGCCGGCAAGATCTCCGAGATGCGCACCGGCGAAGGCAAGACGCTCATGGCGACGCTGCCCGCGTATTTGAATGCGCTCACCGGCGATGGCGTGCATGTCGTGACGGTGAATGAATACCTGGCGCAGCGCGACTCGGAGTGGATGGGGCCGGTGTACCGCTTCCTCGGCATGGAAGTCGGCGTCATCAAGAATGCCCAGTCGCCCGACGAGAAGCGCGCGGCCTACGCCTGCGACATCACTTACGGCACCAACAACGAATTCGGATTCGATTATCTGCGCGACAACCTGGCGTTCCGTCTCGAGGATCGCGTGCAGCGCAAGCTGTCCTTCGCCATCGTCGATGAAGTCGACTCGATTTTGATCGACGAAGCGCGCACGCCGCTGATTATTTCCGGGCCCGCGGAAGAGAGCACCGAGCTCTACATCAAGATCAACGCCTTGATTCCGCGCCTGACCAAGCAGAAAACCGAAGACGGTCCCGGCGACTACGCCGTCGATGAGAAGACCAAGCAGGCGACCTTGACCGAAGCGGGGCACGAAAAGGTCGAGCAATTGATGGCGGAGATCGGGCTGCTGCGCGAAGGCGAGAGCCTGTACGACGCCACCAATATTCGTCTCATGCACCACTTGAACGCGGCCCTGCGCGCGCACTCCTTGTACAAACGCGATGTGGAATACATCGTGCGCCAGGGCGAGGTCATCATCGTCGATGAATTCACCGGCCGAACGATGCAGGGCCGGCGCTGGTCCGATGGCCTGCACCAGGCGGTCGAGGCCAAGGAAGGCGTCAAGGTGCGCGAGGAAAACCAAACCGTCGCGTCCATCACTTTCCAGAATTATTTCCGGCTCTATTCAAAGCTCTCCGGCATGACCGGCACGGCGGATACCGAAGCGTTTGAATTCCAGCAGATTTACGGCTTGGAAGTCGTGGTGATCCCGACCCACAAACCGATGATCCGCAAAGACAAGTCGGATCTGGTGTTCCTCTCCGAGCACGACAAGTTCCAGGCCATCCTCGAGGATATCCAGGACTGCGTGAAGCGCGGTCAGCCGGTGCTGGTCGGCACCACCTCCATCGAGGCCTCCGAGCGGATCGCGAAGCTGTTGCAGAGCGAGAAGATTCCGCACGAGGTGCTGAATGCGAAGCAGCACGAGCGTGAGGCGCACATCGTGGCCGAAGCCGGACGGCCCGGTGCCATCACCATCGCCACCAACATGGCCGGCCGCGGTACCGACATCGTCTTGGGCGGCAGCACCCAAATGCAGATCGATGCCATCGCGAACCCCAACGAGGCCGATCTACAGGGTATCCAGGCCGATTGGCTCAAGCGCCACGAGCAGGTGATCGCCGCGGGCGGCCTGCACATCATCGGCACGGAGCGCCACGAGTCGCGGCGCATCGACAATCAGTTGCGCGGCCGCTCGGGGCGCCAGGGCGATCCGGGTTCGAGCCGTTTCTACCTGTCGCTGGAAGATAACTTGATGCGCATTTTCGGCGATCCGACCCGCATGAAGGCACTCATGACCCGCGTGGGCATGAAGGCCGGCGAGGCGATCGAGAGCGGCATGCTCACTCGTCAAATCGAGAAAGCGCAGCGGCGGGTCGAGCAGCATAACTTCGACGCCCGCAAACAATTGCTGGAGTACGACGACGTGGCGAACGATCAGCGCCGCGTGATTTACCAGCAGCGCACCGATCTCATGAGCGCCGAAGATGTCGCCGAGGCGATCAAGGGCATTCGCGAGGATGTGGTGGCGCAATTGGTGGATCAATATGTTCCGGCCGGGACACCGGAGGAGCAATGGGATGCGCCCGGATTGGCGACTGCGATCGAAAAGGACTTTGGTCCGAGTCTGCCGATCGTCGACTGGGTGAAGGCCGAGGAAGCCGGCGACGGCGCCGGGCTGCGCGGCAAAATCGTGAGCGCGCTGGAAGCGGCCTACAACCAGAAAGAGGCCAACGTCGGCACGCAGGTGATGCGCTACATCGAGAAGGAAATCACGCTGCGCACGCTCGATCAACATTGGCGCGAACATTTGGCGGCGATGGATTACATGCGGCAGGGTATTTATCTGCGCAGTTACGCGCAGAAGAACCCGAAGCAGGAATACAAGCGCGAGGCCTTTGAACTGTTTTCAGGCATGCTCGACCGCATCAAATTCGACACCGTCACCACGATCTCCAAGATCCAAGTGCGCAGTCAGGAGGAGATCGAGCGCGAAGAGCTCGAACGCCAGCAACGCCTGGCGCGTGCGCTGCAAACGCAGCATCCCGATGCGGTGTCGCCGATCCAGGCACCGCCCGGCATGGATGATTCTTCCGGTCCACAGCCGCCGGCGAGCGGCGGGAATATCATGGAATTGGAGCCGCGCGGGACGGCTCCGGCGCCCACGCCGTTCGTCCGGGCCGTACCCAAGGTGGGGCGCAACGAGCCCTGTCCCTGTGGGTCCGGACGTAAGTACAAGCACTGTCACGGCACCCTGCAGCAAGCGAACGGTTGACCCGCGCCGAGAAACCTCTGACCCATGTCGTCGCCGCGGGGGTGATGGATCCCGCGGGTCGCGTGCTCATCGCCCAGCGTCCGCCCGGCAAGCATCTGGCGGGACGCTGGGAATTTCCCGGCGGTAAGCTCGAAGCCGGCGAGGACCGGCGCGCCGGTCTTGCGCGCGAGCTGCGCGAGGAACTCGGAATCACTCTAGCTGCATCACCCCGTCCGCTGATCCGCGTGCGCCATCGGTACGACTACGGTGAGGTACTGATCGATATGTGGATGGTGCGCCGGTACTCGGGCGAACCTAAGGGACTCGAGGGCCAGGCATTGCGCTGGTGCACGCGCGAAGAACTGGAGACCGTCGAGCTCTTGCCGGCGGATGGACCGATCGTCGCGGCGCTGCGGCTGCCGGAGAAGTTGACGCAGCCTGCGACGCGAGACTATGTGCTGGGGCGTTCGGCCGAGCCCGATGCCGGCGGACGGCTGCGTGGCGTGTGGTGCCTAGGGCTGGCGGATGCGATGGCGGCGAGCGATGCCGGCGCGAATTTTTTGGTGCTGCGAAATGAGCTCCCGCCGCCCGAAATAACCTCGATATGCGAGCTGGTACCCGTGCCGGTGTATGTGCCCGGCCTTGGGCTTCCGGAGGCGTGGGGGTTGGGGGCCACGGGAGTGGTGGAGATCGGCGGCTAGATTCGAAAATAACGAGCCGGGACCGATGAGTGTGCTCTTCAATCATCCGGCGGAATCCCAGGAGAATCAGCAAGTTGGAGGGATTCTGCGCATGTATTCCTGCTATACTTGGGTGGATGTCTACCCTGGACAGAAAACACGTTCGTATATTTCGGTCTCACGCTGAGGCAGATGACGGCGGCTATATGCCCGGCAGTCCAGAAGAACGCCTCTCGCAAGTTTGGGACCTTACCCAAGAGGCCTGGTCTGTCTTTCAAGGCGCGCATGCTGAACAAAGATTACAGAGAGATGTTGCAGTGCTTATTAGAGGAAAACGTTAGATTTCTTTTAGTAGGCGCTTATGCACTTGCCGTGCACGGCTTCCCTCGTGCGACTAAAGATATCGATTTTTTTGTTTGGGCAACTCCGGAAAATGCAAACAAACTGGTACGGGCACTGGCTAGATTCGGGGCTCCCCTGCAAGATATTTCGGAGTCAGATTTTTCAACGGCCGGTACAGTCTTTCAAATTGGCAATAGCCCACGCCGAATAGACATCCTAACCAACATCAGCGGCATACAATTTGAGCAGGCTTACGTGAACAGGAAAAACATCTTCCTGGAAGGATTAGAGATTCCTGTTATCTCTGTGTCCGATTTGATTGCGAATAAACGCGCGAGCGGACGATCACAGGATCTTGCCGATGTTGAAAAACTAGAATCGGCATCAAAGCGGGGATGATGCTGAAAGGCACTCTCTATCGGTGAATCACAGTGAGGCGCGTCAATAGAACATAGAATTGACTATATCTGTCATTTTGATAAACTCTTTGTTATGCCAAAGAGCCCTCAGGCGCTATTGACCATGCCCCCGGCCGCGGCGCAGGCGCTCAAGGCTCTGGGCGAGAATCTGGCGATCGCCAGGACCCGGCGGCGCGAATCCCAGCGCGCCTGGGCGAAGCGTCTCGGCGTGTCGATTCCGACGCTGATTCGCATGGAGCGAGGCGATCCCGGGGTCGGCGCCGGTATCTATGTGACGGCCTTGTGGTTGATCGGCAGGTCGAGCGCGCTCGCGGACCTTGCCGCCCCTGCGTCTGATCGCGGCGCACTCGAGAGCGATGTGCGCGAGGCCATGAACCGGCGTGCGATCCGATCGGCGGCTTCGGCCGAGGCTCGCCTGGCGCGCAAGCCGCTGAAGGCAGCGCCGTCTTGAACGTCGCGCGCTACGAGCCTTCGAACCAGCTGCAACTGTGGCTGCTGACCCGGCCGCAGCAGCCGGTGCCCATCGGCGAGCTCAATCTCGTTCGCTCCACCCAGGGCGTCTCGTTGCGCTACACCGACTCGTGGCTGCAGCGCGGCTTTCCGCTCAGTGAGGATCTGCCGCTCATCGACGAGGAATTCTTGCCCGCTGAGAAAGGCGCCGCGGTCGGCGCAGTGGACGACGCGCGGCCGGACCGGTGGGGCGAGCGGGTGATCCGCTTCATCGACAAACCTGCGCGCCTGTCGCTGCTCGAGTATCTCTATTTTGCGGGGGACGACCGCTTCGGCGCTCTCGGCGTCGCAACTTCCGCGAACGAATACTTGCCGCGGCGCTTGGGTCCCCTGCCGACGCTCAAGGATGCGGATGAGCTGCACGAGCTGATCCGCAAAGTGCAGAACAACGAGCCGGTGCCGCCGGCGCAGCGGCGCCTGATCACGCCCGGCGCGACCATGGGCGGCGCTCGCCCCAAAGGGTTGATCGACATCGAGGGTCATCAGTGGGTCATTAAATTTTCCGACGGCGATCCCGCGGACACGCCGCTGATTGAACATGCAAGCATGACGCTCGCGCAGAAGGCCGGCATCCGCACCGCGCAGACCATGCCGGTGCGCCTGACGCACGGGCATGCGGTGGCTATCAGTCGGTTCGATCGCCGTGGCGCGCTGCGGCTGCATAGCCTATCTGCCGGCACGGCACTGCGAGCCGCGGGCGAGCGCTTCGGATACCCGGAATTGGCGCAGCTGCTGCGTCGCCGGGGCGTGACCGACGGCGATGCCTACGTCGCTCAGATGCGTGAGCTATTTCGCCGAATGGTGTTCAATATTCTGATCGACAACACCGATGATCACGAGAAAAATCACGCGCTGCTCATGACCGATGCGCAGCAGTACGAACTCTCGCCCGCGTTCGACGTTCTGCCCTCGGGCCAGGCGCTCGGCTTCCAGCAGATGCGAGTGGGCGAGCAGGAAGCCGATTCGACTATTGCCAACGCCCTGTCGATGTCGGCGATGTATGGGCTGACGAAAAACGAGGCGGTCAAGGAAGCCGAGGCGGTTGCGCGGGTGGTGGATGGTTGGAAACAGCATTT
>Ga0210393_10005019_pt1 | contig 10443 bp, 9 predicted proteins | sample IncBWC27OmetaG_FD_160068 | JGI IMG/M metagenome (GOLD analysis project Ga0210393, IMG submission 160068) | Forest soil microbial communities from Barre Woods Harvard Forest LTER site, Petersham, Massachusetts, United States - Inc-BW-C-27-O ...
CAGTTGTCTATACAATCGAATTAATTACTCAACTCTTAAGCTTTAGGCAGGGCGAGCGGTCAGGTAGGGCGAAGCTCCGCCTGAGCCGGGGTTTTCAGGGTTGCCCCGGCCTGCGACGTCATCCCCCAGAAATCAGTTCGGTGGCCAACCGGTCACGGCGTGCGCAGCCACGCGGTCACGCGAGGCTCCCGGCAGGGCATCGCAAAACGATCCGGTCGAGGGAATTTCGTGGGAATTTACATCGCAAGGCAGGACGACGCGGGAAGCCTCGGCTCGGGCGGAGCTTCACCCTACCCGGAGCTTCGCCCTGAGCCCGACCTCGTGGCCGCGGCAAAGAGAAGGAAGTACGAGAACGAGTACGATTGGGGAGCGTGACGGAAGAGAGGACGCGATTCGCTGACCGTATGGTTAGGCGGCTTATTGCGTATCCCGATGAACGGTTTGCGGTGAAAAGGCCGGCAAACAGACCGCGACATACTCTGCGCCATCGACGCTGGGCGTGCTGTAGCGAACCCACTCTCCACGACTCACGATGATAGCCTGACCAGCATCAACCAAATGCACGCCGTCCGGGGTCTCGACCTGAAGCTGCCCACGCAGAACGACGGTGAACTCATCGAAATCGGGTGTCTGCCCAGGCTCGCTCCATCCTGATGGGCTAACCATACGTGCAATGCTCACGGCCGTCGTTTGGGAATTCACGAGGCCAATAAACTCTTCGATTGTTTTCGGCGGTTGGCCGGGAGCCTGGATGCGGGTGGGTTGTTGGATGATCTGTGCCATAGAGGAAAAGCATTTGCCTGGCCTAACTATCGAGGACCAGTACTTTTTTGGAAAAACCGAAGGCCAGGCCTATCAAGCTGAACCCTCACGCCCGGAAAACCCTCGTTCCCATCGCGGACGAAACCAGCACAATTACCATCTCTGGCGTGCCAGTTAAAGTCTCGAATTGCGAAGCCAGGTGACAAAGGTCAGGGTAGTCATTGCTCTCTGGCCAACAAGATCCCATGATTGAGATCATCTGGAGGAAGTGATTTGCGAACCGTGCTGGCTGACTATGTCCGAAAGCTCCCCGTCGATCTTCGAACATATATCCTCCCGTTTATCTACGGATTGTTCGGCGGCCTTGCTGCAGTTGCGTTCCAAAAATTGGTCAGCATCCTATTCTCGATCTTCTGGGAAAAGCCGTCCCAACAGATGCCACCGGGGACTTTCACGCTTTTCAGCTTGGCAGCGATTCTGGTGGCATCAATCATCGCGGGTCTGATTCTAACTTTTGTCAGCCGCGACGCGGCCGGGAGCGGAATTCCACAGGCAAAAGTCGCGTTCTGGAGAGATTTTGGATTTATGCCGGCCAGGGTCGTGATCGCGAAATTCTTTGCCGGCGCTATCTCGATTGGGGGCGGTTGCAGTCTTGGCCGAGAAGGTCCGACGGTTCATATTGCCGGGGCCCTCGCATCGAACATTGCCGGTTGGCTTGGGGTTGCCAAACAGGGCCGGCGCCCGGCGCTGCTGTCCGGGGCCGCTGCAGGACTGGCCGCGGCATTCAATACACCGTTGTCGGCCATCACCTTTGTCCTTGAGGAGATCATCGAAGACCTGAATAACCGGGGTTACCTGGCCCAGGTGTTGATCGCCTCGGTGACGGCTACTTTCGTCTGCCATATGTTTCTAGGTGAGGATCCCGCGTTTGTGATCCCAGCAATCGGGCATTTTTCCAGTATTCTGTATCTGCTGGTGATTCCGGCCGCGGGACTTGCAGCATTGGCGGGCGTCGCTTTCCAAAGAGGCACTCTGATCTGGCGAGACAAAATTAAGCGGCTCAACCGTATCCCGTTTTTTCTGAAACCCACGGTTGGTGCGGCCATGAACTGGATGCTTGGAATCTCGGTTTTCTTCGCTATTGGCAAAATCGGCGTGTTCGGCCTCGGCTACGGAGATCTGGAAAAGATGTTCTACGGCAGCATTAGTGGCCCACAAGCGTCAATCCTGTTGATTGCGAAGTTAGCTGCGACGACTGCCGTCTATGCTTGGGGCGGCGCCGGCGGGATCTTTTCGCCCACCCTTTTCTTTGGCGCTGCCATCGGTCTCGCCTTCGCTGACGTTTGCGGACTCGTGCTGCATCTACAGGTGAACGATCGGATCGCGCTCACGGTGGCTGGGATGAGTGCCTGTTTGGGAGCGGTCGTGCGAGCGCCGATTACTTCAATTCTTATTGTGTTTGAAATGACCCATCAGTTCTCTTTTGTTCCTCTCCTGATGATCGGCACGATCGCGAGCCAAGCGGTTAGCCGCACACTCTGCCACACTAATTTTTACAGCGAAATCATTGAACGAGATGGAATAGAGTTGGAGCGCCACATGCCACCTCGATCGCTCGCTTCGCTGCAGAGCCGACCGATCTCCACCTTCGCAAATTTCTCCCCGATATTTGCCAGTAGCACCGATCGCGATGAATTGGAGCGTCTCTGTGTCGAATATCCTTACCAGCAATTCCCGTTAGTGATCGACGGCCAACTCATTGGACTGATCGACCGAAGCCAGATCCTGAGCCATCAATCACCCAAAGTTGCGGCAGTGCCGGCGCAAGCCATTCCGGCGCACTCAACAATTAGGGAAGCGATCGCTAAAATGGTGGAAAATTCTTTGAGTTTACTCGTGGTTGTGTCTACGACCGAGAATACGCCGATCGGGATCGTCACTCTTCACGATATCCTTCGATTGCAAAACCAGTTATCGGATGCGGCCTTGCTTTAGTGGTCTGGTTTCCGGTTGCTGCATTCGTTGATGTCGACGATGCGCTCTATCTTCCAGAATACCTATCGCCCAAGGGTCTACTCAGCCCAAACGAAAGTAGCATCCGGTAACGAAAGCTTCTCGGCTCGGGAAGACGTTTCCGTGCGAAGACTAATCGAGTAGCCATCTGCCGGAAAGCGCGTCCTTCCTAATCAGGCGTGGGCCGCCCAATTAGAGAATTTGCAGAGGGCCAAGGGTCACCATGTTCACGTCAAAAATTCGGGCATTTCCGGCGACACGAGCGGCCCGAGCGGATACACTTGACCGCTGAGGGCCATCGTCTGTTTGCTGAACAGCTGCTTGCAAAGGTCATCAGCGCGCTCGGTGGCTCGCACCCAGGTTGACCGTAAGCACTGTGAAAGCCTTTCTCGAGGAGCTCAGAACCCAGCACATTTATCGCATCGCAGCCGGGTACATGGTCTCTTCCTGGCTGATCCTGCAGATCGCGTCGCTTCTATGCTCGGCTCTGGGCCTTCCCAACTGGACTCTTAAGGCGATCTTAGCATTGCTTCTCGTCGGATTTGGTGCGGCGCTGATAATTGGTTGGAGAATCGATTTGCGAGCTGCTCGTCTTGCGGCAGGCGGCTCACCCCTGCGTTCCAGAAAGGTCCACTTCGTTCTCTGGCCTGCTGCGGCGATCCTCATCGCGGGGGGGACGACCTTGGTACTTTCCGCCTTTCTGGACGCCAACCAGGCATCCAAACCGCTCAGTTCGAAGGTTCAATCTTCGGCGCCGGCAACGGAATCCGGCACGCCCATCCCGGTGCGACAGGCGAGTTGGGCAAGCTTTAACGAAGCAGAGCGTCAGTTCCAGTTGGGAGAGTGGAAGGAAGCCATCGCTCTTCTGGCGCGTGCGATCAAGTTCGACCCGGCAAATCAAGTTGCTTCCGAACGATTCTTCCACGAACTAATCGTTCATCGTGAAAAGGCGCTGCCCCCGCTCATTGCGTCGTTTGACCACCAAGATACGGTCTACGCTTTGGCCTTTAGCCCGGATGGTGCTCGAATCCTGACGGCAAGTTGGGACAAAACCGCCAAGCTCTGGGATGCGATCTCCGGCAAGCTCATCGCCACCTTTGCCCATCAGGGTGCGATTAACACCGCAGCATTCAGTCCGGACGGTGCTCGGATCTTAACGGCGAGCGCGGACAAAACCGCCAAGCTCTGGAAGGCGGTCTCCGGCAAACTTATCGCCTCATTTCCCCATGAGGGCTCGGTAAACGCCGCGTCGTTTAGTCCGGACGGCGCCCGGATCATAACCGCGAGCACGGACAAAACAGCCAAGCTTTGGGATGCGGTCTCAGGCAAGGTTATCGCCTCGTTTGGCCATCAGGATGTGGTCAACGACGCAGCATTTAGTCCGGATGGCGGTCAGATCTTGACGGCGAGTGCGGATAAATCCGCCAAGCTCTGGAGCGTGGTTTCGGGCAAGGCGATTGCCTCCTTCTACCATCAGGCTAGTGTGTACCACGGGTCGTTTAGTCCAGACGGTGCTTGGGTTCTGACCGCGAGTTTGGATAGAACCGCCAAGCTCTGGGATGCGGCCTCTGGCAAGCTTATTACTTCCCTTGAGCATCAGAATGCTGTCCGGCGGGCGGTATTTAGTCCAGACGGCGCCTGGATCCTGACCGCGAGTGTGGACAAAACCGCCAAGCTTTGGGATGCGTCCTCCGGCAAGCTCATCGCCTCCTGTGACCATCAGGATGAGGTAGTAGACGCTTCGTTTAGTCCGGACGGTGCTCGGATCCTGACGGCAAGCTGGGACAAATCCGCCAAGCTCTGGGAGGCTGCCTCCGGCAAACTTATTGTCTCGTTTCCGGATCCGGATGTGCTAAACGCCGCAGTATTTAGTCCGGACGGCACTCGGATCCTGACGGCCGGCTGGGACAAATCCGCCAAACTCTGGGAGGCGTGTTCAGGCGAGCCCGTCACCTCTTTTGCGCATCAAGATGGACTCTATCACGTGGTGTTCAGTCCAGACGGCGCTCGGATTTTGACCGCCAGCGCGGACAAAACCGCTAAGCTTTGGGATGCGACCTCGGGCAAGTTAATCGCCTCCTTTGATCATCTGGACGGGGTCATTGACGCGGAGTTTAGCCCCGATGGTGCTCGGATCCTGACCGCGAGCGCGGACAAAACCGCTAAGCTTTGGGATTGGGCCTCGGGCAAACTTATCGCCTCGTTTGCTCACCAGGATGCGGTTAGCGTCGCGGCGTTTAGTCCTGACGGCGCTCGGATCCTGACAGCAAGCAAAGACAGAACCGCCAAGCTTTGGGATGCCGGTTCGGGCAAACTCGTCGTCTCCTTAGACCATCAGGATGAGGTCAACGACGCGGCGTTTAGTCCGGACGGTGCTCGGATTCTGACGGCGAGCGCGGACAAAACTGCTAAGCTCTGGGATGCGGCCTCTGGCAAACTCATCGCAATCTTCGACCACCAGGACGCGGTCTATCACGCGGCGTTTAGTCCAGACGGTGCTCGGATTCTGACCGCGAGCGCGGATCACAGCGCAAAACTTTGGGACTCGGTTTCGGGCAAGCTCGTCGCCTCCTTTGAACATCAGGATGAGGTCAACGACGCGGCGTTTAGTCCGGATGGCGCTCGGATCCTCACAGCGTGTCTGGACAAGACCGCCAAGCTCTGGGATGCGTCTTCGGGCAAGCTAATAGTCTCTTTTGCTCATCAGGGTAGTGTTTACCAAGGGGTCTTTAGCCCGGACGGCGCTCGGATACTGACGGCTAGCGCAGACAACACCTCCAAGCTCTGGGATGCGGCCTCCGGCAAGCTCATCGCCTCCTTTGACCATCAGGGCACCGTTCGATGGTTGGCCTTTAGTCCGGACGGAGCTCGCGTCCTGACCGCGAGCTGGGACAAAACCGCTAAACTTTGGGATGCGGCGACTCCGGTGATCCTAGCCCGTAAGGTGAAAGAATCGAGTGGAGAAACAGCCGGGACAGACTCGTCCGGAGCGATAAGCGGTTACGCGGCGTCACAAGTCGAATCGCTCTCAATTGTTGCAAGCGGATTCAAATTTGCAGACGACGGCTCGCTCGTAACGGTCGATGAGCAACTCAGATCGCAGATGACGACTCAGTTAAAGAGCTTAGCGAGAGACCATGGTCCGAATGCACGTTTTATCCAGTGGTTTTGCAGTGCCGGTAATGATCGAACGATCTTTCCGGCGAGCGACGTCAAAGTGGTCGAATGGGTCGAGAACGCACTCCTGACGAATCCAAATGTGAACGAAGAATGGGTGCGAAACGCTTTGATTTTCCTCCCGGATCATCCCTTGCTTCATATCGCGCTGGCCGGGTTTGAAACTGACTCCAAACGAGCTGATTTTCTTCGCTCATTTGGTTTGGCGAGGCTCCCGAAAAAAAGCGCGGTCTGCACGCGGGCCGGCGAGATGTTGCTGGCACAACAGCGTCCCAAGCTTGCGCTTGCTGCGGTCGACAACGCGCTCCTAGCCGATCCAATGGACCTGTCCGCTCAGCATCTTCGTGTCAAAGTCCTGGGTGCCATGCCGCGATGATCCGGCTCAAACAAAATAGTTTATGCGGCGATGCTTTGCGTGTAAATTCACGGAATTGCGGAGAACGCTTGCACGTTCGACTTGCCGCTCCCGCGCCCCGACCACGGCGGCATCGAAAAAGAGACCGTAAGATATGAATAGACTCCTATGCTTTATAAGTACGGCTTGCATTGCAGCCGTGATCATCCTCGCTGGAAGTAGTACCGTTGGCGCCTCCGACACCCAAGCATTGGACCCGGCCAAAAGTACGTCAGGAAAAGGCCCAGATATTCCGACTCAAGACGATTTTCAAAATGCGGCGAAAAGTGGTTCGACAACCAAAGTAAACGTAGATAGTCAAGGGGTTATAGTGAGTGGGTACGACGTGGTCGCCTACTTCAAACAAGGAAAACCGGTCAAAGGGAATCCCGCATTCGAGAGCACGTATCAAGGTGCAACCTACTTATTTGTCTCGTCAGTGGACAAAGCCGACTTTGACAAAGATCCCGCAAAGTATGCGCCGCGCTATGGCGCATTTTGTTCCTACGGCGTAACGATGGGCGTATTGGCCGACCTCGAAGGCCCGGATGCGTTTGCTGTCTATAAGGGCAGGCTTTACCTCTGTGGGAATCAGGGCGCGTTGAAAGAATTCAAGACTAATATTGACAGCAACATCGTAAAGGCAGACACGAATTGGCGACTGTTAGCTGGGCCTTAGCCCCGACCGGATTGACGGGACAGAGTAGCACGTCGTATTTCTCGAGAATAGGCACGACGATCTCCGAAAAGCTGCCGCGCTGCCCCTACGACACGGTAGGAGGACTCGTCTTCCTTCCCCGCATGTTCCACAAATTCGTCTCCATGCGGAGGGTGTCCTTCCCAAGACTTATCATCAAAATTTGGGGCGTGAGCTCGACGGCCACGGCCTTGCGTTCCTGCACCTCGCGTATTCGGACGTGAAGGACCGCGTACTCGCTGGCGGGACTGAGGAGGAAATTCTCGAATAGTGCTTTGCCAACGGGCCTCGACCACATGAAGGAGAAATCGAAATCTTCAACGGCTTCATACAAAAGGCCGGATGGCGCGACCTGTCGAGTACGCGGCTCGCGAAACTGCTTCAGGGAGTTCTCGCGTGGCTGGCGATCGACCGGATAGCCAGAACGTGCAGCACCAGCGCCAAGGGGACGAAAAACCCCGGGATAAACATGAAAGGGAACGTGCCGATCATCCGGTTGGGAACTTCCGCGTGGATCAGGTTCAATGGACCCGGGGCTGTCAATACCGCGCGAGTCACAATGTTGGCCAGCGAGAGCAGCCCCAGTACATTCCAAAGCAGCGCGAGCCTTTCCCCCCACCAGCCGCGCATGGATAACCAAGCGATGACTAGTGCGGATGCTCCGATGTAGATGTCCACATTTGCGCCTGCGAAAGTCAGCATCTTCGGGACGAGGCCATCAATCCAAAGCTGATGGATGAACAGTTCGACGCCGACGCGAAAAGCTTGCGTGCCGATGAGAACCCAAAGCGGAAAAGCCAGTGCCACGCCCGCTCCGGCGGATGATCCTGCTCGAACGATAAAGAGTACGAAAAATATCACGACGGGAACAAAGATCAGGGCGATCCCTGGAGGAAACATGGCCGTGTTTGCAATCACGCCGAGATATCCCAGCACACCGAGATAGATGAACCACGCACACAGAGCAGCTAGTACCCCAAAGGCGAATCGACCGTTTCGGTATCGAGCGCTCAGTAGGACGATGACCGCTGTCATCAGCGCCACAAATCCGAGAAAGAATGTCGTGATCATGAGATACCTCTTGCCGGCTTAAAGGTCTGCTATCCTTGGGCTGAACCGCGCCTTGTTTTCCAACGTTTTTCATATCAAAAGCCTTAGGCGTACGGATTCAATAAAGAACGCCGCCTGTTCAAAGAGGAAAGGGGCAGTCACCCGCAAAGGCAATCGAACGGCTGCGCGTGGAATCTGCACGCTTGATGATGGAGGCAGGTCGCTTCTCCGCCGAGGAGATTGCCAGGAAGAACGGTTTCGGAAATCGCGAGCGGATGCGGCGTTCGTTCGTCCGGGCATTCGGACAACCGCCACAACTGACAGGTACTCTTCTTCACGAACCCGTGGTTTGAATACCCTTCTATCCCAGTATGTCCCGGCTATCTGCCGTAAGTAAGGCGTCCCGTCTTACCTTCCCGGGTTGAAACCTTGGGCTGAGTTCTCCGAATTTTGTGGGCAGCGCGAAGAGCAAAGTGGCCGGTCGGAGAAAAGTTAACATGACCCCGCTAGAGCGCGGATCCAGGGATGCTCGCGAGGTTCGCACAAAATCTTCGACTACCTTCTTTCAACAGAAGCCTGGGACCTACGTCTTGGATAAGGTCCCTGGAATTGATACGCTCTCTCAGGACCTGCGTGATGATGAAACGGGACGGCTGGATGCTAAGAAGATGGGGGGCGTTGTTTCAGGTTTCGGTTCGGGCGATCGCGAAGGCGGCTGGGATTACCCGGCAGGCGCTCGATGAAAATCCTGATAGCGAGAAAGCCCAGCCGGTCTTGAAGTTGTTTGCAGAACGGTTCGCTGAGTTGGCTCACACCTTCTTTTGCGACTACCTCATCAATCTGCTCGACACAAATGAGACGTTCTTCTATCACACCTGATGGAATAGGCCAATCAATGTAGTCACCGGTCAGGAGGTCAAACGCGCGTTGGCATCGCTCAAACCGAATCTTTGCCGAAGTTGCGATCGTGGGAGGAGGCTTTGGAGGCCTCATCACGGCCAAAAACTGGCAGGAAAAAGGCTGAGTTTAACGCTGATCGATCACACCAATGATCACCTGTTCCAGCCGTTGCTCTATCCAAACTACTAACTCGAGGTCTATCAATGAAAATGCTTCGCTACTCGCTCGCTGCAGCCGGTATGGCAGCTCTTATCTCTGTCGCCGGTTCGAACCCTGCACGCGCATCCGGCACCGCGACACAGAACCCTTTTCGGATCGAAAGATCTGCGGGCACCATCGTTCTCGCTGAAAACAAGGCAAAACTGAAAAAGGTCCGTCTGAACAATGTGATCCTGAAAGGTTACGATCCCGTTGCCTATTTTAAGGAAGGCAAGGCGGTGATGGGCAGCCCTTTCATAACGAGTACATACAAGGGCGCGACTTATCTGTTCGCTTCACGAGAGGATAAAGCCGACTTCGATAAAAGTCCGGCAAAATTCGAACCCCAATATGGCGGCTACTGTGCATACAGTATGTCAAAAGGCGAGCGACACGATATTGATCCAAAAGCATTCCACATCTATAAAGGAAAGCTGTACGTTTGCGGAACTCCCGAACAAATGAAAGAGTTCAGCGCTAACATCGAAGAGAACATGTCTAAGGCTGACCAAAATTGGCTGAAAATTGGTCCAGATACATACAATACAGAAACTCACAGCTTTGAAAGACCGTGGCCTTTCGGTCCGGAAGGCGGGGCACAGTAGCAATTGAATTCAAAGATCGAAGCCCGAAACTGAGCGTCAACCGACCGAGGTCTCTGGGCGCTACATGGTGTTCTAAATACAATCCGAAATATGGCAAACGAGCTCCGAGACGTCGCACCGGGTCTTTGGCTTTGGCGCGTGGACTACCCCGACTGGCACGCTGGCCTCGGCTGGGAGCGGGTCGTGACCTCGACCTGCGTCGAGTCGGGTGGAGAGGTTGTCCTTCTTGACCCGCTCGCGCCTCCAGACGATGCCACCGAAGTTTGGGTCCGACTCGATGCCCATCCTCCGACGGTCATTGTTATTCTCAAACCAGATCATGTGCGCGACGTTGACTTCTTCGCGCGGCGTTACAACGTTCGGGCATTCGGTCCGAACGTCTTTCACCGAGGGGACGTTCCTGAGACACACCTCGAGGCAGTCGAGCCCGCTGCAAAGCTCCCGGGCGGCCTCATCGCTTTATATGACGGGCGAGGGCGCAATGAGACGCCACTTTTTCTGCCGGAGCAGCGCGCGCTCGTTTTTGCTGACGCGCTCACCGCGCCAGAAGGCCAGCTTCGGGTGTGGTCGACGCCCTGGCACAATGAGCTGGTCCTCCCCGCGTTGCGAGCGCTGCTCGAGCTTCCGTTCGAGTGGGTGATCGTTTC
>Ga0210393_10005022_pt1 | contig 10440 bp, 6 predicted proteins | sample IncBWC27OmetaG_FD_160068 | JGI IMG/M metagenome (GOLD analysis project Ga0210393, IMG submission 160068) | Forest soil microbial communities from Barre Woods Harvard Forest LTER site, Petersham, Massachusetts, United States - Inc-BW-C-27-O ...
GGCTGGGGCTGATGATTCACGGGAACCGGAGTGCTCACCAATTGAATGGAACGGAAAGTGTGCTCGGGAGCCGAGACGATTCCGGGATGCAGCAAGCGCACCCACACCAGGAACGCCACCAGGCAGGCTTGTGTTCCGGTGCTGAAAACGAACTCCGTCCAGGGAGTCCTCGTTTTTGGGAGCAACGAGAACGGAGTCTGTTGAGAAGCAAAATGTCCCATGACCACGTTTACTCGACCAATGCTCAAACACCCTTCCGGGCCTGAAAGTTGCTTCGCTGACTGAATACCGTACCCCTTGAGATCCCAGAGGTCAGAAGCCTTAGTCTACTACCCCAAAGTGAAATTGTGCACGGCAAAGGCCGTTTTCTCAGGCAAATTGAAAGTGTAACTATTTATCTTTCAAGTACTTGCGACATCGCCCAGCGCCGGTGCATGCCGGAACCCGGAAGCTGGGAAAATATTTACATCCTATAAAGAGCCTTTTACTTCGTAGCGTCGCTGCATCCCAACCCTATCCTCCGCTTGCCCTCGGCCGCCGGGGCGACGGCGCTACTCTCTTCAGCAGCGCGCACCATCTTCTTTAGCACCGCACAACTTTAGGACTGTCGATGCCCTTGGTGGCATTTCGGGTGTCAACCACCAGCTGGGCTTCGCTGACTATGCGGCGGTAGTCGTAGTCGGAGTGATCCGTGATGATCACGATGCAGTCGTATTCGCCGAGTTTCTCCAACTCCGAACGCTTCATCTGTAAGTCGTATTTGCGCCCCTTTCCGATGAAAGGGAAGTAGGGGTCGTGATAGCTGACGACGGCTCCTTCTTTTTGCAACAGTTCGATAATGGTGAGCGCGGGAGATTCACGCAGATCGTCAATGTCCTTCTTGTAAGCCACGCCGAGGACGAGAACTCGCGATCCGTTGACTGATTTCTTGTGACCGTTCAAGGCGCCGCCGATAGAGGCGAGCACGTGATAGGGCATGTTGGTATTGATCTCTCCCGCGAGTTCGATGAAGCGGGTGCGGAAGTCCCATTCCTTGGCCTTCCATGAAAGATAGAAAGGATCGACCGGAATGCAATGTCCACCCAGGCCGGGTCCGGGATAAAAAGGGTGAAAGCCGAAGGGCTTGGTGGAGGCAGCTTCGATCACCTCCCAGATATCCAATCCCATGCGCAGGCAGAGCAACTTGAGTTCGTTGACCAGCGCGATATTGACGCAGCGATATATATTCTCGAGCAGCTTGGTCATTTCGGCTGCGGCGGGGGAGGAGACGGGAACAGTCCGCTGAAATATTGATCCGTATAAAGCGCCCGCCAACTCCGAAGCTTGTGGGTTGACGCCTCCCACAACTTTCGGGATATCGCGTCGTGCCACGGTTGTGTTGCCCGGATCCTCACGCTCAGGCGAGAAAGCCACGAAAAATTCTTTCTGCGCGTCGGATTCTCCGCGAGCGGCCTTCAACCCGAGTTTGTTTTCATTCTCAAGAATCGGGACCATCACTTCTTCGGTGGTCCCGGGATAGGTTGTACTCTCGAGGACTACCAACTGTCCGGGCTGCAGATGGGGAGCGATGGAATGCGTGGTGTCAGTAATGTAGCTGAGGTCGGGCTCGTGATACTGATTGAGCGGCGTAGGCACACAGATGATGACGGCGTCCATCTGCTCCAGTTGCGCGTAATCAGTTGTAGCGGAAAAGCCCTGGGTTTTGGCGCGTTGAATTTCTTCGGCGCTGATACGGTAGATATAAGACTCGCCTTTGGCGAGGATGTCGATCTTGCGCTGATCGATGTCGAAGCCGGTGACCGCAAATTTTTGTTCGGTGAACAGCAGGGCGAGCGGCAGTCCCACATAACCCAGGCCGATGATTCCGACGCGCGCCTGGCGCTGCTTGATCTTGTTCTTGGTGGAGTCGACCGTACGGTTTGCGGCAGATTGATTGGTCATTTTTGTGACAGGGATTTCTAACTAAGGGTCTCTGCGAGTGGTGAAATTCTTTTTATGAATTCGTTACGATTTTAGCATGCAGCAGACTGCGGCACGCGGCGATCAGGAAGGAATCGCGGCCCGCAGTCGAGTTTGTTGTTCGAAATTGGAACTTATGAAAATCTCGGGGGCAGGCAAATACTCATGGCCCGTGGCGTTCGCGTTGCTTGCGGGGATATTCGTGATCTTGGGAGCGAAAGCGGGCAGTTTTTTAATCATCGACGCGCCCCGGCGATCCGATGCAATCCTGGTGCTGGCCGGGGAAACGGACCGCCGTCCGCAGCGCGCTTTGGAACTTCTATCCCAAGGCTATGGAAAGCAAATGGTGTTGAATGTGCCCAGCAACGCGAAGCTTTACGAATTCACCCAGCTTGATCTGGCGCGGAAATACATTCAGGATCTGCCGCAGGGTGGGTTGGTGAGCGTTTGTCCGATCGATGGACTTTCGACCAAAGAGGAATCCAAAGACGCTGAGAAATGTCTGCAGCGTGTGGGCGCAAAGAGTGTGTTGATTGTGACCTCGGATTTTCATACGCGGCGCGCCCTGGCAGTCTTCCGGCGGGAATTCCCCGGACGTGAGTACTCGGCAGCTGCGGCACGAAACGATGAGGGATTCGGAAGCCGATGGTGGACACATCGCCAATGGGCGAAAACCTTCGTGGATGAATGGCTGCGATTGATCTGGTGGAAGGCGATTGATCAGTGGCGATGACGCGGGATCCGGTGGCGCGTGGTCGCTGGTCTTTATCTCTATCTCTAGTTAGTGTTAGAAAAATCCCTCAGGTGGCCCACCAGCGGCCACTAGCCACTGATCACTTTCCAAAAGTTTTCCACCGTTTCCTCGATTTGCAGGCACAAAAGGCATTGACTGCCAAGAACTTTGGAGGGTACGATTCGTTGACAGTAATCTAAACAGTTAATAACGGAGTGTGGGATGGGCATGTCTGCTTTCCGCAGATTGGTGAGTTGCGTGCTGCTGCTGGGATTTCCTGCCCCATTATTGGCCGCTGATTCTGGCGCGGCGATGCTTTATACACACGGCGCGGCCTGGTTGAACGGTGCGCATGTGCCGGCCTCTTCCGCAATCTTTACTGGCGATCTAGTGCAAACCCGTTCTGACTCCGGAGCGAATATCAACGCGCCCGGTTCGAGCATTACGGTCCTCGGCGACTCTCTGGTGCAGTTTGAAGGCTCTTCCTTGAAGGTGGAACACGGCAGCGTAGACGTGGCCACGTCGAAGGGCGTAGCGACTACGGCGGGCGATGTGCGGATCGCACCAGCCTCCAGTGCCTGGACCGAGTTCAATGTGACGGATGTGGATGGCACGGTCAAGATCGCGGCCAATAAGGGCGACCTGCTCATCACTGACGACAACGGTACGGTCACGCTGCCGCAGGGTCAGCAGACCACGCGCGACGAGCAAACTGATCAATCGTCAGATAAGGATTCCAGTAAAGATAAAGATAAAGATAAAAAGAAGAAGAAGCGCGCCGCTGGCGCCGCCCCCGCGGCTGGAGGAGGCGTGTTGAGTTCTCCCACCGCCATCATCGTGGGCGGGGCAGCGATTGGTGGCGTTGCGATCTGGGTTCTCAGCAGGAACGACGATCCGGTGAGTCCGTCGACACCTTAGTTCGATGCCTTAATGGACATCGACTCGCTGCACTGAGTCGTCAGAACGAATCATTAACTAAATAATAAGAAGACGCGGGCCGCCCGGCGGCAGCAGTCGGCCAGAGTTTTTCTGCGTTTTGTACTCTAGCGTTCTCCGCCTTCGAGTTCGCCGCTGATCCTACTAAACCTTTCCAAGTCCCGCAGATCCCAGATCGCTTGCTGCATCTGTCCAGCGAGATTCGAAATCGAAAATCCTGTTTTCGACGACTGAAACGCGGGATTCGGCGACTCATACTAAGTCCATTAAGATCAATAAATTACATAGTTACTATTAGAAATTACAATGGACGCCGCCGGAGTATATTCCAAAATATGTAGACTTCTATGGAAACTATATTTCGGTTTCGTCTTTGTCCCTCAAGTCTGCGCCTAAGCCATTGAAACTTCTACTCTCAGGGCTCGACACCTAATGGCCCGAAACTTGCCCTTTCAAGAGAACAATCAGAGGTTGCCTGGTTGTCTGAATTCAACCTCTTCGATTTTTCAGGCTCTTCACCGCGGGACAGAGATGAGACAAACAGGATTGGCTGGCCCTTGACTTCCGTGACTCCCGTAACCATTCCGTGGTTGACTCTTGGGATGGGCTTTCGATAATGTTCTCTATGCGGTCGGGGCGCTGCATCTTGTTCGTATGCAAGGAATTGCAAGCCTCTCAGTCGAGGGCCTGGAAAACCGGCCACCGCACCAAACTTCATCCCCCTTAAGAGAATCAGCTTCAAGGAGATTTTATGAGAGTGCGCATCCTAGTTGTGTTTGTGCTGCTGGCCGTAGTCAGCCTTTCGGCGCAGACTTTCCGTGGCACAATTCTGGGCACCGCGACTGACGCCTCGGGTGCAGTGCTCGCTGGCGCCAAGGTGACGGTAAAGAATGTAGCTACCGGACTTGAGCGGACCACCGACACCAGCGCGGATGGCAGCTACGCTCTGCCCGAGTTGCCGATCGGCACGTACACGGTGACGGTCGTCCTCACCGGCTTTCAGACCTTTGAAGCCAAAGGCGTGACCGTGGATGTGGCGTCCGAGCGCCGGGTGGATGCGGCGATGAAGCCAGGCCAGGTGTCGAGCAAGGTGGAAGTCTCCGCCGACGAACTGCCCCTGGTGGAAACGACCACCAACACCCTTGGCGGAGTGCTCACTGCCCAGACTGTTGAGAACATGCCGGTCAACGGACGTGACTATACGAAATTGATTTATATGAATCCGGGCGTAGCCGGCTCCCCCGATCAGATTTCAGACTCTCCGGGATCGTTTGGTGAGTTCTCGATGAACGGCGCGCGTGGCCGGTCGAACAACTACCTGCTTGACGGTACCGACATGAATGACGGTTACCGGAATGATCCGGCGATCAATGAGGCGGGCGTATTCGGGACGCCTTCGACGATTCTGCCCATTGATGCGGTAGCGGAAGTGAATGTGCTCTCGAACTTTCAACCCGAATATGGGCGGAGCGCCGGTGCAATCGTTAATATCGTTACCAAGAGCGGAACCAACAAGCTTCACGGCGGCGCAGCTGAGTACTTCCGCAACGATGCGCTCGACGCAAGAAACTATTTCAATCCCTCCAGCCAGCCCAAAGCGCCATTTCACAATAACCAATACGGTGCTTCGCTTGGTGGGCCGATCGTGAAAGATAAGACCTTTTTCTTTGTTGACTATGAAGGCCAGCAAGAGCCCGTAGGAGTAGTAACTCTGGCCAATGTGCCGACAGGGACCGCTCCCGATGGATCGCTCCAGCCGAGTGATTCGACTGACCCGTCTGGCGTCATTCCGGCGCTGATTGCATTGCACCCCTGGCCGGCTCCCAATTTGACCAGAGGCACCCCAGACTTCTCGTTGGGAACTGCGTCGGTGGTATCTCCGTCTTTCAACCGGCTGACCAGCTTTATCGCTAAGATCGACCATAGTTTCAACGCAACCAACAACCTTACCGGCCGGTACTTTTTCGGTGACAGCGTCCAATCCTTTCCCTTGGCCCTTACGGCTTCGGGCGGGCAGCTGCCGGGCTTCAATACTTACACGCCAACGCGAGTGCAGTTGGTCTCGCTTTCGTACGTGCGCTCGATTGGGACTAACAAAGTGAACGAGTTGCGTTACGGGTGGAATCGGTTTGCGGAAGGATTCTTTCCCGCGGACCAGAACTTTCATCCGAGCTCGATCGGTCTATGCGCCGCGACCTCCGCGACTCTGTGTAACGGGACCGCGCCGTTCGACTCTGGCATGCCTATCATTCAAGTAGGCGACTCCGTGATTGGTCATGCATCCCAGCTTGGTTCTACCAGCAGCCTCCCTCGACATCGCTTCGATAGCAACAACCAGGTGCTCGACAGTTTTTCGTGGAAGTTGAACAAGCACGATGTTAAGTTTGGCTTTGATTTTCACCGTACGTCGATCCAACAGTATTTCGACAAGTACTTCCGCGGAAGACTCACCTTTGATGGAAGCACGACTGGAAATGCCCTTCAGGATTTTCTTGCCGGACAGGTCGATAGTGGCTTTCAGTACTTCGGTGACTCCACCCGCCATACCTACGAAAACAACTTCGGCTTTTACGTCCAAGACAGCTTCCGCGCAACTCCGCGGCTGACGTTTAACTACGGTCTGCGCTGGGATTATTTTGGTGTCGTGAAGGAAAAGAACAACCTGTTGAGCAATATCACGAATCTCGACGCCGTCAACGATACCTTTACGCTGACCCAGGTTGGCCAGCCGGGATTGAGCAGCCTTTACAATCCGGATAAGAAGGATTTCGCCCCGCGAGTGAGTGTGGCGTGGGACGCGACCGGAAAAGGCAAAACAGTGATCCGCGCCGGATTCGGGCTGTTCTTCGACGCGTTCTCGCAAGACATGGCGCTCGGCCATCTTCCCTATTCGCCGTTCTTTGATCCCGGTCCCGCCTATAACAACATTGGCCCCAATCCGATCCTTTCAACAAGTGCGGTTGGAGGACCGATCGGCTTTGGAGTCCCACTCTACCAGGCAACGTCAACTTGCAGTTTCGAGTGTGATGCTTTCGGATTCGATCGGAATATCAAGACGCCCTACATGGAGAATTACAACCTGAATATCCAGCAGCAGATTTCGGGCAAATCCGTGCTGCAAATCGGTTACGTTGGCTCGCAAGGGCATCGTCTCTGGAGATTCTTTGATTTGAGCCAGCCCAGCCAGGCGCAAATTACGGCGTCAGACTGCCCGAACGGGATTGCGACCTGTGCGACAACGGGAGCGATTACTGGCGCCTACGGAGTGCCGCGCAATTACGGAGGGAATCCCTACGATGCCTTCTACATCCTGCAGGAAAACTCCAGCGGCAAGTCAAACTATAACGCTCTGCAGGCGAGCTACCGGATTACCGGATGGCACGGCATCACGTCCATCGCGAACTTTGTTTGGTCGAAATCGCTGGACAACTCAAGCGATGGCGAAGACTTCGAGCCCAACGCTGCACAGCCCAACGACAGCACCAATCCTCAGCTTGAATATGGCCCCTCAAACTTCAATATTCCGCGGCGCTTTACCTGGAACTTCGCTTATGAGTTTCCGAAGATGAGCGGGAACTGGCAGCGACTGAAGAATGGATGGGGTTTGAACAGCATATTAACGATGCAGGATGGTCAACCCTTCCAGTTTAATTACAACTTCGAAGATGATTACAGTGGAAGCGGCAATGGATTCGACAGACCCGATGTTGTCGGACCGATTAAGTACAGTCCTCACGATCCACTGAATTTCGTGGACCTGAGTTCATTCGCCATCCCGTGCACAATTCAGCAGGGACTAACGTCGAGCACGATAACCGGTAGCGCTGCAGACTGCGTACCTGGCACGAGGCACTTTGGCAACATGGGGCGCAACTCCTTACGCGGGCCGTCGTTCAAAGAATGGAATTTCGCAGTCTATAAGACCACCGCACTCACCGAGCGGATTTCCATGCAACTGCGTGCCGATTTCTTCAATATCCTCAACCACCCGAACTTCGCTAATCCCTTCCTGCCAGCTTTCATTGCAGACCCGGCCGTGCATGGGTTCCAGGCTGTCAACGGCCGGGAAGTGGGCAACCCCACCGGCGCGACTGGTGTGGTCACCGCGACCGGCGACGTGGGTATCGGCAACCCGTTCATCGGTGGCGGCGGACCGCGCGGCATTCAGTTGGCAGCCGTCTTTCGGTTCTAGCTCGGGATTGTTTATCGGCTATCTCAGCCCCTGCCGCTCGCGGCGGGGGCTTTTTTATGAACCCTCTCTGGCCAAGCGGGGGTCGCGGAGGGGTTCCCGCGGCCATAAATTCCCGTCTACAACCCCCCGCGCGTCGTATGACTTCCGTCACTAGGTAGGGCCGTTCCGGCGATGTTACGCTTTTCTCATAATTCTTCCCCCAAAGCGTTTGTTCCGGAGACTTTAATGCGTCGCTCGATCTGCGCTGTACTCATCCTTGGCGTGTGCTTTGTTGCGCCGGTTTATGCCCACCATGTTAAGCAGTCTGCTTCGGCTTCCATGCCGGTAACCACTTCGTCGGCGCAAGCACGCGCTCTCTACGAGAAGGGCATGCAGGACTACGAGAACCTTTACCTGGAGCGCTGCAATGACGATTGGCGCGCGGCGGTCAAGGCCGATCCCAATCTGGCGGTGGCCTGGGCCTGGATCGCGTTCAACAGCAGCGATCCCAAGGAAGTGACTGCGGCCCGCGAAAAGGCCAAGAGCCTGGCATCCAAGGCAACGCCGGGAGAGCAGTTGATGGTGCGTTGGGTGGTCAAGGTGCAGGAGGGCGACTTCATCGGCGGCATTTCCGCCATGAATGACATGCTGGAGATGTATCCCAAGGACAAGCATCTGCTCTATCTGGCCGGCAACTGGCTGATGGGAGAGAACGGTGACGAGCAGGCGCAACATTTCTTTCAGAAGGCGCTTGGCATCGACAAGAACTTTCCCGCCGCGCTGAACGACCTCGCTTATCTGGATGCCCGCAACCGGAAGTTTGTCGATGCATTTGCGGCCATGGACCGCTACGTCGCCATGCTGCCCACGGAACCGAATCCGCAGGATTCCTACGGAGAACTGCTACGGATGGCGGGAAATTTTGAGGGATCACTGCAGCACTATCACGCTGCCTTGAAGATCGATCCGGATTTCGTCACTTCGCAGCTTGGGCTGGGTGACACCTATGCCCTGATGGGAAATCAGGAGCAGGCACGAGTCGAATACGACAAAGCTATCCGCTTTGCCCACACTGAGGCGGACCGGTTGAGCTACAGCATGCAGAAGGGGCTGACCTGGGTACGCGACGGCAAGTTTGCGGAAGCCGACAAACTTTTCCTCGAAGTGGCGGAAACCGGTCACGCCAAGGAGCAGGACTTGCAGGAAGCACAGGCCTACCGGCACATGGCGGAGTATCAGGCAGAGGATGGCGCTTCCTTGAAATATCTGCAGAGCGCGGAGGATGCGCTGGGACATCGCAGCACAATTTCAAAGTCGGACCGGGATGAAGAGCTCTCGAGAGTTCTGCGCATACGTACGGTGCGCGCGGCCCGTGCCGGCGATGCGGCATTGGCTGGCAAGACGCTCAAGCAACTCGAGGCGATGGCTTCTGGCAGCCGTAACCGCGTGATTCAGAGTTCTTACCACGGAGCCGCTGGAACCCTGTTGATGGATCAGAAAAAATTCGATGAAGCCATCGCTCATCTGGAAGAAGATCAGAACAACCCGTTCACCATGGAACTGCTGGTGCAGGCCTACTACCAGAGCAATCAATCCGACAAACTGGCCGAGGCCGAAGCCAGGCTGCGAGGCACCAACGTTCCTACCATCGAGCAGGCTCTAGTAGTACCTGCGGCCCGCCTGCGACGTCCGGAGATGTAGGCGCCGGGAACAGCGCTTCGGAAGCAACGCCTGAAGCGCATCGCCTGATACGAGTCTCGACTTCATCAGACAGCCGAAGAGTTGTTTCTTGTTTTTAGGCGAAGTTCATCTATACTGACGAACGCCAGCGGAAGGGAAACCTTCTGCTGGCGTTATGCGTTTTCCGGAGCTTTAGCCGCCCTCGGGAAATGAGAAATTAATGACTTCTAAGATTGATCGCCGTTCCCGTGCGCGAGTTGCTACGCGCGTGCCAGTTCGGGTCCGCAGCAGTTCGGATTCGGAGCTGAGCGCCCAGACTCGAGATGTGAGCACCAATGGCATATTCCTTTATACCGAGTCCCGCATGACGGAGGGTTCGGAGGTCGAATTGGTTCTGATCCTTCCTCCTGAACTGACCTCGGGGGAAAAGTGCTGGGTTTGCTGCCACGCGCGAGTGTTGCGGGTGGAGCAGGGACCGGGCACCGGTTTCGGAGTAGCGGCCGAGATCCGCAGGATGGACGTATTACCGGAAATTCCGATGCCGGGCCAGTAACCTGGTCGCCCCGCGCAGAGCCCTTCTGGAATGTTCACCCGCAGCCGAGTGTAGGGTTCAACCGCCCCAAAATCCAATCCCCCAGTGCCTCAAGAACTCCGGAGGAACCGGGTGAGTGGGATGATTTGCCAAATAGCTAATAAAATTGTTTGCTTGGCACCGACCTTAGTGCAATAATGGCGGCCCAAGAATTGCTCTGGCCAAACTCAGTAACAAGGTGGCCCGGTTATGTGGATTGATAAGCTAGCGGACGGTGTGGTGCAAGTGCAAACTCCCATCGGCCCGCGTTATGTAATGCCTTCATTTTTTCAACGCGCTTATTTTCTGTGGATGTTCCGTCATTTTCCTATTCTTCCCCATGCTGTTCTGAGTTCCTGGCAGCAGCGCCTGATCGACCGGCTATGTTCC
>Ga0210393_10005023_pt1 | contig 10440 bp, 8 predicted proteins | sample IncBWC27OmetaG_FD_160068 | JGI IMG/M metagenome (GOLD analysis project Ga0210393, IMG submission 160068) | Forest soil microbial communities from Barre Woods Harvard Forest LTER site, Petersham, Massachusetts, United States - Inc-BW-C-27-O ...
GGCCGCTTCTGCTGGCAGGGCCACCGGCTGTCCGGCGAGCGCAGTAGCGACGGCCACCAGCTGGTCGTCAGTCGTGGTCTCGTCGCACGCGACCTGGACGACATCCGGGCTGGCCAGATGGACGTTGAAGCCGGCCGCGGCGGCCCTGGCCGCTGCTTGTGCTGCCTGCCCGGGCAGCTCGATGCTGACAGTGTCGAAGAACTCAGCCGACGCCGTTCCGTAGCCAATGTTCTTCATGGCGACGGCGAGGGCGGCGGCCTTGCGGTGCACCCGCCGGGCGATCGAGGCGAGGCCGTCCGGGCCGTGGTAGGCCGCGTACATGGCGGCGATGACGGCGAGCAGGACCTGGGCCGTGCAGATGTTGCTGGTCGCCTTCTCCCGGCGGATGTGCTGCTCACGAGCCTGGAGCGCGAGCCGGTAGGCCGGCTGGCCATCGGCGTCGACGGACACGCCGACGAGGCGGCCGGGTAGCTGGCGCTTGAGCGCGTCGGCCACGCAGATGTAGCCGGCCTGCGGGCCGCCGTAGCCCATCGGCACGCCGAAGCGCTGCGTGGTGCCCACCGCGATGTCGGCGCCGAGCTCGCCGGGCGGCGTCAGCAGGGTGAGCGCGAGCAGGTCGGCGGCGACCACGGCAAGGGCGCCCGCCGTGTGCGCGGCCGCGATGGCGGGAGCGAGGTCGCGGACCTCGCCGCTTGCGCCGGGATACTGCATCAGCACGCCGAACAGCTCGCCGGCCGGCTGCTCCTCGATCAGCTCCGGTGTGACCCGGCCGGTGACGAGCGTGATGCCGAGCGGCTCGGCCCTGGTCGCCAGCACGGCCAGCGTCTGCGGCAGGCAGTCGGCATCGGCGACGAACACGCTGCCCTTGCCGCGGGCCCGGCGCGCCAGCGTCATCGCCTCGGCGGCGGCAGTGGCTTCGTCCAGCATGGACGCGCCGGCCACCGGCAGCGCGGTGAGGTCCTCGACCATGGTCTGGAAGTTGAGCAGCGCCTCGAGCCTGCCCTGCGAGATCTCCGGCTGATACGGGGTGTACGCGGTGTACCAGGCCGGGTTCTCCAGCACGTTACGGCGGATGACGGCCGGGGTGTCGGTGCCGTAGTAGCCAAGCCCGATCATCGAGGTGGCGACTGTGTTGAGGCTGGCCAGCCGCCGCAGCTCGGCTAGCGCCTCGGCCTCTGTCAGCGGCGCTGGCAGCCCGAGCGTGCGGTCGGCGATCCCGGCGGGCAGTGCCGCCTCGGTCAGCTCGTCCAGGCTGGCATAGCCCACAGCCTCGAGCATCCTGGCCTGGCCGGCCTCAGCGGGGCCGATGTGACGCGATGCGAATTCCACGGGAGCCTCCCCAGGCGGGCTGCTCGCCCGCGTGCATGTGGTGACGGACTCCCCCTCTGTCAACCGCGGAAGGGTCGACCGCGACCGCGGGCTTCAGAGTGCGCACACCCCCGGTCCTGGTGCCTGAGAGGTTCCGGGGAGGTTGCCCCTTCGGCGCCTCGCGCTGGCTGCGCGAAGACTCTCCCGGTGGGTGTGTTCAGCTTCTTGCGAGCTTACCTCTTGTCGCGCAGTGGGCTTTCGTGGTTATGTCAGCCAGCACGAATTGCCGACTGGCAAGGGAAAACGGGGTCGTCATGGTTTTCGCGCCGCTGCATCTCCTCTTCGCCATCGCCCCAGCGGCCATCGGACTGTGGATCTTGTACTGGGTGATCAGGCTTGCGGTCCGGCACGGCATTCGTGATTCACGGAAATAGGCACGCCTGCCAGGATCAGCGTGTTAGACCGCGTCCCAGCGGAACACCCGCACCGAGATGACGGTCAGGACGGCCGCGAGCCCCAGCAGGATGCCGATCGCCGGCAGCGCCGACGCCGGCCCCTCGCCGCGCGCCATGACGTTCTGCATGCCGACGACAAGGTAGCGCAGCGGCATCGCGTACGAGACGTCCCTGATCCAGGCCGGGGCGTAGTCAAGCGGGATGAACGCCCCGCCGAGGAACGCCATCGGCAGAATGATCGCGTTCGCCACGGCGGTCGCTGCCTGCTGCGTCTTGGCGAACGACCCGACCAGCAGGCCGATGGCCATGAACGCGAGCGTGCCGCAGATCACCACCGGGATGGCCATCCACCAGCTAGCCGACAATTTCAGGCCAAAGTAGGGCAGCGTCGCGATGGCCAGGAACGCCGCCAGCTGGACGATCGCCACCCCGAGACTGACGCCGACGCGGGCGAGCACCACGGTCCCGACGTTGATCGGTGCCAGCCGCAGTCTGCGAAGCAGCTTGTTCTGCCGCCAGCTCACCAGCGTGATGGAGGCGCCGAACGCCCCGCCAGATGCGATCGCCCAGCCCAGCAGGCCGGGAGCCAGATACTGGATGGGCTTGAGCGATTTGTCCTCGACTTGCTGCGTCGTGAGCTGATAGGCGGCCTTGCTGCCCGCTGCCACGGCGTCGGCCTGCTGCACGATAGAGCTGAACACCGCCTGCACTATCCCGGCGGCCGTCTGGTCGGCGATCGAGTAGTGCACCACCACGGTGTGGCCCAGCTGCTGCACTACGGCGTCGTTCGTGCCCTTGCGCACGCTCTCGAGCGCAGCCGCCAGGTCAGTCGAGTGCGTCACCTTCAGGACCTTGCCGAGCTGGCCCGGGGCCGCCGTCTGCGCCTGGTTCAGCAGACTGACCTGGCCGACCTCGACGACGGTCAGCCTCGGCGCGCTCGAGCTTTTGTAGATGGAGCCGAACAGCAGCAGAAACAGGATGGGCATCAGCAGCGAGAAGAACAGCGCGGGCCGGTCTCGGACGAAGCCGAGGTACATCGCCCGCGACAGGCTGCGCAGCGGGCCGAGTGAGTGCTGCGAACCCGACGTGGTTGTCGCCGGCACGGAGGTGGTGGTGGCGGTCACGCTCGGTACTCCCGTCCGGTCAGGGTCAGGAAGACGTCCTCGAGATTCGCGCCTTGCACCCGCAGCCCAGCCAGCGCACGGTGGTCTGCGAGCCCGGCGAGCACGGTGGCCGGGTCGCGTGTAGCGATGGTCAGCGAGACGCCGTCATCGCCGACCTCGGCGACTGGTGACAGTGCCTGGGCGCTGGCGGCGGTCAGCTGGCCAGACTCGATGCTGATCCGGACCGGCGTGTCGAGCTCGCGGACGAGCGCTGCCGGGGCGCCAAGCTGCAGGATCTCGCCATGATCCATGATCGCGACCCGGTCGCACAGGGTCTCGGCCTCGTCCATGTGGTGGGTGGTCAGTACCACGGTCCGGCCGTCGGCGTTGATCTGCCGCAGCAGGTCCCATAGGTTCCGCCGGGCTTGCGGGTCAAGCGCTCCGGTCGGCTCGTCCATGAAGACCAGCTCCGGGTCGTGGACCAGCGCGCAGGCGATGGACAGCCGCTGCGACTGGCCGCCGGACAACTGCTCCGCCTTCTTTTCCGCCTGGTCATCCAGGCCGACCACGCCGAGCATCTCGTCAGCGCGCCGAGTCGAGATGCCGTAGAGCGAGGCGAACGTGCGGATCTGCTCGCGGGCCGTAAGCCGCTCGAAAAACGAGGTCGACTGGAGCTGAACCCCGATCCGTGGCAGCAGCGCCGGGTTGCGCGGCCACGGTGGCAGGCCGAGGACGGTCAGCTGGCCGTCATCGGGCTTGCGCAGGCCTTCCAGCATCTCCAGCGTGGTGGTCTTGCCCGCCCCGTTCGGGCCAAGGATGCCGAAGAACTCCCCCTGCTCGACCTCGAAGCTGACGCCCGCGACGGCAACCATCGATCCGTATGACTTGCGTAGATTCTGCACCGAGATCGTGGCCGCCACGCGGGTCACCATAACACGACATAACTCGACGCTCTAGTCAATTAGCCAAGCACCGGCAGCATCCCGGTAGATCGCCGCGAGCAGCTCAACCGGTCTTGCGCGCCCGGCGGCTGGCGAGCTCATCAGACTCGTCCTCGGCTCGCTCCCCTGGCAGCTCGGCCAGCGTGCCCTCGACCTCCTGCCAGACTCGGCCGAGCGCGATGCCGAACACGCCCTGGCCGCCTTGCAGCAGGTCAATGACCTCATCCGGCGACGTGCACTCGTAAACGCTGGCGCCATCGCTCATCAGCGTCACCTGAGCCAGGTCAGCAGAGCCCCGCTCACGCAGGTGCATGACCGCCGCCCTGATCTGCTGCAGCGAGATACCGGTGTCGAGGAGGCTCTTCACTACCTTCAGGACCAGAATGTCCCGGAAGCCGTAGAGGCGCTGGGACCCAGAGCCACTGGCCGGCCGGACGCTGGGCTCGACCAGGCCAGTCCGGGCCCAGTAGTCGAGCTGCCGGTAGGTAATGCCCGCCGCGGCGCAGGCGGTCGGTCCCCGGTAGCCGAGATCGTCAGCCTGGGCAGCCGCCTCGGCGCCGAAGAGGAGCTGCTGCTCACCGGCCGGATGGCTAGCGCTGGACGGATGGCTGGCGCTGGACGGCCGCGAGGCTCTCGTCACTGGCACACTCTCACCGTCCGGGTACACCTTTCGCACGTTAGGCCGCAGACAGTAGCCGCGTCAACGACCCTGGCGGCGCGCCGGCCGGTCAGGTAGACCGGCCAAAGTCCTCAGGGGTGATGGAGTCCAGAAACTCGCGGAACTTCTCGACTTCGTCTTCCTGCTCGTCCGGGATCGCCACTCCCGCCTCGTCGAGTATCTCGTCCCGGACGTAGATCGCGGCCCCCGTCCGCAGCGCCAGCGCGATGGAATCCGACGGCCGGGCGCTGACCTCTCGGCCGTTAGAAAAGATCAGGTCGGCGAAGAAGATCCCGTCCCGCAGGGCCGTGATGTTGACGGTCGTCAGCCGGATCTCCAGCGCTTCCAGCATGTCTCGCATCAGGTCGTGCGTCAGCGGCCGCTGCGGCACCATGCCCTGCTGGGCGAAGGCGATCGCCGTGGCCTCATTCGGTCCGATCCAGATCGGCAGGTATCGCTCCCCCTCCGTCTCCTTCAGCAAGACGATGGGGTTGTTCGTGGCCATCTCCACCCGGACGCCGACGACCTCCATCTGCCTCACGGCGGCTCCGTCCCTATCCGCGCCTGCGCGCTACGGTTCCTAGCGGACCTGCCTACAGGCATTCCCCTTCGGCCTGCAGGCACTCCCTTTGTCAAAGTACACCCCCAATAGCGTCCTGCCAGCCTGCGGTCTCCGGCGGGCTGGAGCGCGGGGCTGCCTCAGTGAGGCCGGCCTCGGCCAGCGTGCCGGCCACCAGTGCGCCGTGCAGCCGGAGCACGAGGTCAGCGAGCTCGCCGGCGGTCCGGGCGGCCAGTTCCCTGGCGCCGCTAGCCCGCTGCCGCACGATGGGCGCCACCAGGCTCTCGATCATCGTGGTCTCCCGCTCCGCGGCCGCACGAACCGCGCGCAGGTGGCGCGCTTCCACGCCGTACGCTGTCAGCGCAACCGCGGTCCTCGCGACCTGCAGCGCGTCCGGGCCGTAGTTGCGGCCCACCCGCCGCAGCAGGCCGAAGGTCTCCAGCTCGGTGAGCAGCGCCTCGCTCACGCCCGCCTCGGCTGCCAGCTCACGGCGGGAGAGCAGCCGGTCACCCTCGGGCGGGTCCACGTCAGCCAGGCGCTCCTTGATGACCCGCAGCGGCAGGTACTGGTCGCGCTGAGCGGCGAGGATGAATCTGAGCCGGTCGACGTCGGCCGCGCAGAACCGGCGGTATCCACTTGGCGAGCGCGCCGGGCTGATGAGGCCCTCGGTCTCCAGGAACCGGATCTTGGAATGACTGATATCCGGGAAGTCACCGCGGAGCTGGGCCAGCACCTCACTGATGCTGAGGTACCCCCGGGCTGGCTGCGCGTTCATCCCCCGACCTGCACGCCTCCGCCATACTCGGCCGCCGACCCTGGTCCGAGCAGGAACACAAGCCGGAACTTGCCGACCTGCACCTCGTCGCCCTGGCTGAGGCTCGCTTCCTCGATCCGCTCCCGGTTGACATAGGTGCCGTTCAGGCTGCCCACGTCCCGCACGGTGAACCGGCCGCCCTGCCGGTAGAACTCGGCATGGCGCCGCGAGACCGTCACGTCGTCCAGGAAGATGTCGCTATCGGGATGACGGCCGACGAGCGTCAGGTCGGCGTCGAGCAGGAACCTGCTGCCAGCGTTCGGGCCACGGCGAACCGCAAGCAGCGCAGTGCCCGGCGGCAGCGCGGCGACGGCAGCAGCATCAGCATCGGCTTCGTCACCCTGATCAACATCGAAATCGCCGCCGCCGATCGAGATGGTCGACGTGGTGTCCGCTACCCCACCGCCTGCCCGCCGGACTAGCGGCGAGCCGCAGCGCGAGCAGTACCGCGCGCCGTCCGGATTGGCTTCACCGCAGCTGGTGCAGAAAACGCTGGGCATCAGATCGCCGAGCCTCTCATTCGTCCGGTGACCGACGGAAGCCGCAACGGCACCCGCAGAGGCCGGCACCCGCGCGTACTCCGGCAGACCCGTGTCCGGCAACGCTGTCCACGCTACCTGCGCCTCGGCTTGCCGGTCCATGCGCCAGGCACGCCGCGCCCGCCAGTGCCGGGCCCGGCCCCTCGCCGGGCGCGTCTCTGACCTGCCGGATCCGTGCTGGGCGTCGTCGCGACGCCTTCGCCACATGTTGGCGCACCTCCGCCTGGCGGCTGTAGAACAGCCATGCCGTTTGCCATCGCAACCTGAGCGGCGATTGTCTCACGGCTAACGGCATGCTCGCCGCCAGTCTGGCGGCTCGAGGCTGTCAGCGCCCGGCCCGTTCCACGACAGCGGCCCAGTCGTCCAGCAGCGATTGGGCAGTATCGGCGTCCTTGCCCTCGGCCCACAGGTGGGTCACAGCCTCGGACGGATCGGGCAGTACCAGGACCCAGCCTCGGTCGGGCTCGATCACCCGGACGCCGTCGGTGGTGTCGATCTCCTTGTCACCGGCGGCCTCGACGACGGTCCGCATCACCATGCCCTTGGCGGCCCACGGCGTCGGCATCAGCCGCCTGAGCAGGTTGGCTTCCGGGATCCGTGCCTGGATCTGGCTGAGCGTCAGCCTGGTCCTGGCGACCAGGCCAAGCAGCTGGGCAAACGCGGCGATCCCGTCGATGGAGCGGGAGAAGCCCGGCACCACGAACCCGCCGTTGCCGTCGGCGGCGAAGATCACATCCGGGCCGGCCGCGGCCTCGTACAGGCCGTGCAACGAGGTCGGGGTCCAGATGACCTCGACGCCGTGGAAGCGGCAGACGTCCTCCGCCACCCTGGTGGTGGTCACCGGCAGGGCGACCCGGCCACGCCGCTTCTCGGACGCGATGAGGTCGAGCACCACAAGCAGCGCGCGATCATCGCTGACCAGGGCGCCCTTGTCGTCGACGAGCGCGATCCGCTCGCCTACCGGGTCGAAGCGCACGCCGAACGCCGCGCCGAACGAGGACACCAGCTCGGCCAGCCGGTGCATGTCGGCCCGGACCACTGCCACCGACTGCGTCGGCGAGGCCTCGTCCAGGCGGTTGTTCACGGTCAGCACGTCAACGCCGATCTTGCCGAGCAACCCGGGCAGCACCAGCGACGTAGTTCCGCCGGCACAGTCAGCGACCACCCGCAGTCCCGCACCGAAGACGCCGGTCATGTCGACGGACCGGAGCAGCTCGTGCGTGTAGGCCTCGATCACCCTGGGCGGGTAGGACAGCTCCGCGATCTCGCCAGGGAATGCGCGCCGGAACTCCTGCCGGGAGAACACCCGCTCCAGCTTGCGCTGCGCCGACTGCGACAAGTCGGCGCCATCGGCGTCCATGAAGATGATGTCGAGCGACTGGGGATCGCCAGGGGTTGTGCGGAGCGCGATCCCCCCGCTGCAGTCGCTGCGCGCAGTCTGGAACCTGGCCAGCGGCATGGGCTGCGCCTCCAGGTCGACCACGTTGATCGCGCTGGCGTTCAGCGCGCCGTGCACGGCCCGCTTCAGCGCCCGCGCCGCCCGTGACGCGTCCCGCGAGGTGGTGACGACGGAACCCTTCTTCAGCGTGGTCGCGTACGCGCTCGCCAGCCGGACGCACAGCTCGGGCGTGATCTCGACGTTGACCAGCCCGGAGACGCCCCGCGGCCCGAACAGGGTCCGCTGGCCGCGTGACTCCCAGATCACGCTGGTGTTGACCACCGCGCCGGCCTCGATCGTCTTGAACGGGTAGACCTTCACCCCGGCCGACACGTAACTGTCTGGCTCGATCACGCACTCGTCCCCGACGACCGCGCCTTCCTCGATCCGGGCCTGGCTCATCACGTCGGTGTTCTTGCCGATGACGCAGCCGCGCAGCGTCACGCCGCGGCCAACGTAGACGTTGTTGTGCACGACCGCCCGGTGCAGGAACGCGCCCTCCTTGACGATCACGTTGCTGCCGACGACCGAGAACTCGCGCAGCTGCGCGCCGGCTTCGATCTTGGCGTAGTCGCCGATGCACAGCGGGCCCGACAGGATCGCCTCCGGGTCGACCTCGGCGCCGTCGGCGATCCAGACGCCAGGCGACACCTCGAACCCGTCGATCTGGACGCTGACCTTGCCGGTCAGCACGTCGGCCTGGGCCTTGACGTAGCTCTCGAGCGAGCCCACGTCCTCCCAGTAGCCGTCGGCGATCCACCCGTACAGCGGTGCGCCGTTCTCCAGCAGCTTGGGGAAGACGTCCGCTGACCAGTCGACGACCTGGCCCGTCGGCACGTGCGCCAGCACCTCGGGCTCCATCACGTAGATACCAGTGTTGACCGTGTCGGAGAAGACCTGCCCCCAGGTCGGCTTCTCCAGGAACCGCTGGATCTTGCCGTCGTCGTCCACGATGACGATGCCGAACTCCAGCGGATCGGGCACCCGCGCCAGCGCGACTGTCACCAGCGCATTGTTGTCTCTATGGAACTTAATCAAATCGGAAAGGTTGATATCGGTCAGCGCGTCTCCGGAGATAACGACGAACGGCTCATCGCGGAGCGCATCCTCGGCGTTCTTCACGCTGCCTGCGGTGCCGAGTGGCGTCTCCTCGGTCGCATACTGCAGGCTCATGCCGAAGTCCTCGCCGTCGCCGAAGTAGTTCCGCACGATCGACGCCAGGAACTGCACCGTCACGACGGTCTCGGTGAGCCCGTGCCGGCGCAGCAGCCGCAGCACGTGCTCCATGATCGGGCGGTTGGCCACGGGCAGCATCGGCTTGGGCTGGTTCGCCGTCATCGGCCGGAGCCTGGTGCCCTCGCCGCCCGCCATCACCACGGCCTTCACCGCTGTTGAGCCTCCTTAGCCTGCCGTTGCAGGCGCTCCGGCTGCCTGCGGGGCAGGCCCGGCCAGCAGCCGTCTGGCCTGGACTATGTACAACAGGGCTGAGCACCAGTACAGCGCACTTCCCCAGAAAACGAAGGTCCAACCGGCCACCTTGGCAGTCTCGGCGTAGCTGGCGACATGCGCACCTAGGAAGAGCAGCGGGAACGCGTACAACAGGCAAAGCGTTGCTGTCTTGCCGACGAAGCTCACCTGGAGCGTGCCCCAGCCGCGACGCCGCAGCACGGCGAGAACGACGGCCATGAGCAGCTCCCTGGCTGCCAGGAGCCCGACGAGCCACCACGGGATGATGGCTCGCACGGCCAGTGCCACGATCGTCGCGACGATATACAGCCGGTCAGCGGCCGGATCGAGCACCTCGCCGAGCCTGCTCTGCTGGTTGAGCGCCCTGGCGATCTTGCCGTCCAGCCAGTCCGAGGCGCTGGCCGCGATGAGCAGGCCAATGGCCCACCAGTCCCCGGCCTTGGAATCCACGCCCAGCACCAGCCACAGGAACACCGGCACGCCGATCAGCCTCGCCAGGCTGATCGCGTTGGGGATCGTCCAGATCCGGTCGCCGACCTCGCTCATGGGCCTCACACTAGGTGGGGTGCGCACAAGACCGCTAGCGGGCCTCGCCCTGGCGCTGCTGCTCACCGCGTGCGCTAGCACCAGCAGTCCGCCTGCCCCGCACGTATCGAGCACGTCGCCCGTTTCGAGCCCCGCTGCCAGCCCGGCGCCCAGTGGCACGCAGGCGGCCACCGACTGGCTTCAATACCACGGGAACGGGGCCAGGACCGGGACTGCCGCGGGCATGCCCGCCGGCGGCCACCTGGCCATCGCCTGGTCAGCCAGGCTCGGCGGCGCGGTGTACGGGCAGCCGCTGGTGATCGGGGGCACCGTGATCGCGGCGACCGAGACGGACGAGATCTACGGGCTGGACGTGGCCACCGGTGCCGTCCGCTGGCACGTCAGGGTGGGCACGCCAGTACCGCTGAGCCAGCAGCCGTGTGGCGACCTGGACCCCCTCGGCATCACCGGCACCGGCGTGTACGACCCGCAGACGCAGCTGGCGTACTTCGTCGCTCAGTCCGGGCCGGCCGAGCACCTGCTGATCGGCGTGGACCCGGCCGACGGCAGCGTCCAGTTCCGGCGCAGCGTGCCGTCGCCCGACCACGAGCCGTCCTACGACCAGCAGCGCGG
>Ga0210393_10005024_pt1 | contig 10439 bp, 6 predicted proteins | sample IncBWC27OmetaG_FD_160068 | JGI IMG/M metagenome (GOLD analysis project Ga0210393, IMG submission 160068) | Forest soil microbial communities from Barre Woods Harvard Forest LTER site, Petersham, Massachusetts, United States - Inc-BW-C-27-O ...
ATCAGCCTTACCGCGCGCCCCTTTGCCCGCTGCTGCCGTGCCTGCAGCCATTGAAGGGAAAGAACGGTTTTCTCGGCGCCGTGCTCAGCGGCGCCGGCCCTTCGGTATTGGTTTTTCTTGATCCGCGCAGCGACGCGAAGAAGGCACGCGAGGCCGTGGCTGCACGGCTTCTGCGTTACGGCCTGTCGGCTGAACTGTTTTCCACCTCGATTACACTGCGCGGCGCCCGCCGGTCGTTCTCCCCGTCCTCAAAATAAGTACGGAAATGTCGCACCTCGGGGAAAGAAGTGTCCCGCTTTGAGTTCCTCAATTCCCCGGACGGCTGGCTGGCGGCACGATCCCATTCATGCGCAAGTACTCCACGACCTGGCCATAGTGGTCGAAACCGTGCCACGCTACGGTTGTGGCCAGCCCCAGGCGCGTCACTTTGTATTCGCCAAACGGACTCTTCACTGTCCCGGTCAGGTTCTTTTCGTTGATGGTATCGATCGCCTTGTGAACATATAGGAACGAATCGTTCAGGTATTTCAGAATGTCGGCCTTGGATGTGAGCGACGCCGGTCCTGATTCATCGCCAATGTCCACCGGCGGCTTCTCCGACAGAATCGCTGCTCCCAGTTCGTAGTTCACTGCGGCAATGTGCTTGATCTGCTCGGCAAATGTGCGGACGCCTTTGAACTCTCCGTTGCTCGGCGTGAAACTAAATTTATCTTCCGGCATGGCCTCGGCCGCGGGAACGAGGTCGTGCTCGAGATTCTTGACGGTGTTGCTCAAGACTTCGGTCACGGTTCGCGGTGTTTCCTTCTTTGCCTGGGCGGAAGCGCCAGCCGCCAGGACCAGCGTACAAATCACAAAACAGAAGCTTGTCTTTATTATTTTTGTCTTTTTCATGATGCCCCCTTGATTACATGAATGATGTTGGAATAAATGCTCACGCAAGTTACTAATCTCTCATCATGGCCGGCGCCATGTTCAACTCCCGCACCGTCAACCGGTGCCGCCGAAAGCTCGCCAGCCCCACAAGCATAGCCAGAGCCGACCACGCCAGCGCCGCCGGAACTCCAACGCGCACGGCCAACTCACCCCAGATCGCGCTGCCGACGGCCATGCCCCCCTGCAGCACCAGCAGATACATGGAGAGTGCCCGGGCTCTCATCCACGACGGGCACATAATCTGCGCCACAAAATTAAAGCACGCCAGGATGCCGATCCACCCTGCACCCGCCGTAAACAATACCAGACAGAGCAGCTCAAACACATGCACCTGTCCGGCTGCTGCCGTCATCGCGGCGAACAATACGGTCGATCCTGCTACCAACCCATCTACGGAATAGCGCTGTCGCAGACGAGGCAATAGCGCGGCTCCTGCCAGCGCCCCCAGGCCAAAACACGTCAGCAGGAATCCGTATCCCTGGGCGCCGTGCGGCTGGCAGATTACCGGAAGCAGCGCCAGCAGGGAAGTGGCTCCCACGCTGAATGCAGCCGTGCGGATCAGCACGGACCGCACCTGCGGTGCTCCGCGCACATAGCGAAACCCCTCCATAATTACATTGCGTACGCGCCGTTTGGCCAACGGTTGATGCGGCGCTCGTTTCCAGCGCCACAAGAAGACGATCACGCCGAAAAAAGAAGCCGCGTTCAACAAGAACGACCATCCCGACCCCGCCGCCGCAACTACGATTCCGCCCAGCGCCGGACCCATCGCTCGCGCCACGTTGAATCCTGCCGAGTTCAGCGCCACCGCCGAAGCATGCCGCGGTGGCGAGACTACTTCCGATGTAATAGCCTGCCAGGCCGGATCATTCATCACCGCACCCAGCCCCAGAAAAAATGTGAACACCAGCAGCGTCCACGGGCTCACCACATGCCACAGCGTGAGCCCGCCCAGAGCCGCTGCGGCCACTACCATCCAGCCCTGCGTAAACAGCAGAAGCCGCCGCCGGTCGACCATGTCCGCCAGTGCTCCCGCGGGCAGCACCACCAGAAAGACAGGAATCGCTGACGCTCCCTGCACCAGGCTTACCATCAGCGGTGACGTGGTGAGCTGCGTCATCAGCCAGCCCGCGCCGACGTTCTGCATCCACGTGCCGGTGTAAGAAACTACCGCTGCCATCCAAAGCGATCGAAACAGGGGCTCCCGCAGCGGCCCCCAAGCCGAGTCCACTCGCTGGATCTCAACGGCGTCGCCTCCCGGAATTGCAACGTGATCAGCCACAGATCCTCTTATTTCTTAGTGTCCTCTATGATGAAGTTCTGGCTCTTGTGGGCGTTAGCCGTTAGAACTCACCACACTGGAAGCCGCTCCAAACGGCCACTCCCGCCCTCTCCAAGCTCGAATCATGAAGATCGCCAATCCCGTAAGCAGAATAACGGCTGCGTATCGTACTTCTTTCCAAGCATTTACCCGATTGAACAAAATGAAGAGAAAACCCGCAATGGCGGCCAGGGCCGGCAAAGGATACAGCCACATACGAAACGGGCGCGGCATGTCCGGTCGTGTGCTTCGCAGCACGATCAGCCCCACCGCCTGCACCAGAAACTGCACCAGGATCCGAATCACCACGAGCGCCGCAATCGCATCCTTCAGGCGCAGAAAACAAAACGCCGCCGCCACCACTCCCAGCGCCAGCAGCGAAATATAGGGAAAGCGGTACACGGGATGAACCCGGGCAAACGCGCGGAAGTAATTCCCGTCCTTCGCCGCCGCGTAAGGGACCCGCGAATACCCCAGCATCAGCGAGAACACTGACGCGAACGCCGTGAACATGACCAATCCTGTCACCAGCTTCGCCGCCCAAGCTCCATAGATCCGCTGCATGAACAGCGATACCACATACAGCCCGTTGTTGTTCTGTCCCGCCTGCGCCAGTTCCCGCCACGGCACTACGGCCAGAATGCACGCATTCATCACTATGTATAGACACGCGACCAGCAGAATAGAAAGCAGGAGAGCGCGTGGAATGTTCCGTCCTGGATCTTTCACTTCGTCTCCCAGAAAGCAGACGTTGTAATAACCCCAATAGTCGTAAGTCGCCACCAGCATCGCCCCGCCCAACCCGGTAAAGAAAGCGCGAGACAGCGTAAACGCGCCCGGGGGAAAATCGAACACTCGCGTCACGTTGAAATGGGTGAGCCCGGCAAAGATGATCCAGCCCATCGTGCCCATCACCCCCAGCCACAGCAGCTTTGACAATTTTCCGATCACCGAAATCCCCCGGTAAAGCAGCAGCATGGTAAGGAAGCAAATCGCCACTGCCACCGAAGTTCCCGGCGTCACGATCCAACCCACCTGCAGAGATCCCGCCCAGGGAATATGCAGAGCCGCATTGTGCGCGAGGTAGACGGTATCGAGCGTGGGCCAGTAGTAGGCGGCATATCCGGCCAGCCCGATGCAGCCCGTGGCAATCGATAACGGCGCAGAAAATGAGAGTTGCCAGATGAACAGAAACGAAATCAGCCGTCCCATTTTCTGCGGCCCATAGATTTCACGCAGGTAGCGATACGATCCGCCCGATCCCGGCATAGCTGCGCCCAGTTCCGCCCACACCATCCCGTCGCACACCGCGAACAGCGCTCCCACGATCCAGCCGATCATGGCCTGCGGCCCGCCCATGTAGCTCAGCATGAGCGGCATGGTGATGAATGGCCCCACGCCAATCATGTCGATCATGTTGAGCGCAGTCGCGCTCCCCAATCCCATCCCGCGGATGAGACCGGGCGAACTCGCGGACGATTCGGTTGGAGATCCCATGCGAAGGTCGGATCAGGCACGAAAGAACGACTGGAACGGAACCGGAAACCACCGGCTGGCAACCGACAACTGGCTACTGCTTGGCACTCAGCAAATTCACATACAGCCGCACCGCTCCCGGCACTCCCGCCGGCAGCTGACGAAAGAACGCATATCCTGCATAGATAAAAATTCCCTTGCCATAGTTTGTCTTCAACAGCCCGCCTTTCTGCGCATCCTCACCCGGATCATGACAGCTGAGCAGCGCTTCGAAATGATCGTCCCAGCTGCTCATGAAATAAAGCCCGCGCTCCTGCACCCACCCGTCAAAATCATGCGCCGTAATCGTGTTCGGATAGTGAAACACCGAATCCTCCGGGGCCAGAATCTCCACCGGAGCCTCCTCCACCGAAACCCGCGCCCGGCTTAGTTTCGCGGGGTAAGGAGTGAAGTGTCCGCCATTAAAGTCGTCCACTCCGGTGTTGTACTGCATCACCAGTGTTCCCCCCGCGGCAACGAAATCGAGCAGCCTCTTATTATTCGCCGCAACATCTTTCTGTGTGTCGTACGCCCGAATTCCGAGCACGATCGTTTCGAATCTACTAAGGTCTTCGCTGCCCAGCTTATCGGCCGGAATCAGGGCTACATCCATGCCAACCTGCGCCAGGACTGTCGGAATGTCGTCCCCCGCGCCCATCACGTAGCCGACCTTCAAATCGTGCGGCACGCGCACATCCACCATGCTCACCCGCTGCCGCGCTGGTTGGTAATAATAAAAGCTGCCCAGGTCTTCGCGTGTCACCAGCGTGTAACCTTCGCTGTACTTTTCTCCCGCAACATCGAGCACGGCCCGCAGCGTCGCTCTCCCTTCGCGCAAATCGGCAGGAAACACCTTGAACTGCACTTCCTTCTTTTCGCCTCGATGCGACAACTCCAGAGCCTGTTCCGCCGGTTCGGACTTCCATCCTTGGGGCAGTTCCAGCCGCAACCCTCCACGCTCGGATCGAGACAGATTGCTCGTCACTCCTACCGTGACCGTCGAACTGGCCCCGTTATGTGTGGAGATGACCTGCGTCCCCGGTTCCAGCATCACCGAAAACGCCGGCACCACCGCCAGCGGACGCGAAAGCTCTTTTCCCGCATCGTCCAAAAAAGGCGTCACCACCACCGCCGAGATATTATTCTCCAACCCAGCGTCGCTCCCGCTGGTCCACACATACTTCACCCGCGCCCGTAGCGCCGGAGGCGGAAACGGCAGGGTCGCATATTTCTCGTTGTCGATGTGATTGATGCTCTCCGTTTCCGGATCATCCCGGTGCCAATACGGCCTCGTGTAGGCCGCTTCCTTCGGCACTTGCAGTCGAAACGTCACCCGCAGTTCGTTTCCCGGCTTCACTGCCTCTGGCCGGATTCTGTCGCTCATCGTATTCCAACCCGACGGAACCTCCAGTTTCAGCGCGTTAACGCCCAACGGATCCTTTGAGCCGTTGTGAAATTTCACGGCGACCAAAAACTCCTGCCCCGGCGAGACGGTCGTTAGCGCGTTCGCTTCTTTCGGCACCACCGAGCCCTCATCGTTCCGCCCTCCCGACTCCACCACCGCCGCTAGGCTCACATTCAATGCCAGGCTCAAAGCCGTCTCAGCTTCTCCAATTTCTTCCTCAAGCCGTATCAGCAGGTCAGCCTTCGCCGAATTAGCCAAAGAGGCGTCGGCGACCTCCCTGCGAGCCCGCCGCAGCTCGCTCGCCACGGTCGCCAGCCGAACCCCGGTTCCGTACAAATCGTTGCGATTTGCAGATTGCCTAGCTTGTGCTACAAAGTCCGCTATTGCGGACAATTCGCTGCGCAGCCGGGGAAGCTTCGCTTCCTCGGTCCCCAGCCTCGCCGCCAGCCCCGTCAGCGTCGTATCAATCCCGTCAAAGAAGTCCTTCTCGTGCCCATTCTTGTCCAGTTTCGGGGGCACCACCGAATCCACCAGCTTGTAAAACGTAAAGCGGTCTCCGGGATCAATCGTCCAATTCGCCGCGCCCTGCGACATCTGATGCCGCAGCCCCTGCATCGCGAACTGCACATAGCCCATGCCCAGGTCGGCGTCGCGCTCGCCCGTATTCAACTTCAAAGTCCAGTTTTCATCCGCACACGTCATCGCCCCAAACCCGCACACATTTCCGATGTAAAATTTCTTCGCCTGCCAGGGTTCCAGCCCCGCGGCAATCTGCTCGGGAAACCGCTTGGGATCAGCCGCCGCGCGGAACGCTTCTTTCGCCAGAATGCTCGAGGCCTGATGGTGCCCGTGTCCATCCCGGTCGGTCCCGGAAAACCGCGCCACCAGCACATCCGGACGGAACGTCCGAATCACCCGCACCATATCCCCCAGCGCCACATCGTGCCCACCCCACTTCGCAAACGTCTCCTCGGGCGACTTTGAAAAGCCAAAATCCGCCACCCGCGAAAATCTCTCCTGCACCCCGTAGTACTGATCGGACGCCAGCAATTCCTCCGCTCGCAGCACGCCCAGCACGTCCGACAGATTGCTGCCAATCTTGTTCTGCCCGCCCTCGCCGCGATTCAGAGTCATCAGCAGCGTGCTCACGCCGCGCCCCCGCGCCTCGAGCGTTAACATGCCGCCATCTTCATCATCGGGATGCGCTACCACCTGCATCAGCCGCGCTGTCGTCCCCAGTCGCCGGAGCGCCAGCCGCAACCCCGCTGCGCCCTGATCCTGCGGCAATTCCGCCGGAACCCCCGAGTAGGCAAATCGCGGATCGACCGACTCCACAGGAGCTCCCGTGCCTAGGCCTGAAGAGGAAGGTGTTGCCGAAGAACTTTTTGCGGCAGCCGGCTTTTCTGGGGCAGGCGTTGCAGGAGGTTGCGATTGGCCCGAATTTTGCGCCATCATCGCCGGCACCAGGCAAACCATCAGCGGAATGCGAACGGATGTTTGGGCAAGACGAGTGAACGACTGAATGACAGAAGCGGCGCGGCGCAGCACCCGCCGTACCAGGCTGAAGGGTCCGAGATGTCTCACGCTACAAGGATGGGGCCTACCCACGCTCCGACGCAAATTCTTTCGTGCAATTACTTCTGTTCAATTGGACGGCGGGGTCTGCGGAAAGTTACCGGGCCCGCTAAAAGCGCAGCCGAATCGAGTGCCGAGCGCCGGAAGCCGCTTTTCAGACATCGCACAAATCCGCCGCCTCGCGCAATGAAACGAGCGGATCGCGGCTCGGCACAAATTCATGCGCCACATACCCTTTAAACCCGGAGTCGGCAATTCCCCTCATCACTCCATCCCACTGAACCTCCTGCGTCCCATCCAGTTCGTGCCGCCCGGGTACGCCTCCCGTGTGGAAATGGCCGATCCACTGGATGTTCTGCCGGATGGTATCGATCAGGTCGCCTTCCATGATCTGCATGTGGTAAATGTCATACAGCAACTTCACGTTCGGCGAATTCACTTCCTCGACCACGCGAACTCCCCAGGCCGTGTGGTCGCACATGTAGTCATGATGGTCCCGCTTGCTGTTGAGCAGTTCGATACAAATATTTACCCCGTGATCTTCCCCAATCTTCTTCACCCGATTCAGCCCGGCAATGGTGTTGCGTGCGCCTTCATCGTCTGGCATGCCGCCACGATTCCCGGAGAAGGTAATCACGTTGGGAACGCCGGATTTCGCGGCCAGCGGAATATTCACGCGAAACGCCTGCTCAATCGCGGCATGATGCTCGGTCCGATTCAGCGCCTTCCCAATATCGCCGCCGCCGGCGTATCCCATGGTGCAAATCAGCCCGTAGCGGCGCGGGATCTCATACTCCTCAACCTGCAGCAGATCCACTCCCTTCAGCCCAATCTTCGCCGCGTATTCGCACAACTGATCCAGCGGAATCTTCTCATAGCACCATCGGCTCACCGACTGGCGGATGCGTCCCTTCCGCGGAGTTGTCGCAGCGGCATCAAAACTTGCCGCATACGAAGGAACCGCGAGGGCTGCCACACCTGCAACCGAAGATTTCAGCAGCGTCCGCCGAGTAAATTTAGGCATAATAATGAAGAGGATTCATTCCGAGACCGGCCCCTGACCCCGGGCAATTGCTTTATCGCCCTTCCTTCAGCGTCGCCTGGCACGCGCTGGCAGCGGTGAGCACTTCGCTGAAGGCTGTCTCCTTGCGTAGGTCCTTCAGCAGCGGATCGTCCAGCAGCGCCGAATACGCACAATAATTCTGTTGCACCGCCGCCTTCAGCAGGCGCAGAGCGGGTTCCTTCTGCCCGCAATACGCCATGAGCGCTCCAATGCGGTACCACGCCTCTGCATCGGGTTCGATCATCACCGACGACTCCGATTCCCGCACAATCTTGTCAAAATCCGGAGGCCGTTGTGCCGCCGTACACGCCAGCATCAAGTCGCGGTGATAGGAAGACGCTTTGCCCATATCCCGCGCAGCCTCCCGCGCCTCGGATATTCTGCCCTCCGCCACATATATGTACGGAGCCACCCACGCCGCCCACTCCGACCCCGCATCCAAATGCACGAAGTCGTTGGCTCGGTCCGTTTTTCCCTCCCACAAAAACGCCCAGGCACAGGAGCGGAAGCTGAAATTGCCAGGATCAAGTTCTCGCGCTTTGTTGCACTCCCGCATCGCCTGATCCAGCATGCCCGCATACCGAAAAACATAACTCAGCGCGAAGTGAGCATCCGCGCTCTGCGGACGCCTCCGCACTAGGTCGGTAGCCGCGTCGTAAGCCCGTCCCAGTTCGCCTCGTTCCACCCGCGCCGTGATCAAATTGCTCGCTGCCATCACTCGGTTCGGATCCAGCGACAGCGCCCGCTCGTAGGCCGCGTTCGATGCCTGAAATTTCGCCTCGCCTCCTCCGCCATAGTAAGAATCGTAGTAATAACGCTGCCCCAACGCCTCCCACGCCGGAGCGTAGCTGGGGTCGATTCCCACCGCCCACTCCAGCATCTTGATCGCTTCCTTGTTCGGCGCCGGATCGTGTGGCACCGCTACGCTGCGCAAATAAAAGTCATACGCCTGCTGATTCTTCGGTTGGGAAGCGGTCTCCACTTCGCCCCCTGCTCCGCCCAGCGCCGGCAACAGTCCGCGCTGAACCAGGGTGCTTAGCTGTTGTCGCATTCCGATTAAGTCATCCGTCTTGGCGGTGACGCTGTTCTCCCACAGCACGCGATCGTTGGGCACATCCACGCACTCTAGTGTCACTGTGAGCTGATCGCCCTGCTTCCTGAAATTTCCGGTCAGCAGACGCCCCACCCGCAATTCCTGCCCAACTTTGTGCGGATCGAGATCGAGCGCCACATATTTCCGGGTCACCGACGAAGGCCGAACCTCGAGCGTGCGCGCATACGTCAACACACTCGTCAGTTCGTCAGCCAGCGCAAATCGTAGGTAATCGACGGAAAAGTCGCCGTTCATGTTCTGCAGGGGAAGCACGGCAATCGCGTTGCGCTGCTCCGCATTGGCCAACTCGCGATGCTTCAGCCACCAGGCCCCCACGGCCGCCAGCACCGTAAGCAGCACCGCCGTCAAGCCCAGAAGGATGTACAACTGCAGCCGGTTGCTCTGCCCGAACGTCTTGGTTCCCACGCGCAGCTTCGCGGAGTTGAGCCCGCTCTTCACCGCTCCAGATTCGGTCTCCCGTTTGAGCAGCGCCAGGTCCGAGCGCATTTCCAGCGCGCCCTGGTAGCGGCGCGTGCGATCTTTCTCCATCGCCTTGCCGACGATGCCCTCAAGCTCCATCGGCAGCTTCGGATTCAGCTGCCGCGGCGGCACCGGTTTCTGATGCAGCACTGCGTCCAGTGTGACCAGCGAATTATTTCCCGTAAACGGCTTCTTCCCGGTCGACATTTCATACATCACCACGCCAAACGAAAACAGGTCGCTGCGGCCATCGATGGTCTCGCCCCGCGCCTGTTCCGGCGACATGTAAACTGCCGTCCCCGGGATCACACCCACCGCCGTCAGCGAGTTGTCCGCGCCGGCTTCATCGTCGGTTCCCGGGTTGTGCACCAGCTTGGCCAGTCCAAAGTCCAGCACTTTCACTTGTCCGCCTGGCGTCAGAAAGATGTTGGCTGGCTTAATGTCCCGGTGCACGATCCCCTTGGCATGTGACGCCGCCAGCGCCTCCGCCACCTGGATGCTGATATCCAGCACCGGTTCCAGATCCATCGCCTGCCCATTGATTCGCTGTTTCAGGCTCTGGCCTTCCAGCTTTTCCATCACGATGAAAGGATGGCCGTTGTTCTCTTCAATGCCGTGGATGGTGCAGATATTAGGATGGTTTAACTGCGAGGCCGCCCGCGCTTCCCGCTCGAACCGCTCCAGCGCTTTGGGGTCGCCAGTGAGATTATCGGGGATGAACTTGAGGGCAACGTGCCGCCCCAACTTGAGGTCTTCCGCCTCGTAAACCACACCCATACCGCCGCCCCCAAGTTTGCCCAGGATGCGATAGTGGGAGACGGTCTGGCCGATCATGAGCGCATGCGCTCCTGCTCCGAGCGGTAATGTTAGGCTGTAGCTGGCATCCGGTCAACTCCCTTTCGGGAGAAGGCCAGATGCACGGCGACCGTTGAAAACGCGCGAGTTATTACTTAGTCTCGAGCCTGCTGCGTACCGCTCCGCCATTCAAGTACAATTCGACGCTGCACGTAGCGAGGAGCTTGTATGAGGAAATTGTTGCTGTTACTGGTTTGTC
>Ga0210393_10005026_pt1 | contig 10438 bp, 9 predicted proteins | sample IncBWC27OmetaG_FD_160068 | JGI IMG/M metagenome (GOLD analysis project Ga0210393, IMG submission 160068) | Forest soil microbial communities from Barre Woods Harvard Forest LTER site, Petersham, Massachusetts, United States - Inc-BW-C-27-O ...
TTTTAGCGCGCCTCGGCGCGTAGTCTTATTAAGACTCTATCTACTACATCGATTCTCTCTATTCTATACGCTCGTGTGGGTTTAGCTAACATAGTGCGGGACGTATGTAACTGATGTGTGTGGGTAGTGGGTGCCCGTTACTTTTGACGGTATATGTGGGCGGGGTATGGGGGTTTTAATTTAGTATTAACTTATGGGGGATTGGGCCGGGGTACCCTGGGGTGAGGGGGGCGGAGCGGACGGAGGAGCGAGATGTTTGTTGCCAGGGCGAAATGGATGAGGTTTTCCGTGAGATCGGAAGATGACGCGGAGGGATGTGTGGTTGCCTAAGATAAGGCGGCGTTGTTGTGTGTAGCGGACGCAATGGAAGAGGACGTGTTCCTTGGTGTGCTGATAACGTGGGCGCTGAGGATGGGTGGGGTTGGGTCGGGGAATATCAGCGCAGGGGCACGTGATGATGTCGTCTGCGTTAGGACGAAAGCGGAGGGAGTATGCGGCGTCGAAAGAGTGACCTGTCGCCCATCTGAAGATGGTGGCCGAGGCTAGACGGTTACGGGACGCCGCAGCCGCTCGGATGGCTGGGGGTGGTATGGGGTTATGCGGGGGTGTGCAGGCGATGTAGGCGGGGTGTGGGTTAGGACGGTAGTCCTGGTGGATGGTTTGCCACATCGCCTGTGAGGGTGTGAGGAGGGAAGGGTGAAGGGGTAGGCTGGCAACAGCCTCGAGCTCCGGGTCCAGGCTCCTAAGTTCATCCGTCGAGGGTTTCCCCGGCCATGAGGGACCTGTGCTACGGAGATGAAACGTATGTAACTCATTCTGTAAGTAATTAGAAACGAGCGTGCTGATCTCCCGAGTGATCGGGGAATGCCTGTGAGGGGAGGAGGCGGTTAGCGTTTCGCAAATGGGTGATGGTAGCCATAATATCGTATAGTGTGTGAAAAGCGGTTGTGTATGTGGGTGGGATAGGGCGTGTTTTACTGCTAGGCATATCGCCTGCGTTCTATCTGCCCCTTTGTAAATCCCGTAAGTAATCCGGTTTTTGTTCCGGATGATGCGGTAGGTGGCAACGTGTTGCCCCTGTAGTATCGTGTGTGAGACGGTAATGTGTGTGTCGGAGACTTCTTGGCGCTCCCAGCTCTCTTTGTATCGTACGGTGATATGGGGTGGGGGTTTGGGGAGGTAATGTAGGCGGGAGTGGGACCATATGGACGAGGCTGTGCACAGGTCCAGGTCGTTGGGGTGGTACGTAGGTGGGCCAAGATTCTGTGATACTCGAGCCAGGTTCGTAGGGGGTTGTACGTAGGCGGGCCAGTAACGGCATTGATCCGCGGTAATGATAGTGCGTGTTTTGCACTGAGGGGGTAACCCTTCTAGACGTTGGGAATAAGAGAGAATTAGTTTGTCCAATACGTATGAGATGGGGGGAACGCGGGTGAGGTTGTGAAGTGGTTCGACGGGGGTGGTGCGGAAGACCCCGGTCATCTTACGTAGCCCTTCATTCTGGGCGATTTGCATACGGTTGATTAGGCCCTTTTGTCTTTTGCCCGTATACCAAACGGGGACTCCGTATGTGAGGGTCGGGATGACGATCGCATTGAAGACCTTGCGCCAGTTCATGAAGTCCAGGCCTCGGATGGAGTTTCCGAGAACGCTGAGACCCCTGATGGATGAGCGGGCGCGATTGATCATGGTGTCTACGTGTTTGTCCCATTTGAGGTCTTGCGAGATGTAGATGCCGAGGTATTTGACTGTGGTGGCGGTCGTGATGTTGAGGCGTTTGGCGTGGGCGTCGGCGTAGCGGCCGCCCCATATTTGGCCGCCAGTGATCTGTGTTAGCGCGTGATTTGGTGAAAGTGATCAGCTCGGTTTTCGCCGGGTCGGCGCTTAAGCCATTCTTTTTTAGCCACCGTAGTACTTCCTCGTACCCCGTCCTAAATTTCAGGAGGGCTCGCTCCTGAAGGATCCAGTTGACGCGGTGCTATCTACCACATCGAGTTTGCTCGCCATTGTCGACTCCGAAGGTTCGCCGGTGGTACAATTCTCTCACTTCTCGGTGAAGGAGTTCTTGACGTCTGACCGGCTTTCCGTGTCAAATGACGTTACCCTCCGCCGTTATCACATCTCCATGATACCCGCTCATTCCCTCGCCGCGCAAGCCTGTCTGGGAATGCTCCTACACCTGGACAGAAACATGACAAGACATGACCTGGGAAAGTATCCCTTTGCTGAATATGCCGCGAAGCACTGGGTGGATCATGCACGGTTCAAGGATGTGTCACAAAAGGTGGAAGACGGGATGAAGCACCTGTTTGACCGGAGGAAACCGCACTTTGCGGTCTGGGTGTGGATATACAATTGGGAAGACTCATACTGGCGTCCGGAGAAGCGAAGCCAAACGCCATCACAGCCCCGTGGAACGCCGTTGCATTATGCTGCTTTATGTGGCTTAGACAGCATTGTAAAACTCCTGGTGATTGAACACCCACAGGACATCCACGCTCGGGGCTTCAGCCACAAGTCCACTGCATTGCATTTAGCATCCAGAAGGGGACATTTAGACGTTGTACGTGTCCTTCTCGACCGAGGTGCAGATGCATCTGCGGGGGACGAGGACGGGTCAACTCCGCTGCATGTGGCATCGAAAGCAGGACATGCGGAAGTTGTACGCGTCCTTCTCGAGCATGGTGTGGACGCAAATCCTCAGGACAAGTTCGGCGATATTCCACTTCATTGGGCAATATTCCGGGGCCATGTGGATGTCACACGGGTGTTTCTCGAGCACGGCATCGATTACCCAACTTTCATCCAAGGGTCGACTCCATTGTACCGGGCTTCGTTGGAGGGAGACGTGGAACTCACCGGCATCCTCATGGATCGTGGCATGGATATAGCAGCCCAGACTAACAATGGGTATACCCCTTTACATGCAGCGTCATTTGGTGGACATATAGAAGTCATAAGGGTCCTTCTCCAGCGCGGTGCAGATACCTCGGCCCAGAACCTGGCGGGTCTCACTCCATTACACGTGGCGTCCTTGACGGGTCATGCAGCAATCGTACATATGCTTCTTGAGCACGGTGCAGATGCGACAACCAAATCCCAGGGGGGGATGACTCCATTGCATCACGCATCGACCATGGGTCATGTGGAAGTTGCACGCGTCCTGTTGGAGCATGGCTGCACGGACGTGACAGCCCGAGATAACGAGGGGAAGACCCCGTTGCATTCGGCATCGCAGAGAGGACAAGTAGAAGTTGCACACATCCTTTTCGAGCATGGTGCAGATGTGGAAGCTCAAGACGACATAGGGCGGACTCCGTTGCATTTGGCGTCGAACTGGGGAGAAGTTGAACTCGCACGCATCCTTCTCGAGAACGGTGCAGATGCGACAGCCCAAGACGACAAGGAGCGAACTCCACTGCATTGGGCGTCACAACAGGGACATGTTGAAGTCTCACGTCTCCTTTTCAAGCATGGCGCAGACGTGACAGCCCAAGCCGACGACGGGTGGACACCACTCCATGCTGCATCGTTAATGGGACATGTTGAAGTTGCACGCGTCCTTTTCGAGCAAGGCGCAGACGTAGCAGCCCAAACTCACACCAGGTCGACTCCACTGCATTTGGCGTCATTAGATGGACATGTTGAACTCGTACAGACCCTTTTCGAATGTGGTGCAGACGCTACGACGCGAGATATCGACGGGTGGACCGCACTGCATGGGGCGTCGAAGGGGGGTCATATTGAAGTTGTAAACACCCTTTTCGAACATGGTGTGGACGCGACAGTCCGAATCAACTTCGGGTGGACTGCTTTGCATCTGGCGTCGAAAGCGGGGCATGGTGAAGTCGCACGCGTTCTTTTTGCACGCGGCATCGACTCAGAAGTCAAAGGCAATGACGAGTTGACTGCACTGCATGTGGCCTCGCGAGAGGGGCATGTTGAAGTTGTACGCATCCTTATCGAGCATGGTGCAGACATCGAAGCCTTAGATAACGACGGGCAAACTCCGTTGCATATGGTGTCGAAAAAGGGATGCTTCGAAATTGTGGACATCCTTCTCGAAAACGGCGCAGACGCGACGGCCCAGGACGACGACGGGCGGACTCCTCTGCATTTGGCGGCGCTAAACGGACATGTTAAAGTTGTAGATGCTCTTTTCGAATATGGCGCGGACCTGATAACCAAAGCCAACGATGGGTGGACGCCACTGCATGCTGCATCGCTAACAGGACATGTCAAAGTTGCACGCTGTCTTTTGGAGAAAGGCGTGGCCGCAGCAACCCAAGACAGCTTCGGGTCAACGCCATTGCATGTCGCGTCCGTAAAGGGATGTGTTGAAGTTGTACGCGCCCTTCTCGAACATGGCGCGGACGCGACAGCTCCAGCCAGCGACGGGGGTACTCCGCTGCATGTGGCATCGCAAAATGGACATGTTGGAGTTGTACGCATCCTTCTCGAGCACGGCGCGGACGTGACAGTCCAAGCTAACAACGGGTGGACACCACTGCATGCTGCGTCGTCCGAGGGACATATTGACGTTCTACATGCCCTTTTCGAGTACGGTGCGGACGCAGCAGCTCAAGACATCCGCGGGTGGACCCCGCTGCATTTTGCGTCGCATGTGGGATATTTTACAGTCTCACATGTCCTTCTTGAGAACGGTGCCGATGTGACAGCCCAAACCAATGACGGGTTAACTCCACTGCATGTAGCGTCGCTAGAGGGACGTGTTGAAGCCGTAAACATCCTTTTCGAGTATGGCGCAAACGTGACATCTCAAGACAATGACGGGCGGACTCCGCTGCACGCTGCAATGATAAGTGGACACGCTGACGTTGCACGCGTCCTTTTGAACCATGGCGCGGACGTGGCACCCCCATTCTCATCCCCCAACGAGTGGTCTCCGCTGCATTTTGCGGCGGCATTGGGACATGTTGAAATCGCACGCACTATTTTAGAGCACGGCGCAGACGTAGCAGCCCAAGACGCCTGCGGGTTGACTCCACTGCATGCAGCATCGCTACAGAGACACGTAGAGGTTGTGACCGTCCTTCTCGAGTACGGCGCAGATGTAACAGCCCAGGTGGACGGACAGACGCCGCTGGATTTAGCATTGGAAATGGGACATGTCGAGGTCGCCCGCGTCCTTCAGGCACAGCACAAACGTGGCAGCCAAAGATAATGTCGGCTTGACTGCACTGTATTCGGTGTTGGGACATATTGAGCTACTGTCAAAGCACGATCAAAAGTGACACTTGTGAGTATGGAATTCTCAACTTATATGAGATCCGAGACTTTGCTGATTGCTGATAATGTATATCGCTTCTAGTCCTCGAGAGGTCCTATTACGAAATATTTGCCCACATATCGGAGTCCGTTCTTATCTCGATGCGCTACGTAGGCTAGGTTTCCAGCCCGTCCTAGGATATAATTGTTTTATGTTGCCACTCTTTCATGTTCCTTTCGAGTAGCTTACTATCATCGCCGAGGAGCCATAGCCTGCTATTGCTCTACTCTCAGGCATGAACATCGGAACATTGTTTACGCTGCTAAACCGGACTCAGCCTTCCCTAAAAGGACTCCTCCGGGCAACCCTGCCTTCGATGTGAATTTTCTTGTTTACATGGTCATTTGGAGGTGAAAATTGTGGCTGAAATGTCCCAAGATCTGCGAACGTGAACGTGGCAATATCTCACCATTTCCGTCGATGGCACTTTTGCTGTACATCCCATTTCCGTTAATTGTCAACTATCCGTCTGTAAACAAAGTTCCTGCCGAGAACCCGGCCATCCCTCTCCAGTAATAGAGGCGATTGTATTAATAAGGACGAAGGTCTCGTACTTTTTTTATGGCGTGTTATCGGCTACTGAGCGGCATCAACTCACCTTACCACTACTGCTAGCGTAACATCCACCTATCGCAGTAGGTCAACTGGCGCGTGGAATACGGGCTCGGTCGTGGTGTTTGTCAGCGCCACCACTTTGGTCTCCAGCGCTCGTGACTCCCGCATAAAAGTTAGTTTTCAGAAGACTCAACAATGATCGGCGACACCTTGGGCAAAGAGTGAGGAAAACGGGATTAGCAGCATCAGAAGTGAGATGATTTCTTGTCGACAAACGGCGTCAGAGTCGAACTCTTTGAGAGAGCGAGCAGACATTGAGTCGCGCATGTGTATTGTACTAGTATCAAGCACGGCAGTGACGGGAGTGAGTAGATCTGATATACAGAACAGGGCCGAAATGGGCAAGAAAGTGACCAAGGGACGGAAGTACAGGTGAGCAGGTCTTGTGTTAGGGTCTTGCATAAGGGATTGTTCCCCCTCTTCGCCCGCTGCTGCTGTGGAGAAAGGGGGGCCTTACGTTCGATAGAAGGGTCCGAGTCGGCCTCCCGGTTAATTGATGGGGCCAAACCAAAGGGGGGATGAGGTGCTTTGAGGGAGGCTTCTGTTTCCAGTGTTCGACGCCGCCTGACCAAAGCCAAAGAGGCAGGGCTTGAGGGCGAGTACAGTTGGGATCCTCAAAGCTGAATGTGAGGAAGGACACTGCGTCGTCTGGTAGGAGGGTGGGCAGACCCAAGTAGGTTTCTGGGTGATGGGAAGGTGGGGTTTTCAGGTGCCAGAGCTTGGTGACATTGCCCTGGGGTGAAGGCGGGATTGGAGGAGGATTTACCGGTGGGGACACGGTTCAGGAGTATGCAGGACCATTTAACGTTGGCTCTGACCTGGGGAGATTGCGAGGTGTCTGGATGAGATAGAGGCTTGAACGGGCTTCGAGATAAGGGAGTGGGCGGCTGAGAGTTGGTGGGCCATTGAGTGGGGTCCCCCGGGTATTACTTCGTTGTTGCGTTTGTCCACCTGGCGGCGGATACGCGGACCTAGGGAAGGGGGATGACTCAAGGGCTGCATTAATGCGGTTGCAGATCTCCGTGGGCCGGGGCCTGTTAGAGCCTGACCGGTCTGACCAATTGAAGCTGGCCACTTAAGCTCATTACCAACTGGAGGCGTGCATATCTCTTGCGGCAACCAATCACGGGTGTCAGAACCGATGCACGCAACTCCCATTTGTGAAGAAGGGTGTCGAGACAATTGCCTATAAGAGCGGATTAAACAACGCACCAACTCCCATTACCCCAACAAACCCCATATACCTCACACGACAATGGCTCCCAGTCTCAAGAAGGTAGAGACGAAATTCCCGCAGCTAAACTAGAGAATTTCCCTGGAAGTCCCGGTACGCTCTACAGCGACAACTTCCGCCTCGATCTGCAGGGGGTAAGCCTCGTCCTCCCCGTTCTCGCCTATCCATGCGCCAAAATATTTCGCACAGCTTACCGTGACCGCATATAACCTACAAATTCAGGCCAACAAGGGCGCACCGAACACATCCGTCCGAATGGTCGCACCTCAATCTGTGGCGGCAGTCCTCAGGAAGTTCGATAGTCACGCAACAGTGGCCGATCTTCGAAAGGCATTCCACAAGTCGGCGGAAGGTTCTTCGACGGAAACCATATAAAGTCCCGAGTTCGCGCGGGGAACACAATTCTTGTTAGCTTGGAATCTGAGAGCAGTATATCTCATCTTTTGGGGTAGCCCGTACTCATTTTGACAACGCGTATCGGTACTTATGTCGCATGTCCTCAGAAGAAAGGATTGGAAACGAGAGTTGAATTGTGGTATCACATAATAATAGCGCGGACAGCTATTCGCGTTGTACCAGAGCCAAGAGCCCCAGTCCGCCCAGAAGCGCATATTTCAACTGAGGGAAGTCATTCTACCAAGACAGATTAGTGAGACCTGGGCGTGAGAAGATAGACTTAAAACGTACCATGGCAATTGTCACGTAACCGACATAGGGTAAGAAACTATGCAAAATGCAAAGGTTGAATGAGCGTCGGTGCATGGGCGGTCATGGGGCGCACTCACCCGCGAACTTTCCCTACTATGTGCTTTCGCTCCAACCAGTCGAGGCCCTGGTATAACTCTACGTCGTCAAGATAGTTGTTGTCCCCTTTGGTGAGTAATAACTGGTTTTTGGGACGAGGCTCGGTCTCGCGAACGCTGCAAAAAAGGTGACAGTGAGCACTCCGCCACCCGTGGGTTACCATGCGAAAAACCGACCCTTTGACTGTCTTCACGACGTCATGCGTCTCGAGGATTCGATGGACAATGGGGATGTCTTGTCCTGGGATCTTATAGACTGTGATATCGCCGGTTTCGTACCGCAAATTTGGCGGATTGATGAGAAATAGGAGGTCCCCGCGGTGAAATGCTGGCTCCATGGAGCCACTATGCGGTTGGAAGCGTAGAGGCGCTCAGCGCTGGGGGCGTCATCGAAGAAAGGGTTGACTCACCTCAAGACAACAACAATGGGAGACTCGGTGTTCGTGATCAGACCAAGGCCCTTATAGATCATAAGGCCAGATGCGAGGACAGAGGCAAAGTTGAGGACTTGAAGTATGAGCTGTGAGGCGAGCAGAGTGGGCGTTCCATCAGAATTCCGAACAAAAAAGAATGTAAGTAGGGATGACGCACGTGGCGAAAACCAAGCCTCCGAAGGGTCTTGAGCTCCTCAGAGAACATGTCTATGGGTCTAGGAGGGGTGAAGATGCGGGTGAAGAGCTCTCGTGACGTTTGCGTATGCTGTGTGGGCGGGGCAAGTCGTGGCGAGAGACGTCACGTGTCACGTCCAAAATAACTGCAACTGACGTGTACAGATTCGACTTATCAGATAAGATATAACTTACTTGTTTGTTTCCCTCCACCTCGTTTTACAACTCCCCTCCCCCAATCCTCAAGGGGAGAAAAACATGGTATTTTACCCCCATACTCACCTGTTCCACGGAGAACGCAAAACCGTGGCTATCTCGGGCCCTCACATCCAGGTCCTAGACTCAACGTACGTCACGGGCACACCCTTTGTTGACCTGTCTTGAACTGATCCTCAGCTCAGGAGAGCTGCTTCGCTCTACGGCGTCTTTTGAGGGCGAGAAACTAGATGCGGCGCTAAAGGCAGGACCCATACGCTGTGCCGCTGTCGACTCTGAGTATGCGCATCTGGCTACAGCCAGCGACGACAAACAGCTCAAAGTCTGGGCGATCGACAGCCTGCAGCTTTTGAGCGAGCGGTGCGCCGCCCTGTTCTCCCCTTGTCTCGGGTCTCACTCAAGACATGAATAATAATGACCATGCGCAGAGAGATCCCGAAAAAACCGACGCAGATCGCGTTCACGCGTTCGAGTCAGACGCTCGTCGTGGCGGACAAGTTTGGCGATGTCTTTAGGTGCGCGTCTCGGCCGTTTGCCCCTCCCCATTACGACCGTGCCCTCGCTCACGTCCCCCGAGTTACCCCCTCACACCGCTGCCTACACCTGCGCCAGTGCCCGCGCAGCATGCGGACGCTGACGCCGATACTCTCGCATCCCACCAAAACCCGTCGGGCGGGGCGCTCGTCCTGGGACACACGTCCTTCCTGACCGCATTCGTCCTCTCACCCGATGAGAGGCACATCATCACCGCGGACAGAGACGAGCACATTCGCGCGAGCTGGTACCCGCAAGGCTACACGATCGAAAGCTTCTGTCTTGGACACAAAAAGTAAAGCCCTTTCCCTACATCCTCCACCCTGACCTTCCATGTGCTGGACGCTCACGCCACCCCATTTCCTGTGCAGATTTATCTCGGCAATACACATCCCGCGAGATCCTGTCGCACACGATGTCCTGATATCCGGCGGTGGGGATCCAGTGCTCAAAGTGTGGGAGTGGCGCACAGGAAGACGACTGTACGACGTCGCAATCGAGGAGGCAGTGCGCCCGTTCATCGCTGTACGCCGCGCGCGGCACAAGCGGGGCTACGATAGCGACGGAGAGCGCAAGCCACCCAGCCGAAGATGGCTTGCGAGGCAGCGCCGAAGGCAAGCAAAAGCCACTGCCACGACAGTTGCCACGACGCTTTCCGAGGACACCGGTACGGTTCCGGAGGCGGCAGAGATGGTAGGGGTAGAGGCAGAGGCAGAGACAGAGGCTGAGGTTGAGGAGGATGAGGAGGATGAAGGAGATGAAAGCGGAGATGATGAAGTTGACATGGGTGCCGTGCCCGCTACCCCTTCTGGTGAGCCCGAGGATCCACCAGCACCCGTGCTTGTCGTGCAGAAAATCGAAACATCGAAAATCGACGAACGACTGGTGCTTGTGTTCAGTGCCGTCGGGTGCGTTTCTCACCTAGAATGGGCCTACCTCCCGCTTCCACGAATCAAGAATCATCTAACATCTCTTAGCGCTACTGCATTGTTCTGGTTCGAGTTGCCCCCGGTCCCGGCCGCCGTATCGGAAGGGTTGCTCGTTGTACATGCGCACGACTTTGGTCGCCCAATAGTGACCTTTGTACCGGTAGCTGGGAGCCATGACCTCATTTTAGTGTCTTTGGATGCACACTGGA
>Ga0210393_10005027_pt1 | contig 10438 bp, 5 predicted proteins | sample IncBWC27OmetaG_FD_160068 | JGI IMG/M metagenome (GOLD analysis project Ga0210393, IMG submission 160068) | Forest soil microbial communities from Barre Woods Harvard Forest LTER site, Petersham, Massachusetts, United States - Inc-BW-C-27-O ...
GTCGCCGCCGCCCTCTTCACATTGCCCTTGGTGGCAGCGCGCTTTCATCTTGTCTCCCCGGTCGGCGTGTTGATCAGCGTGGTGCTGGCACCCGTGTCGACATTCGTCTTGTGGAGTGGCTACATTTACCTGGGAGTCGGACTGGTCGCGCCCGACATCTCTTGGGTCGCGGCAATTCCCTTCGACTTGGGACTCGGCCTGCTGCTGCGTCTCGTCGAATGGGCCGCGCACGTGCGGCTCTCGCACTTCTACGTCCCCGGGCCGCCCGAATGGTGGCTCGGGGGCTATTACACGCTGCTCTGCGCATTGGCCTTTGTGCGGCCGATCCGCAACTGGGGAAGTCGCGGCTGGTGCGTTCTCATCGCGTGGCTCGTCGTCGGATTGGTGTGGGGCCTGAGAAGCCCGAACAGCGACTCGTTGCGCTGCACATTTCTCTCCGTCGGTCACGGCGGCGCGATTCTGATCGAATGCCCCAACGGAGGGACGCTCCTCTATGACGCTGGCGCGATGCAGGACGGACGCATCGCTCAGCGAGCCGTGCAGCAGACGCTCTGGGATCGCCGGCGCCGCGGTCTGGATGCGCTGGTGATCTCCCACGCCGATTTGGATCATTTCAACGGATCGGCCGATCTGATGCGGTCGCTGCCCGTCGGCTCGATGCTGGTCTCGCAGCAGTTTCTCGACTTCAAGCAGCCGGCTGTCGCCGCCTTGTGCGAAGCGACGGCAACTTACGGAGTGCCGATCCGGCTGGTCCGCGAAGGAGACGTTTTGCGACTCGACGATCAGGTCGAGATCCGCGTGCTCCATCCGCCCTTCGGCCGTCCGCATTCGGACGATAATGCGAATTCGATCGTGCTCGTGATCGAGTTCGCGGGACGGCGAATCTTGTTGACCGGCGACCTCGATGGCCACGGCCAGGCGACTCTTCTGAGCACGCCGCCGCTTCCGGTCGACGTCTTACAGTCCCCGCATCACGGCAGCCGCCGCGCGAACTCGGCGGCGCTCGCCGACTGGGCTCAGCCGAAAGAACTCGTCATCAGCGCGGACGCCCGAGTCGATTTCGCCTCGCTACGGTCCGCCTACGAGCCGTCGACGCGAATTGTTTCCACGGACGATGCCGGGACAGTCACGTTTGAGATCCGGCCCGACGGCACGCTGGAGCGGACCACCTTCGTCCCCGAAAAACGCGCTCGCTAAGACGAATCGTTCATTCCCATCGCTGCAGTTCCAACTGCAGGCGATTCCACGTCAAGAGCGTGGCGGCCTGCAAGCGGGGCGCTTCGAGCGTCTCCAAAACGCTTGACGATTCATCCATGAGGTGCATGAGATCGCGCTCGAGCGTTCGTAGCCAGGCGGGAACATCAATCCCCGAGCCATTTGTCGTCTGCAGATATTCATCGATCTCGGCCCGCAATGCATCGAACGCGGGGGACGCGTCACGCCCGAGCCGCGCATCTCGCAGAGCCTGCGGCAAGAGGGCTCTCATTCGGTGCACGGCCAGGGGCTTCACGAACCGCTCGGACAGGCGATCGGAAATCGACGGCAGTCGCATGCCGTATTTCTTCTCGAGCGAGCGCAGCCGAATCAGGTGTTTGTTGGCGACCGAACCAGACCGCGCGCGGAAATCCTGCTCCCAGGCCTGGGCGGCGGCCGGTCGTCCGCATTCGGAAAAGAGTTCGTGACACAAGCTGATTGGGCTCAAATTCCACGCATCGCGCTCGTAGGCTGACTCAGCCCGCAGAAAATCGAGCAGGCAGTAGAACTTTTCGCCGTAGTCCGAATGAGTCGTGGTCGTGTTGTATTCGACGTAGCGATCGAACTTGTCGACGATCGTTTCGTAAATCAGCTCCAGATAGGTCATCGCCTTTTCGGAATCGATGGCCCCCGCTTCCAAGTCGTCGATCAGCTTGACCGGATGAATCGGATCGCGGCTCTCATCGAGGTAATCGAGAAAATCCTCAATTCCCGCGTCGAGAATTGTGCGGATATTGCCGAGCGTGAGCACCTTGGCGTGAAACAGATCGGCGCCGTAAGCCTCGATGAACGACCTGACACGTTTCCAGACAGAGGTTTCCGACATCTCTTCGACGCTGGAGAGCCGCATCGAACGGCTGTGCGTCAACCACAACTTCATGTAGCGCTGCACGACGTCGCTGGCCATGGTGACGAGTTGGTCGTTGCGCCAGGCGGCCCGCTTAGCGGACGGGAAAGGTCCCGTGGCCCGTAACGTCCCGGCATACCAGATGGCCGAGCGGGACGCCTTGCCAGTCAACTTGGCCCGCTTCGACTGCCGACGGTCCCACGCTCGCCGCTGCGGCGACGGGGGGCCTGGATCGCCGGTGCGATTCGACCCGCGCCCCCGGCCATCGTTGGCCGCGACTCGCCACCCGCTGGAGGATCGGACGATGCTCTCCAGGGTGCTCTTGAGCGCTGTCCGAAAGAGCTGATCAAACTCGCTGACCACCATGCCCGGAGGTCGCGCTCCGCGCTCCATTTGATAAACGGTCTGCAAGAGCTGCCATGTCTCGCGCAAGCAGCCGGCGCGGGGCAACTGCGAAAGTAAGAATCGCAGCGTCGCCTGGAGCAGCTTGGCCTGCCGGAATTGCCCCGGCTTTCCCCCGCTGTCGAGGGCCACGTACAGGAGGGGCTTTGTTTGGAGTTGTTTTCGCAGAGCGGGAAGTAATCGCCGCAAGCGGCCGGAGTCGCGGTGAACGACCGCGCGGAACACGTCGACAATTCGCTCCTCGGCCAACGAGTGTTCATCCTCGGTGCGACGCTCGGGAAGACAGGCCGTCAGCAGTCGTTCGGCCATCCGCAGACGTACCTGCGTCAGCACGAACGAGTGCATCAAGTAAAGCTGTGCGTGCCGCTGGTAGTCGTACTCGACGTTTTCGTCGTGATCGCCCGAAGGCATGGGAAGCTCGTATTGCGCAAACTGGTCGGCCAGCTTCGACAGTTCGCGCGAGAGCGACCGGGCTTTGCGCCGCCAGCTCGAAATGACCTCCTGCCGCGAACTGCCCGACCCTTCCCCCGAATTCCCCGCAGGGACGGAACCGTTGCCTGCAAAATGTAGCGCGGCCATTAACCAAGCCTGCGCCAATGTGTTGACGAATCTCAGCCGCGGATCGAAGAACCGGGTCAAGGCCTCGACTTCGGCCGTTTGCGGTGTCGGCCCCGTATCGAGCGTGTCGCCCTCGCGCCCGTCGCGCGTGCTATCGCGATAGACGACTCCCTCATACGCCGCTTGGAAGAGCGACTGCTCTTCTTGAAACGGATCTTCCTCCGCCGCGGCCTCGTCTTCGCCTTTGGATTCATCCGCCGATTCACTGTCCTCTGCATGCGACTGCACTCGGCTTCCGAGCGCGTCGCTCAGCGAGGGCACGGTCCAAAACGCGCCCGCGTTCGCTTCGAGAAAATCAAACAGCCGCCGAATCGCCGGCCAACAATCCTCGCCCGGAGCGAGCGGGACGGCGCCCGGTTGCTCAGCCCCCATTTGGCCGTGCATCCAGCGGAGCAACAGCGCGTGAAAGGAGTATCCTTCCGACTCCAATCCGACACCCTCGGCATCGCTGAGCCATTGAATCAGGAGACCCATCGCAGCTACAAAATCCTGACGACGCAAAAGCACGTCGACCACGAGCGCGTAGGCCCGTGCGGATTCAAAATGCTCGACGTGGGTCCGCCAGAACGAAATGTCGCCCGCCGATTCACCCGCCTCGCGCCAGGCGCGCAGCGTGCTGGCAACGCGGACCGCCGACTCAAAACTCTCGCGGCCGGAGACGTGGGGCACGTCTTCGACGGTGGTCGTAGCGAATTTGTCCCACCACGCGGCTCGCCGCTCGAAGGCCGACGACAGCTTGGCCACCATCTCCTCGTCCGCCAAGGCGGCCGCCTCGCCCAAAGCGCGCGAGTAGACGCCGAACAGCCCCTCCATGAATTCGACGAGTTCAGGCACGCGTTGATCGGGAACCGCATCCTCGCGCGAAGTGAACAGCGGAAACATTCCCTGAAAACCGAGGATATTCCACGGATCGGCTAGCGCCCCGCAGTTGATGCCCCGATCGAGATGATCTTCGATCTCGTGCAGCAACTGTCCGGCTTCGCGGGCCGCTCCGCGCTCGACAGCGCGACCGGCCGCCACAATCCGCCATTCGATCTCGGTCTCGAATCGAGCCGAGGCGGCCGGCACCCGCGCGCTCTGCTCGCGAGCCGCCCCCGGATAACCAAGCTGCGCATAAATTCCGGACACGTGTCGGTCTTGCACCTGGGCAGCCCCGTGGCGTGCCAGGACGATGTTTAAATGCTGACGGATGTGCCCGAACGGCTGCTGGGTCAGCTTCGCCTCGCGGCGCAACCGAGTGCGGCGTGCTCCCTTCGCATCGGTCATCAACCGTTCGTAATAGGCGTCCCGCTGCCGCGCGACCTTGGGCAAAAGCGAAATCAGATTCACTCCGGAGTCATGACTCTCAGGGCCGGATCCGCTGATGGAAGAAGCCATCAGCATCGTGCCGCTGAGCACGGCGGCCGCATCGTAGTAGCGCTCCTCCTCGCTCAACTTCTGTTGCTGGGAAATCCAGTCGAGGAGCGCGTCGAGGACGATCTTGCGGAGCACGAACCGCGTATAGCTGCCTTTGGTGTCGATGCGATGCGGGTCCCATTCGCCGAACGTGTAATTCGTCCGCTTGGTCACCGGATGCGTATGATCGTGGGCTCGCACGTCGAGCGCTAGCTCCTCCATCTGCTCGAGGTCAAAATGCGACTCGCGCAAGATGTCGGCTGGCGTCTCTCGCAAAAAGGCGATCGTTCGCTCAATCAAGTCATGATACGGCCCATGCGCTGCCCCGGCGTCTCGCAGATAAAGCGGCACGGGACGAAACCGCTCATGCGGATAGGGCTCCATCTGCCGGCCATTTTCGAGCACGGCCAAGGGACGGTAGCCGAGGAAGTCGTTCAGCTTGCCGATTGTCCCGTTGATGATTCGCTCGGGTTGGTCCCAGGGAGAACCCTGCTCGAGAATTGCCTCGATCATCCGTACGAGAAAGAATGGCTGCTCAAAATCCGGGGTGCCGAGGTGGAACAACAAATCGGCATGATGCCGCCGGTAGGCCGCCAGGCAGTCGTCGAAGGCGAACCCAATCACGGCCTGCGCTTGAGTCGATTCTCCGAAGGCGGGCACCGTGGCTTGCAGTTGTAAGAGGTGGTCCAGCAGCAACCGCTTCGCACCGGACGCGTCGCGCGCAGCGGCAGAGTTTGCGCCGGCAAACAGCGTGTTCCAGTTCCGTTGGAAAGCCACATCGGGCTTTCCTCCGGAAAAGTTCAGATAGCCCAGGATCTCTTGCAAGATCCGAGGATCCGGCTCCGCCGGTTCGCCTTGTGGCGCGGTCCGCTTTGCTTTCATGCTGTCAGTAAACCATGCGATGAGGGATTTGGAAAGGTGAACGCGGACGACCCAAGTGTCTGCCGCCCCCAGTGAGTAGAATTGCTCAACTGACTGCCAACGCTGACGCGCTCCCAACGCTGAAACGAAAACTCTCCGACATGGGCTATCGCAACCTGCAGCAATGCGTCCGCGACCTGGAACAGGCCGGACAACTGGTCAGGATCGAAACGGAAATCGATCCCTACCTGCAGGCCGCCGAAATCCAGCGCCGCGTCTACCAGGCGCAGGGCCCGGCTCTATTTTACGCTCGGGTCAAGGGTTGCCGCTTCCCGATGGTCACCAATCTGTTCGGAACCCGCGAGCGGACGCATTTCTTGTTTCGCGACACGTTGGAAGCCGTTCGCCAACTGATCGCCCTCAAGATCGACCCGGCCGACGCCTGGAAACGGCCCTGGCACTATCGTCACGTGCCGACGGCCCTGTGGAGCATGCGGCCCAAGCGCGTCGGAAACGGACCGGTGCTCCAAAACCTCACGACGATCGACCAGTTGCCGCAGCTCGTAAGCTGGCCAAATGACGCCGGCGCATTCATCACCCTGCCCGAGGTCTACACGGAAAATCATGACCGGCCCGGCTTCGCGCAATCGAACTTGGGCATGTATCGCATCCAGCTCTCCGGCGGACGCTATGCCACCAACCGCGAAGTCGGATTGCACTACCAGATTCACCGCTCGATCGGCGTGCATCATGCGTCCGCCATCCGCCGCGGCGAACGCTTGCGCGTCAACGTCTTCGTCGGCGGCACGCCGGCGATGATGCTCGCGGCTGTCATGCCTCTGCCCGACGGGTTGAGCGAGTTGACCTTCGCCGGGGCGCTTGCCGGCCGGAGGATCCCAATGGCCTCGGTCGCCAATCGATTGCCCGTGTATGCCGAGGCCGATTTCTGCATTAGCGGCACAGTCGACCCCGACAAGCTGCTGCCCGAGGGCCCGTTCGGCGATCACTTGGGTTACTACAGCCTGACCCATGATTTTCCGGTGCTTGACGTCGAAGCCGTCTATCACCGCCCCGACGCCATCTGGCCATTCACCGTCGTCGGCCGGCCGCCGCAGGAGGATACGTCGTTCGGCGAGCTGATCCACGAACTCACCGGGCCGCTGATGCCGACAGTAATTCCCGGCGTTCACGCGGTCCACGCCGTCGACGCAGCCGGCGTGCATCCGCTGCTCTTGGCGATCGGCAGCGAGCGCTACGTCCCCTATGCCGGCCGCCGCAAGCCGCAGGAACTGCTGACGAACGCTAACGCAATTCTCGGGCAGGGGCAGCTTTCGCTCGCGAAATATCTGCTGATCGTCGCGCGCGAGGATGATCCGCAGTTAGACATCCAAAACATTCCCGCATTCTTCGCGCACGTCTTGTCGCGCGTCGATTGGACCTGCGATCTGCACTTTCAGACGCGCACCACGCTCGACACGCTCGATTATTCAAGCGGCGAGCTGAACGCAGGCTCGAAACTGATGATCGCGGCCGCCGGCCCTCCTCGTCGCCAATTGCCGACGAGCGTTCCCGCCGAATTGCCGCTGCCCGATAACTTCCGCAACCCGCGGTTTTGCCTTCCGGGAATTCTCGCCATCGACGCCCCACCCTATGCCCGAGGCGAAGCGGAAACCGAGCCGGCCATCGAACTATTCTGCGCGGCCATCGATGGCAGCCATCCGCTGAACGCGTTCCCACTCGTCGTCCTCGTCGACGACGGCGATTTCGCCAGCCGCACGCTCACTAATTTTTTGTGGACGACGTTCACGCGTTCCAATCCAGCGGCCGACGTGCATGGAATTGGATCTTTCGTCCGTGACAAGCACTGGGGCTGCCGCGGTTCGCTGATCATCGACGCGCGGCTCAAACCGCATCACGCGCCGCCGTTAATCGAAGATCCGGCTGTCACCAAGAGCGTCGACGAGCTCGCCGCCCGCGGCGGACCGCTGCACGGCATTTTCTGAGATGCTGTGAACCGCGGGCGTTGCGCCGTAGCCGAGCCAAGAATCTCCCCTTCAATTTGTTTGCTTCCATTCGTTGCTTCCCCAGAACTGGAGTTCACCAATTGTGTCTTGAGGTTTGGATTCGTTTTTGAGCGGTTTTCCCTCCCAGTCCTGCAGACCATCGAGGCCGCTTTGAGTCGTGAAAAAGAGCTGCTTGCCTTGACGGTCATCGAGCGCAGAAGTTCCGAAGGTGAAGTGCAGATGAAAGCCTTGCGGTACGCTTTCGGCCCATCGGTCCTTAATCAAGTCGTAAGTCACGTCGATTTTCTTCACGACAGAGAAGCGTCTCGCGGTTTCGACTACTTCCGGCACGCGAAGACCCAGGAACACGACAGTTACCTTTTGGATAAGGCGCGCTGGCAAGCACTCGCTCGTAGGGGCGATTGGGCTCTAGGAAAAGGCCAGCTGCGGCGGCCATCACGCAGCCGGGCTTCGCGGTGCGCACTTCAGTGCGGCGGCGCTCATCTATCTCGAACTCCAGATACATTGTGTGGCTCGTGCCGTCTCCCGCGATCCAGGCTTTGTCATTCATCAGATACTCGTAGTGTCTCATGTATTGCCCGATCCCCTTGGACATCTGTCGCAGGCCCTGGCGTCCGAGTACCGTCTCGACCTCGTCCCACGGCTGATCGAGGGCCGCATCGCGAGCCAGGTGAGATGCATCGTGGAGAAGCTTCTGGTAGCTCAGCGACTTGTCGCTACAGAGTGCTTGCAGGTGCTCTGCAAGATGAGCCAGCGAACCCGCTTCGACGGACGCCGCGGCAGGTTTGGGACCTTCCCGACTCGGCAAGTTCCTTTTGCCCGCGACTTGAGCGGGACCAGCGAGCGAAGGGACAACGACCACAATGGTGATCAGACTGAGCAATCGCATCGAATGAGCAGTCATGTTCGACCTCAGAAAGCGACGCAATGCGGAATCTAAGTTCGGTCATACACACTCCGGCGGAGAACCGGAAGATGACATGCCTGCACGCGCCAGATCCCGCTCACTCGGGCAACGCGGGTAAAATAATGAAAAGAGACCCCGAGGAGGCCAAAAGATGCCAACGACGACTCTCCACGATTGGAACCAGCACTATCTCGACGGCAATCTCCCGTGGGACTCGGGCCGGCCGTCGAAGGAACTGATTCGAGTGCTCGACGAAGAGGCGATTAAGCCCGGCCGAGCGGGCGAGCTAGGCTGTGGGACCGGGACCAATGCGATCTACCTCGCGTCGCGAGGATTCGACGTCACCGCATTTGACTTGTCGCCAGCCGCAGTGGCCACGGCGCGTCAGAATGCGGCCAAGGCGGGGGCCAAAGTCGAGTTTGTCGAGGCGGATCTCTGTCGCTTCACTCTCGACGTGCCGTTCGATTTCTTGTTCGATCGCGGCTGCTATCATGCGGCCCGACGGATCGATCAGCCTGGCTTCATCGCCACCCTCAAACGCCTGACGCGCCCGGGCACGCGGTTCCTGTTGCTCGCCGGCAACGCCAACGAGAAGGGGCCGCCGGGCCCACCGACGGTCACAGCCGCCGAGATCTGCAATGAGCTGGAGCCGCTGTTCGAGATTCAATTCCTGCGTGAGTTTCGCTTCGCGGTCCCCAATCCGCAGGAAGGTTTTTTGGCCTGGTCGTGCTTGATGACGCGACGTGCAGGCTGACTTCCTGCGCTGCCGTCCGACGTAGGGTGGGACAAGCTCGCGCAGCGAGCGCCGGCCCACCGTTCTTTTCTTTTGCAACGCCGCTTGACGAAAGTCACCCACGCCTGTATTTTACCTTTTAGTTAATTATCTATCTGGTTAAATAATGCCGCGTGCTGTGCCAGCCGTGAAACAGAAAGACTCGCTCACCCGCTCATTCGCCGTCCTCGCCGATCCCACGCGGCGGGCCATTCTGGCTCAGTTGGCGACGGGCGAAAAAACGGTCAACGAGCTGGCTGAGCCCTTCGACCTGAGTCTGCCCGCCATCTCCAAACATCTGAAAGTGCTCGAGCGGGCGAAGTTCATCACGCGGAGTCGGTCGGCGCAGCGTCGTCCCTGCCGCCTCTGCACGGAACCGCTCGAAGAGGTCGACGACTGGATCGACCACTACCGCCGCTTCTGGGCCGAATCGTTTGATCGGCTGGCTGAACATCTCAAAGAAATGCAAGCTTCGTCCAAACAGGAAAAACGCCATGACCGTCCCCGCCGACGATTACGCAAATCGTGAGATTGTCACGACCCGGGTCTTCGACGCGCCGCGCGAGTTAGTGTTTCGCGCCTGGACCGATCCGAAAGCCCTGGTGAAATGGTGGGGGCCCAACGGCTTCACGACGACGTCTCAGGAATTCGACCTGCGACCGGGCGGCATCTGGCGGCTCGTCATGCACGGCCCCAACGGGACGGACTACCCTGGCGAGTTTCGCTTCGTCGAGATCGCCGGTCCCGGGCGGCTCGTGCTCGACCACGTCTCGTTGCCGCACTTTCGCCTGACGATTTGCTTCGAAGAGCTCGGCGGCAAAACCAAAATCATCTTCCGGCAGCTCTTCGACACGCCCCAGACCTATCACAGCGTCAAGCACCTGGCCCTTCCCGGTAACGAGCAGCTCCTCGACAAGTTTGCCGTCGAGCTCTCGGCGATGGGCGCCGGGTCGCATGAAATGTTGATGTCGCGCGTGGTTGCCGCCCCGCGCGAACTCGTCTGGAAAGCCTGGACCGATCCCGCGCACCTCGCAAAGTGGTGGGGTCCGCGCGGATTTTCGAGTCCGCGCTGCGAAGTCGACCTGCGCGTCGGCGGGAAACTCCACATCGATATGCAGCGTCCCGACGGCACTCTTCACCCGATGGTCGGCGAATTCCTTGAAGTCGTGCCTCCCGAACGCCTGGTCTTCACGGCCATCCCTCTCGACGACCAGGGCAAGCCGATCTTCGAGGCGACCAACGCTGTCCAATTCCATCAACAGGGGCCGCTCACACGCATCGACGTCCGGGCGACAGTCCAAAAAATGCAGGGCCCATTCGCCCAGCGGTTCCTCGCAGGTCGCGAGCAAGGGTGGTCG
>Ga0210393_10005028_pt1 | contig 10437 bp, 10 predicted proteins | sample IncBWC27OmetaG_FD_160068 | JGI IMG/M metagenome (GOLD analysis project Ga0210393, IMG submission 160068) | Forest soil microbial communities from Barre Woods Harvard Forest LTER site, Petersham, Massachusetts, United States - Inc-BW-C-27-O ...
ACTTGCTGGCCTCCACGGGCAAGGGTCACTCGACCATCCATGCGCCGAACATTTATCTGGCGCAGAGCTCCAGTCCCTGGGCGAACGGTATTTACGCCCGCGCATTGCTGAAAACAGCGGACAAGCAATTGCCGGCGCTGCCCGGCGGGGTGCTGCGCCTCGAGAAGGGCGAAACCCTCACCGTGCAGGGGAAGGACGGCCCGCTCGAAGTCACGCGCTACGATCTGATCGGGATCAATCTCGATCCCGAAACGATTCTGCTGGATGCCAATGACAATCTGTTTGCCGACGTCGACGCCAGCTCCATTCTCGTGCGCGCAGGCTATGAAGGCGAGCAAAAACGCCTGCGCGACATGGCGGCCGCCTGGACGAGCCAGCGTTTCGTCAAGATCGAGCACGAGGTTGCGCATCACTACGCAGGGCCCATCCGTATTCGCAACGTCAGGTTGTTCGACCCGAAGACATCGGCGCTGACGCCGCCGGTGGCGGTGCTGGTCCAGGGCAGAGTGATCGCGGCGGTGGAACCGCTCGACAGCCCCGCAACGCCCGGCGAAACGACCATCGAAGGCGCCGGCGGCACTCTGATCGCAGGCATGTACGAAATGCACGCGCATCTTGGGTCAAGCGATGCCCTGCTCGATGTGGCGGCAGGCATCACCACGGTTCGAGACATGGGCAACGACAACGCCGTGCTCGACAAACTGGTCGATCAGATCGACAGCGGCACGATCGGCGGGCCGCATGTCATTCGCTCGGGTTTCATCGAGGGCAAGAGTCCCTTCAGTGCGAACAACGGCATTTTGGTCGACAGCGAAGAGAAGGCTGTCGAAGCGGTGCGTTGGTACGGCGCCCGAAACTATTGGCAGATAAAAAGCTACAACAGCATGAATCCGGCCTGGGTGCCGGCGATGGCCAAGGAGGCGCACCTGTTGGGGATGCGCTTGGCCGGGCACATACCGGCATTCTCGAATGCGGACGCCATGATCCTGGCCGGCTACGATGAAATCACCCACATCAATCAGTTCTCCTTGGGCTGGGTGATACAGCCCGGCGAAGATACCCGCACGCTATTCCGGCTGACCGCGCTCAAGCGGCTGCCCAGCCTCGATCTGCAAAGCCCCAAGGTGCAGCACACCATCGATTTAATGGTGGATCGCAAGATTGCCATCGATCCCACCTTGGGAATTCATGAGCAATTGACGCAGCGGCGTGATGGGCACGTCCCGCCGGGCGCGGTTGACTACTTCGATCACATGCCGATCGCGTGGCGCCGCGATTCCATGAAGGCGTTGGCCGATACTTCGGCACCGGGCGACGATCAGGCTTATCGCCAGGCCTTCGACAAGCTGGTCGCCGTGGTTCGCATGCTGCACGACCGCGGCGTCTTCATCGTATTCGGCACCGACACGGGCGGCTCCTTTACCTATCACCGCGAGCTGGAGCTGTACCAACTCGCGGGAATGACGCCGGCCGAAATCTTGAAGCGCGCCACCTATGACTCGGCGCACTACGTGAGTCAGGACCAACGCATGGGATCGATCGAGAAGGGCAAGCTGGCGGATTTCTTTTTGATACCGGGCGATCCGATCAAGAATCTCAAGGCGATCAAGACCATCAGCATGGTGGTCAAGGACGGCACCTTCTATTATCCGAGCGAGGTGTATCCGAAGTTCGGCATCCAGCCGTTCGCGCCGCCGCCGAAGATCACGCCTCAGTAGCGTCCGTCCGCGCCGCCGCCGCTGAAACCGCCGCCGCCGCCCTTGAAGGGGGCGTCGGCCTGCGGCGCGGCTCTCGGGGAAAGGGCGCCGGCACCGACCCATTGCACCAGATCCAAGGCGGCCGTGCCCGCGCCTACCTGGCGCGAGGTGATGCCGCGGCGCGCCGTTCGCAGGTATCGATCCAGTCCCAGCGCCGCCAGCAGCGCCGCGCTTCCCCACAGGATCAACTTCAATTTCAACGGCAGCGTGGTCAAGTCTCGCAGCTGATAGGCGACGCATCCCAGCGATGCCATGCACGCCAGCAGCGGCGCGTGGCTTCGCCGCCGAATGCCGACGATGAGCGCGGCCAGCGCGAAGATGCCGCTCGCCAATCCGGTGCCGACTCGGATCGCCGGCGCCTGTTGCGTGGCAAGCCACAGGAATCCGCACAGCGGCATGATCACCATCAACCAGCCCAGCATATGATCATGGGACGGCCTTTGGAATTGGACCCGTGCGAGCAACAAGGCGAAGGCACCGGCCGCGTAGCAAAAGACGCTGGGCGCCATGGCCACGTCGTGCTCGCCCCACAGGCGGTGGCCGCCCGCGAGTTCGATGGCGATCGAGGCGGCGGCAAATGCCAGCGCCAATAAAAACGGATTGAGCAGTCGGATCGCTGCGACGGCCAGCACCAGCGCGACGGCGACCGACATGCCTCGCTCTCCGCTGGAAGGCAAGAAATGCACGGTCAGCAGCAGCAGCCCACCGATCCACAGCGCCTCTTCCATACCCGCGTGGAATAGACGCCTGCGCAAGATCAGCCATTCCGCGGCGACGAGCAATATCACGCCGGCTGCGAGCAGGGCCGCAGATCGGGAGAGTATTTCGAGGACCGCGGTCGTAAGGCCGCCGGCGACCGCGCCCAGCACGAAGAACGCGCAGCGCGCAATGAATGAGGGCGCGCTCCAACCGCCGGTGCGTTTCGCAATCCAGGGGTGATTGCGCATCACCTTGAACCGTGCAGCCGCCGCCATCCAACGCTCCTGCTGTGGTGTGGGGCGCAGTTCAATCAAGCGCGTGCCGCCGCGTTGCGATGCAAGCTCCACAGCAACAGCGCTCCCGCAATCACGGTCGCCAACTCCAGAAGCAGCAGGGCAAGTCCGTACTCGATGACCTGCGCCTCCAGGCAACACAGCGTCAGCGCGGCATAGGCCGTGCCGTACACCGCGAAGATCTCCTCCCCGCCGCGCAATGCCCTGAAGATCGATGCCGCCGCGAGCGCCGCCAATAGCCCCAGACCCAAGAGTCTGGCGCCGGGCGTGAGGCACAGCGCCAGTGCACCCCAGAAGCCGATATTGGCTGCAAAATTCTCGAACACCGACTCAAAGGATTCAGGTCCGCCGAGACGGCGATTGGCCGCGCGCCAAACCAGCAGCGTGCCCGCGCAAACGATGGCATGAGTTCCCAACCTGACGGCGGAGCCCCCGACATTGAACAAGGTTGCGGCCCGGCCTTCGATTCCGAACCAAGCCGCCAGCGCCGCGATCGAGGTGCAAAGCACCAGTCGCGAGCGAAGGCCATAAGCGGTCATGCCGTGGAATGCCGCCAGGATCAACAGGTACCACTGCCACTCAGTGCCCAACCAATGAAATTGGGATTCGGCGTATCCCAAATCGGCGCTGACGATCAGCGCGCCGAGCAGCAGCACGTAATCGCCGCCAATCGATCGTTCCTTACCCTGCCACTGCGTGCGCAGCGCCGTCGTATAACAGCCTGCCGCTGCCAGCGCCAGCGCCCCAATCAACGTGATGGGTCCAATGCGATCGAAGTTGTCCTTGACGAGCAGACCAATGCCCGCGGTGATCGCCGCGACCGCGGCATAGAGCGCGAATCGCAACTCCTCGAAGACCGAGAAAATCGTGCCGCGCTCCAAAGCCGCGGCCTGCACGGCGTCCGGCTCGGCGATCACACCGGCCTTCTCGAGCTCCCGGCATTCCATTTCGAGTGAATGCATTGGACGGATCATACCCGCCTGGCGGACCCTGGGAGTGAGGGGCTCCACGTTAACGGCGGGCGATGGCACCGCGGCGGCGGCGCGCTGAACCGTTTCGCCGCTCCAGGTATAATGGCGGCATGAGATCTCGTCGACATTCCCTGACTGTGAAAGTGGGTTCAGTCTCCATAGGGGGCGCCTCGCCCATCGTCGTGCAATCCATGACCAACACCGATACCGCCGACATCGACGGCACGGTGGCGCAGGTCAAAGCACTGGCGCGCGCCGGATCAGAATTGGTGCGGGTTACCGTCAACAATGACGAATCCGCCGCGGCCGTTCCTCACATCAGAGAGCGTCTGGACGCGCAAGGCATCACCACTCCTCTGGTCGGCGATTTTCACTTCAATGGCCACAAGCTGCTCAAGGCTCACCCGGCCTGCGCCGAGGCGCTGGGGAAACTTCGAATCAATCCCGGCAATGTCGGCCGCGGCAGCAAACGCGATCCGCAGTTCGCCGAAATGATTGAGACCGCCGTCAAGTACCAAAAGCCGGTGCGCATCGGCGTGAATTGGGGCAGCCTCGATCAGGACTTGCTGACTCGGATGATGGATGCGAACTCCAAATTGGAAGCGCCCCTGTCGGCCATCGACGTCATGCGCGAAGCCATCGTTGTCTCGGCCTTGGACAGCGCGAAGCGCGCCGAATCCCTAGGGTTAGGGTCCAACATGATCGTCATCAGCGCCAAGGTCAGCGGCGTACAGGATTTAATCGCCGTATACCGCAATCTGGCGGGTCGCTGCACCTACCCCTTGCACCTAGGGCTCACCGAGGCCGGCATGGGCAGCAAGGGCATCGTGGCGTCAACCGCGGCCATGGGCGTGCTGCTGCAGGAAGGCATCGGCGACACCATTCGCGTCTCGCTGACGCCGGAACCGAATGGCGATCGCACACAAGAAGTCATTGTTGCGCAGGAAATACTCCAGACCATGGGTCTGCGCGCCTTTACACCCATGGTGATCGCCTGCCCCGGCTGCGGACGCACCACCAGCACTTACTTTCAGGAATTGGCGCAGAAAATCCAAAGCCACATACGCCATCGCATGCCGGAGTGGCGCAAGCAGCATGAGGGCGTTGCCGACATGACAGTGGCCGTCATGGGGTGTGTGGTCAACGGTCCCGGCGAAAGCAAGCACGCGAACATCGGTATCAGCCTGCCGGGCACCGGTGAGCATCCGGTTGCCCCGGTGTATGAAGACGGCGCGAAGACCGTGACGCTCAAGGGCGATCGCATCGCGGAGGAATTTCAGGATCTGGTCGAGCGCTACATCGAGCGCACGTATTCCCGCATATCAACATGAAGGAACTGTCCGAGAAGAAATGTGCGCCGTGCGAAGGCGGGGTCAAGCCCTTGAAACCGGCCAAGGTCAAACTGCTTGCCAGGCAGCTGCACAAGGACTGGAAGATCGCCAAGGACTCCAAGAGCCTGAAACGGTCCCTCAAATTCAAGGATTTCTACCGCACCATGAGTTTCGTCAACGCGCTCGCGCATATTGCGAATACCGAAGACCATCATCCCGACATGGAGGTGGGCTACGGCTACTGCCGCGTTACTTTTTCCACCCATTCCATCGGCGGCCTCTCGGTGAATGATTTCATTTGCGCGGCGAAGCTAGATCGCCTTTAGAAAATCCGGCACATCCCCGGTCAACCCCAAGGCGCGCTGCGCCAGGCGGCGCTTGATGAATGGCATTCTGCCCACGGCGCTCAAGCCCGCGCTACGCAATCCAGCACTCAACGGGTCGGTGCGGGAAAACAATCGCTGCAATCCATCCAGCGCGGCCGCAGCCAAGAGGTTCTCGCTGCGCCGCCAACGCTCATAGCGCCGCAGGAGCTTGTAGTCGCCGAAATTCTCAGGGGAGCCGGCACCACCCAGCACCTGAGCCAGCGCCGCGCAATCCAACAATCCCAAGTTCAGCCCCTGTCCGGCGAGTGGATGCACCACATGCGCCGCGTCGCCCAGCAATACCGCTCGAGGCCGTGCGTAATCTACTGCGTACTGAAGTTTCAACGGAAACGTCGCCAATGGGGTGGTGAGCGTGCACTGCCCCAGCGCTTCGCCGCTGGCCGCCGTCAGAGCCGCGCCGAAGGCATCGGGATCCATGGCGCTCAAGAGGGCGGCCTGAGCTCGATCGACGCTCCACACGATCGAGGAGCGGCCGTCGTTGAGCGGCAAGAAAGCAACCGGCCCCGTGCTCAAGAATCGTTGCCATGCCGTGTTGGCGTGGGACCGCGTCGTTCGCACGTGCGCCACCAAGGCATCTTGATGGTAGGCGTGACCGGCTGTGCCGATGCCGAGCAGTTCGCGTGTTTTGGATTCCGTACCGTCGGCCGCTGCCAGCAGCTTGCTGCGCAGTTCTCGTCCGTCCGTCAAGCGCAGCACGACATCGTCGTCACCGCTCACGGTGGATTGCACGGCTCCCTCGATCAATACCACGCCGGCAGCCCGGGCGGATTGCAGACACTGCCACTGCAGGACACGCCCCTCGACGATGTATCCGAGATTCGGTTCACCGATTTGCGCACAGTCAAACGTCAGTGAGCCCAACCCAAGCGGTGTGCCGCCGCCATCCCACACGCACATGCGTTCGTAAGCAAATACGCGGGCCGGCGGCAGTGAGTTCCAAACCCCGCAGGCCATGAGCAGTCGCTCGGAGGCGCGGCTCATCGCAAACACGCGCACGTCCCATTCCGCATCCGGAAGGGGCGCAGCCGCAAAACGATCGGCGACAATGGCCACCCTGCCCGCTGCACTCAACTTGCGCGCCAGCAACAGGCCGGCCATCACCGCGCCGATCACGCCGGCACCGACGATGATCACGTCAAAGTCGCTGGACCTTGGGCGGTTCACGTGAGCGATACACCGCGCGCTAATTTCGGCACCCGGCCGCCGCCGCCCGTGCTGAGGCGCGACAAGGCAGCCTTGGCAGGGGGAAACAAGTCGAATGCCAGCAATCCCAAATTGCGCAGCCGCCGCACCGAGGCCAAGGGGCTAGAAAACATCCTGACCAGCCCGTCGGTGAATGCAATGACGCCGCCGCGGTCCGCCGCGCGCCACGCATCGTACGCCCGCAACAGCTCTGGGCTCCCGGCATCGGTGTCCGCAAGCCCCGCGCGCTCGGCAATGAGTTCCGCGAGGCTGGCGACATCGCGCAAGCCCAAATTGAATCCCATGCCGGCCACCGGATGCAGCCCTTGCGCCGCATTGCCGATGATGACGCACCGCCCGGAACTCGTGCGCGTCGCGCGCGTCAGGGACAAGGGATAGGGCACGCGGCGCCCGACTTTGAGAAATCGCCCGAGGCGAAATCCAAAACGGCGCTGCACTTCGGCAAGAAACTCTTGATCCGACCATGCCATGACCGACTGCGCAGCCTCGTGGGTCAAGGTCAGCACCAGCGTGCAGCGCCCGCCGTCCAGCGGCAGGAGCGCCAGCGGACCGCTGGGCGTGAATCGTTCGTACGCCACATTGTCATGGAAGCGCTGCGGCAATACCGTGGTGATGATGGCGGTTTGTTCGTAGTCACGCACCTCCGCATCGACCCCGAAGGCGCCGCGCACCGCGGATTGCGCACCGTCCGCGGCCACGATGAGCTTGGCATCGATCATGGTCTTCGCCCCCTTCTGCGCGATCTCGACGGTGACCGACTGTTCATGCGCGCTAACCTGCGAGACCTCTGCCGGACAGTACACCTCGAGGCCGGCGCTCCTCGACAGCCGCGACCACAGTGCGTTGCCCAAATCCCGATTGGCTACCACGTAGCCTATGGCACTCAAGCCCTGTTCGGCCGCGTCAATCCGCGCGAAGCCGAATCGTCCCTGGTCCGATACATGAACCTTGGCGATAGGCGTTGCGAGTGCGCTCAAAGCGGGCCAAACACCCAACGTCTCCAGAATCCTGCGGCTGCCGTTCGAGAGTGCCGTCGTGCGCTCGTCGAAGCTCGGCTGCGCGGCTGCATTATGTGGAATGGCTTCGATGATGGCGACGCGCAAATTCAGCGGCGCCAACGCCACGCCCAAGGTGGCGCCGACCATGCCTCCGCCGACGATCGCGACGTCGAAGCTCACCGCAGCGACTCGATGGCGTCCGGCGTTTTCTCCAGCGCACCCGTCAGCACCTCAGGCGCGCCGTTCGTCACCAGCACCTCATCTTCAATCCGAATGCCGATATTCCAGAAATCCTTTGGAATCCGCGGCGAGGGCCGCAGATAAATTCCCGGCTCGACCGTGAGCGCCATTCCCGGCTCCAAGACGCGCCATTCGCCGCCTACTTTGTAATCGCCCACATCATGCACGTCCAGTCCAAGCCAGTGGCCGGTACGATGATTAAAAAAGGGCCGGTAGGCTTGGTCCTTGATCAGCTTCGGCGTTGGCCCTTTGAGAATCCCCAGCTTGGCGAGACCCTGCGTCACGACCCGTACGGCGGCCTCGTGGGGCTGATTCCAATGATTGCCGGGTCGAACCTTGTCGATGGCGGCCAATTGGGCTTCCAGCACCACCTCATACACGGCGCGCTGCACTGCAGTGAATCTACCGCTGACCGGAAAGGTGCGCGTGATATCCGAGGCGTAGTAGTCGTGCTCGCAGCCCGCGTCGAGCAGCAGCAGATCACCATCGCACAAGGGCTGATCGTTGTCGCGATAATGCATCACGCAGGCATTGGCGCCGCCGCCGACAATCGGCTGGTAGGAGATGTCCGCATTGTGCGAGCGGAATTCGTGCAGCACTTCCGCCATCACTTCGTACTCCATCCGCCCCGGGCGAGCGAAGCGAATCGCCCGCCGATGAGCGCCAACGGCGATCTGCGCAGATCGACGCAGGCTTAGCTGCTCGGGGCGGCTCTTGTACAGACGCATATCATCGAGCACGTGGTTCAACGCAACGAATTCCTGCGGACCGCCGGCTCCCTGACGCGACAGCGCCTTGAGTCCATTGACCCAACTCAGCATGCGCGGGTCGAAATCAAGATGCGTCCCCATGGAGTAGAAGATTTGCGAGCGCTGTTCCATCAGCCCGGGGAGGATTTCGTCGATGTCTTCAATCGGGAAGGCGTCGTCGGCGCCGTAGCGCGCTACCGCGCCTTCGGTGCCGGCCCGCGCGCCGTCCCAGGATTCTCGCAGCGCATCGTGCTCGCGCACGAACAGCAGGTATTCCGCCTGGGGGCGGCCGGGTACCAACACCACCACGGCATCGGGTTCCGGGAAGCCGCTCAAATAATAAAAATGGCTGTCTTGACGATACGCATACTCGATATCGCCGTTGCGATGGCGCACCGGAGCCGCGGGCAGGATTGCGATGGCATCCTTGCCGATCATGCGCATGAATTGGCGCCGCCGGCGTGCGAACTCCTTGCGATCCATGCGTTAGGAGCCTGTCCCGTTCAATGCAGCCGCTGCTGCGCCGGGTAGACCTGCCTGCGAAGCGGGAGCAATTCCTCGAAGACCACCTGCGCCGCGACCCGGATGAACTCCACCAGTTCCGCGTAGGCCTGCTCGTTGGACTCGTCTCCTTCCGCATCATCGCCCGTGGCGCGCGATATTTCGGTGAAGTCCCGGACGATTTCCCCGACATCCCCGCTCAGCGCTTCGAGGTCCGAGACGTATCCGGTACCCAGTCCATAGAGAAATCCGGTGCACCATAATGCAAGCGCATTGGCGCGGCCGTTGAGCGGCTGCTCGTCGTCGGGCAGCAGGGGCTCGAATTCCATGCCTTGTTCGCCGAAGGATGTGGCCGTCGCGGTAAAGACGCGTTCAATCATGGCCGCCGACTCGTCGGAAAGCGCGGCGCCGTCCGGCAGGATCTCATTGATCCAGTCCTGCATTTTATAAGGCGACACCGAACACAGGGCGCCGCACAGGGAGCCATGCGCCTCGGCGGCGTCCGCCAGGCCGCCGGCGGTGGCCAGTACATCTTCAAAATCTTTGAACCTGATATCCGACATCATCTTGAGACGAATAATACCGCAGTGTGGGCATAATCCGCCCTTTGCATTGCGCTATGCCCCGCTCTATATTGGTGGCCTATGAACGAAGCCAATTCGAAGTCAGCCGTCGAACTCGAGCTGAAGCGCTTGGAAAAGCGCCTGGAGGACCTCATCGTCACCGTGAATCACATCAAGGAGGAGAATCGGGCATTGCGGCAGCGCCAGGATACATTGACGTCCGAGCGCGCAACTCTGCTGCAGAAAAATGAGCAGGTACGAGCCCGGGTCGAGGCCATGATCGGCCGCCTGAAATCGATGGAACAGGCATGAGCGACAATCAAGCGCGCGTAAGCGTGCGAATACTCGAGAAGGAGTATCACATCTCGTGTCCCATCGAAGAGCGCTCTGACTTGCTCGATTCCGCCGAATTCTTGAATCACAAAATGCGCGAAATCCGCGATAGCGGAAAAGTCGTCGGCTTGGATCGCATCGCCGTGATCGCCGCGCTCAATATGGCGAATGAATTGATTCGATTCCGCAATCGTGACACCAATCTCGATTCCGACGTCGGCGGGCGCTTGCGTATCCTGCGCGAGCGCGTAGAGTCGGCCTTGGAGAAGGGTCAACAGCTAGAGCTCTGAGGGACCCTCCTCGACGATTAAATTTGGCGCTGCCTGCGGTGTTCGATGCGGATCGGGTTACCTCCTGACCCTAATTTTGTAAACCCCAGGGGCCAATGCTTGCTGGCAACATTGTGCAAGTCC
>Ga0210393_10005029_pt1 | contig 10436 bp, 11 predicted proteins | sample IncBWC27OmetaG_FD_160068 | JGI IMG/M metagenome (GOLD analysis project Ga0210393, IMG submission 160068) | Forest soil microbial communities from Barre Woods Harvard Forest LTER site, Petersham, Massachusetts, United States - Inc-BW-C-27-O ...
GCGGGATTCAGAAATTTGTTCGAATGCCAGGAGGTGGCGAGCGGGCCGGTCTCCGCTTCGCCGTCGCCGATCACACACGCCACATTGAGCGTGGGGTTGTCGAAGACGGCGCCGAAGGCATGACTCAAGGAATATCCGAGTTCTCCGCCCTCGTGAATCGATCCCGGACACTCCGCGGACGCATGGCTCGGAATGCCTCCGGGAAAGGAGAACTGCTTGAACAGGCGCTTCAGCCCCGCCTCATCCTGGCTGATGTTCGAATACACCTCGCTGTAGGTGCCCTCGAGATACGTTCCGCTCACGACCGCGGGGCCGCCATGCCCGGGTCCGGACATGTAGATCATGTTCAGGTCATACTTCTTGATCACGCGATTCAAGTGCGTGTAGACGAAGTTCTGTCCCGGCGTCGTGCCCCAGTGTCCGAGCAGCATCCGCTTGATGTGCTCGGCGGCCAGAGGCTCTCTCAACAACGGGTTATCGCAAAGATAAATCTGCCCGACCGACAGAAAGTTTGCCGCGCGCCAGTAGGCGTCGATTTTGCGGGCCATTTGCGCATCGAGCACCGGCGTACGGCCGGTTGGGCTCATGCCGCCGGTTGGGTTCACGCTGCCGGTTGGGTTCACGCTGCCGGTTGAGTTCACGCTGCCGGTTGGGTTCACGCTGCCGGTTGGGTTCACGCTGCCGGTTGGGTTCACGCCGCCAGTTGCGTTCATACGGTCACTCCTTCGTTCATGTCCAGCACGCGGCAGGTCAGATTGGCGATCACGGACTCCTCGTCGGTGCGGATGACGCGCACCGCAACCGCTCCGGTCGAGATGAGCGGCGCATGTCTCTCATTGAGCGCATCGTCAATCTCGATGCCGAGAAACCGCAGTCCATCGCAGATCCGGCGCCGCACCGCCGCCGAGTTCTCGCCGATGCCGCCGGCGAACACCAAGGTATCCACCCCCCCTAAGGCAGCGGCATAGGCCCCGATCCATTTCTTGGCCTGATAACAAAACATCGCAAGGGCTTCGAGGGCGCGCGGATCGGCGGCTTCGCGCTCGAGCAAGTCTCGAACATCGGCGCTGGTTTCCGAGATTCCGAGGAGCCCGGACTCGTGGTTGATCATCGTTTGAAATCGCGCCGCAGTCATCGATTCGGTCAGCGCCAGATAGCCCGGAAGCCCCGGATCCAAATCCCCCGATCGAGTTCCCATCACCAAGCCCGCGGCCGGCGTGAAGCCCATGCTCGTGTCGATGCAAGTGCCGTTCAGCACGGCGGCGAGACTCGCGCCGCTGCCCAGATGCGCCAGGATCACGCGCCCGCGGGCGGCGGCAGGATCCCCGATCCGCCCCAGTTCGTCCAGGAGAAATGTGTACGACAGCCCGTGAAAGCCATAGCGCTGCACCCCGTCCGCCGCATAACGGCGGGGAATGGGCAAGCGCGTGGCCACGGCCGGCATGTGCCGATGAAAGGCAGTATCGAAGCAGGCCACTTGCGGCACCTGGGGAAACCGTTCCTGCAGCGCCTCGATGAGTGCGATCTCGCGCGGCAGGTGCTCGGGATCAAAAGGCGTGATGCGCCGAAGTTCGGCCAACAGACTTGGGCTCACGCGTTCAGGCTGCGTATGCAGCATGCCATGCACCACCCGATGCCCGATGGCGTCGGGCGCGCTCATCGAGGACTGCGCCTGAATTTTTTTCACCAGCCGATCCGCGGTGACGCTCGCCGCTTCGCCGCCGACGCGCTCGATTTTTTCGTCCATCAATCGCGTACGCGGCTCACCGGTCGCAAACAAAGCGAAGCGGACGCTCGACGAACCGGCATTGATGGTCAAGATATGGGGCATCGTAGGACAAACACCGACATTCGGAACCCGGCTGAATTCCACGCGAGCCGGTCGCGCAGCGCATACTGTACGAGCATACGCCTTCACGGAGATGACAATGTCACACTACCACGCCGTCGTTTGGATAGACCATCAGAAGGCCACCGCATGGCACTTCACGCCCACGGAACAGGAAGAAAAGGTGGTGCACGCGCAGGACCAGCATCAGCGCGTACACAGCCGCAAGAGTGCGCATGGCGGCCACAAATCGCCGGCCGACCCGCATTTCTTTGATGAGGTCGCTCGGGCACTCGAAGGCGCGCACGAAATCTTGTTGATCGGACCGGCGCAAACCAAGCAGGAGTTCGCAGGGTTTCTGCGCAGCAAATATCCTCAGCTGGGAAAGTCCATCGTCGCCGTCGAAAGCGCAGATCACCCCACCGATGCGGAAGTATTGAGCTACGCGCGCAAGCATTTCCCTACGCTGGATCGGATGCGCTGACCGCGGCTTGAACCAGCTTTTCCAATCCCGCGATATTTGCAATCAACGCCGCGGGAAATCCGTGCCGCTGCTGCAAATATTCCGGTGTGTTGAAGGACACCCAGCAGCGCTCGGACTCATCCTGCCACGCCAGCACTTTCAGCGGTAAGTCCAGGGCCGCGCCCGGAGCGGCCACCATCAACGGTGTCCCGCCGACCGGGTTGCCGATGATCAGCAGCTGCGCCGGCCGCATGGCCAGACCCGCTGCCGCCGCGTCTTTGGCAAAATCGATGCGCGCGAAGACCTTCATGCCGCGTTGTTTCGCCAAGATTGCGAGGCGATCCAAGGTGTCATCCACGCCGCGTGAAGCGGCCAGTACCTTGATCCCCTGCTCTGCTGCGTGGTTCATGGCGTCTCCTTTCGTTCCTTTGACACCCTGCTCCATTCATAATCGCACGTCCACTGGCCAGGTGCGGAGTCGTTAATGGAAGCTTTTTTGGTTTCGATCACCACCATCTCGATTGCCGAGATCGGCGACCGAACCCAGCTGTTATCGCTGGTATTGGCCGCGCGCTACCGGCGGCCGTGGCCCATCATCGCCGGCATCTTGTGCGCGACCCTGGCCAACCACGCCGTAGCGGGCGCCGTCGGCGTCTGGTTCGGGAGCTTGCTGAAGCCGCACACGCTCGATGTGGTGGTCGGTGTCAGCATGATCGCCATGGCGCTGTGGACCCTGAAGCCGGACAAACTCGATGAGAATGAGAGCGCCACCAGCGCGATGGGTGCGTTTCTGGCGACGCTCACCAGTTTCTTCATCGCGGAGATCGGCGATAAGACGCAGATAGCGACGCTGGCGCTGGCGGCTGCCTACCCCAGCCTCTTGGCGGTCGTGGCGGGCACCACCGCCGGCATGATGGTGGCGAATGTCCCCGTCGTTTTCCTCGGCAAGGCCTTTGCGAGCCGCCTGCCGCTCAAAGCGATCCACTACGGAGCCGCCATCCTGTTCGTGATCCTCGGCGGCGTTTTCCTGGCCAGAGCATTCTGGAGGCCATGATCAGCGGCCCGTACTCGGCCGTGACTTGCGGCCTGCATCGTTGGTAACTAGGACCTGTCTTGGCAGTTGCGGTAGGATTGCAGCCTCGAACACAAACATCTTCTGCCATAAGGAGATAGCCATGGGGATCGCATCAGAATTCAAAGAATTTGCGATGAAGGGGAACGTCGTCGATTTGGCGGTGGGCGTGATCATCGGCACGGCGTTCGGGAAGATCGTGTCTTCGCTGGTCGGGGATGTCATCATGCCGCCTCTCGGCAAAGTCATCGGCGGCTTGAATTTTTCGGATTTGGCCATCAGCCTGGGGGCTGACCCTGCGGGCAAGGCTGTCCTCATCAAGTATGGGTCGTTCCTACAAACGATTTTCGATTTTGTCATCATTGCGATCGTTCTGTTCATGTGCATCAAGGGCATCAACAAGCTCAAGAAGCCCGCACCTGTGGTCGCAGCGCCACCGCCGCCTCCACCCAGGTCAGAAGCACTTCTCGAGGAGATTCGCGACCTCTTGGCCAAAGATCTGCTCACCAAGGGTGGCTAGAAAATCCATGGCTGCGCATCGCCTCGAGGCCGCCAACCGACGACATCTCGCGCTCGCCCAAGCACCGGCACCGGCACTGGCACTGGCATCGGCGTTATGGGCCCTGGTACCGGTGCTGTGGGTCCTTGCGCCCATCGGGAGCGCGTGGGCCGAGGAAGCGCCGCCTCCGCCGCAGGATGTTTGGATCGGCAAGGGACAATTCGGGTTCTTGAACTCGCACGGCAACAGCGACGCGGAGTCGGTGAACGGCGCCCTCGATTTGTTGCGCTACGACGGTCCATGGAAAAACGAGTTCGATTTGGAGGGACTGTACGGCAAGAATTCCGGCATCGTTTCGGCCGAGCGCTGGGACGCCCGCGGCCAATCCAACTACACCGTGTCGGGCGACCTGTTTGCCTTCGGCGCGCTGCGTTTCGAGCACGACTTATTCGATGGCTTCCAATATCAAGCCAGTCTGACCGCCGGCATGGGCTATAAACTCATCAATACCGACGACACAAAATTGACGGCGCAAGTGGGTGCCGGATACCGCCGCCTGCGGCCGGAGACCATCGACAAGGACCCAACCACGGGGCTGGTGATCGCCCGGACGCCGCTCGATGCCGAGGGACAGGCCATCGGTACGGTCGGCGTGGATTTCTCGCACGCCTTCACGAAAACGACCATCCTCACCAACAAACTTCTGGTCGAAGCGGGCGCCGGCAATACGCTCGTGACTGACGACCTGGCGCTGACCGTCAAGATGTCGGACAAGTTGGCGCTCAGCGTCGGCTATGGCATCAAAGACAATACCAAGCCGCCGGCTCCGCTCAAAAAAGTCGACACCGTGGAGAGCGTGAACCTGGTCTTCGGCTTTTAGTGGATCGCTGGTCGAACTGAAGGATATTCCATGAAGAACGTGCGTTATTTGAACAGAGCATTGGCCATTCTCGTCATCGGCCTGGGCACGCTCGCCGCGCATGGCGCCGATTCAGGGCGCACCTTTGTCGCCCCGCCCGGCTCGGATCCCAAGACAGCGCCGCCCTACAACAACGGCGTCATGGTCGGCGGGACCTTCTATGTCTCCGGTCACCTGGGGGTCGATCCGGCCACGGGAAAGGTCGCGTCGGACCCCGAAGCGGAAGCCCGCCTGGTGATGGATGCGGTCAAGCAAACGCTTGAAAAGGGCGGTCTGACCATGGCCGATCTGGTCTCGGTCACCGTGTATTGCACGGATCTGGATCTTTACGACAAATTCAATGCCGTCTATCGCTCATATTTTCACGACAACTATCCGGCGCGAGCCTTCATCGGGGTTGCCAAACTGGTGCGTGGCGCGCGCTTTGAAATAGCCGGAGTTGCCGTCAAAGCTTCTGGCCGTCGATGAGTTTTCTCAGCCGCTCGAGCTGCTCGCCAAGGACCTGATCGACACCCTTCGACACGGCGTCAAAACCGTCCTTGGCGTAGCCGACGACGGCATAGCTCACGGAGATGTCGGCTCCCCCCGCGCTGCCCTTCACCGTCCAGGTCAGCGCGCCATCGGCGCCCATTCCTTGCAAAGGGCCGAGTGCGCCGCGCAGGCGCAGCGCCTTGTTCGGCGCCACGTACACCACGCGCAGATGTTCGACTGAACCGCCATCGGACAGTGTCTCGCACCAACAGCCGCCGGCTCGCGCATCCAGGGTGAGGTTCGCGGCGCTTCCGGAAAATGTGTGCTGGGAACTCCACCAGCGTGCCGGCTGCAGCAGCGCGGCATATGCCTTGTCCGGAGCGGCGAGCACGTGCACCGTCTCGCGAACCTCGAAGCCATTCGGGCCGGCGCTCTGCACCTCCGCGAACCCCGGCCGGCTGACCGATCCCATCGCCAGAACACCAAGGCAGGCCACAACCCTTTGCATGATCTCGCTCCCCGCGAAAATGCTTGGCGCCATCACACTGGATCGGGCCGGGCGCGTCAAGTACTTCAAGTTGACCGGGATTGTTCGCCCAACATCCGGTAGATCTTGAGCACCCTCGGCACGTAGGCCATGGTTTCGCTGAAGGGCGGGATTTGGCCGCCATTGCGATCCACCGCATCCTCCCCCGCGTTGTATGCGGCCAGCGCCAGGCGGACATCATGGCCGAAGCGGTCGATGAGAAATTTCAGATAACGCGCGCCGGCATGCACATTCTCGCGCGCATCATAGGGGTTGGAAACGCCAAAGCGGCTGGCCGTTGCCGGCATCAATTGCATGAGGCCCACCGCGCCTCGCTTGGACAAAGCATGGGAGTTGAAGCCCGACTCCACCACGATAACGGCACGCAGCAGGTTCGGTTCGACCGCCGCCGCGACCGCGGCATGTTCGATGATCGAGTCGTACTGGGTGGCTTTCGCCAATAGCTGCATATCGTAGCGATCGCCGCTCGCGGTTCTGTCCTGGGGCGAGAGCACCAGCAAGCGATACCGGTTGTTGTCGGGGACATCCGTGTAGTGCCGCTGGCCCTGCGAATCCACATACGTGTAGATTTTGGCGTTCGCCGCGACGCTCGACGCGGCCAGCAAGGTTGTCATCAAAAGTGCGAGTCGCAGCATGGGTGGGCGGTCCTTCGCACAAAGCCTATCCCGGCGGGTTCCTGCCCGATGGGACTTACATCAAGAAACCATGCAAGCGCCGCCGTCTCCCGCCGTGTGACGGTGTTCGCACCCGGGGATTGCTCTTGACCATAATCCAGAAGCCGTGCACATAACGGGGCGCCTACCTGAATGTAATATGGTGATTTGCCGAAGGGAAATGCCAGTGTCCGAAAGTGGTGAGTGGAAACAAAAATACCGCGAATCCCTGATCGAAATGGAGGCGGAAGAAAAGCGCTGGCGGCTCCTGGAACAGGTGCTGCGCCGGCTGGTCGGACGCCTGTGCGCCGCCGGCATGGGGGTGAATCCACAGCTCGATGATGAACTCATGGCACTGGCCGCGGCCAATCGGCGCAATGCCGACCCGGATGAACTCGGCCGGCTTGCGGAATCCTTGACCATGACGGTGGTCGCCGTCGATGCGGTGTCGCCGGTTCCGACCATCAGCTTTCCGGCCGACACGCACACTCGCCTCGCCATCAAAGCATTGCTGGAACGGCTGCCGGCGGGCGCCGGCGGCAGTTCGATTGCGCCTGCCTTGATCGCCGAGCTGGCGACGGCAAAAAATGATGCCGCGCTCGCCGGCATCGTCAAGCGGACGGGCGACCTGATCCATGAGCACAGCGAGCGGCTGGCTCGGGAGCGCCTGCAGTCCGCGGCGGTCCTCGGTGAAGTCACCAAGCGTCTCGGGGAAATGGCCGGCTACTTATCCGATGCGAATCATGCCAACCGCAGCCACTTCGAAGACACGCAGTCCCACAACGACACCGTCCTGTCGCAGGTGCGCGCACTCACCGACGAAGTCGGCAACGCCTCGGAATTGAGCGTATTGCAGGCATTGGTGAATTCGCGGCTGGAACGCGTCGCAGAGCATGTCAACAATTTCCGCGCGCGCGAGGCCGTTCGGCTTCTGGAGATCGACGGCCGCGCCGAACGGATGCGCACGCGCATCGCCGAGCTGGAGCGCGAGACCGGCGAGCTGCATTCGGAATTGGACAGTGAAAAGCAAGGCGCACGGGTCGATCCCTTGACCGGCATTGCAAACCGCAAATGCTTCGAGGAGCGGATCTCCCGGCAGATTGCCATTCAGTCCGGCGCCGAACAGGCCGTCGTGATGCTGCTGTGGGATCTCGATAATTTCAAACTCATCAACGACAGCTACGGTCACCGCGCCGGGGACCGCGTTCTGCAAAGCGTCGCGGCATGTTTCCTGGCGGCGGTGCGCGGAGATGACTTCGTGGCGCGCATCGGCGGCGAGGAATTCGTGATGCTGTTGACCGGCACAAAAATCGCGCACGCCCTGCTCATTGCCAATGAAGTCCGAACCGCCGTGGAAGCGCTGCGCTTTCATTTTCGCGGGACACCGGTGCGCGTCACGGTCTCCTGCGGCCTTGCGGAACTCAAGGAGCACGATGGGGCCGCAACGGTGTTTGACCGCGCCGATTCGGCGCTGTATCGCGCCAAGCAGGGGGGCAAGAATTTATGCGTGGCGGCGTAGGAGCCTGACAGCGCCCTCCCACGCTTAGTTAACAGATATTTAACGCATTTTGTCGAAATGCGGCACTGATTTTTCGCGCATCGTCGATAGAATCAGTTCCCAGCCGGGATTTTTTCACCTGTCTTTCTTCAGTCATTGCGTCGGGCAACAGATGATGACGAGCGTAGATTAGTGCATTGCAGCATTCCAGGGTACATACGTCGATGAGCAGCATTCCGAAAACAGTACTCAGTGAAGCGGCGATTGCCGTACCGCTCGGCAATTCCGGTGCCATTGCCGAGCCGCGGACCGGCCTTCGGGTACGGGCTTGGATGCTCACGGCCGTGCTGTTCCTCGTCCCGTTGCTGGCGTATTGGCCGGCGACCTTTCACAACTACGGCCTGCGCGATGATTATTCGAATTTGCGCGAAGCTCATGAGGAAGTCGGCAAGGTCGTCAAATTCTGCGCCTCGCATGCCCGTCCCATTTACGGCTGGTTGCTGCAGGCGACCTACGGCGAGACCGGCACCGTACAGAATCTACAATGGATGCGATTCGCGGCGGCGCTGCTGCTCGGCGCGATCTCTCTGGTGTGCTTCCGAGGCTTGAGAGCGGTGGGATGGTCGATCAACACCAGCCTGTGTTTTGCAGTGTTGCTGGTTTTGGTGCCGTCGGCGCAAGTCATTGCCGGCTGGGCCGTCGGCTGGCCCTACGCGGCGGCCGCGCTGCTCGCCATTGGCGGGTTTTTCACAGTCGAAGGCGCACTGATTCTGGGCCTGCGTGCCGGTTTCGGGCGTGCGTTGAGCCAGTGGGCGGTGGCGCTCGGCCTGATGCTCGTGAGCGCGCTGATTTACCAACCGAGCGCACTCTTTTATCTGGTGCCGCTCGCCGGTGCGCTGATCGTTCAGCGGCAACGCACATTGAAGCAGTCGGCGCGCTGGGTGGGAATCCATCTCGGATTTGTCGCCGGTACGCTGGGATTGGCCTATGTTGTGATGTCGGTGCTCTACGCCGCTCATGTCTTCGTCAAGTCCGGCCGAATTGCCTTCGAATCACACTGGGGCGGCAAGATCGCCTGGTTCTTGGGCGAACCGCTGCCCAATGCACTCAGCCTCTTCGTGCTGAACGACAACAATCATCGCGACCATGCGCTGTACTTCGGCTGCGCGGCGCTCGTGGGCGCGATCTTGGCCGCGGGCGCCTGTCTCGAGTGGCGCCGCCATGGGCGCGTGCGCGGCATCATCTGGCTGTCCGCGTTGATGGGTCTTCCCCTGTTCGCCTTCGCGGTGAGCATGATTGCCTCGGAGCACTATGCAACCTATCGCACCATTTTGGCGATGACCGGCGTTCTGCTCTGTTTCCTCGTGGCATCGGTGAGCGCGCTGACCCGAAACTTCAGCGCCAATGCCCGCCGGGCGATCGCGATGCTCGCCATTTCCATTGCCTTCTTCACGGCACAACATCATGTCTATGCGTTGATTGCCGTGCCGCAAGGCAACGAGTGGAACCTGATCATGGCCGGCGCCAGGCAGGTGCACCTGACCTCCATTAGGCCGCGCGTTTTCGCCATCGCATCGACGCCCGCGGATATTTCAACGGCGACGATTTATCACGACGAATTCGGCTCGCTGTCATCCAATTCCGAGTGGGTGCCGCGCGAAATGTTCAAGCGCGCCATGCACGACTTGCATCCCGATATTGCCAATTTGGATTCGCGCTATGAATTCGCGACCGGACCCAAACTGCCTGAAGGCCAGCACTATGACGTCATCATCAACCTGCATCAGCTGCGCCAATTTTACGTAAACAACTGACCGTTCTGAAACAAGCCTCGCCGGCGCACCGCCGCCGGTCCGGGCGGAGGCCCGGGTGATGACCGACCCGTCGCTGTGGATACTGGCAGCGCTGGGCGCCTTCATGGTGGGCGTGTCCAAGACCGGCATCGCCGGCTTGAGCATCCTGTCGATTGCCCTGTTCAACCACGTGCTTCCGAGCAGCAAACAGGCCAGCGGGCTGGTGTTGCCGCTGCTGATATTCGGCGACGTGGTTGCCGTGTTCTCGTATCGCAAACACACCCAATGGCGCTATCTGTGGCGTTTGTTTCCGTGGACCGCGCTCGGCGTCGTGCTGGGCTACTTCGCGATGGGCCGCATATCAGATCATGCCGTGCGGATCATGATCGGTTGGATCATCGTCTCGCTGGTCATGTTGAGTTTTTGGCGAAAATACCTGGCCGGCCCGGCGGATGAACACGAAGCGGCGTTTCACTGGTCGGTGGGCGCAATCATCGGCATCACGGCAGGCTTCATTACGCTCGTCGCCAATGCCGCCGGCCCCTTGATGGCGATTTACCTGGTGGCCATGCGCCTGCCCAAGATGGAGTACGTCGGCACCGCGGCGGTGTTCTTCCTGCTGCTGAACCTGTTCAAGGTTCCGTTCATGGTGGATCTGGGATTGATCACGACCACCAGCTTTGGATTCAATCT
>Ga0210393_10005033_pt1 | contig 10434 bp, 3 predicted proteins | sample IncBWC27OmetaG_FD_160068 | JGI IMG/M metagenome (GOLD analysis project Ga0210393, IMG submission 160068) | Forest soil microbial communities from Barre Woods Harvard Forest LTER site, Petersham, Massachusetts, United States - Inc-BW-C-27-O ...
GTTTCGTCGAGGGCATGGCTCCAGGTATAGCTGGCGCTGCCGCTGAAACCATAGGAGGCTCGCCGTGTAACTGAAGCCACTAATCCGGCATAGTTCGACACGCCGCCGCTGTAGATCTGCGTGACCGGTCCGAACCTTGCATCAGGCTGTGTGTTCGGGATTGGAAGCGCGCCATTCGGCGAATAGGCGTTGACGGCGCCGTTTTCTATCAGCTCGTCGTAGCCGTGTGTGCCAACGTAATTAAGGTCGAAAGAGGTCTTAGAGCCGAGAGCTTGTTGGACCTCCAAGTTCCATTTCACATAAGTGGGATTGCTGATTTTGCCAGTCGAGAAAAATGCAGGCGGCGCAAAACCCGGAACCGCTGCCTGCAAGTCGGCGAGCGTAGCTCCAGATGAGAATCCCGAGTTGAAAGCCGCGTTGGAATGGATTGCCGTAGTTTGCGCGTCATTAACGCCACCTATTGCAACCCCGGGAGCGACGGGAACTCCGCCGGTAAGGGACGTGCCCGTTAGCTCCAGTGCATTGAGAGTTGGGGCGTTGGCCTCGAGATTGGTCACGATCACACCTTGATAGAGGTCGGTGAACATGCCGATTCCGGTGCGGATCACGGTGTTCCTGCCGAACGGACTCCAGCTCACACCGAACCGGGGCTGGAAGGCAACTTTCTGCAGTTCGCTGAAGGCTCGATGCTGATCAGTTTGAATGGCCTGATTGTAGGGAATCGTCGCGTCATGATCTAACGAGGTAAAGGGGTCAACCAGGCGAGAGAAGCAGTTCGTCTGGCAAACCGCATTCGAGTTTCGATCGGCGCGAATAGCCGCAGTCAGCTTCAGGTTCGGACTAACTTTCCACTCGTCCTGGAAATAGATCCCCAGGCTGTAAATAGCAAGGGGGTTTACCGGGAAGTTCGTAAAGTTCTGTCCGTACGCGTCGCCGGCGGCGGGGGTGAGCACTCCGTTCGCGAAATCTGTCAGATTTCCAAAGACCACGGTTCCGAAGGCGTTGAACTGGTTGCCGTAGTCGCTGATGTCATTGCGCCGGAAGTTCATCCCGACTTTGAAGGTGTGATTTCCGTGATTGATCGAGAGATCGTCCAGGATCTGGTATTGGGTAACGTTGCGTCCTTGAGGGAAGTTCGTGTCCGCGGCCGAGGTTCCCCCCAAGGTCGAAAGCAGACCGTTGAAGGTTACGCTGTTGTAGGGCAACACACTGAGCCGGTCACCGACTGGAGTGTTCTCCTTGAAAATAGCGCTATACCACATGCCGGAAGCCACCAGTTGGTTCACCACGTTGGCACTGAACACGTGGGTTTCGTTGAGCTGACCGTCACTTGTGGGTTGAATACTCAAAGTGTTGAAGAGCGTCGGATCGATGAGGTCGGTGCCCGTGGGTTGCTGTCCCCGGTCGAAGTGCACTCTGCCGAACAGCTTGTCGTTGTTGCTGATGTTTTCGTCAACTCGGGCTGCGATCAGCCACTCCTTATTGAGATTGGTTCCCGCGGCATGATCAAACAGGGCGCAAGGTGCTGCGCCCGCCCCAAAGCCGGGCAACGTCGTCAGGTCGTGACATCCTTGCGTAGGATCAGATGCCGAGGTTACGGGACTGAATCTGGAGTATCCCGGAGCCGCGTTGTACAGAGCGAACATCTGATTGTAAAAAGGGACTTCCGCCCCACGGCCGTTGGCCGTCAGGTTGTTAAGGATTGCCGTCTCGAAACCCGGCGTGGGAAGAAAAATGTTCTGCACCGACGGCAGAACATAACGCAAACCTTCTGTGTCCAGGAAGAAAAAGGTTTTGTTCTTGATGATCGGTCCACCGAAGGAAGCTGACCATTGATTGTTAACCGCGAAAGGTCTGGGCGTGTTGGTGGAGGGATTAAACCAGTCGTTGGCGTTCAGCGTCGTACCATTCCAATAGTAATTCGCGTTGCCATGGTACTGGTTGCTCCCTGACTTAGTCACAGAATCCATCTGCACGCCTGCCATGCGTCCATATTGCGCGGTGTAGCCATTGGTTACGACTGCGACTTCCTGCATTTCGTTGGCGCCCAACGTCAGGTTGCTCGATCCGCTGTTGTTCAGGTTCAAAAACGGGTCGTTGTTGTCGTTGCCATTGATGGTGAATAGATTCGAGGTGGGAGGCAGACCGAACGCCGCAAAGTTGCCGTAGCCGCCTGCATTACCTCCGACGTTCATGACTACCCCAGGGGTCGTTTGCGCATAATATGTCGTATCGTTCCCCGGATTCGGCTGCAGCGCGATTTGTTTCTCAGTAATCGTCGTCGTCAGATTGGGGTTTTCAGTCTGCAGCAGCGGCGCCTCCGCAGTTACTTCGATGGTCTGATTCTCGCCATGGGGGCTGAGAGCCAACGTAACAGTGGAGATCTGTCCGAGTTGGACGTCAACGGAACGTCGAGTCTCTGACATGTTCGCGGCCGTAGCGGACACTACATAATTGCCGGGTTTGAGCAGCGAGAAGTGATAACTGCCGCTTTGATTTGACACCGTTGTTTGGCTGGTTCCCTCCGAAGTACTCCGCAGGGTGACCGTAGCTTGAGGGATCACCGCGCCGCTCGCGTCAGTCACCGTGCCGGTTAAATCACCGGAGGTAACAGACTGTGCGAATCCGTACAGTCCAGAAAGCGATAGCAGGAACAGCGCTAACGCCAGTGAAGTTCTCATCTTTGCAACACTCATGAATTTCCTCCTACGATTGTTGAAGGCTTGCCTACACACCGGCGTGCCTTGCCTCACCAATGTCCACGCCGCACGATGCATCCGACACACCAAACCGAGTGGTCAACTCGCTCGTAGGGATGGATCGTTCCTCTCGCGTGACGAATTTCAATCGGGGATGGACGAAAGAAAACCTATGGGTCTTTCGTAAGCTCGGGCTCGCGCCGTGATCGCCGCAGGCCTACGGGAATCTATAAAAGCAGGATTCGGATTATACGGAAATCAGTACCACCGCTTTCATGGTTCTGGAAGGACAAGCGCAGGCACAGTCACAACATCTCTAATCACGGTGTTGTCTATCCACTTTGTTGGCCAACTTGTATTTCTGTCTGTGTCGCCGTGACGTCACACCCGCTGTTACACGTCGGGCCCGCATAACACAGAACTGGTGCGAATCGCGCTCGAAAAGATATCAATGCGCTGAACTTTGTGACAAACCATTTCGTATTTTGGAGCGTCAAACAGTTGTATGGGATGGTCTCCGCAAATCGAAACGCGTCTGCGTGAAATTCGCATGATGATTCCTCAGATCGACGTCGTCATCGCTGATGAAGAAGCCGTGGTCCGCGATCAGTTGCGACTTTTGCTGGCGGAGGAAACCGGAGTCGAGATCGTCGCCGAGTGCAGCAACGCGTTGCAAACCATCGCTGCAGTGAAGACCCACCAACCTGACTTGCTCTTGCTCGACATTGAAATGCAAGACGCCGACGGCTTTGCAGCGATGAATCGCATTGCTCAGGAAGATATGCCGATTGTTATTTTAACCAGTGTCAGCCATCAGCACGCTATGCGAGCGTTCGAAGCGCGCGCACTGGACTTCTTGTTAAAGCCCATCGACGAGCGCAGGCTTCACGCTGCCATTGAGCGAACGCGGGCGGAGCTTCTTAAGGCGCATGATCGTAAATTGACTCACCGCATTCTCGACTTGCTGGCCGAGGCCAAGACCGTGCCACAAACTGAGCGACGATTGGTGATCAAAACCGCGGGGCGTGTGGTGTTCGTCGACACTAATGAAATCGCATGGGTCGAAGCAGCCGGGAATTACGTTGAGGTGAACACCAGTAGCGCCCGTTACTTATTGCGGGAAGGAATCGGCAGTGTCTCCAAGAGGCTTGATCCCAACGAGTTTGTTCGCATCCATCGCTCCATTATTGTGAACGTGCGGAACATTAAAGAATTGCAGCCCTGCAATAGAGGTGAGTATCTAGTAGTTCTCCGGGACGGCAAACAACTTTCGTGCAGCCGCGGCTACCGCGCGAGACTACAAGAGCTGATCGCAGCACGGTAGCAGATAAGAACGGTTCTTCGTCGGCCACTGACTCGAACCCTATTGCGCAAAATTATCCACCCTCGCCGTCGAGTCTGTTGCCAACGAGAAGTATTGAGAAGGCAGAACCATATACAAAATGTTCGTCGTGTTTCCATTTACCGTCAAGACTGCTCTTCCGCTGCTGGCCACGGAAGTAGTGCCAGAGGTCTGAGTCTGGCTCAGTCCGCTGGTGCTACTCACGTCCGCAGTGACATTGATCGCTCCAGAGCCGGCTATTGCGATGCTGGCTACGTTGCTGACCGTGGGGTCGACTGGGGCAAGCGATCCGCCCGCATACGTTCCCGACAGGGAAGCAGCCGTAAACGGTGAGCCAGACTGCGGCGTCATGAATCCAAAGCTGACGGCGGAGTCCGTGCCGATGATGAACGCCTGGTTCGTGGTTACGAGATACAGAACAGGAAGCGAATTTTGAAAACCCGATCCACTCGGGAATGTCACCCGGCCGTTTGCAGGAGCTCCGCTAGCGACGCTGTAGGTCCCGGTCCCTGCGGGAGATGTCAGCGTGCCACCGCTATTTTGGTCAGATGTCAGGCTGAAACTGCCACCACCGTTACCAGCAAATAACCCAACCTGGCTCTCAGCCGTCGCCGCGTTCAGCGCGGTAACCTCGAAAACGCCAGTGCCGTTGAGATTGCCCGGACCGAACGAACTCGTCGTCTGTTGCAGGATGGTGCCGCTCACCAGAGGAAAACCTTGGGTAGAGAAGGTGTCTGTTTCCATGACCAGCAGTTGGGTTGCACTTACAACGTAGAAACTGTAACCGGTCGTTCCCTGAGCGGTCATGATGTTCGCCGTGCCCCGACCGTTGGTTAGCGACGCAGCCGTATATCCACCGCCGGTGAAGGGTACGTTTGAAGACACGAGCGAGCTGCTGTCGGAATCCAAGGTGCCGCTGCTGAAGCTTCCTGAGTTAGCTACAAACGCTCCCGCCAGACCGAAACGATTCTCGCTGGAATCAATACCCAGGAAGCCGAATGCGTAGTTGCCATTCGTGGGGGCAGTCGAAAATGCGGAAGTGTCTTGTTTCAGGAGCACGCCAGAATCGCGCGTACCGCCTCCCGTGCTGTCGTCGAATTCTATGATGTTCGCACTCCCGTTGGCCATCATCGACAGCGCAAAAGTGCGGCTAGGGGTGGTATTAAGGGTCATTAGTCCCAGACCATTTTGACCAATGGAATATGTGCCATTGAAGCTTTGATTGAGCAATGGATTCACGGTATCGTTTGTGTCCATGATGCCGGCGGAAATGTTCCCACTGCCATCCGCGAAAAAACTGCCCGCAGCTATGAAAAGCCCGCTGGCGTCAAAGCCGCGCACCGAGAACGCGTAGTTGCCGCTCAGTCTCCCGTTGTTGGTAACTCCTGGATTGATAGTGATGCTCAGATTCGCCGTAGCAATCTGGGCCTTGGGCGTCGACGAGTCTGTCACCTGAACCGTGAAGGGGAAGCTTCCCGTCGCAATCGGAGTTCCGGAAATAACGCCGCTCGTGGCGTCAAGAGAAAGCCCAACCGGCAAAACCGTCCCGTCGACCAGACTCCAGGTGTAGGGCTGGACTCCGCTGCTCGCCGCTAACGTCTGGCTGTAAGGTGCGTTTACGATTCCATTCGGCAAGGAACCAGTTGCCACCGATAGCGGTGGCGGCTTATTGATCACGATACTCAGTGCCTGGGTGACGATCGCGTCCGAAGAATCCTCAACCTGAACAGTGAAATTGGAAGTGCCCAAGACCGTCGGCGTACCCGTAATCTCAGCAGAGGTGCTCGTGCTTGTGGTCTGAAAGGTCAAGCCTGGAGGAAGACTGCCCGAAATTATTGTCCAAGTGAAGGGCGCGGGTGCCCCTGCGGCATTGATAAACGAGTCATAGGCCACGCCCAGAATACCTGCGGGCAGCGAGGTGGTGGTGATCGTAAGCACCGCGACCAGCGAAATCGATTGAGTCGAGGTTATAGTCGTGTTCGCTACTGAAGTTGCCGTGATAGTTGCACTTGTGGCGACCGCTACGGTGCTGGGAGCAGTATAGACGACGGACGTCGTCGTGTTGCCGCTTAATGTCCCGGGACCCGTAAGCGTCCACGTCACACCTGCATCAGTCCTGTCATTGGTAAGCGTGGCAATAATCGTCGCCGTTTGGCCGGGATTCAGCGATGTTTCGGAGGTAGACAGCGTAACCGCGATGGTGCCGCTGCCCGAACAACCTGAAAAGGCCAGCGAATACACAAGGATACCCACAACCAACAAGCCAAGAGGTCTGAATTTTCTCACGGTTTCTCCACTGAAAGTTGTAACAATATCCTTGCGAAACAGCAAGCCGCTAGAACGAGAACAGAACCTGCAGATCAATCCTTCGAGTCGCTGAGCCGAACGAGTAAGGCCCGCCGGCGAGCGCATTCGATTCGCCGAATAGCGGCGAATTGAGATTGCCAGTGGGTGGCGCCAGGTTCACTCGATTAAGAACATTTCTTGCAGAAACGCTGAAGGTTAAATTATAGCGCCGATTGGTCGTGGCTCCCATGCTGAAGGGACCGCCGCCACCTCCTCCGCCCCCCAAACCGCGGCCGCCCAAACCGCCTCCAGGGGAGCCTCCACCCCGGCCGCCGCCACCACCACCTCCACCACCGCCTTGTCCACTCCGAGGCCCGCCAGCGCCGGCTCCCACTTCTCTGCCAAACCCAAAGGTCTTGCTCAGTCGCAAATTCATTGTGAACAGGGTTGGGCCAGTGCCAATATTGATTGGAATGGGTGTGTACCCTGAGGTCGGTGATAGGTTGAAAGTACCTAATGGTGTGCAAGCAATGCCGGAAGTGTACGGCGCCGTATTGCCACACCGGGCCGTCGAAACCAACGAAGGCCGATCATTGAAAATGGAATCGCCATTCAAATCTTGCCCAACGGTGACGTTATAGGGCACGCCCGAACTCACAATAATAAAAGGGTTCAAACGGAACGCGTAGGGCAGCGAAACCGTTCCGCCGAGAACTCCACGGCTGCGGACATCGAACTGCGACCGGCCATAGTCGACCATCGGGTCGTACGAATTCGAAAGAAAGTTGGCGCTGATGCTTGAGTTACCCGGAGAAAATCCGCCGCCCCCGCCACCGCCAGAACCGGCTCCCAGGTCGCTGTGGGCATAATTGAGCGTGTAAAAGCCGAAAAGCGAAAGCTTCGTTCCGATGTTGGTCCGGGCATTGACGATCAACTGGTTCTGCCGGAATATCCCCTCAGAGTCGTACTGATAAATGTTGTCTGTGCCTCCGAAGGGGCGTGTGCCGTTCGGCCCCGGCAAGGGAGCGTTCGCGTTGCGGAGGAAAAGCTGATGCTCCCCGTACGAATTGATGTACGTGACAGCGGCAGTGGTGCTTTTGGCAAGTTGCCGCTCGACGCCGACTGCCGATTGCATGGTGTATGGCGCTCTCAGGTCAGAAGCGATTTGATATCGAGTTGGAGAAGCCTGCTCCACGGGAGTGTTTCCAAACGTTAGCCCAGGAACAATCGTTTGTTGTTGAGTAAACCCATTTAGACGCTCTGCCTGCAGCACAAGGTTGTACGGGAAGCGGTCATAGAAAATGCCATATCCGGCTCTCAGCACCGTCTTTGGGGCCGTTTTCTTTCCTCCGCCGCCCAAGCCCCAGGCAAAGCTTAGTCGAGGAGCGAAATCGGCGTGATCGTGGATGTCGCTCTGGCTTTCAAAGCGCAGGCCATAGCTGAGCGTCATGTTGGGACGGATCCGCCAATCATCCTGTGCGTAAAGGCCGGCATCCACCAGCGTCACCTCGGAAAGCGGCTGCCCGGTTGTAATTGAGAACTGGCTGGCACCACAGTTCGCCAATGCGCTGCTCGTGGGTACAGTCGGCAAGCCTGCTATCAGCAATGACAGGCATGAGGTTCCAGGCTGCACATTAATCTCGTAGTTGGACAAAGTAGAGAAAGTAAATGCCCCGTTGAAATTCTGATTCGAGACGTTGGAGTCCGTCATGGCGCGCAGCCGCCCACCAAACTTTATTAGGTGGTTGCCGTGAACGATGGAAGTGTAGTTCTGCAGCTCGTAGTGGTTCTGTGTGTCCGAGCTGTTTCCGATCTGATTCCCTCCCCCTGTAAACGCTCCCAGCACGGATATGGTGGGCGAGAAATTCGGCACCGTCTGACTGTTGTCGTCGCGGAGATACTGGAATCGCGTTTCATTCACAATATTCGTGTTCACGACCTGCGTGTCACTGATCTGCACCGTGTGCTCAACCGAAGTCGTGTTGAAAGCCTGGGAAGGAAGAGAGAATTGTCCCACTCCGTCATTGGTCTCGCTATCACGGTAATACTGATAACGGACGGTCAGAGTGTTGCTCGGGCCAAGCTGAAAATCGAATCGAGGACCGAGATTGATTCGAGTCTCGGGATTAGGAACTGCCTGGGCGAAGTTGGCCGCAGTTGGGTTGGGGTCGGAAGTTGTGGGCACGATCGCATTCACGATGTTGGAGTCGTTGATATCCCTGACTTGAGCGGTGAAGAAGAACGAAGCCTTCTTACTAATTGGACCGCTGACACTGCCGTTAAAGAGCTCCGAGTGAAAAGACGGTTGATTTGGTGCGAACGGGCTCAGCGCGTCGAAAGCGGAGGAGTTGCCATCGAGGAGGAATTGGCCGTGAAACTGGTCGGTGCCAGGTTTGGTAAAGATTTCAATCCGGCCATAGCCTAGCTTGTCATACTCCGCAGAAAAAGGATTCTGATTGATGCGGATCTCACGGATCGAGGACTTGGGAGGAAGTTGTCCCGCGGTGAATCCGTCGATATAAATCTGGCCGCCATTCGGTCCCGCGGATGGCCCCGCCAGCGCTTCGAGTTCCTGCTGCAACTCGTCGGGATCATCAGAAAGCGCTTCGAGATCCTTCCCCTTGATCACGATGGAGCTGGCATTCTCCGATGGGTTCACGCTCACAGTCGTGCCTTCTTCTTGCACTTCAACCTTCTCCTGTTCCACTTGGATCTCGAGCCCTATGTCAAAATGCTGCACTTGACTTGCGGAGATTGCGAAGTCCTCCTCTGTAGATACCGCGAAGCCTTTCGCGGATGTCGTGATCGTATAGCTGCCGGGCGGCAATCCCTTCAACTCGTAATTTCCCTGGTTGTCGGTAACTGCGGTTGTTTTTTGTCCCTGAGGTCCGGCGGCAGTGACGGTTGCTTGCGGAATGACTGCGCCTGTGGGATCGGTGACTCTTCCGCGCAGCGTTCCGGTCGTGGTCTGCGCAGACGCAGGACCCGCTAACATCAGCCATGCGACCACCGTGACAAATATGAAGGCAAAACTTCGCGACCGGCGGGACTTCATCAACTCTCCTGAAGCAATTCTATAAGGCTGTTCAGTTATGGATTTGCACCTGCCGCCGCATCACCGCCGCCGCCCCCGAGGTTCCAGGGAGAAAGAAGCATTGCCGCCTGATTGCCGTTGGGCGAGGCGGACAGAATGGGCTCCACGCCGGATAGTAATGTTATCGCGGTCGGCTGAGTGCTGGCGGAACCTTCCGTGGTCACAACCATGACCGCATCACCCTTTTGCAAATCAGCGACCGTCGCGGAGGGCATTCGCTTCAGGATCTGCTGGAAATCGGACGGACCCGCTGGGCGAGAACCTGCAGCGTCGACGCCGGGCGTAGCCTGCGCTGCCTTGGCGGCGTCTGCTGGACTCGCACCGGAAACCGGTGGATGCGCGCCGTCGGGAGAACCACCGCGCAGTCGCAAAGCAATCCGCTGCGCGACCATGGCAGGAAGTTTTCGGAGTTGCGAGTCTGTCGTGATCGCCAGAGTGACTGGCTTTTTCGTTGCCAGGTCCATCACTGTAATCGTGTTGGCACTCGCATCCGTTGCCGTGACTAAGCCCGCGATGTTTCGAAATGTGCCCGAAACCACTTCGTCGGCCGCCAGTTCCGCGCCGTCCGCGCTGCGCGTCCCGCGCGCCCGCAGTTGATCCCCAGGATGGATCTGATCGAGTGTGCTTGGCGTTGCGTCGTCGAACTTGACCGAGTCGGGAGAGTATCGGCGAATAATTGTGGACTTCGAAATCTGAATCGTAACCGGCTTAGTCTCGCTGCCGGGCGGGGCCGAGAGCGTTACGGTTCCGGCCGTGGAATCAACTTTGCTGACCAATCCCCCCACGCCGCGCTTCTGCCAATCTTCACGATCGCGCTCCTGCTTTGCCGTGACATCGGACTCTTTCATCAGAATCACGGAAGAAGCCGCTACGGACTTGCCGTCATCCGAAGCCTTGCCGCGCGCCAGTATCCGGTCTCCGACCTGCACGTCCGATAACTGGATGGGTGCCGCGTCTTTCAGATCTTTCTGCCCAGGGGCAATGCGAACCAGGCGGGTGGAATCCTGAACTAC
>Ga0210393_10005035_pt1 | contig 10431 bp, 7 predicted proteins | sample IncBWC27OmetaG_FD_160068 | JGI IMG/M metagenome (GOLD analysis project Ga0210393, IMG submission 160068) | Forest soil microbial communities from Barre Woods Harvard Forest LTER site, Petersham, Massachusetts, United States - Inc-BW-C-27-O ...
CGCAGCAAATTAGCCGCGAGAAGAGCGTGGGCCTGCATCGTGAATGCTGCGCGTTTGCGTGAGTTTTGCGAGCCGCGAAAGTCAAGTAACTTAAGTAACTCCAGCAACGTTCAGAGCATCTGAGGAGCATGCCGAAGCCAGTCTTGTTGACGGTGGATGACGATCCCGAAGTGTTGCGCGCGATTGAGCGCGATTTGCGCAGCCACTATTCGGAGCATTACCGAGTGATGCGCGCAAATTCGCCAGGCGCGGCGCTGGATACGTTGCGCGAACTCAAGGCACGAAATAACCCGGTGGCGCTGCTCCTGGTGGATCAGCGCATGCCACTGATGGATGGCGTCGGTTTGCTTGCTGAGGCGATGGTAATTTATCCGCAGGCCAAGCGAGCGCTGCTGACGGCCTACGCGGATACCAGCGCGGCGATTGAAGCGATCAACGAAGCTCGCGTTCATTATTACCTGATGAAACCTTGGGATCCTCCCGAGGAAAAACTTTTCCCCGCGCTTGACGATTTGCTGAACGATTGGACTTCCACGTTCCGGCCTCCCTACGAAGGTATTCGCGTGCTGGGCACGCGCTATTCAAACCGCTCTTACGAGCTGCGAAATTTCCTGGCGCGCAATCAAGTGCCGTACCAATGGATCGATATCGAGCTGGCGCAAACCGATCCCGAGGTGAAAGGCCTGGTGGAGTCGCTGGGACCAGAAACGCATCAATTACCGGTGATGCTTTTCCCGGATGGAGCGCGGCTCGCCGAGCCCGCGCTACCGGCGGTTGCCGACAAAATTGGGTTGAAAACGCACGCGCAGGCGAATTTTTACGATCTCGCGATTGTGGGCGGCGGGCCGGCTGGTTTGGCTGCGGGAGTATACGGCGCGAGCGAAGGGTTGCGTACAGTGATGATTGAGCGCGAAGCTCCGGGCGGCCAGGCGGGCTTGAGTTCGCGAATTGAGAATTACCTGGGATTTCCCGTGGGCCTTTCCGGAAGCGATCTGGCACGCCGCGCAGTGCAGCAGGCGGAGCGCTTCGGTGTGGAAATTCTTTCGCCGCAAGAAGTGATTGGGGTGCGCGTCGAAGGACCGTACCGCTATATAAAACTGGTGGACGGCACGGAGATTTCCTGCAATGCGCTGTTGCTGGCAATGGGCGTGCAATGGCGGTCGTTGGATGTACCGGGAATGGACCGTTTGCAAGGAGCCGGCGTGTATTACGGAGGCGGCACTTCGGAAGCATTGTCTTGCAAGGGCGAGACGGTGTATATCGTAGGCGGCGCGAACTCCGCCGGACAAGCGGCGATGCATTTTTCGAAGTTCGCGGCCAAAGTGGTGATGCTGATTCGCGGCGCGACTTTGGCGAGCACAATGTCTTTCTATTTGATCGAGCAAATTGAAAAGACCCCGAATATCGAAGTGCGTAAATTCGCGAGCGTGACGGGCGTTTACGGCGAGAAGCGGCTGGAATGTATTTCGATTGAATATTCGGACAGCAAAACCACCGAGCAAGCACCGGCGTCCAGCCTGTTTATTTTTATCGGGGCGCAGCCGCGCACGCAGTGGCTGGACGGCGTGGTGATGCGGGACAATCTGGGTTTTGTGCTTTCCGGACCGGACTTGATCGTCGACGGGAAACCGCCAAAAACCTGGACGCAGGAGCGCGATCCGGGGCTCCTGGAAACGAGCGTTCCCGGCATTTTTGTCGTGGGCGACGTGCGTCACGGATCGGTGAAGCGCGTAGCTTCCGGCGTGGGAGAAGGCGCGGTGGTTGTGCAATTCATTCATCAATATTTGGCCAAGGTTTAGAGTCAGCTTCGAGCCGAAAACCGTGGAGGGCCGTCTGGGTAGCGATACTCCGAAAAACGAAAGCCTGGAATCGTCCGGCAGTCTGTCCCTTGTCGAGCAATTGCGCATGGTGCCGGCGTTTGCCATTTTAACGACGGAAGAACTCGAATGGTTTATCTCCAAGGCGGAAGAAATACGCCTGGCGCCCGGAGAAATCGTGGTGCGCGAAGGCGAACCCGCGGACCGCATGCTGGTGCTGTTGCAAGGCGAAATGCGCGCGCGACGCGAAGCCAGCGGGCCGGATAGCACGGTGTTTACGGCGCATTCCGGGGACATCACGGGTATTCTGCCATTCTCGCGCATGAAGATTTATACGGTGACCGGGCGCGCAGTAACGGCGCTGCACGGACTGGCGTTTCGTACCGGCAATTTCGCGGAATTGATTCAGCGGTTGCCGCACTTGGCGCAGAAACTAATCGGCGTGTTGACGGACAGGGTGCGTGATTTTACGCGCATCGAGCAGCAGAATGAAAAACTGGCGGCGCTCGGAAAATTGTCAGCGGGCTTGGCACACGAATTGAACAATCCTTCCGCGGCGGCGCGGCGATCGGCAGGCGCACTGAAAGATTGCTTGCAGCGGCTGCGCACCGCGACGCATGAGTCAAATTTGACTTCCGAAGCTTGCAATCTGCTGGCGCAGCACGAAGAAGAGATTCGCAAGCAGCTGCGACCGCCGGAGCAGCAGGATGAATTCACGCGCGTGGAACGCGAAGAGGCCATTCAGAGCTGGCTGGAAGCACACCAGGTGCCGGAGCCGTGGAAACTTGCTCCCATGCTGGCGGAAGGGAATTTGACGAACGAGCACCTCGATAGCTTTGCGAAGATCTGCGGACCGTCCGTGGGCGCGGAATTGATGCGGTTCGGAACGCTGCTGGAGATGGATCGCATTGCAATTGAACTCGATCACAGCACGGCGCGCATTTCTGAGCTGATCAAAGCGATCAAAGAATATTCGTACATGGACCAGGCACCATCGCAGGAAGTGAATTTGAAGAGCAGCCTGGAAACCACACTGACGATCATGAACCACAAGTTGAAGCATGGCATTACCGTGACGCGAGAGTATTCCGAGGACTTGCCGAAGATCATGGCTTATGGCAGCGAACTGAATCAGGTGTGGACCAACCTGATTGACAATGCCGCGGATGCCATGCAGGGCAAAGGAAAATTGCGGGTGAGCGCGAAGCGGGAAAACGAGTATGTGGTGGTGGAAATCGGGGATAGCGGGCCGGGCATTCCGCCGGAAGTGCAATCGCGGATCTTCGAGCCGTTTTTCACCACGAAGGGCGTTGGCGAGGGCACGGGGCTGGGACTCGATGTGGTACACCGTATCGTGAGAAAAATGCATGGGCAGGTCAACGTCAAGTCCGTGCCGGGCGATACGCGATTTCAGGTGCGCATTCCGATTCAAGGCGCGTTGTGATTCGGGAGGAGAAACGATGTCCGACCTTTGTGTGCATTTAAAAAAAGCGCATAACGTGAAGCCGAATACGGACGGGTGCGAAGAGTGTCTGAAGATGGGCGACGACTGGGTGCACCTGCGGCTGTGCCTGACGTGCGGGCATGTGGGGTGTTGCGACGATTCAAAGAACAAGCATGCGACGAAGCACTACCATGCCACGAAGCATCCGGTGATCCGTTCGATCGAGCCAGGGGAAAGCTGGGAGTGGTGTTACGTGGACGAAATGGTTAAGGAATGAGGACAGTCGCGTTTGTTTGAGCCATCTCCATCCGCTGATTTGCGGTAACTGTTGATTTTCGACGGAATTCTTCTAGCCCTTCATCCCACCTCTTGAACTGAAACGACGTTTTGCTGGCGCGCGAGCCTTTACGCCGGTTCGCGTTCGGTTAGATTGTGCAGGTTAGGGGATTTCGCAATGAGCGGGTGCCGAAGATTTGGGCACACTGGTGAACCACCACGCTAACCGAACGAGAGCAGCTGACAAGATAGGACGGCTGACGGTAGCGGGCTGTTTGGATGGAGAAAGGGCGACGAGTGGCGGGAAAGCGTCGGAGTGAAAGCTATGCGGAATCCGATGGGGCCGCGAGCGAGGCAAGTATGGCGAGGGCCAATATGCCGGCAACCGCGCCGAGGGAGATTTGCACCGGGATGTGCAGCCACGGCTCGGCTGCGATTTTTGCGCCGATGAAAACCAGAACGAAGGATAGGCCTACGGTGAGATAGCGCATGCGGCCGAGGACGCCCGCGAGGAGGAAGTAGAGAGCGCGGAGACCGAGAATCGCGAACACGTTGGAGGTGTAGACGATGAAGGGGTCGCGGGTGATGCCGAAGACGGCGGGGATCGAATCTACGGCGAGGGTGATGTCGGTGATTTCGATGACCAGCAGGACGACGAAGAGGGGAGTGGCGAAGAGTTGACCGGCGCGGCGGACGAAATAGTGTTCGCCCTGGTAGTCGCGGGTGACGCGAAGGTGTTTGTTGGCGAAGCGGAAGATGGCGTTTTGTTCGGGATGAATCTTTTCTTTTTTGGCGAAGAGCATGCGTATGCCGACGAAGACGAGGAAGGCGCCGAGTAGATAGAGAATCCAGGAGAAACGCTGGATGAGAGCGGCCCCGGCGAGAATCATGAGGCCGCGCATGAGCAGAGCGCCGAAGACTCCCCACTGCAACAGGCGCTGCTGCAGGCGAGGGTCGACGGCGAAAGCGCGAAAGATTACGAGAAACAAAAAGAGATTGTCGACGCTAAGAGCCTTTTCGATCAGATATCCGGTGAAATATTCGAGGGAGGCGGGGGCGCCAAAATAAAAGTGGACGCCGATGCCGAAGAGGATGGAGACGGCGATCCACGCGAGACTCCAGAGGGCAGCTTCGCGAACCGAGCTTTTGTGCGGCTTATAGTGGATGAAACGCAGGTCCGCGCAAACGGCAAGAAGGATGAAGAGATTGAAGGCGACCCAGCGGAACGGTGTGCCCATAGCGAAGTAAGGTTAATTCTAAGGAGTTGAAACGACGTGGGCGTCGATGGCGTTTAGATTGGTAAGGTCGACGCGAGTGGTGTGGCCGGGCTCGATGGTAACAGGAACGTCCCAGCGCAGACGAGCGTCTCCGGCATCGGCATCGAGATTAAGAGTGCTGATCCAGAAATTGCCGGGAGGCAAGCCGGAGAGCGCGGCGTGACCTTCCAGATCGGTGTCCACTTTGGCGACGAGATATTTGGTTTGTGCGACGTCGGGGGCCTTGCGCTGGATGGCATTGCGCTTATCGCTTTCGATTCTGGCCCATTTGGTTTGCGGATTGATGGCGGTGAGTTCGAGCTCCATGCCGCTGACGGTTTCAGGGTGCGCTTGAATGAAGTGCTTCAGCGCGTTTATGTAGTCCTGGTAATCCTTTTTGTAGCGGTCCGGGTGATCGATTTTGTCAGCGTCTTTGTACTTAGGTTTCGGAATGCCGTTGGTAACGCCGCCGCTGTTGGAATGCTGGTAGGCGAGGAGAAACTCGGGGACGTTGATGATGTCGTCGGCGGTGACGGCTTTATCGAGACCGGGCATGGTGAGGTCGAGAATGTCGTGGGCCTTGAGCCAGGCTTTGAGCGGATCGGAAATTTTCAGCGTGTCAATAAATTCGCTGCGCGGAGGCAAGACGTTTTGTGCGCCGATATCGCGGACGACTTCCTCGTAGCTGCGGGTGAGCAGATAAAACGTGAACTGGCGAACGGGCTCGGGGCGCGCGGCAGTGGGGGTGATGCGAGCGTTGAGTTCGATGGCGCCTTTGTCCGATTGCGCGCGAGCGATGGAGGAGAAGGAAAACGACAACGAGCACAGCAGAGCTAGCACGAAAGGGACAGTGATTTTTCGCATGCGGGAATCGTAGCAGATTGTACCGGGCCCAGAAGCAGGGCATTTTGCGTTGTTGCGTGAACTGCGAAGAAGCACTGACGTAGCGCGGACTTCCGCTTGCGCCACGCGCGCTTATAACAGCGTGAAGTGAACGTCGATCGTTACGCGGCAAGTCGTGGGCTTACCACCTGGACCCAATGCCGCTCTCATCTTCCAGGTCTTTACACGTTCTATGGCTTTTTCGTCTAGACCCATGCCGGGACCTGTAATGACGACGGGATCGATGACGCGACCGTCGGGAGTGACGGTGACGTCGAGAAGGACCGAGCCCATGTACTTGGCTTTGCGGGCCTCGTCGGAAAATTCCGGAGGCGGGCAATAGATGCAAACGGGCTGGCCGATGCCGTTCGTGCCAGCGCGAAACACGCCGCCACCCGTGCCGCCACCGCTGCCGGGGCCGAGACCTGCGCCCTCTCCGCTTCCCACACCACCGCCATTACCGCTACCAAAGCCGCCACCGCCGCCCGGTCCACCGGAGAGGATCGGTGAGGAGGCCATCGGATCTCCCAAGTTCGGCAAATCGGGTGTCTGAACCTTTAATTTGTCTGGGCCTAGCAAGGTCGGTGCTACCGGCAATATCGGACGAGGATTTTTGATTGCCTCAGGAGGAGACAGCTGAACTGACTTAAAAATCGGCGGCTTTCCTTTGGACGTTGGCAATTTGTCGCGATCACCGCCGCCTCCGCCGCCACCAGCTTTATCGGCGCCCGCAGGAAGCTTGCTCATGTAATCGGAAATATCGATGGGAGTGACGTCGACAGGGCCCTTCGCCTGCGTGGTGGGCGAGAGCTTCATGATGAAAGGCGCGATGATCAACGCCATGATGGCGACGTGGAGGCCGACGGAGAGGATCTGCGTCCAGCCAAAATTTTCGTCCTTGGACCAAATATCTTTCACTTTGATGGGCTTGCTGGTGACTTGCAGCGGCGCCATCTTCGTCGGTGAGAAAAATTCTTTGATGCGGTAACCGAAGCCGCCGAAACTGGTGCCCCAGGAGACCGCCAGACGGCTGTTAACCGGGCCTTTTGGAACGGGGCGTGAACTGAAGAACTCTCTGAGATTTTCCGAGAAGCCGCCGCCGTACGTCGAAGGCATGAGCGGAGAATTGACTGCGCCGTTAAGTTTTACCGGGCGCTCGACGAGAAATTGTTTGAGGTTGGAGAAAAATCCGTCCGAGACCACGTGTTTGGGGGCGGCAAATCTCGGGACGAGCGAGGAAGGCACGGGTACGGCGGGCGCGGACCCGGCAGGTCTGTTGAATTCAGGCGGCAAAAGAGTTGTGATTGGCCCCGGCACGGTATCCCCTCGAATTTAGACGCAGCTACCCCGCATTCGGTGTCCCAAGCTGGGTAGGATTCGCCTAGCCCGAGAATGGTTGCGCGGGCGTGCGGCTGACACCAAGCTGCATTCATTGTAACATACGGAATTCAACCGCTTTCCGATGTTTCCCGCCGGATACCTGAACAACAGGGCGGTACGTACCAGCCAATGAGGAGATGTTTGAAAACGCTCAACTTATGCTTGAACCTTTAGAACTGAAAAAGACGCTGAATCTGCCGAAGACGGATTTCCCGATGAAGGCGGGGTTGCCGCAGAACGAGCCCAAGCAATTGGCGGCGTGGGACGAGGCGAAACTGTACGAGCGCATTCTGGCCGTGCGCGAGGGGAAGCCCCTCTTTGTGCTGCACGACGGGCCGCCGTATCCGACAGGGACGATTCACCTCGGGACGGGACTGAATAAAATCTTGAAGGATTTAGTGGTGAAGTCAAAGAGCATGGCGGGGCATTACGCGCCGTACGTGCCGGGGTGGGATTGCCACGGACTGCCGATTGAGACGCAGGTGGAGAAAGAGCTGGGAGGGAAAGGGAAAGTTGCGCCGGCGGAATTTCGGAAATTGTGCCGGGAGTTTGCGACGAGGTATGTGGATCAGCACCGCAGGGATTTTAAGAGGCTAGGGGTTTTTGGGAGGTGGAACGAGCCGTATTTGACGATGAATTTTGAGTACGAGGCGACCATTGCGGGGGCGTTTCTTGATTTTATGGAGAAAGGCTACGTGTATCGCGGGAGGAAGCCGGTTTATTGGTGCTTGTTCGACAGCACGGCGCTGGCGGAAGCGGAAGTGGAGTATGAGGACCACGTAAGTCCGTCGGTATGGGTGACGTTTGCGCTGGCGGAGAACGGCGCGGCACAGGAAAAATTCGGCGCGGGGACGCGCGCGGTGATCTGGACGACTACGCCGTGGACGCTCCCGAGTAATCGGGCGCTGGCGTTTCATCCGGATTTTGAATATGCGGTGGTGGAGACGGAGAAGGGAAGATTGCTGCTGGCGGCGGAGCGCGTGGCGGCGCTGCAGGCGGAGACGGGGAGCACGGAAGCGCGCGTGGTGGGAACGTTTAGGGGGCGCGAATTTGAGGGTGTGAAATTTCAACATCCTTTTTTGCCGATGCAGGTACCAGGAGTGCTGGCGGATTACGTGACGCTCGACCAAGGCAGCGGGATCGTGCACACGGCGCCGGGGCACGGCGCGGACGATTACCGTACGGGCGTGAAGTATGGACTGGAGATCGCGGCGCCGATTGACGATCGCGGAGTCTATACCGAGGGATTGCCGGAGTATTTGGGGAAAGATGTTTTTACGGCGAATCCGATCATCGTGAAATTGCTGGCGGCGCATGAAGCGCTTCTGGGGCATCACGACTATCGCCACACCTATCCGCATTGCTGGCGCTGCCACAATCCGGTGATTTTTCGCGCCACGGAGCAGTGGTTCATCGATTTGGATCGCGCGGCGCATGGGGCGACGAAGAGTTTACGGCAGTCGGCGATGGATGAAGTGCACGGCGTGAAGTGGATTCCGGGGTGGGGCGAAGAGCGGATTTACGAAATGGTGGAAGGGCGGCCGGACTGGTGCGTCTCGCGGCAGAGATTCTGGGGCGTGCCGATTATTGTTTTTTATTGCGATGCTTGCGGGACGCGGCTGGAGGATTTTGCGGCGCTGAAAAATGTTTTGCAGTGGTTTCTGAAGGAAGGCGCGGATGCGTGGTATCAGCATACGCCGGAAGAGTTGCTGCCGGCGCATACGAAGTGCACGTGCGGCGCACGGAAATGGCGGAAGGAAAACGACATTCTGGATGTGTGGTTTGATTCGGGATCGTCCAACTTGGCGGTGTTGAAAGGCGCGGAATGGCCGGCGGATGTTTATCTGGAAGGGCCGGATCAGTATCGCGGATGGTTTCAGAGTTCGCTGCTCGTGGGGACCGGAGTGCGGGGGCACGCGCCGTTCAGGGGCGTGGTGACGCACGGGTGGACGCTCGATGAGCAGGGGCGGCCGATGTCTAAGTCGCTGGGGAACGTGGTGCTGCCGTCAGAGATTTGCGAGAAGTGGGGTGCGGATTTGCTGCGGTTGTGGGTGGCGTCGCAGGAATATCAGGCGGACGTGAAGATGAGCGAGCGGGTGATGACGCAGCTCAGCGAAGCGTACCGGAAGATTCGCAACACGTTTCGATTCGCGCTCGGGAATCTATCTTCGTTCGATCCGGCTACTGACCTGGTGCCGCACGCGGAGATGGACGAGATCGACCGGTGGATGGTGGAACGGACGGCGGACCTGGTGAAGAAATGCCGCGAGTGGTACGCGGGTTATGAGTTTCACCGGGTGTACCACGCGATTCACGATTACTGCGTGGTCGAGCTGAGTTCGTTCTATTACGACATGCTGAAGGACCGCTTGTACACGAAGGCGGCGAAAAATAAATCGCGGAGGTCGGCGCAGACGGCGGCGCTAGAAATTACCAGCGCGCTGGTACGGATTGCCGCGCCGGTGTTGACGTTTACGGCGGAAGAGATCTGGAAATATCTGCCAAAGAGCGGCGGGGACGCGGAAAGCGTGCACATCGCGCTGTTCCCGGACGAAACGGAGATGCGCACGGGGCTGGCCGCGGAAAAAATCGCGAACTGGGAAATGCTGGCGAAGGTTCGCGGAGAAGTCTTGAAGGCGCTGGAGATTGCGCGGAACGAAAAGGTGATCAACTCCGGGCTCGAAGCGAAGGTGCTCCTGCGTGCCGAGCTGCAGCTGAAGGCGAAGCTGAAGCATTATCTGGCGGCGCTGCCGGGCTTGTTCATCGTGTCGCAGGTGGATTTTTTGAACGCCGAGGCGGGGAACTATCGATCAGAGGTTGTGCCGTCACTGGAAATTACGGTTCAAAAGGCGGACGGCGCGAAGTGCGAGCGTTGCTGGAATTATTCGACGCACGTTGGGGAAAATACGCGCTACCCGACGGTGTGCGAGCGGTGTACCGAAGCGCTGAATGAGATTGAAGGCCAAATCGCGGCCGCGGGCGCCAGTACCGCAGGAAGCATATAGCGTGTCCGGAGACACGCAGCGCACGGCAGCAAGCGCGAGCACGCCCAAGACCGAAAGGCTGGAGAGCCCGTGAAGGTACCGGCGCGGGTGCGTTGGTTGTGGCTGACGCTGGCGGTGGTGTTTGCGGATCGTGCGACGAAAGCGTGGTTTGAGACGCAGACTCCGGAGGGCTGGCGCTACGAAGTGATGCACAATTTTATTTATTTAGTGCACAGCAGAAATCCGGGAATTGCGTTTGGAATCATGGCGGATTCGGCGTCGGCGTGGACGCGGGTGGCGTTGATCGTGGGTTCGGCGGCGGTGATCGCGATTCTGGCGTGGATGCTGGTGGCGGGGCGCAGCGGCGGTGGCGTGAACGCGGCAGGAATTGC
>Ga0210393_10005037_pt1 | contig 10429 bp, 6 predicted proteins | sample IncBWC27OmetaG_FD_160068 | JGI IMG/M metagenome (GOLD analysis project Ga0210393, IMG submission 160068) | Forest soil microbial communities from Barre Woods Harvard Forest LTER site, Petersham, Massachusetts, United States - Inc-BW-C-27-O ...
GCCCTTGCCGGCAGCGTCGCGACCTTCGAAAATCACAACGATCTTGAGCTTTTTGTGCTGAACCCAGAGCTGTAATTTCACGAGCTCGGCCTGAAGGTTCGCAAGATGCTTCTCGAAGTCTTTGCGTTTCAGCTTCTTGGCCAGGTTCGTTAAAGCGGCCGGGCGTGGCTGCTTCAGGCTTTTGTCTTTGGATTTCTCCGCCAATTGGTAGCTCCTCTTGAACGCTACTACGTCGCGATAAGCGCATTTGAACTCCCGAACGCGTGAGCAGAGCGTCGCCGAGCACCCCTCTGCTTGAGTACCGCGTCAACGCTAGAAACTCGCTCGAATGACGTCCGACAGAATGCTCATGTCTTGTGAGTGCCAAATCTACCAAGCACATCGCTATCAGACTTTGGTCCGATGGACGCTAACTAGCACCGGCATTAGCTGCGTAAGAGCGATGAAGGAGGTCGCGCGAAGTGAATGACGCCGCAACACATGCTGTATGGCTGATTCGACATGGCGAGACCGAGTGGACCGTGTCTCGCAGGCATACAGGTTTGACCGATCTTCCACTTACCGCAGCAGGCGAGGACCAGGCGCGGTCCCTTCGGAACTGCCTCCAAGGCGCCAGTTTTGAGAAGGTGTTCTGCAGTCCTCTCCAGCGAGCCGCGCGCACTTGCGAGCTATCTGGATACGGATCGGTAGCTGAAGTCGATCGCGATCTCGTGGAGTGGAACTACGGCGACTATGAAGGAGAGAAACGACCGCAGATTCTCGCCGAGCGGCCCACGTGGATTATTTTTCGAGACGGTTGTCCCAATGGTGAATCACCAGAGGATATTGTCGCCCGAGCCGATCGATTTCTTTCCCGCATTCGTGCAATAAACGGAAGCGTCGCTGTTTTCTCAAGCGGTCATTTTCTAAGAGTGTTGATAGCTCGTTGGCTTGGTCTGAATCCTTCTGCCGGTGGATATTTCAAACTCGGGACAGCAACTCTTACCGTCCTCGGATACGATCATAACAGCATAGACGAACCTATAATTCGGTTACTGAACGAAAGTCCCGGCTCGATGCGCTAGCTACGCCTTTGCCGTCCAGAGCCAACTGACAATCGACTAGACAACAATCTTAGTTAAAGACCATCCGACCAAAGTCGGATAGGCATAAGTAGCACCCTGACACTACGATTCTCGCAGGAAATCAAGGACTCCAATTCTTTTAGCTTCTCTGCGAATGAGGTGAACATGTCGTCGAAACATGATGACGCCTTAATCAGGCAAATGGACGCATATTGGCGGGCAGCGAACTATCTGTCTGTGGGACAGATCTATTTGATGGATAACCCACTCTTGAGAGAACCGCTTAAGCGCGAACACATCAAACCGCGCCTTTTAGGCCACTGGGGTACCACACCCGGTCTGAACTTCATGTACGTTCACTTGAACCGTGTCATTAAGAATGAAGACCTCGACATGATTTACATCATCGGTCCCGGCCACGGAGGCCCCGCGATTGTTGCGCAGGCTTATATGGAAGGCACCTATAGCGAGTTCTATCCAGACATTTCGCAAGATTTGGAAGGAATGAAAAAGCTCTTCAAACAGTTCAGCTTTCCTGGAGGCATCCCCAGCCACGTCGCGCCTGAGACTCCGGGATCAATTCATGAGGGCGGCGAGTTAGGATATGCCCTGTCCCATGCCTACGGAGCAGCCTTCGACAACCCCGATCTGGTGGTGGCTTGTGTAGTCGGAGACGGAGAAGCTGAAACCGGGCCGCTTGCGACGGGATGGCACGGGAACAAGTTTCTCAACCCGGAGCGCGATGGCTGCGTTCTGCCGATTCTTCATCTCAATGGGTACAAGATCGCCAACCCGTGTTTTCTCGCGAGAATTCCAAAAGAAGAACTGAAGAAACTCTTCGAAGGTTACGGATACAAGCCGTATTTCGTGGAAGGCCGCGACCCGATGAAGATGCATCAGGCGATGGCCGAAACGCTCGACTCAGCCGTTGGCGAGATAAAGCAGATTTGGAAGGATGCCCGCGAAAAAGGATTTAGTGGACGACCCGCCTGGCCGATGATCATTTTTCGCTCGCCTAAAGGTTGGACGTGCCCCCCGGAAATCGACGGCAAAAAATGTGAGGACTACTGGCGAAGCCATCAGGTGCCAATGGGCGACATGGATAAGCCTGAGCACATCACGATTCTCGAGCAATGGATGAAGAGTTACCGGCCGGAAGAGCTATTTGATAAGAGCGGAGCCCTTAAGAAGGAACTCGCCACACTCGCGCCGGAGGGTCACCATAGGATGAGCGACAATCCCCACGCGAACGGTGGATTATTACTCAAAGACTTGAAGATGCCCGACTTCCGTGACTATGCGGTCGAAGTCTCGAATCGCGGCTCGACGATGGTAGAAGCCACGCGCATACAAGGCACATTTCTTCGCGACGTGATGAAGTTAAACCTGGAAAGTGCCAACTTCAGAATATTTAGCCCGGACGAAAGCAATTCCAATCGCTGGCAGGATGTTCTCGAAGTGACCAAGCGTTGCTACGTGGCCGAGATACTTCCCGAAGATGACAACCTAGCGCCGGACGGCCGCGTTATGGAAGTGCTGAGTGAGCATCAATGCCAGGGATGGCTTGAAGGTTATCTGCTCTCCGGCAGGCACGGGTTTTTCAGTTGCTATGAAGCATTTATTCACATTATCGACTCAATGTTCAATCAGCACGCGAAGTGGCTGAAGGTCTGCAATGGCATACCCTGGCGTCGTCCAGTCGCTTCGCTCAACTACCTACTTAGTTCGCATGTATGGCGACAGGATCATAATGGTTTTTCGCATCAAGACCCCGGCTTCATCGATCATGTCGTAAACAAGAAAGCAGAGGTTGTGCGAGTTTACCTGCCGCCCGACGCAAATTGCCTTCTCTCGGTTACCGATCACTGCTTGAGAAGCCGCAACTACGTGAACGTAGTTGTTGCCGGCAAGCAACCTGCACCGCAGTGGCTTTCGATGGAGGAGGCAGTGAGACATTGCACGGCCGGAATTGGAATCTGGGAGTGGGCGTCCAGCGACAAAGGGTCCGAGCCCGATGTTGTGATGGCATGCTGCGGAGACACTCCGACTCTTGAAACTCTAGCTGCGGTGGATCTGCTTCGTACCTACGTACCCCAGCTTAAGGTCCGCGTCATCAACGTGGTCGATCTAATGAGTCTTCAACCTCAGAAAGAGCATCCACATGGCTTGCCAGACTCTGAGTTCGATGCGCTGTTCACCGTAGACAAACCGATCATCTTCGCCTTTCATGGATACCCCTGGCTGATTCACCGACTGACATACCGTCGAAAATCCCATTCGAATTTGCACGTGCGCGGCTACATCGAAGAAGGCACCACTACTACTCCTTTCGACATGGTAGTGCTCAACCGGATGGATCGTTTTTCGTTGGTAAACGATGTGATCGACGGAGTTCCAATGCTGGCGGAACGGGCTGCATACGCCAAGCAGGCAATTCGCGACAAGCTCTACGATCACAAGGCGTATATAGCTCTTCACGGCGACGATATGCCCGACATTAAGGATTGGCGATGGGGTGGAACGGTCGCGCGCGGCACGGCCGATACATCTGCAGACAACGTCTGAGAGAATCTATGACACCCAATAAAGCAACGGCCGGAAAGCCTGTCTCTGTTGAGGTCGACAGCAGCGCACTTGAGCGATACCAGACTGGCCAGCTGCAGGTGGGCCAACCTGACAGCTACGATCGCCATCTTGTACTCGATCATGCAGTATCGTTGGAGAAGGCAAGTCACCGTGAGCGCTTTGAAGCGGTCGCCAGATCGCTTCGAGACTTGCTTACGCAGCGCTGGCTTCTTACCGATCAGACATACGAACGCGCTAACGCCAAGCGGGTTTACTACCTATCGATGGAGTTTCTCATCGGCCGCACGCTAATTCACAACATCATCAACATGGGAGTCGAGAAATTAGTTCGCGAAGACCTTCGTTCCGATCCGCGACAGGATTGGACGGAAGTTCTCGACTCGGAGCCCGACGCCGGCTTGGGTAACGGCGGGCTCGGACGGTTGGCGGCTTGTTTCATGGATTCGCTCGCAACGCTGGCTATTCCTGCGATGGGTTATGGTCTCCGGTATGACTACGGGATTTTTCGGCAAGAAATTGAAAATAGCCGTCAGGTCGAATATCCAGATCGCTGGCTTAAGTATCCAGACCCCTGGGAAGTGGCGCGACCAAGTGAAGTGATCAAGGTTCCGCTCGCCTGCACCTTCCAGCTACAGGACGGAACACTTCGCGCCGTGCCAGGCATACATTCACACCTGTTAGGCATTCCTTACGATCGTCCGGTAGTTGGCTACGGCGGTAGAAACATCAACACGCTCCGGCTTTGGTCGGCGACTTCGCCAGATGTTTTTGACTTCGGCGAGTTCAGTTCGGGCAATTTCGTTGGCGCCATTGTAAACAGAACGGCGGCTGAGAGCGTTACTCGCGTATTGTATCCCGACGATTCGACCGTAGCCGGTCAGGCATTGCGCTTCGTTCAGGAGTACTTCCTGGTTTGTTGCTCGCTGGCCGACATCGTGGCGCGTTTTCGGCGCTCAAACAATAATTGGAGTGCCTTGCCCGAAAAGGTCGCCATTCAGATGAACGACACGCATCCAGCTATGGCCGTAGCCGAGCTGATGCGCATCTTGCTCGACGACGCAGGGCTCAGCTGGGACGAGGCGTGGGAGATCACGGTTCGAACGTTGGCGTATACCAACCACACGTTGCTCCCCGAGGCTCTTGAGAAGTGGCCCGTTAGACTCTTCGAACTAGTCTGTCCCCGGTTGCTGGAGATCACCTATGAAATCAATCGACGGTTTCTCGAGCATGTCCGCCATCACCATCCCGGTGACGACGCGAAGATAGAACGCACGAGCCTGATTGAAGAGTTGCCCTCAAGACAGGTTAGGATGGCAAATCTTGCCGTCGTTGGAACGCACAGCACTAATGGCGTGGCGGCAATTCATTCTGACCTGGTCAAAACACAGCTTATGCCGGACTTCGCCGAGATGTTTCCAGATCGCTTCAACAATAAGACTAACGGCGTCACGCCGCGTCGGTGGTTACTTCTGGCAAATCCTCCGCTGGCAAGCTTGATCACAGAAGCCATCGGCGATGGTTGGGTCTCGGATCTTACGCAGCTACGAAGAATCGTTCCGCTCGCAAATGATTCAATCTTCCGCGCCCGATTCCTCCAAGCCAAGCAGACCGCTAAGAAAAGCTTTGCGGATTGGCTGAGGTCCGCAACCGGGCAGGTAGTCGATCCTGCCACTATCTTCGATTGCCAAGTCAAACGCATCCACGAGTATAAGCGGCAACTGTTGAATGTTCTGCACATCATCATCCTTTACGATCGCATACGCAAAAATCCGAATCTGGAAATACCACTTCGCACCTTCTTGTTCGCCGGCAAAGCGGCACCTTCATACACGCTGGCAAAGTTAATCATCAGACTCATAAACGAAGTGGGCGCAAAGATCGACGCAGACCCGGCTATGCGCGAGCGGCTAAAGGTCGTATTCGTCCCAAACTACGGTGTGACCCTCGCCGAGCGACTGATTCCCGCAAGCGATGTATCGGAACAGATCTCGACAGCCGGTTACGAGGCCAGCGGGACCGGGAACATGAAGTTCATGATGAATGGTGCGCTGACGATCGGCACGCGCGACGGAGCGACAATCGAGATGGCTGAAGAAGCTGGCGAGGAGAATTTCTTTCTGTTCGGCCTGACCGCTGACCAGGTGGCAAGCAGCCGCGGGTCGTACGATCCAAACTGGCACTATTACAACGAACCTGCGACGCGCTCTGCCCTCGATCTGATTTTTACGGATCACTTCAGCCATGGTGAGCACGGAGTTTTCGAACCTATCCGCGAAGCGCTACTCACGCGTGGTGACTATTTCATGCACCTGGCTGATTTGAGCGCCTATGCTCAGGCACAAGCTGCGGTGGGGTCGCTCTACCAGGACACGGAGGCGTGGACGCGCAAGGCGATAATCAACGTTGGATGCTCCGGTAAGTTCTCCAGCGATCGCACAATTGCCGAGTACGCAACAGACGTTTGGAAGGCGAATGCGGTACCTGTGAAGTGACAGACAATGCTCTAGGCAAATATGACGCATCCATGGATAGCAAGTTTACTGGAGAGATGATACCAGCGCACTACCATCCGAATTTCGAGAACGACTGACCTTCTCTGCGAGCACAAATCGGAGCTGGGCATGTCTGAGTCACGGAGAGAACAAGGCACTTCACTAAGATAACACTTATACGGAACCTTGAATGCAGTGAACGACAGGACCACGGCCCGTACCAAACGAAAGCAGTTAGTCAATGATTCGGCGCAAGTGATTGGCGTGATCAACGCCGGATCCTCGTCGCTGAAATTTGCATTTTATGAAGGAGATCGTGGCATTTTATCAGGGCAGGTCGACGGACTTGGCTCGCAACCAGCCGCGAAGGCGTCCGGGCCAGATGGAGAGGCGCTAAACCCGCTCGATCTTGGCCAGAAACCGCCGACCACTCCGAGCGAAGTCCTGCCCCTTCTTTTGCCTTGGGCGAAAAAGATACTCGGTGGCCGCCGGCTAGCCGCGCTTGGAAATCGCGTCGTTCAGGGCGGGATGCGACACACGATGCACGCACGCGTGACGCCGGAATTGCTTGCGCAACTGGAGACACTGATACCGCTCGCACCGCTACATCAACCGCACAACCTGGCAGCGATCCGAACCGCCATGGAGCTGAGTCCTGAATTGCCGCAGGTCGCTTGTTTCGACACGGCCTTCCATCACACCGCTCCCGAAGTTGCCCAAACATTTGCGCTATCGCGCGAGCTCTATGACGAAGGCGTGCGTCGCTACGGATTCCATGGTCTCTCCTACGAGTACATCGCTTCCGTGCTTCCGGAACGAGCGCCCGAAATAGCTGATGGCCGTGTGGTCGTTGCGCATCTTGGCAATGGCGCATCCTTATGCGCGCTCAACAATCGGACCTCTATTGCTTCAACCATGGGATTTTCAGTTTTGGACGGCTTACCCATGGGTACCCGATGCGGCGATCTTGATCCAGGCGTGATCTTGCATCTGCTGAAGCACAAAGGAATGTCCATCGAAGCGTTAGAGGATCTCCTCTATCGACAGTCAGGTATGCTGGGGCTCTCCGGGGTATCGGCCGATTTTCGCGAGCTGCTCGCAAGCAATGAACGGCTTGCGCGGTTCGCGGTCGAAGTATTCTGCTATCAGGCGGCTCGTCACATCGGTTCGTTAGCCGCCGCCCTCAATGGCATTGATGGAATCGTTTTCACAGCAGGCGTCGGCGAGAACGCCGCCCAGGTGCGCTCCTCGATCTTGCAGCGATGTAGCTGGCTCGGGCTAGAGCTGGATGAAAGCGCCAACCTTAGACATGGGCCGCTGATAAGCAAATCCGGCGGCCGCGTGGCCGCTTATGTTATCGCGACCGACGAGAATGTGATGATAGCGCGCCACACTCGCGCTCTTTCGACAGGTAAATGACACGAATTTGTTACCAATAGGAAAGCAGACCGAGGCTTTCAGTGCCCTGACTGTCAAAACGGATTTAGCATTGCGGAGATAAACATGAGTGCTCAAGTGATATGAGTCGCACAAGTGTAGGACGAGGCAAGAGTTCGCCCCTTGGCGCGACGGTTCAATCGGGCGGTGTCAATTTCAGTGTGTATTCGAAAAACGCGACCTCGGTGGAATTGTTGCTGTTTGACACCGAAGATGCGATCAAACCAATGCGAGTGCTCTCCCTTTCTCCCCGAGAGCACCGTACCTATCACTACTGGCACGCCTTCGTACCAGACTTGGTTCCGGGTCAGCTCTATGCGTTCAGAGCTCTAGGGCCATTCGAGCCTGAGCGGGGAATGCGCTTCGATGGAGACAAGGTTCTGCTGGATCCTTATGCTCGAGCTCTCGCCATGCCGAAGGCATTTGACCGGCGCGCGACCTGCACCGCGGTTGCAATGAAGTCCATTGTAGGAGATGCGGGTTCCTATGACTGGGAGGGTGACCTACCACTGCAGCGGCCATTCGTGGATACCGTAGTATACGAACTCCATGTACGCGGCTTCACTCGTCATCCAAGTTCGGGGGTGAAAGCCGAGAAGGCGGGCACCTACGCAGGACTGATCGAAAAAATCCCTTACTTGTCCGACCTCGGGATCACTGCGGTAGAGCTGATGCCGACCTTCCAGTTCGACGCCACTGACGCGCCCACTAGCGTAAATTATTGGGGATACTCGCCGGTATCTTTTTTCGCGCCGCATCGCGCCTACAGTTCGCGGCAGGATCGACTCGGTCCGATCGACGAATTCCGCGACATGGTCAAAGCGCTGCACCGTGCGGGCATAGAGGTAATTCTGGACGTGGTCTTCAATCATACTGCGGAGGGAAATGAATCTGGTCCGACGTTCTGCTACCGCGGACTGGAGAACGAAACTTATTACCTCCTTCAACACGACCGTAGCCGCTATGCCGACTACAGCGGTACCGGAAACTCCCTTAATGCTAACCATCCAATCGTGCGTCGAATGATTGTCGACAGCTTACGGTATTGGGTCACGCACATGCACGTGGATGGATTTCGATTCGACCTCGCGTCAGCTCTAGCGCGCGATGAGAACGGAACGCCGCTTTCGAACCCTCCGATCATCTGGGACATCGAAAGCGATCAGTTCTCGCCGGGACAAAGGTTATTGCGGAGGCCTGGGATGCTGGGGGGCTATATCAAGTCGGTAGCTTTGTCGGAGACAGTTGGCAGGAATGGAACGGCAAGTTCCGCGATGATATCCGACGATTTCTCAAGGGCGATTCCGGAATCGTGTCTAGTGTGGCGTCCCGGTTACTCGGAAGCCCCGACATCTATGGCCACGAAGAGCGGGAACCTGAACAGAGCGTCAATTTCGTCACCTGCCACGACGGCTTCACCCTCAACGATCTCGTGTCTTACAATCAAAAGCACAACGAAGAGAATGCCGAGCAGAATCGTGACGGGATGAACGAGAATCTGAGCTGGAACTGCGGCGCCGAAGGACCTGCTGAAGATCCGGCCATAGAAGCGCTAAGGTGTCGGCAGATCAAAAACTTTCTCGCCTTAACGATGATCGCATTCGGCACTCCGATGCTGCTGATGGGCGACGAGATGCGCCGCAGCCAACGCGGGAACAACAACGCATACTGCCAGGACAATGAGATCAGCTGGTTGGACTGGAACCTGCTAAAACGGCACGCTGAAATCCACCGTTTTGCCAAGACACTGATCGCCTTTCGTTCCCGCCGCGATGTCTCAAGTGAAACCGCTCCTCTCACGCTCAACCAGTTGTTGCGGCGGGCGCAACTCGAATGGCATGGCACTACGCTCAACCGTCCCGATTGGAGCGACGATTCGCATGCAATCGCTTTCACGGTCAAGAGTCTTCGCGAGCGATTCACCATCCATGCAATGCTGAATGCGTACTGGGAACCTCTTGCGTTCGAACTACCGGCAGTGGGTGAACACCCACACAAGAACTGGCGACGATGGATTGATACTTCTTCTCCATCACCTGATGACATTTGCGCCTGGGAAGACGCGCCAACTGTGTCGGGATCGTCATACGTTGTCGAGGCACGGTCTTTAGTCCTCCTGGTCGAAGTTAACTAAGAACATTGGCCGCTCAGAGTGTCCGACAAGAAAGGACGGGCCGGGTTGTCTCGGGGGAGATACCGGCCCGTCCCTGACTGGCTCGCTCGGGGGGCTTGGTTCGAATCGAGCCAATCGAGCCTTTGTATCTCACGAGCATTGAATAACAGCTATCGGACTTTGGTCTTGTAGGTTTCGCGGCAGTGGCCTTCACACCTCCAAACTGACTACTGATGTTGTACAAATCGGGCTATTCGCCGATGAGTCCTAGGACCAAAGTCCGATATACAAATCGTTCGACGGACTCCAGGATGAAAGTGCGAGTTCCCCGAAACAGGTCGAGTACTCGAGGGGTGCGCCGGACTCGGTACCTAAAGGTAAATGTAAAAACGTTCGAAGGAGAGAACTATTATGAGATCCAAGTTATCTAAGCTGGGGTACCTGGCTTTAGCGGTATCAATACTCGGATGCGCCGGGGCACAGGTCACGCAACAGAGTTCTGCCGCACCTGTTACAAATTCCCGCCCATCGCAGGTCTTCGTCTATCCCTTTGCCGTAAATGCGTCGGACGTTTCGCTCAACTCAGGCTTCTTTCAGGCGGCTTACCGGCAGATGTCAGATGACAATCCAACTGATCAGCAAGCCCAGATCGCGCATCAGACCGCCCAAAACATCTGTATCCAGGTCGCGGCCGATCTCACGCAAAAGGGCATCAACGCCACTTGCTTGCAGCGTGG
>Ga0210393_10005038_pt1 | contig 10428 bp, 7 predicted proteins | sample IncBWC27OmetaG_FD_160068 | JGI IMG/M metagenome (GOLD analysis project Ga0210393, IMG submission 160068) | Forest soil microbial communities from Barre Woods Harvard Forest LTER site, Petersham, Massachusetts, United States - Inc-BW-C-27-O ...
CTGACATCTATCGGATCACCGGACGGTGAGGTAGTGAGAGCTTGTGAGAACGCGCTCGCCTCCACGGGAGGCCTCGTGGTCCTCAAAGGAAACTTGGCGCCGAATGGCGCGCTGCTCAAGGTGGCCGGCCTGAAGAAACTGCAACACCGCGGGCCGGCTCGGGTGTTTGAGTCCGAAGAGGAATGCCTCGTCGCGATTCAAGCGAGAAACTATCAGGCGGGTGATGTCATCATCATCCGCAACGAAGGGCCGCGCGGCGGACCCGGCATGCGGGAGATGCTGGGTATTACCGCATTGATTTATGGGCAGGGCAATGGCGAGAAGGTCGCGCTCATTACGGATGGTAGATTTTCGGGGGCAACTCGAGGCATGTGTATCGGCTATGTGTGCCCGGAAGCCGCCGTTGGCGGAATGATAGGGTTGGTTAGAGATGGAGACGTGATCGAAATCGACGCGCGGCCCGAAGCGTGCACTTTGCAAGTCTCGATCAACGAAGACGAATCACAGGTCCGTCAGTCGACGCATTTGCCGCGGCGCCGGTCTTTTAGCGGCGGCGTACTGGAAAAATATGTCGCCGTAGTCGGCCAGGCGGACCGAGGTGCCGTCACGCACAGTGGACCTCAAGGCGCTGGCTTCACTGCGCGGTGCTGATTTGCAGATGCGTTTCACGGTCGGCGGCGCTGGAATCGAAGTCGAGCGCTCGCCGGTAGTCCGCTTTCAATGAACGTTCAGCACGGAAAAAGTGGATAGCGGCCCACGGAATGGCCAGCGTCGTGGACAAGAGCGCGTATCTGAGCGCATCGGCCCCAAGATGGGTATGGTTCGTTAGATAGTCGCTCAGCGCGCCAACTGCCAGCGGGCCGAAACCGAGTCCGATGATATTCATAAAAAAGAAGCATATCGCGGCGGCCAGCGCTCGCATCCGGATGGCCACGAGATTCTGGATCATGCTGAAGACACCGCCCAGGTATCCGTGCATGGCGAATCCAAGCGCGATGTTGCACAAATTGAAGCCCCAACCCAGCGGCAATAAGTACACGTAGATGATGGGAACAAAGGCGGCGAGAAACATGATGCCGCTTGCTCTTGAATGCCAGCGAACATCCCTTTCGCCCAGGATTTGCGTCAGGTAGCCGCCGATCAAAATCCCCGCATTGCCGCCTACTAACGCATACCAGATCCCGAGCGAGTGGCCCGCAGCACCGATCGACATGCCGAGCGAGCGTTCCATGAACGCGGCATTCCAAAGAGCCATCGCGTAGCCGAAGAAATTGATCAACGAGGCGCCAATAATCACATGGATGAGCGCTTTCTGAGACCACATGAAAGCAAAGGTTTTCGCGAGGGAAGGGATGTGGCGCGCGGTTTCGCTCGCGACCCCGTCGAAACGACCCCGTTCAGGTTCCCTAACGGTGAGGCGAATCAAGAGCGCGAGGACGAGCCCTGGGATCGTCATTGCAATGAAAGGGGATCGCCAGCCGTACCGCTCCGCGAAAAAGCTGCCTCCGGCATAACCGTACCAGGTACCTATGGAGGCGCCCAAGGAGAGTATGGATAGCGGCAGCGTCCGTTTGGTAGGCGGAAACAGATCGGAAATGAGCGAGTGGCTGGGTGGTGAAGTCCCCGATTCGCCGAGGGCGACGCCCATGCGGGCGAGAATCAACTGCGTGTAGCTCTGGGCCATGCCGCATGCGCCGGTCATCACCGAGTAAATGAATACCGCTGCGGCAATGATGTTGCGGCGGTTGCCGCGATCAGCGAACAACGCCACGACGACGGCAAAGCCGCCGTACAGCATCGCAAACGAAAAACCGCTGAGCAACCCGATATAAGTATCGCTGACGCGCAACTCCGCTTTGATCGGTTCGACGACCGTTGCCAGGATGTACCGATCCCCGACGTTGGTCATATAGACCAGCGTCATGATGACGACCACATACCAGCTATAGCGGGCGCTGGGTATCGGGGAAATTTTGTCCGGTGGCACGCGCTTCGACCCTTCAGATGAAGTAGAACTCTTGAATCCCTCGCGCCCCTGGACGCTCATCCGTGAGATCAGAACGCACGTTGCATAACCTGACTTATATCCGGTTTATGATCGCCCCGCAATTGGTTTCTCGCAAGCGGATGGAAGAGGCGGCGAGCCATCTCAGCCGGCGAGTCGCCGGAACTGCCCGACATGATCCAATGCAAATTGCCGGAATGTAATTCCATCCCGCCCCAGGATCTGCTCGAGGTCCGGGAATAACTCGCCGGAGTATTTCTTGCGCATGTAATCGGTGATGTCCACCGATAACTGTGCAAACGCTGCGTCTTTGCCGCTCGCGATCAGCTCCCTTTTGAATTCCGCGGGTTCCAGCGCGTGGTAGGTAAATTGTTTGCCGGAACACTCGGATAGGATCTCCGCGACCCGGCAGTGGTTGATCGATTCGGGGCCCGTCAACAGATAAAGCTTCGGTTGATGACCCGGTTCGGTCAGCGCTTTGACAATAACCGAGCCAATGTCGCGTGTGTCGATGAATCCCATTAATCCCTCACCACCGGCAAAACGGATGGTGCCGCCTACGGCACTCTCGAGAAAGTTCTGCATGAACCACGCCGGGCGCAGCAACGTGCAGGGAATACCTGAATTGAGCACCATGCGCTCGATGATCCCGTGCCAGCGGAAAAATGGCACGTGAGAGGCGATGTCCGCTCGAGCCGATAACAGCACGATCCGACGAACACCCTCCTGCTTCGCGACGCCAAGCATTGCGCCCATCTGAGCGACGTATTCATCGCTTTCGAGCGACACGAAGTAAACCCCGTCAATGCCACGCATGGCCTTGGACACGGCCTTCGGGTCGTCGAAACCGCCTTCCACGATTTCATATCCGCCGGGTCCCAATAGCTGCTCTGCTTTCATACGATTGCGGGTCAGGATGCGTACGTCGGCGTGTGCAGCCACGAGCTGACTGACGACGTGGCGTCCCACATTTCCAGTGGGTCCGGTGACCAAGAACATAAGGTGATCCTCGCTGTGTCGTTGGAGTCATTTTTGTGAATTGCGGAACCATGCGAGCTGTCAGCGCTCTGTCAAATCTCTTTGCATAGTAGGATCCTGGGAGGTGCTCAACTACCAAATATGTTTTCAGCATATATGATTTTGTGAATTCTCAATGCCGTGGTCGGTGTAGATTGACAGCGCACTTTTACGCAATGAGGAGATCGCGACGTGGTGAGAAAGATCATTGTGAATCCGCCGACTGTGGCGGCTCCCCAATATGGGTATTACTCGAATAGTGTCAAAGTCACGGCCGGCCCGCTGCTTTTCATCACTGGGCTGCTTGGCCTGGATTTGGAAGGGCGGCTCATCGGAGCGGACAGTGCTGCCGCGCAGACAGAGCAGATTTTCGTGAACCTCAAGGCGATTCTCGCGGCGAGCAGCGCTACTCTGGAAGACGTAGTGCAAGCGACGGTTTATCTGACGAACATCGAGGATACGACTGCGATCCGGCCCGTTCGAGCCAAGTACTTCCCGAAAGATGGGCCGGCGAGTGTCTTGGTGGCGGTTAGCCGACTGGCCTTCGAGAACGCAAAAATAGAGATGGACGCGATTGCAGTGGTTCCGTGAATTAGACGGACCAAACGCCGCAACAGCCAGGGCACGCAGGCCGGCAGAGCCTCCAAGCAGGGCCGGCCGATACTTGTAAAACGGGACCGAGCCGCACTGTAGAAAGCGGTTGGACTCAAACGAAGAATAAGTCGGGACTGCGGCGCCCATCCTTTAGCCGGCATCTCAAATGCGAGCGCTCCATTGTGGGGCTGCGCATCGGCCTTTAACGCTAACGCTTGACATTTGGTTATGGGTTGACATGTAATCCGGATTAACATCGGATTTGAAAGACGCACTTTATGCGGTCTTGATATCTGCCGGAGGGATGCGGCGGGACGAATGAAGGCACCTTCAATCAGCTATACAAACTAGCGGATCGCCGCAGTGGGAAATAACGGAAGGGGATGGTAATGCATGCGATCAACCGACCAGCGGCGAAACACAGAACCAGCCGCTCAGCCATTTTTTCAGCGATGCTCATGTGCACCGCGTGGCCGGCCCACAATCTCCTTGCGCAGATAGCTGTAGGTCCGGATCAGCTGCAGGAAATCGTTGTGACAGCGCAAAAGCGCGAATCCACGGTTCAGAGCACCCCGATCAGCATTACCGCATTGAGCGGCGAGATGCTTCAAGATCTCGGTTATACCAATGTCCTGGAGATAGCATCGCTTGCGCCCGGGATCTCAGCGCGCAGTTCAGGGCCGGGTCAGACCGAGTTCGAAATGCGCGGCCTTGCCTCGACCGCGGGTTCCGCACCGACTGTGGGCTTCTACCTCGATGAGGCGGCGCTCACTCCGGCTGCGGCGTCTCTGAACGGCAAGGTGGTCGTCGATCCAAGCATTTTCGATTTAAATCGAATTGAGGTACTGCGCGGACCGCAGGGTACGCTTTATGGTGCAGGGTCGATGGGCGGCACCATCAAACTCGTCACGAATCTCCCGAAGTTGAATACTCTCGAGGCCAATTCAGAACTGGATCTTTCCGGAACGGCGGGGAACGGATTTAACCGCGGCGGCAACTTGATGCTGAACCTTCCTATCATCGAGGACCGGCTCGCGGCCCGCGTAGTCATGTCGGATCAGTACACCGATGGCTGGATTGACAGAATCGTTTTGAACCCGTTTCCCACAGGTCCCGGCGGCAATTGTGGGTACTACACTTGTCAGCGCGGTGACGTTCTCACTGCGCCGGTCGAAAAAGTTTACGAGCATTCCAACTGGGAGCGTCTCGAGTCAATCCGCGCATCATTGCTGTTCAAGGTCGATGACAGCACTTCAATCACCGCTTTGGGGATGTATCAGACCATCGTAACGGGCGGTTACAGCCAATACGACAGCCCGCCCAACACGGAAGCTCACTATCAGCCCATCGATCAGTCGGAACCGTTCGGCGACCGGTTCAAGCTCTTTACGATCACCGTTGATCACGACTTCAATTTCGCTAAATTAACCGCGACCGGTGCCTATTACGACCGGTTTCAGTCGCAAACCGCGGATACTTCCGAGCAACAACAGGCGCTGCTCGGTGCCTATTATGGTCTAACCGGTTTCTATAATGCTCCTTACACGGAGATCGATACGACTCTGCAACGCAGTGTGGAAGTACGCTTGGCCTCCAGCACCAGTGGCCCGATTCAATGGATCGTCGGCGGGTTCGGCAGCGACTTTCAGTCTGTTTACAATGCTTATACGGCAAATCCTCAATGGGCCGCTGTCTCGACGGGTGGGGCGGCTGCTAATCCGCTCGGGGTTGCCTACCAGGTCACCAATCCATACCACGTCGATCAATACGCACTGTTCGGTGAAGGTACCTACAAGTTCGCGAATAATTTAGAGGCGACAGTCGGGTTACGCTGGTACAGATACCAGACGGATTTCAATTGGGAGCAGGCCGGCTTCTTCACAAATTCCGGAAATGCCGCACAATTATCCGGCGGCGCCAAGACTTCATCCGACGGTTTTAATCCGAAGTTCAATCTTGCCTACTTACCTACCGGTGACTTGACGCTCTATGCGACGATCGCCAAGGGATTTCGACCGGGTGGTGCCAACACGCCGGTTTCCACCAGCCTTTGCGGACAAAGCATTTCACAGACTTACGCCTCAGATTCCATCTGGAACTACGAAATCGGCGAGAAGGCTCGCTTCTTGGACGATCGTTTGTCCATCAATGCCGATCTTTACTACATACAGTGGAAGAACATTCAGCAATTCCTGCTTATTCCGAGCTGCGGATTAACCTACACCGGAAACGCAGGTAATGCCGCGGCTTACGGACCCGAAATCGAGGTTAATTTCCGCCCCACCAACGAGATCACCGTCGCCTTCAGCGGCGCCTACACCAAATCGAAGATCACCAGCGTCTCTCCGGGTGCCCAAGGATTTGAGGAGGCCGCGAATCAGCCGATCGAGGCCGGACTGGCCATCGAGAACGTGCCGTTATTCACGGCGAGCGGGCGTATCGCGTTCGATCACCCGATGGAAAATAATTATCGCTTCCTTGCATCAGCGATCGAGGCCTATACCGGCTCGCAGCACGATGCCGCATTTTATTATCAGGAACTGCCCGGCTACGCGATTTTGAATACGCGGATAGGGCTGTCTCACAACCGCTTTGAGGCATTTCTATTTGGAGACAATCTCGCAAATAAGCAGGCCCCGCTCACCATCAATACGACATCGTTTAGCGTGCTCATACCGTCCTACAACCGCGTTTCCACCAACCAACCGAGAACGATTGGGCTGCAGATGTTGTATCGCTACCCTTGAATTGGGGTGTCGAGGTGTACCCATGCTGCGATCGAGCATGATGAGGGACAGGGGAACATAGGAGAATTAAGTGAGCCCGGATAAGACAAACGATTCCGCTCTTAGGGCGCGCGCCTTGCGCGTCATCCCGAATGGCATGTATGGGCATCAATCGGCGCGGCGATTTCCCGCTAGTTATCCGCAGTACTTTGAGCGTGCGGAGGGCTGCCGATTATGGGATGTCGACGGCCGCCAATTCATTGACTATCTGTGTGGTTATGGGCCCATTCTGTTGGGCTATCAGCACCCTAAAATTGACGAAGCGGCGGCCCGCCAACAAAAGAAAGGAGACGTCATGACGGGCCCTGGTTCCGTCATGGTGGAACTCGCCGAGGAGTTTGTCCGGCTAGTGGGTCATGCTGATTGGGCTTTGTTCTGCAAGAACGGCACTGATGCGACCTCGACGGCGATTTCCGTGGCGCGGGAGTATCGCGGCAGCCGTAAGGTGCTCATCGCGGAGAAGGCCTATCACGGGTCCGCGGTATGGTGCACACCGCTTCCCGGTGGTGTACTAAAAGAAGATCGCGCGCATTTCATTTACTTTAAATATAACGATATCGAGTCGCTCGAGCGAGCCTCCGAGGAGGCGGGCGGGGACCTGGCGGGCATCTTGGTCTCACCCTACAAGCACGACGTGTATGTCGACCAGGAGCCGGTGAATCCAGACTTCGCGCAGCGTTGCCGTGCCATCTGTGATGAGAAGGACGCAATACTGATGCTCGATGACGTCCGCGCGGGCTTCCGTTTGGCCCGGGAATCGAGTTGGGCGCGCTTGGGTATACAACCCGATCTGAGCGCATGGGGCAAGACGATCGCCAACGGACATCCGATTTCGGCGCTACTGGGGAACGAGCGATGTCGGGCAACCATGCCCAAAGTGTACGTCACTGGATCCTATTGGTTTGCCGCGGCCGCCATGGCCGCCTCATTGGCGACTCTGCATGAGATCAGTAGTTCAGGTTACTTAGAGCACATCGTTCGCATGGGCGACATGCTGAGACAGGGGCTGGCGACACAAGCCGCGGCATACGGCATCGGACTTCGTCTAACTGGCCCGGTTCAGATGCCTCAAATGCTCTTCGACAATGACCCCGAATACAAAAGGAGCTTCGTTTGGGGGGAGTACCTGATTGGGCACGGGGTCTACTTCCATCCCTGGCACAACATGTTCATCTCCGCAGCCCACTCCGAAAACGACATTAAGCACACCTTGCAAGTCACCGACCGAGCATTCGAGGTACTGGCCAAATCACCTCTCGCAGCATAGTTCGTCAGTCGACGCGCGGCAGGTGATTAGGGAGGTACAAGCTGAGGTAGGCAATGACCGCGCGCACGGACTGCTCGAGGTAGCCCTCGTCGATCTTGCCGAATTCAATATACGAGCGGGACCAGAGGCTGTCCCCAATCGTAATGCCAAGGGACAAGATCCTCTGCAGATCCGGAAACGGCGGCATCACATAGTTTTGCTGGAGCCGATTGAGGATGCTTTCGGCAATGATGTCGTTGTTCCGGATGTCCTCCAACTCGACGACGCGTCCGAGGCGTGGGCCGAGCAGCAGCTCCATCGCGCCGCGGTTCTCGTTGTACAGCTTGCATCCGCGCTCGAGGCCGGAACGGATGTTCTCTTGCCACGTTTGCACCCGCCGTTCGGTCCGGAACTGCTCGCTCGTCTGCGCGAAAATATGCATATAGCGCCCGGCGAGCTTGACGTAGACGGCGTCGACGGTCGGAAAGAGATAGTGAACGGACGCAGCCGGCATCCGCGCCTTATTGGCGATGTCATACAGGCTTATGCTCTCGATATTCGTTGTCTGAAGCAATTCGTTGGTGGCATCGAGAATGGCCTCGTAACGCAACCGGCTTCGCTCCTGGAGCGGATTCCGCGCGTTATTGTCGGGATTCTCAGAGCGTCGTTTGCGCTTGGTCGAACGCCGACGCGACGGCTTGGCCTTTCTCGCCACGGTAGAACTAGGGGTGCCGGAACGTAGGGATTGAAGGGCGGGCGGGCGCCGTAGCATTGCCCACCAAGGACGGTCGATCACCTGCGCTTAAGTCGTAATGCGTCATCATATGGCGGGATGAAGGCCGGTTCTGTCGTGTGTTCTTCTGCAAATCAAAAAAGGCTGCCGACTGAAGCTCGGGAAAGGATCCGATTCCATCGGCCAACCGAGCTGAAGCGTACCGCACCCGACGCTTCGGTACAAACTCCTCGGGCACGTAGAAGATCGATCAGTCTTGACAAATCCGATATTAATCGGATAAAAGTAATGGCTGCTGATGGCCACTTCCGGGCGGAGACGGATGGCAAGACAACCCTTCCTTTGGCAATCATCGAGGTAATGAAGATGGCTACATCAACCATGAAGGGTGCCGCGCTCGTGCCGGGCGCTAGCCACTATAAGCTCGTCGTCAAAGAGATGCCGGTTCCACCCATCCGCGAGGGAGAAGTATTGGTTCGGGTGCACGCCTCGGCGGTCAATCACATGGACGTGGCGTTCCTGCATGGCTTGTCGAATGAACGCGTCGAATCTCTTCGCAAGTCCCTCGGACAAGATGTGCTCACCGGGATCGAGTTTTCCGGAGTTGCGGAGTCCAGCGGACAACGGATCAAGAAGGGGATGGAAGTCATCGGGTATGTGAATATTCGCGCCGACCGACGCGCTCACGCTCAATTCACTTCGGTGCCCGAAGGGGCGCTCGCCGAGAAACCGGCCGGGTTTACCCACGTCGAGGCGGCCGCACTCCCCGGCGGATGCCTTACGGCGTATGAAGCGTTGACGCAAATCGCCAAGGTTAAGCGGGGTTCACGCGCGCTGATTGTGGGTGCCGCGGGCAGCGTCGGTATCTATTCCGTGCAGCTTGCGCGACACTTAGGGTGTCACGTCGTCGCGGTCTGCAATCCGAAGCTCGCCGCGCAGCTGCGTGCCTACGGGGCGGACGAAGTGCTCGATTACAACCAGAGCATCTTTACCTTGCCGCGATCCTTCGACTTCGTGTTCGATACGCCGCCCACTTATTCCTTCAAGCAGTGCGAGCCGCTCTTGAACGACGGCGGTACCTATATTCATACCTTGCCGTCGAAGGATGCTGAAGGATTTGAGCTCGCTAAAACGACGACGAAACACGCAGGACATATGTTGGTTCTGGCGGTCAAGGACGACGCGCTGATCCAAGTGGCGAATCTGGCGAGCCGCGGAGCGATCAAGCCAGTGGTCGACTCCACATTTGAACTCAAAGACGTCGCCGCCGCTCACGATAGATTTGAGGTTCACGGCAAGCTCGGCAAGGTCATCGTCAGCATTCCTTGAGGCGATGTCGGGGACCGGTCTTGGGGCGCGCTACGCCGGAAGGCAGTTCGTGACGAAGAGGACAAGGGCAAGTTGAAGGATCACAATCCATTCGCGCAATTGTTGAGCCCCTTGAAAATCGGGTCCGTTACCCTTCGGAATCGCATCGTCTTCACGGCGCACGATTCGCTTTTGCAAAGATACGGCAAGATATCGGACGAATACATCGCTTATCAGGTGGCCCGCACACGCGGCGGAGCCGGGCTACAGATCTTGGTGGCCGCCGCAATCGATCCAAGTGCCGCTACGAGCGAGCATCAGCTGTTAATCGACACCGATGAGGCGATTCCTGGCTTTCGAGCCATGGCGGACGCCGTGCACGCACACGGCGGAGCGATTGGCGCGCAGCTTTTGCACGCGGGGCGTGAGGTCTATAGCTCCGCGGATGGGACCGCGCCGGTGACTTACTCCGCATCCGCAAGCCCGTCGGAGCGGTTCCGAGTCATCCCACGCGCGCTGTCGAAGGTCATGATCCGGGAGATCGTCGAGCGTTACGGCGCGGCCGCGCGGCGGGCGATGATAGCGGGTTTCGATGTGGTGGAGATCAACTCGAGTCAGGGAAATTTGCCGGCGCAGTTCTTGACCGAAAGCGTCAATCGACGAACGGATGAATACGGCGGCAGCCTGCAGAATCGGATTCGCCTTCTACTCGAGGCCTGCGCCGCCGTTCGCGCTGGTA
>Ga0210393_10005040_pt1 | contig 10424 bp, 6 predicted proteins | sample IncBWC27OmetaG_FD_160068 | JGI IMG/M metagenome (GOLD analysis project Ga0210393, IMG submission 160068) | Forest soil microbial communities from Barre Woods Harvard Forest LTER site, Petersham, Massachusetts, United States - Inc-BW-C-27-O ...
CGCCGACCCCAGCGCGCCCAGCAAACCCAATACGTTGGGATTGCCTGCCGGGCGCCTGCTCAAGTCGCTGACGAGCGCGCTCGAGTATTACCCAATGGCGATTGAAATGGATCCAACTGAGTATTCCGATTTTACTCTCGAAGCACAGTTTAAATCCGCAGGCGGACGATTTGATTGTTCCGGCGGCATCATCTTCCGCTACGTCGATGAGAAAAACTTCTACCTGCTTTCCGCCGGATGCCCCAGCGACTACTTCGCGCTTTCTCGCATGACCGACGGGCAGCTGGTCGGACTTAAGCAGAGCGTCGTGCCGACCGACAAAGACACGTGGTACCGCCTCAAGGTAATCGCCCAGGGTGGGCACTTCATGTGTTACGACAATGACAAGATGATCTTCGATTTCGACGACAGCAAGATCGCGAAGGGTAAAATCGGAGTGTGGGCGCGCGACGATTCGCAGGCGCAGTTCGACGACATCAAACTTACGGTCATCGCGCCGGGCGAGGCCGCGCCGACTCCAGCGCCCGCGGCGTCCGCGTCGCCGTAGTATCGACATGCTGCCGGGCGTCCGCGACGTGTTGCATGCGGGCGCCTGGCAATTTATTCTGGATGTAGATGGAAACCACTCAAGAAAAAGCGCCGGTTGACGTTCGCATCGAGCCGTTGCGCGGCCTTCCACTTATACTGGAAGTCGTGGGCGGAGTCGGACGCACGCTGGGCCTGACGCTGTTGTGGGGACTCGAGATCGTGCGCGATTCGTACTTCCGTCAGCTCGATCGTCTCAACGTCCGCCCGCGCCACAAGCGCGCGAGCGCGTTTCCTCCGGGCCAGCCGAAGAAGCAGCGCACGACCCCCGCGCGTTAGATTGTCTCGGTCCTACCTCGCGTCCTCTTCGAGCACCTGCGCCAGATAGCGGGCGAGCTTTTCGTCGAGTACGCGGACGAGCGCGTCAGTTTGGGCGGCCTGCGTGATCTTCAGAAATCCTTCGAGGCGATGCTCTTTGTCGTGATTGCGAATCAGCCGGGCGATCATGCTTTGCGACAATGCCGCGAGCTTGATCTCGAGCGCGCGACGAATCCCTTCCATCGCATCTTCGAGTTCCGCTTGCGGTGACGACGCGCCAAGCTGAAACCCGCAACTCGAACATCGCGGCATCGTTTCGGGCGCGATCGCATCGTCGAGTTCGCATCGTACGACGCGCGCGCTCGCGTCCGCGACCCGTGCGCCAAGGTGCGCGCCTTCGGGCCGCCCAAGCGCGGCGATCGCGTTGAGCCGTGCGAGCGCGTCGAAATACCGCCGCGCGTCAGCCGCCGCCAGCGCCAGCCGCTCCATCTTCTCAAGCCATCGCGCGTGCGCGCTCAAGTAGCATTGCACGTAGGTCCATTTGAATTTCTGAAAGCGAGCCTCCAACGCGTCGAGACTGCGCGGCGGACCCGTCAGGATTCGCGGCCCAAGCTCGACTCGAAGCAGTTCGCACTCGGTCTCCAATGAGGTGATTGCCGATTGTTGCCAGGAATTTTCCCTGACGATGGTTTCGTCCGGTGCTGCGCGCAAGCCCGTCGCCGCCAGGTACTCGCGCATCGCACGCATCCGCGGGATGGATTCGGCCGTGGCCGCCAGGCTTTCGTATGCAGCAGCGACCTGGATCGCCGATGCCAGATACGATGGGTCCGCAGCCGCCTCGAGCATCGCAGCGGCGCCCGATTCCGCCAGCGCGATATATTGCGCGATCGCGGCGCTGTTCGCAGCCGGCATTTCGAGGTTCGCCTCTCTGAGCGCCGACGCAAGCACCTCGCGCGTGCGCACCGCGCCTTCGACCGCAAGCGCCATGGAGCTGTCGAGTCGAATGAGGCGCGCGTCGAGACTCTCGCGGTCGCGAGCAATCGTAAGCCTTGGATCGAACCCCCGCGCGAGCATGAGCGCCGAGTTGAACGCCGCCAGCTCCGGCGCCCCCGCGGCGGGGGATCAAACCGGGCGGCATCGGTCTCGAGACGAATCACGCCACCGGTGGAGACTTCGAGCCGTCGCAACAAGTCGCGGACGGCCGGTGTCGCTTGCCCATGCGCGGTGGCGCTGTAAGCGACCATCGGCAACAGCGACTTCAGTTCTTCGATCGGCAGCGCTGCGGTCCCGCCGCACACATTCTCCACGATCAGCGAATCGACTATTTCGCGCGCGAGGTCCTTCTCGTACGGGTCGAGACCGGCGATCGTGTCGCGGGCAATCTTCCACGCGGCGCGTCCGGCTTCGGGCAGGAGAATCCTGAGCCGCTTTGAGATCTCAGCGTTCATCGTCAGGTCTGGCGGATAGATCAGCCGCGCGGGCAATTCACCATCCCCTGACGACGACGCCAATACCTCACGCGCCAGACGCGACAAGGGCACGATCGCGGCGCAATCGGAGCGCGCGCCATCCGGAATCGGACTGCCGGCGATTGTTCGAAGCGCCTTGAGCGCCGTCGGATGGAACGGGAAGATCGCGTCGGGCGCTAATCCCGCCGTATCTATTCCCGCATAGGCGTGACCGGCATCGAGTTCGGTATCTTCCAAAAGTCGCCGCGCGCGCCGGACCGCAATTGTCGTTTCCTCGTTGGGGTCGTGCGGCGCGACCAGAAGCGGACGCGTCGCATCCGGAGCCGTCGCGCGGCTAGCCGCGATCACGGTGAACTTTACCTGGCGGAATACCGCGGCAACCTGGGCCAGCATCGCAAAAGAATCCGCCGAGGCCTCACAATTCGACGTTCCAAAATCGATCGCGACCGTCACGGCCTTGATTCCGGTTCGCCGCGCGGTTTCCAGTGCAACATTCAGCGCGGCTGCGCCACGTAGCTGGCGGAAGAGATCGCCCGAGCGCTGGTCACCGCCGATTTGCTCCGCGAGGACGCTCAGCAGGAACATCTCGACTTCGGCGCCGCTGATTCGCCCGGCCAGCTCGAGTCCGCAAACCAACCGCCGCGCGTTTTGAGCGTCGAGCGCACCCGCCCGTCTCTGCAGCGCGATTACGTAATCAAGGAAATGGGTCTTGCCGCTGCCCGCCGGTCCGCCAATCCAGAACACTCCGCCTTGCGGTTCCTCGAGATGCTGATTCAGGACTTCCCACGAGCGCTCGGCCGCGCGAGTGAATACGTAGCTGGCGACGGTCGAGATGCGCGGTGACGTTTGCAGCTCGAGTCGCTCAGGTGCGAGCGGCTCGAGTTCAAACCAGCGTCGTGCGCTCGCTCGACGCCCTCCCCCCGGTCTCGGATTCCATCAGGATGAGACTATCCAGCAGTCAGTATCATAATGTCACGTCAACTAAGTCTAAATGTGGAGTTTCTGTCACGCTGTGAACCGATTTCTTTCCTGAAGGTGGTGCGCGATGCGAAGAACCTAACCCCTAACCCCTTCCCATAGTGGGAAGGGGGACAAGATTGGGTGGGCCCTTCCCATAGTGGGAAGGGGAACCGGTCCTTTTTAGTCGAGGCGGATTAGCTTGTGCTTGATCGCGTAGCGCACTATCGCCGCGGTTGAGCGCAGATCGAGCTTTTGCTTGAGGTTGTCGCGATGCACCTGCGCGGTTTTCACGCTGATGCCGAGTCGTTGCGCTACTTCCTTGGTCGTCGCGCCCTCGCCTATGAGCTTGAGCACTTCGCGCTCGCGCCGGGTAGGAGTCGCAGCGCGCGACGCTTTCGCAGGCGCGCCGTTGCGCAGCTGCGCCAGCACGATCGGCGCGATAGTCGGGCTCAGGTAACGCCGCCCCGAATGAACCGCGCGCACCGCGCTCAACAACTCAGCGGACGCGTCGGTCTTGACCACGTAGCCCGCCGCGCCCGCATCGCCGAGCGCTTCGAGCGCGTATTCCTCGTCGTCGTACTGACTTAGCATCACCACTTTGGAGGCCGGTGCTTCTTTGGCGATTCGACGCGCCGCCGAGATTCCCCCGATTCCCGGCATCCCGATGTCCATCACGACCACGTGCGGTTTGAGTTGCGCGGCAATCGCGACGGCCTGTTCGCCATTGGACGCTTCCGCCACGATTTCGCATTCCGTCGCGAGCACCAACCGCAATGCTTCGCGCATGATCCGATGGTCATCGGCGAGCAGCACGCGAATCGGCCCGTGATCTTCCATCAGGCAGACTCCGGAATTTCGGCGACGACGATTGTTCGGCCCGCGCGCGATTCCACAGTCAAGCTCCCGCCCATCAACTCAAGCCGCTCCCGCACACCGGTCAAACCGGTGCCTTCGCTCTGGGCGCTGCCGATACCGCGCCCATCGTCGGTAACCGAGACGCGCACACTGCCGTTGCTGCTTCCCACCGTGACTTCGACAGACTTCGCTCGCGCGTGCCGAATCACGTTGGACAGCGCCTCGCGAATGACCTGGAAACATAGGTGCTGCGCCGGGCGCGAGATTTTTTCCTCCGCGCCTTCATTAGTCAGATGGGCAAACTTTCCCTTCACTCCCGCGCCGGCAAGACGCGCGATCTCGCGCTCGATCGCGTCGTCGAGCGACGCGTTTCCAAGAGTGGTCGGACGAAGTTCGCGCGTCTTGCGCCGCAGCTCCTCCGCGACCTGCTTGAAGATCGTACGCGCCGCGTCTTGCGGACCGTCGAGCGCCATTTTCGCAGCCGCCAGCAACTGCGCCTGATCGTCGTGCAAGTCGCGCGCGATCCTGGCGCGCTCCTCGTCGATCGCGGCAAACATTCTGAGCGCAAGCTGACGCACCAGCCGGTTCCGCCGCGACGCATCGCGCTCCAACAACCAGTTCGTCGCCAATGGAGCCAGCCGTTCGACGATCGCCTCCGCCCGGGCCGCCGATGCGCGCGCGTCGCGTGACGCCAGCGCGATCGCGCCACACTCGAATGGAATACACACGTAGGAGTCATCGAAAATTTTGTCTTCGGAATATTTCCTGGCGCGATCGACGGAGTCTTCTTCATGATCGCGCCAGCGGGCAATCACGATCCGGCGCCGGAAACTTTCCGCCAGCGCGCTGTTCTCACCCAAATCGAATTGTTTCCGGCCGGTCGACGATGCGGCCACGATGAAGGAGCCGCTGTCAGCGACCGCAACGACCCAATCCTCGAAGCCGGCTCCGCCCGCGACGAGCTGGCCGAAGCGGCCGAAGCGATCGAGCGGCTGCGCACGCCGCGCAACGGCGACGGCCTCATCGAGGTAATCTGTCGCCAATCGCTCTTGCACCAATTCGCGCCTGGCGCCGACGGCCTGGCGGCCGCTCTCGGCGCCGTGGGTGCGCCAGAACTCGAGCGACGCGCGCGCCGCGCTCAGTGCGATTTCGCCAAAAACGGCGCGCCCCATAAGCTCCAGTGACGCGTCCAGTTCGCCGCGGGAGCGATCGACCCGCGCCACTATTGCGATTCGCACCGCGCTCACACCGTCCGCGAACGCCGCCGCAGCCAGTTGATGGGCGTCGCCGATTTTTTGGGCGCACGCAATTGCATCGATTTCATTCGCGCTCAGCGCGATCCTTTCGATCGATTCGCCTGGAGCCGGCACACCGCGCTCCCGCTTTCTCCCGACCGCCGCACCTGCATCACTGACCCGATTTGCGAGTGCATCGAGCAGCGCGTTCAGCGCCTCCGGCCATCGCGAATCTTCGCGCGGCGCGTACGCCACTTCGTCGGCGGCCGCCGCGCCAAGTTGAAAGGCGATCGCGCATCGCTCGGACGCGAGCGTCGCGGCGCCAAGCTCCGCAATAGCAGCGATCCGATCGCTGAGCGATACTTGCCGCGGGGTTAGCCGGGGCGCTGCAACCGCAAGTTGGTTGCGTTGTCTGAGAGTGCTCCTCAAAACTTCCTCTGCCCTAACATGACAGAGGAAAACGGCTGCTCTAAGATGCGCGCGGCGGGATACTGCGCGTCGAGTAACGCAAAGAACATTTTGTTTTAGTGGGGGGACGATAACGTCCCCCCACCGGCAGGAGATTCAGATCATGGGATCAGGTTCCAAAACCCATCACAGAGATGGTCGGTGTTGAACGTGGATTCGGTGGTCGGAGTCGGCGGGATCAGTGATTGGAACACGTCGGTCGTCGGATTATAGAGCGACCACGTCGGCAAAGAGCCGCCATTGGGATCGCCGGTAGCCGCGAAATTCGTCCAGTAACTGACCATCGCAGCCGAAAGTTGCTGCTGAGCGGGAGTGAACTCGAAGGTGAACTCGCTGTCGAACAGGTACTGAATTTCGGAGCCGTGGTACGCGCCGAGCGGGAAGCTCAGACCGGCAGGCGGCGGTTGAGGCGGCGCGTTCTCATCGTTGAATTCATAGGCGTAAGTGTTGGTGAAATTCGAGAGCAGTTCGTCGGCATTGCGCGCAGAGCAGGCAAATATCCCGTCGGTTCCGGACGCGCCTAATACTTGGCCGCCAGGTGCCATATATGGATAGAAGATTTCAACGATAGGTCCAAGAATTGGGCCCCACAGCCCCGTGGGCCCGGCGGTGGCGGCATCATATTCAGCCTCGGTCAAGATCGGATTGCCATTGGCATCGTACTGTTCGGCTACGAAGATGCGCCATTCGTCATGATTGGTTCCGGCGATCACTGGCACCCGGTTGAAATTACCACTCGCAAAGGCCTGGTCGGGCGTCTCTGTCAGCAGGGTGCCGTCTACGAACGGGTACACCGTACCGACCTGGACGCTGACCAGCTCAGTGTTGGAAACTCCGCGCAGACAGGCGGCTGTCTGACTGCTGCATCCTACACTGTCGGCGATAGTCACACCGGCGGGGACCCGACCGGTGCCGGTGGTCTCTGCCACCGATAGCGTCGCAATCGAATCAAGAACATCAATCAGAAAGTTCTGGAAGATTTCGTAGGAGCCGCTTTCTGCGATGGCGTGCGCGTACAGCCCGGCCGCGGTGGGCGAGGCGAGTTGGCAATAGACGCTTTGGCCGCCTGCGGACTCGCCAAATATCGTCACGTTGCTCGGATCGCCGCCGAACTGCCCAATATTTCTTTGCACCCATTGCATCGCGAACTGCTGATCCATCAAGCCGTAGTTCCCGGCGTCATGACCTTCCGAGTCGAGCGCGGTCTGCGCGAAGAATCCCAGGTAGCCGAGGCGGTAGTTGATCGTGACGACGATCACGCCCTGCTCGACCAGCGGAGTCGGATCAAAGTCGGAGCCCGCGCCGCCGGTCAGTGCGCCGCCATGAATCCAGAACATCACGGGTGTCGCGCCGCCACCGCCATGCTTGTTGCCGTTCTTCTTGAAGTTAGGCACGTAGATGTTCAGGAACAGACAGTCCTCGCTGCCGCGGCCACTCTGGGTGCATACGTTGCCGAACGACGACGCGTCGAGCAGGCCGTGCCATGTGCCGAAACTCTGCGGTGGCATCCAACGCAAATTGCCGACGGGCGGTGCTGCGTACGGAATACCCAGGAACTCGGTGATCTTCCCGTCGATGATGCCCTTGAGCGGCCCGCTTTCGGTTACGATCGCAGGCGTCTTGTTCTTGGAGTCGTTGCTCTTGCCGTGATGCTTTCGCGAATGCGTTGCCGCCGCGTACAAAACACCGGCGCTGGCGACGGAGGCGGCGCCCAGAGTTATCGCGCAAGTGCAGATGAGCGCGAGCATGAGATGAAGCGGGCGGCCCGCGAAAATGGCGCGCCGGAAGCGAGCGATAGGTGCGTACATACAAATTCCTCCACCGCGAAGGACTCGCCAACGACGGCGAGCCCAAGCGTACTGCGGGTTATGTCGGAAGCGCCGCGGTCCCCAAACCGCGAGCGTACGGGCATAGCGGAATGCAATCCCCGAACCGGCTCTGACTCGAATTGGACTAGTAGTAGCGGTAGCGCACGGAAGTCAAGTCAGGATTTTCCAAATTGAAAAATTCTGATTCGAACGGACGCCGCGCTTCGATCAGGGGTGTCCGGAATCTGATGGCTTCGACAATTCGCGCTGAGGTGGAGGACTATCAGGCAATCTGAATACGCATCTTACCCCGTGCCAACTTGTTTTTTTCCTGCACGCTTATGTTCACGTCGCAGCCGAGCCGCGTCAGGAATTCGCAGAGCCGCTCGATCGAGAATTTTTCCAGCCGCCCTCGCACGATGGCTGACACCTTGGGCTGGTCGACGCCGAGCAAGGCCGCCGCTTTGACCTGGCTCAGCCCGCGCCGCGCAATGATCTGACCGATCTTGATCGCGAGGTTCGCCTTGATGTCGAGTTCATCCGCGTCGGGCAGCCCGAGATCTCGAAAGACGTTCCCGTTGCTAACTTCGTAATCAACGAATTTACTCATAACCTTGTTCATCTCTTGGAGTGGACTCTCAGGCCGTGCAACTCGTTTGCGGAGGAACCTGTGTTCGACATCCTGAGATCCGATAACTGCGACCTAGCCTTCCGCGACCATTCAGCTTGAGTTTCCTCGCCTGTGCATCGCCGCAAAAACAAGAAAACCCATAACGGCGGACAGGGCCACCACGATCAATAAAACCAGGAGACGCGGTCGCCCGATTGCCTCCGAATTCCAGAGAATCCGAGTGAATTCCCATCCGCAGAGGCCTCCAAAATAAGCGGTCAAGCTCCCCAGCAGGAACTGCTTTCGCGCGGACTCGTTTTTGATAGTGGCTTTCGCTAAGAGGATCACAGACTCGCCATACAAGGCCATACAGACTGCGGCAATCGCACACTCCCAGCTGAGATTCGTAACGCTCGAAGGAACGAGCCACTCAATCCCCATCAGCGTAAGTAACGCGGCCCCCCCACCGGCGACCGTTGAGGCTACGAACTCCCCGCCGAAGTCTTCTATCAATTGATCTATGTATGGTTTTTCAACCACGCGAAGAGGCAACCGCCGCTATTTTACGCGGACGCTTTTGCTGCTCTGGACCGATATTACTAATGGCTTGAGCGTTTCCCCTTTCCCCGACGCCACAGTTCTTAACTATATGCCCTTAAGAGCATACTGTCAATCGGCCGATTCGAGCAAAAACTAAGACAGTTTTTCTAATCAGGGGTGTCCGGAATCTGAGGGCTTTGACAGTTCGTCGCCGAGGGCTTTCATCTCGGTGCCGAAGGCGGTCCAGTCGCCGGCGCGGATTGCGTCCATCGCGCGGTTGTAGTGTTGCGCTGCGCTCGTCGTGTCGGCCTTTACCGGACCAGCGCCTCCGCCTTGCGCGATCGACTGCGGGGCTGACTCGTTCGCGATCGCCTTCGCGATCGTCGGCGCGGGCGGGGCGGCATTTTGGAAGAGCGCCGTCATCGTCAGGTCGAGCGTATCGCCCATCACCACGCGATCGCTGTATGACGCGACCACCCGCTGCAACTCAGGCAACTGGCCGTTCTCGGCGCGGATGAACAGCGGCTCGACGTAGAGCAGCGAGTCCTGGATCGGAATCACGAGCAGGTTGCCGAGAAGAACTTTCGAGCCCATCTGGTTCCACAGCGAAAGCTGCCGCGAGATTTCGGGATTCTGATTGATGCGCGCCTGGATCTGATACGGGCCGTAAAAGAGTTTGTCCTTCGAGAATGAATACTCGAACAGATGACCGTAATCCGCGCCATCGCAACGCGCCGCCATCCACGAGATCATGTTGTCGCGCCCCGACGGCGTCATCGGCAGCATCAACATGTATTCCGCCTGTGGCTGGCCCGGCAGCCGCATGATCACATAGTAGGGCGACATCGGAACCGTCTGGCCGGCATAGCTTTCGCGCGGAAATCCCCACAGGTCCTCGCGGTTATAGAAAACCTGCGGATCGGTCATGTGATAGGTGCGATAAGTGTCGGCCTGGATCAGAAAAAAATCTTCGGGATAACGGATGTGCGCGCGCAAATCCGCCGGCATCGCGGACATCGGCTTGAACATCGCGGGGAACACGCGCGCCCACGTCTTGATTATCGGGTCGTCGGGATCCGAAACGTAAAAGTCGGTGTTGCCGGTGTACGCATCGACCACCACCTTGACCGAGTTGCGGATGTAGTTGATCCCGTCGGCGTTGCGCTGCGAGTACGGGTAGTGGTCGCTGGTCGTGTAGCAGTCGACGATCCAGACCATGCGGCCATTCAGCACCACTGCGTAAGGATCGCGGTCCAGATTCAGGAACGGCGCGATGTACGCGATGCGGCCCGCGATGTTGCGGCGGATCATGATCTTGCTCTTGTCGACGATATTCTCGGTGACGAGCAAGTTGATGTCGCGGAAGAAGATGCTGAACAGCAGCCGGCGAAAAAATCCCGACACCGGCACGCCGCCCGATCCCGCGTAATATGAAAAGACGTTGTCCGCGCCCTTGGGATAATCGAACTCCGGCGTCGCCGAATCGACGACCGCGTAATTGTCGCGCGCCTCGCCAAAATAAAGTGCGGGCTGGTCAACCTTCAGCCCGACGTTCGACACCGCCGGGATATCCTTCACGTAGAACACCGGCAAGCCCTCGGTGTCCTTCTTGTTGACCGGGCTCATCGCGAGCCCC
>Ga0210393_10005044_pt1 | contig 10416 bp, 10 predicted proteins | sample IncBWC27OmetaG_FD_160068 | JGI IMG/M metagenome (GOLD analysis project Ga0210393, IMG submission 160068) | Forest soil microbial communities from Barre Woods Harvard Forest LTER site, Petersham, Massachusetts, United States - Inc-BW-C-27-O ...
AGCCCGACCCGCTCATTCTTCCCATCAACACGACCGATAGCGACGGACTGATGCTACGCGGCGGCTTCCCAGTCAACTCCAAAGCCAACATGAACTATGCGGTCTACGTGTCCGCCACCAGCATCGGCCTCAGCAGCGTCGACTCTGAGCGCCAGGTTGGCGGACGCATGGGCGTTTTCTTTCCCGGCCCTCGCCTCGAAGTCGGCGGCTCCTGGCAGCGCACTCTCCAAGACGAGCGCAAAAACGCCTTCGGTTTTCACATGGCCTGGCAGTCATCAAGAGCGCCATTAAGCGTGCGTTCAGAATTCGCTCACTCGTTCGAAGGCAGCGGATACTGGCTCGAAAGCGCCTACCGCCTCAGCCAGGCCCACTTCTTGCAGAAGGAAATGCGTCACACCGAACTGGTCGCCCGCCTCCAGCAGTTTTACTCGGGGGAGATCACCCCCGACGGCGCTGCCGCACTCGGCCTGCCTAGCGCCAATACCCGCGAGGCCGACTTCGGAGTCAATTACTGGTTTCACGACGGGCTGAAAGGCATTGTCAGTTACGGCCGCCAGTTCAGTTCCGTCGGAAACGCTAACCAGTGGAGCTTTGGCCTGGCCTACCGCTTCCTCGTTCCTCTCGGCCATGCAGGGGCGCAGCCATGAAGAAGGCGACGCCTGCTCTGCACACAAAGATTTCGCTCACATTGCTGTTGTGCGTGCTGGCTCTTGCATTCGCGTCTTCAGTTTTCGCCGGATCGCCCCGCACTGGAAGAAACTCTGTCGCCGGCGTGGCCGTAGAACGCATCGCCGACCCTGACCGCATGCGCGTCGCCGGCGAACAGCGCTTTCGCGCCAACTGCGGCCGCTGTCATAACGCTCCAGAAAAATTTCCGCCGCGCATGATGTCGACCATTCTCCGCCACATGCGGGTCCGGGCCACCATCACCGACGAAGACCAGCGCCTGATCCTGTTCTTCATGACCCAGTAACCACGGAGATAACCTCATCCCACTTATGACAAAACTCTCGCAAGTTCGCGGTATCTTAATCTGGATCGCAGTCGCCAGCGCTTCGCTCCTTGCGGCTCCTCGATCTAGCGCACAAGGATCGAGCGCGCAAGGATCCGGCACGCCAGCCCGTATGATCGAGCTGACCGCCGACAGCGACAGCCGCTATAAGATTGCGGGGCAGCGCTCTCCGGAGATCACTGTGAAAGCCGGCGAGCAGGTGTTGCTTCGGGTCATCGCGCGCCGCGCCAAGTCGTGGAATCGCGATGGTTCGATCCATGGTTTCACCCTGCTTCGAGCCAAGGACCGGACCAAGGTCGACGGATGGGATCTGCTTCTCAAGTCCGGCACGCAGGAGTTTACGCTTACGGCTCCGAACGAACCCGGCGAGTACATCGTAGTCTGTACCGTAATTTGCAGCGAAGACCATGAAGGCATGCACATGAAGCTTACCGTGCTGCCCTGAGGCGATTGCAGGGAGTCTCTATGAAATCAACCAGGCCCCAAGCGAAATCTCAGCCCGTCGAGTTTCGAATCACGAAGTCCCGTAGCTGGATGTGCTATGTCGTCGGCATACTGGCTTTGGCAAGCGGCACTTACGGGCAGAACTCTCACACTTATCGCGGCGAAGTCTCCGACAGCCAGTGCGCCATGAATGTGCATTCCCTCACGCGCTCTCATCAGGAGATGCTGAAGTCGAAATCGATGGGCGGCACGCCGAATACCTGCTCGGTGTATTGCATCGAACATCTCGGCGGTTATCTCGTGCTCTCCGCGGGCAAGAACGTGTATCGCCTCGACCGGGCCGACCTCGTTCATGGCTTCGAAGGCCAGCGCGTCGTGGTCACCGGCATTCTCGACACCAAGCTCAATGAGATTCACGTTCAGAAAATTGATCTGGACGACAAGCCTTAGCGTTTCTTTCCCGCCTCGGTGACCACGAACACCGCCAGAATCGCCATCTCCGGTTCAATGGGATGCCGGTAGCGCGGAATGCAATACACAAAGTAGTAAATCGCCGGATAAAGCAGAAACAGCCAGAACAGCAGCCAGGCGCCCGGCTTGCGCGAGCGCAACGCCCGTCCCAATCCCCAGAACGTGAGTACTGACCACGCCAGAAACAGCGAGTTTTTCGCCGCACCAATCCACTCCGGCTGAGTATCTTTCGGGGGACCTGCCCAGAAATAAACGAACCGCCGCACGCACAGTATGGCGAATCGCCCATAGTCAGCTCGGATGTAGTCCAGCGCCTGCCGCTTGCGCATCGCGATGTAGGGCAGCTCGCCCATTGCCTGAAACTGCCGCATCGCGTAAGCATCGTGGGTCGCGTCCAAATACAGCATCAACGTGCCATCAGCCCCGTTCCCATTTCCCAGCCGTAGTTCGGCCCCAAAGTTGTCGCGAATGAAAATGAATTTGCCAAACGTCTCGTAGTTCCGTACCAGCCACGGCGCGATGCAGGCAAAGAAGACCACCGACGCCAGCACCACTCCGCCGAACGACCGGCTGCCGCGCCTCGCCCGCCGGTACCACGCCCACAATCCCGCAGCCGGCAAAAACGACAGCAGGGAAGTGCTGCTCAATGCCGTCACGCCCCACAGCAGCCCGAACTGAAACCACGGCCGCCACCCCTCGCGATCTTCGAGAGTCAGTGCCAGCCAGAAAATCAAAGTCAGCAGCAGCGCCGCCAGGCTCGTCTCCCAAATCGCGCGCGTGCACCAGAAAATAATGTTCGGCAGCAGAGCCCAGGTCCACGCCGAACCCACGGCGACCTTCTCCGAAAAAATTCGCCGCGCAATCAGAAAAATCGGAACACACGTCAGCGCGGAAAAAATGCTGTTGAGCGACAGCAGCACAAGCGCCGAAGCCTTCGAATAAATCCCGAAAACAAGAAACACCCCCGCCGTCAGGTACGGGTACAGCGGAGGCTCCCACGCGGTCGGCCCGGTCGCAGGACCAAACGGACTGCTGAACCCGTGTCCCGAAGCCAGCGCTGCCGCGATGCGCCCCATTTCCCAACCAAACCCAAAGTTGTCGTCAGTGTTCTTGAACTTATAGGTGTGCCCGATCACGATCCATCCGACTCTCACTATCAGCGCAATCGCGGCAATCCACGCGGGCGAAACCCACACCGGCGAAGTCCGGATGCTCGCAGCCGAGACCGGACCGGAGCCGTGTGCGCGCTGCGAGCCCGCTCTCGAGCTAGATTCCATGAGTGGTTCTATTTGTAGCTGAGGCAAGCTGGAGGGGCAAATCGATCTATTCTTGCGAATCCCTTCGCCGATGACCATAATGACCTTGAGATTGAAAGGAGTTGTAATGCGCGCACCAAACTGGACCATGGCTAAAGCAAAAGCAAGATTCAACGAAGTTGTCGACCGCGCCATGTCGGAGGGCCCGCAAACCATCACCCGCAAGGGCCGGACCGCCGTCGTCGTAGTGGGCGCCGAAGAATGGCAACGCAAGACCAAGCGTATCGGCACCCTCGCCGAGTTTTTCGCCCAATCTCCCCTGCGGGGATCTAGCCTGAAGCTCAGTCGACGCGTGACGTAAAGAGCACGAGTCTAGCCGCGTTCCCGTGTTGGACCTCCGATCCGGTAAAATATAAACTTCCTCAGAACGCCTTGTTGATATCTGATCTCATCCTGACCGCGACGCTGGCTGCATTCACCGCCCCCAAAGGTGGCGTCGTGCCCTACATCCGCCAGCATTTTCTGGATACGACGTTTCGCGGCCTCTACCGCGCCAACGCCTTCGACGTCGCGCTGCTCATCCCGTACTTCATCGTCCTGATTCTGCTGGCAGGCTACGGTGTGCACCGCTACGTCCTTGTGTACTTGTATTACAAGCATCGCAAGAATGGCACGACAGCCCCGGCGGCCTGTTTCGAAGAACTTCCGCGCGTCACCGTACAACTGCCGATTTTCAACGAGCAATACGTAGTCGAGCGCTTGCTGGAGTCGATCTGCAAGTTGCAGTATCCCAAAGACAAACTCGATATTCAGGTGCTCGACGACTCGACCGACGAGACCGTCGAGGTGGCCCGCGGACTGGTCGAGCGCTATGCCGCGCTGGGTAATCCCATCACCTATCATCACCGCAGCAATCGCGAGGGCTACAAAGCCGGTGCCCTGGCCGAAGGCCTGAAGACGGCAAAAGGCGAGTTCGTCGCCATTTTCGACGCAGACTTTACTCCCCCGGAAGATTTTCTCACGCGTGTCATCCACCACTTCAGCGACCCGAAAATCGGCATGGTGCAAACCCGCTGGACCCACATCAACCGCAATTATTCCTTCCTCACCGAAGTCGAGGCTATCCTGCTCGACGGCCACTTCGTGCTCGAGCACTCCGGCCGCGCCCGCACCGGACTGTTCTTCAATTTCAACGGCACCGCCGGCATGTGGCGCCGCACCGCCATCGACGAGGCCGGAGGCTGGCAGCACGACACACTAACCGAAGATACCGACTTGTCATATCGAGCGCAACTCAAAGGCTGGAAATTTATCTACCTCCAGGACGTCGAATGTCCCGCCGAACTGCCGGTTGAGATGACCGCCTTCAAAACGCAGCAGGCGCGTTGGGCGAAGGGCCTGATTCAAACCGGGAAAAAAATTCTCCCGCGCGTGCTGCACAGCGACGCCCCGCTGCATACGAAGGTCGAAGCCTGGTATCACCTGACCGCCAACATCAGCTATCCGCTGATGATCATGCTCTCGGTGCTGCTGCTTCCTGCCATGATCATTCGTTTTTATCAAGGCTGGTTTCAGATGCTCTACATCGATCTGCCACTATTCATGGCCTCTACGTTTTCGATTTCCAGTTTCTATCTGGTTTCGCAGCGCGAACTCTTTCCTCGACGTTGGCCGCGCGCCTTGGTGTATCTGCCGTTTCTAATGGCGCTCGGCATCGGACTGACCATCACCAACACGAAAGCCGTGATCGAAGCGCTGATCGGCAAGCAGAGCGCCTTCGCCCGCACGCCCAAATACAGCGTAGTCTCTAAGCAAGACAAAATCGGCGCCACCAAATACCGCAAGCGCCTGGGATGGGTTCCGTGGCTCGAACTTGTAATCGGCACCTATTTCGCCGCCACCGTCTACTACGCCATCGACAACGAGAACTACATCACCGTCCCGTTCCTGCTCCTCTTCGTCGTCGGCTACTGGTACACCGGATTGATGTCTCTCCTGCAAGGCCGCTTCGGAGGTGCATCCCTCCGCGCCACCACGCACACCAAGCCCTTTCCCGTGGGAGTGTAGGCCGTACCAGATGCATCCTATTTCGTTGAAGTTGACCGCTCGTTTACAATCCACTCGCTAAAGGTTCTCATCTGCGCAAATGCATTCATCCGAGATGAAGATGTTCCACGAGGATGCTTGGAGATGAGAACTGTTCGAAAGGAGGATGCGATGCTCCCCGCGCGCAAGCTTCTGCGCTCCGGCGCTCTCGCGATCCTATTGGGATTGACCCTGAGCTGCGGTTCGATCCACGACTCCGACGAATATTTTGTTCTGGTCTCGGCTAATTTACAGCTTCCCTACTGGAAGGCTGCGGGCGCAGGCTTCTCCAAAGCCGCCTCGCAGATGAAAGTTCGTTCCGATTTCACTGGGCCCACGAATTACGATGCCAAAGCCGAGCGCGACGCCCTGGATCAGGCGATACAGAAAAAAGCGACGGGCATTCTCCTCGCCGTAACCGACCCCGACCTGCTCAAAGACGGCATCGATAAAGCCGTTGCCGCCGGCATCCCCGTGGTCACGATCGACTCCGATGCGCCCTCGAGCAAGCGCTTGTTTTTCGTCGGCACGAATAATTACCAGGCCGGTTTCACCGGCGGCCTTCGCCTGGCGCAGGAACTCAAAGGCAAAGGCAACGTCGTGGCCTTCACCATGCCCGACCAGTCGAACCTGCAAGACCGCCTGCGTGGCTACAAAGACGCTCTCGCCAAAACCCCAGAGATCAAAATTACCCGCGTCGTCGATATCCAGGGCGACCCCCGCATCGCCTTCGACACCGCCACCGCGATTGTCGGCAAAGAGCGCGACAAAGTTGACGGCTTCATTTGTCTGGAAGCGCAATCCGGCAAGGAAATCGCCGGCGTGCTCAATAGCTATCACGTCACCGGAAAAGTTGTCATCGCCATGGACACCGACCAGGAGACGCTCGACTGGATCCAGAAAGGCGTGATCGCCGCTACTATCGCCCAGAAGCCCTACACCATGGCCTTCGTCGGTATGCAGATGCTCGACAATCTCTATCACCACAAGCCGCCGTCGCTCGACGCCGACTGGTCGAAAGACAGCTTCTCCCCCATCCCCAGCTTCGTCGACACCGGCTCCGGCATGATCGACAAAAGCAACGTGCAATCGTTTATTGAGGCGGGCAAGAATTTGGCGTCAGCGACGAAGTGAAAAAAGATTGAGTAATTGAGAAATTTGGTAATTGAGAAATTGAAGATCAAAGGCCTGTGGTTTTCAATTACTCAATTAGCAAATTTCTCAATTACTCAATCTTCCAAGACTCAATTGCTACGAGATATACTCCCGAATGTACTCGTCCTTGCTGTGTCCGAGCTGCCGAATGTCGCCGTCGAAAATGACCTTGCCATCGCGCAACATCAGAAAGCTCATAGGGACGTCGCAATACTGTCCGCGGGGTAGCACACGCACCTGATTGGTTCGCGGATCGAATTCATGGGTAGCCAGCGTGAAAGCGTCCTGCAGACGATGCGTCACCAGCAGAGAACTTGTGCGGTAAACGTCCCGCTGCTTCATGATCAATTCGATAATGGTATTGGAAGTCACCGGATCGAGCCCGCCGGTCGGCGAATCATAGAGCAGCAGCTCCGGCTGCGAAATAATGGCGCGCGCAATCGCCACACGCCGCCGCATGCCTCCTGAAAGTTCCGAGGGGAACATGTCGACCGTGTGCTCCAGCTCGACAAAGCGCAAAGACTCGCGCACCCGCGCGTCGATTGAATCGTCATAGATTCCGTGCTCTTCCATGAGTCTATAAGCGACATTCTCCCGCACCGTCAGCGAGTCGAACAACGCACTCTCCTGAAACACCATGCCGAGGTGTCCGCGCAAGGGAAACAAATCCCGCTCGCGCATCTGGGTCACTTCATTGCCTAGCACCGTGATGCGTCCTGAGTCGGGCGGCAGCAGTCCCAATGCGAGTTTCAGAATCGTGCTCTTACCCGACCCCGCCACTCCAAAGAGAGCTTTCGTTTCTCCGAACGGCAGATGGAACGAAACCCCGCGCAGAACGTGATTGTCCCCGAACGCGAGATGCACATCCTCAAACACAATCGCGGACCCAGACCGTGGCTCGCCAACGGCGGCAGGGCGGTCGATCGACAGAGTTGGCGGCGCAGACATGTAATTCCCAGTTACTTCAATGATGTCTACTTAAACGACAGCACAGAAATCAACAACTTCGTAACAAAGAAATCCGTAACCAGGATCAGCACAGATGCCATTACCACCGCCTGCGTAGTCGCTCGACCCACGCCCTGCGTCCCTCCGCGTGCGGTCATGCCGTAATAGCACCCGATGGTAGCGATGATGAAGCCAAACATCACTGGCTTGAGCAATCCCATGAAAACATCCTGGAACACCAGCGTCTGCCAGGCGTTCGCCCAGTATTGGCGCGCGTCGAGAGAGAGAAAGAGTTTCGCCACCATCAGGCCGCCGGCCAGTCCCACCAGATCGGAAATGATGCTGAGAAAGAAAAGCATGAACACGGTCGCTGTCACGCGGGGCGTCACCAGCTTCTTCATCGGATCGGTCCCAAGCGCGCGCATCGCGTCAATCTGCTCGGTCACCACCATCGAACCAAGTTCGCTGGCCATGCCCGAAGCATTCCGCCCGGCGACCATCAGCCCGGTAAGCACCGGCCCCAATTCGCGGATCATGGAAGTCGAAACCAGCGAGCCGATCAGGGTGATCGAACCGAAACGCTGCAGCGTATTAGCGGTCTGCAACGCGAGCACGCCCCCAGTGAAAAAACCAGTCAGCACCACAATGGACAGCGACCCCACGCCGATCAGGTCAGCCTGCTCCACTATGTCTGCAAAATAAAAAGGCTTGCGAAACAGGTTGCCGACCGCCTGCGCGGCCAGCAGAGTGTAATCCTGAACCGACTGGACCTTCTCTTTGGCAAACTCGGTAGGCGAGGTAAGTTCCATGCGATTCGGAAGCCCGAGCATCGTCGGCGACGCACCGGCTTGACCGAACTATAACAGAGAACCCCGTAGACGATCAGCCGAACAGACGTCGAGTTGATGATTGGGCGCGATCTTGTGAATGTAAACGCTGCTTACGGCAACAGGCTAGAAATGTGTTCGCTGTAGCGGTAGAGTTCTCTAAGGGACCGAGATGAACGAGCACAAACCGCCGCAATGTAGAAAGTGATCCAACGAATCCACTCGATGTTCCGGCAAGGGATCCTCTCCGGGAGACTTATGGAGGGCACAATAATCTCAGTCCTCGGAGGAGTGCAACGGGGTCTGTTTTACAGCAGTAACCGCAGGGACTCGGCTCCAGAACGCAAGTTTGCTTTCAGCAACCGTTCTCTGAGAGGAGCGGACCAAGTGAGGCTCGCACTTGGTCCTGTTCAGTGATTTGGCATGAAGATTAGCCGCGCAGACAGCGCGGCGGGAGAAAATCAGTGATTACCAAGATGAACGTCTGCATGGTTTTGATAGTCATCCTCACCGCGTCGGCTTTGCCCCAGAACAGGGACAGTAGAATTGGTGATTGCTACGCGAAGGCAGCGCTGCGGGCCGTGATCTTCACGAATGAGGGCGTAACGCAGGAACGCGTCTCCTTCTTATTTGATGAGGCCGACGTGGAAGCAAGCTCTCCTGCGGAAGAGGCCAATCTTAAGGAGCTAAGCCGCATCCTGAGGCTCTGGATGAGCAGAACTTCTAACGACAATCAGGCCTGCTACCAGGCCATAAAAATCAACCTAAAAGCCCGTAACGGTGCTATACCCGAGGTGTGTAGGTAGCGTTAAACTTATTTCTGGTGCACTTGAAAAAGTATTGTCCGCTCAAGACAGGTTTGTCCTAGTCGAGCGAGTCCGGAAAAGTTGCCCAGGACGGAAGGCGCTACCCCCGCCCCTTCTTCTTAATCTCAATATTCAGTCTGCGGATTTTCTGGTTCAGCGTCGACAGCGGCACATGAAACCGTTCCGCGGCTTCGGTCTGGTTCCAGTTGCAGCGTTCGAGCATGTCGGTGATCACGCGGCGCTCGACATCTTCCACAATTTCAAATAAAGACGCGTCCGACGGCGGATCGTGCAGCGTGAATGAAGAGCCGCGTCCCATCATGGAGTCCGGCAGCAGATCCATGCTGATCTCCGGCCCGGACGAAAGCACGACGGCGCGCTCGATCACGTTCTCTAGTTCGCGCACATTTCCCGGCCAGGAGTACGCCATCAGCGGCCGCAGCGCCTCGGGAGTAATCCGCGGCGCAGGGCGCCCATTCTCTTCCGCATATTTCTTCAGGAAAAATTCCACCAGCAGAGGAATATCCTCTTTGCGCTGCCGAAGCGGCGGAAGTTCGACCGTGATCACGTTGAGCCGGTAAAAAAGATCTTCCCGGAAGCGTCCCTCGCGCACCATGTGCCGCAAGTCAATATTCGTGGCGGCGATGATGCGCACATCCACCTGAATCTCCTGAATGCCGCCGAGATGCATGAAGCGCCGGTCCTGCAGTACGCGCAGAATCTTAGCCTGCGTCTCCAGTCCCATGGTGGCGATTTCGTCAAGAAACAGGGTCCCCTTGTCCGCCACTTCGAACAGACCTTTTTTCGAAGCGATGGCGCTGGTGAACGCTCCCTTGACGTGTCCGAACAGCGTCGACTCGAGCAAGTCGGTCGGCATCGACCCGGTATTGACTGGAACAAACGGCCGATCACGCCGCGGCGAATTCAGGTGAATGGCCTTTGCAATGACTTCTTTGCCCGTCCCGCTTTCACCCTGCAACAGCACAGTCGACCGGCTGTTCGCGACCTGCGCGACCAGGTCAAAAATCTTCAGCATGGGCTCGCTCTTGCCCACAATGTTTTCAAAGTTGTAGCGCTGCTTCAGAGCGCGCTTGAGCTGAATGTTTTCTTCTTCCGCCCGCCGCCACCCGACCGCTGCGCGCACATCGGCCAGAAGTTTCTCGTTGTCCCACGGCTTCTGCACGAAATTCGCCGCGCCCGATTGCATGGCGCGCACTGCATTTTCCACCGTGCCGTAGGCGGTAATCATGATCACCGGCAGCCGAGCATCGTGGGAGCGAATCTCAGCCAGAATCTCCATCCCGTTGCGCCCCGGCAGCGCCAGGTCGAGCAATACCAGATCAAACGGATGGTCCGCCATCTGCGCCAGACCATCTTCGCCGCTCACCGCCGTCTCGACTTCGAACGCTTCC
>Ga0210393_10005045_pt1 | contig 10415 bp, 8 predicted proteins | sample IncBWC27OmetaG_FD_160068 | JGI IMG/M metagenome (GOLD analysis project Ga0210393, IMG submission 160068) | Forest soil microbial communities from Barre Woods Harvard Forest LTER site, Petersham, Massachusetts, United States - Inc-BW-C-27-O ...
GGTCACCAACACTTCGGCGGTGGCTCTATTCGTTGCCGGCTTCGTTCCCGCAGTCGTCATCATGTTGTGCCTGATGGCGGTCGTTTACTTTCGCGCACGCCAGAAGAATTGGCCGATCGACACCAGGCCGAGCCTCAAGCGCGTCGCTCAGGCCGCGGTGCACGCCGCCGTGCCGATGGTGGTACCGTTCGTTATTCTCGCAGGTTTCATCCTCGGCATCATCACCGCAACCGAAGCCGGCGCCGTGGTCGCGGGCTACGCGTTCCTGGCCGCCAGGCTTTACTACCGCAATGTCTCCTGGCGCGAGATGGGCAAGATCGCCTATGACAGCGCGATTCTCACAGCCGCTGTGGTGTTCTTGCTCGCGGTCGCTTCCGTCTACCAGTATCTGATGGGCGTGAGCGGCGTGCCGCAGTTGCTCGGCCAATTGCTCGGACCGCTGAAGGGGCATCCGTGGTTGTTCCTGATCGGTACCGCCGTCATGAGTTGCCTGTTCGGCATGGTGCTGGAGGGCCTGCCGGCCGCGGTCGTGCTCATTCCCGTGGTATTTCCGATCTCCGAAGCGATGGGCATCGACCCGATCCACTTCAACATCGTGCAGACGGCGGCCGTCGGCATCGGTCTATTCCTGCCGCCGATGGGCGTCGGGCTATTGATGGCGCTGCGCTTTGCAAAGCTCAATGTCGGTGAGCACTTTCGGACCTATGTGCCCTACATGCTGGCCTTGTTCGCCGGCCTCCTGCTCATCATCTGCATCCCCGAGATCAGCCTGGCGCTGCCAAGGCTCGCAGGATTGATCAGGTAACGCCCCAACGCGCCGTCCTCTGCCGCGGCGTGCTCGAAAAAAAGCCGGCGGTCTTGCGACGCGCCGGCTCTTTGTTTGCTTGATATCGTCTGCTCAGACCTTGACCAGCGGACCCCGCGACGCCGGACCCTTGGACCCGCCGCTCGGCCCACTCGGCTTCGGCTTGCGGGGCGTGGTGCGCTTGCGCGCGCCGGGCAGTTTCTCCGGCTTCGGCGTGACCGGTCCCTCGACGAATTCGAAGCCGATCTTCTCCTGCGTCGGATCCGCTGCGGTCTCGTCCTTCACCAGCACGACGCGGACGTGGCCACCACCCTTGAGCTTGCCGAACAGCACCTCGTCGGCCAGCGGCTTCTTGATGTGTTCCTGGATCACGCGTGCCATTGGCCGCGCACCCATCTGTTCATCATAGCCGTGCTGGATCAACCAGGCCTTGGCCGGCTCGGACAATTCGATCGTGACGTCGCGATCGCCAAGCTGAGCCTCGAGCTGCAGCACGAACTTCTCGACCACCATGCCGATCACTTCGGCATTGAGATGCGCAAACGAGATGATTGCGTCGAGCCGATTGCGGAATTCGGGCGCGAACTGCCGGTTGATCGCTTCGTGATCGTCGCCTTCCCGCTTGCTGCGGGTGAACCCGAAAGCCTGCCGTGCGAGGTCGGCAGCGCCGGCATTCGTGGTCATGATCAGGATCACGTTCCGGAAATTGACCTGCTTGCCGTTATGATCTGTCAACCGGCCATGATCCATGATCTGCAGCAGCACGTTGTACAGGTCGGGATGGGCCTTTTCGATTTCGTCGAGCAACACCACGCAATGCGGATGCTGGTCGACACCGTCGGTGAGCAAGCCGCCCTGGTCGAAGCCGACATAACCCGGGGGCGCCCCGATCAGACGCGACACGGTGTGGCGCTCCATATATTCCGACATATCGAACCGGATCAGCTCGACGCCGAGCGAGGCCGCGAGCTGCTTGGCGACCTCGGTCTTGCCGACGCCGGTGGGTCCTGAGAAAAGATAGGAGCCGATCGGCTTTTCCGGCTCGCGCAGACCTGCGCGTGCGAGCTTGATCGAGGCCGAAAGCGCTTCGATCGCCTTGTCCTGCCCGAACACGACCCGCTTCAAGGTCTGCTCGAGGTGTTTGAGAACCTCGGCGTCATTCTTCGACACGCTTTTGGGCGGAATCCGCGCCATGGTCGCGATCGTGCTCTCGATCTCGCGGATCCCGATGGTCTTCTTGCGTTTGTTCTCCGCCACCAGCATCTGAGCCGCGCCGGATTCGTCGATCACGTCGATCGCCTTGTCGGGCAGCTTGCGGTCGTGGATATAGCGCGAGGACAACTGCACCGCCGCCTCGATCGCCTCGTTGGTGTATTTCAGCCGATGGTAATCCTCGAAGTAAGGCTTCAGGCCCTTGAGGATCGCAATCGCGTCCTCCACCGTCGGCTCATTGATATCGATCTTCTGGAATCGGCGCACCAGCGCGCGATCCTTTTCGAAATGCTGGCGATATTCCTTGTACGTCGTCGAGCCCATGCAGCGGATCGTGCCGGAAGCCAATGCCGGCTTGAGCAGGTTGGACGCATCCATGGCACCGCCCGAGGTGGCGCCGGCGCCGATCACTGTGTGGATCTCATCGATGAATAAAATGGCGTTCGGATGAGCCTCGAGCTCCTTGAGCACCTGCTTCAGCCGCTCTTCGAAATCGCCGCGGTAACGGGTGCCGGCCAGCAGCGTGCCCATGTCGAGGGAAAACACGGTGGCGGCCGACAACACTTCCGGCACTTCGCTGTCGACGATGCGCTTGGCCAGCCCTTCGGCGATCGCAGTCTTGCCGACGCCGGCATCGCCAACGAATAGCGGATTGTTCTTCTGCCGGCGGCAGAGCACCTGGATAGCGCGATTTATTTCGGAATTCCGGCCAATGACCGGATCGATCTTGCCGTCGCGCGCCTTCTTGTTGAGGTTTACGCAATAGGTTTCGAGCGCCTCGCCCTTTTTCTTGGAATCCTCGTTACCCTTGGTCTCGGTCTCCTCGTCGACCCCGCGAACCGGCCGCGCTTCCGAAACCCCCGGCCGCTTGGCAATTCCGTGGCTGATGTAGTTGACCGCGTCGTAACGGGTCATGTCCTGCTCTTGCAGGAAATAGGCGGCGTGGCTTTCGCGTTCGGCGAAGATCGCGATCAGCACGTTGGCGCCGGTAACCTCTTCGCGCCCAGACGATTGGACATGGATCACCGCGCGCTGGATCACGCGTTGGAAGCCGGCGGTCGGCTTGGCGTCATCGGCGCCGTCCGTCACCAGATTCTCGAACTCGGTTTCGAGATAATTGACGAGACTGGTGCGCAGCTTGTCGAGATCGACGCTGCAGGCGCGCATGACGGCCGCCGCATCCGAGTCATCGATCAGCGACAGCAGAAGATGTTCGAGCGTCGCATATTGATGATGACGCTCGTTCGCAATCGCCAGCGCGCGATGCAGGGATTGTTCTAGGCTTTGGGAAAAAGTCGGCATTCGCGTCCTCTATGGCCCCCGCCATCATGATCGTCGTTCGCCGGTCAGGCAACAACAACCTTTGTCACATATAGTTATATCCGATCATGGCAAAAGACCGGTTCCGCGCCCGGGCCGGGTTCTCCCCGCACGCTCACGTGATTTGTTAAGGGTTACCCGTGTTGGTCCGGGTTTACCTGTAGAAACGATGCAAAACCCGTTCCGATCCCCAAACCGACAAGCGACGTCACTTTTTTTCCATCACGCATTGGAGGGGATGCTGGTGCTTGCGGGCGAAGTCCATGACCTGAGTCACCTTGGTCTCGGCTATTTCGTAGGTGAATATACCGCACTCCCCGATACCGTGATGGTGTACGTGCAGCATGATCTTGGTCGCGGCCTCGACGTCCTTCTGAAAGAATTTCTCGAGCACAAGAACGACGAATTCCATCGGCGTATAGTCGTCGTTCAGTATCAGCACGCGATATAGATTGGGCCGTTTTGTTTTCGGTTTGACCTTGGTAATGACGGATGTGCCGGGGCCGGCGGTTCCGCCGGGGCGGTTCTCATCGTTACCCATTCGGGGAGAGAAAATGGCCGCCGGAGATACCGACGGGTCAGGTCTGGCAATCAGTCGTAACATGGCACAGGCGTTTGAGGTCCCCAAAGGAGGCTGGGCAGCGGGAGGCACGAACCCGACGATGTTCTCACCTGGAGCCATCGATCAACCCCGGACAAATTCCAGATCACCGCTCCCGGCCTGACCCATCTTCTGGATCGACAGCGAGAATATGGGTCCATCTTCGTTTCGCTGCAAGCTCGCAGACACAGATCACGACCGACCGATTCCTGGATCAGCAGAATCCGAAGGTTAATCAATCCGGGTTCGTTTGACAAAGCGTGGCGGCAGTTCCCCCGCCATCGGCGATATTTTTTCGAGCGGTCGCCTGCGGGCCGTCTGCGGACGCATTGGCAAAAAAAACCCGGCCAGAAGGCCGGGCTTTGCATAATATTTGCAGCGAGCGACCCGCTTATTGGCCGGCAGCTGATTTGAACTTCGTAACGATGTTTTCCACCGGCTTGAAGCTCTGCTTGGCCAGATCGCCATAAAGGCCGGCGATTTTTTGCGCCTCAGCCACGAAGGTCTCGTAGGAGGACTTGGCAAATTCGGTTTGCGCTTCGATCGCCTTGTCGAGCGACTTCACACCGGAAAGCTTCTCGACGAACGATTTCGTATCCTCAAAGGACTTCCTGGTGTAGTCGCCGTAGGCGCTCGCGATGGCGTGGAAGCCGTTTTGCAGATTCGTCGCGGAGGCGACGGCCGTATCAAACTGCTCTTTTCCGTACTGTTGGATGTCTTCAACCTTGACCATGATGAATTCCCTTTCCCAGACTAGGATCAACGCCGGACCTCCCGGCCCGTTATCAGCGCTATATAGTGCACTGCACAAAAATGTCAAGGAAAATTGTGCAATGCACAAGTTGGGCTTTCACCCACAAATGCCGGGCTTCTACGCAAGCCTTCCTTAATCTTTTGGAAACTCCCGCCACCTAACCTGATTTGCGGCCTGCCCTGGGTTCCGGGCGGGCATCTGAAATCTGATTGTGAACAGCGCCTTAGCGAGAATAGCGGACTGGTTGGCCGACCGGGCGAAACGAGCGATTGGGGTCGTTCTCCGAGCGCGAAAAAGTTGCCGGTCGTTGGGCATAATTTGGCCTCACGAAGCAGTGATCAAGGCAGAAATTGGGGACGGGGTAGTTCATGCTTCGCACAACCTTGGCTTCCCCGCGTGTTTTGCGGGTTTGCGCTTTCGGATCTATCGCGGTCACCACCGCGATCATTTTTACCACCGACACCGCTCAGGCGCGCCGTTCCAGGCATCATCACTATGTGCGCCATCTGCATCAGGAGTCGCATGAAAGCTACAGCCCTGCGTTCTCCTCGATTATTGTAGACGGCAATTCAGGCGCGACCCTGTCGGCCAACAATCCCGATGCCAGCCGTCATCCGGCTTCGCTCACCAAGATCATGACGCTCTATCTTTTGTTCGAGCGCCTCGAGGCCGGCAAGATGAAGCTGGACACGGAAATGCCGGTCTCCCAACATGCTGCCGAGCAGGCTCCGACCAAGCTCGGATTGCGCCCCGGCCAAACCATTCGTGTCGAAGACGCCATCAAGGGACTGGTGACCCGCTCGGCAAACGACGCCGCGGTTGTGATCGCCGAAGCCATCGCCGGCGATGAAGACGATTTCGCCGAGATCATGACGCGCAAGGCGCGCATGCTCGGAATGTCCAGGACGATCTATCGGAATGCATCGGGTCTACCCGATGACGAGCAGGTGACGACCGCGCGCGACCAGTCCACCCTTGGGCGGGCGATCCAGGATCGTTTTCCGCGGTATTACCGCTATTTCTCGACGGTATCGTTCACCTTCCGTGGCCATTCGATCTCCAATCACAACCACCTCCTTGGCACCGTCGAGGGTGTCGACGGAATCAAGACCGGCTACACCCGCGCCTCTGGCTTCAACCTCGTAACGTCGATGCGTCGTGGCAACCGCCATCTGGTCGGCGTGGTGATGGGAGGACACAGCGGCGGTTCGCGCGACGCGATCATGCGTAACTTGCTTGCCGAAAACCTTGAAAAGGCTTCGGCCAAGCGAACCGTGGCGGCGATCACCGAACACAATTCGGCTGCGAGCAGAACCGACGTGGCGGAAGGCGAAAACGCCGCGCCGGCCAGCACGGGAGGACAAGTGATCGCCCAGGGGACCTTCGCTACGGAGCAAGGCGCGCAGGCTGTATCGCGTTCGACCTCGCGATCGATGACGACGGTCGCCACTGCGGCGATGACTCAGCTCAAAGCTGAACCCAAATCTGAATCGCCCAAATCTGAATCGCCAAAGGCTGAAACACCAAGGGCTGAATCAAAACCCGAACCAAAGACCGAACCGGCGCCGCTGACCAATGGGGTTATTCAAACCCAGCCGATCGCGGCAATTCCCGGTTCTTCCGAGCCGATGAAGCCGGTCAGGGTGAAGACGGTCCAGATCAAGGCAGGCCCGGTCAAATTGGCCGCCGCCGGCCCTGCCCAACCGTCGACACCGGTCACCAGCGTAATTCCCGCACATTCGGACGTGGCGGAGACATCGAACGCAGTCGTAGCGAAGGCCGAGATCGGAAAGAGCGAAACTGGCAAGGCTGACGTGGCGCGGACCGACCTGCCGCCGCAGCCGGCAAATCACGGCACCGGAAACGGGATTCTCGGCGTATTGCCGGCATCCAGCGTTACGTCCCCCTCCGCGTCTCAGGCGATGGCTTACGGTGATCTCTCCCAACGGAGCCAGCCGCAGCCCCAATCCACCCAGCAGGGCGGCGCAACCAAACCCGAAGCGACCCATAGCGGATGGATCATTCAGGTCGGAGCGCTCGAAACCGAGGAAGAAGCGCGGCAACGTATCGAGGCCGCGCGCAGCCAGGCCCACGGCCTGCTCAACAAGGCCGATCCCTTCACCGAGCCGGTCCTGGCCAAGGGCGACAAAAAGCTGTATCGGGCGCGATTTGCTGGTCTTGACCGAGATCAGGCCGAAGCGGTCTGTCGGGCGCTCAAGCACAGCGAAATTTCGTGCATTACCGTTCGGAATTGATCAACAAAATCTAAATGCTTGAGGCACGGTGCAAACCGGCCGTTGCAAACCTCTCGTCAAGATTTTCCGGCTAAACCTTTGGGATGAGCGACTGGCCACGCCGGACAACGGCGGGTCGTAATCGGCGTCGAGCGGAAAAAGGCAGAGTAGCTGTTCGCTGTTGCAGGCGCTTGTTGGCGTGCCGGAGTTAATCGTGATGCGTGCGAAGCAAAACTTCCTTGGCCTCATTTACTCGGGCGGCAAGGTACGTCGACCCCCCCTGGTCGGGATGGAGTTTCTTCATCAGCGCCCGATGAGCACGGCCGATCTCCTCGCGCCCCGCACCCGGCTGCAGGCCAAGGATTTGATAGGCCTCCTCATCCGTCATTTTGCCGCTCGGCGCCGCGCGGCGCTGCCGCCCTGCCGTATCTCCTTGCGCGTTCTGACGCCAGGCGGGAAAGCGGCGGTCCAGATAGCTTTCAAGTAACGGCACGCTTTCGGCGTCAAGTTCCGGAATCATCTCCAGGAGCTGCGGCAGGTCGAATTCGTCGAGCGAATGGCCGGCATGGGGTCCCGCCACAAGCCGGCCCGAAAGGCTGCCGGTGTCGTGATCGAGCGTCATATCGAAGAACCGCGAGCGGACGCGCGAGGCTTGCCCCGCAGAGCGCTGTCCGCTTGCGCCAAACAATCCGCCGAAATTGCCAAAGCCCGACGCGCCGAACGGCGACCAGCCCAACAGCCCCGCGCCGAAGATGCCGAGCGGAATGGCCACCGCAAGCTCGCCTCTGATGCCGGTGAACGCGGCAACGGCAAGCGCCACAACACCACCGACAATCTTGATCGCGCGCGCCAGAACGACCGGATTGGCCGCGCGGAACATCTGCAGCAGCGAATAGAGAACGATAACGGCGACAACGCCGGCAATCAGGGTAGGCATGGTCCCAATATAGGGCGATCGGTGGTAAAAAGCATGCCGATCCCGACCGTGCGGATGGCAAGCGATCGCGAAAAACTCCTTGGCGTTGCAACATTGAATCGGCAGGTTGAGATCGAATGGCGGCTGTCACGGGAGCAGGCAAATGGCTGTGCAAGGATTGACGACCCTCAAGAGCAGCCATGGCCCGCGGGACACCATGAACAGGCTCGAGGCTGCGGTGAAGGCAAGAGGCATGACCGTTTTTGCCCGGATCGATCATTCGGCCGGCGCCGCCGCCGCGGGTCTGTCGTTGAACCCGACCGAGCTTTTGATTTTTGGAAATGCCAGGGGCGGCACACCCCTGATGCAGACCGCCCAGACCATCGGGATCGACCTGCCGCTGAAGGCATTGGTTTGGCAGGATGCATCGGGCAGCACCTGGCTGTCCTACAACGATCCGGCGTGGCTTGCGCAACGGCACGGGTTGAGCGGGACGGAAGTGCCGATCGGCAACCTGACTGGCGCTCTTGACGCTGTCGCAAAGGCGGCGGTCGCCAGCTAACCCCGCCATCGAAGGCGCTCGAGGGATTTCCGCCTATCTCATCTGGCCAAGCAATTTGGCGGCGCCGCCACCGCTTTTCGACAGCCTCAGCAAAGCCTCGCGCCCGCCGGCAGCAAAGGCTGCGGCTGCGCGCAGCAACTCGCGCAACTGGGCCGCCGCGCCGGGGTCGAACCTGCACCACGCTCCGCCGGTCAGGCGCGCGATTTCCTTGAACGCATTTTCAGCAACCGGGTCCCGCCCCTCCTGAAACATGAACGCCGGCACCTTGAGCAGGCCCAGTTCACCTGCCTTGACGCAGAGATCATCAACATTTTCTTCCATCGCATCGCCGACAAAGACGACCGCGCGCACGCCCGCTGCAACGGCCTCACGCCGGGCTTCCGACAGGACCTTGCCGATCTGGGTGTTGCCGCCGCGACAATCGATCTTGCCCATCAGCTTTGCCAGTTGCGCGCTGTCGGAGATCCAGCCGGTGGCGCGACATTCGTTCAAACCACGATAGTACACGAGCCTGATATCCAGACTGCCGAGAGCCGCCGCCTCGCGGAACATGTCGGCTTGCAGCGCGCAAGCCATGTCCCATGTCGGCTGCCGGCTCATGGTTGCATCGAGCGCAAATACCAGCCTGCCGCGGCTGCCCGCGGCGTGCGGCGACATCGCCTTGGCCTTGGCGACGAAGGCGGCGATGTCTTCCGAGGCTGACGGCTTTTCGTCCGGCAATGAACCGCTCTTGCGGCCCTCGGGCAGGTCGGATTTTGGCTTGATCGGTTCGCCTGACATGGATGCTCGCCTGTGGCTAGTGGTCCGATTTTCCACTCCACTAGCAAGCTTATGTGGGCGGCGAGCCGAGACTGGTCAATCCACCGGCGGGCGCGGTCGAATGCGGGCTGATCGTCAGTTCCGGGTGACGGGTGCGAAGGGCGTGACGGGCCCTGCTTCGGTCATTACATTCGGCTTGACGTCGGCCGGACCAACCGGACCGTCGTCTTCCAGGAATTTGTCGAGCATCCCCTGGATCGATTCCTTGGCTTCCTCGGGCCCGGTATCGCGCATGTCGTTGTGCTGGAAATTGGTTCGGACGACGGTGATCCCAGCCTTCTCGCAAACAGCATCATCGGGAATGACGCCGGGATCGGGCTTGAAGACAGGGTCCTTGGAGCGGAAGGAGAGTATTTTGAACCTGCCGTCGGTCATGAACGGCACGCGAAGATTGTCAAGCGTGACAACTTTCTTGATCTGATCAGGATATAATTTGGCGAAGTACATCGAGATGTCACCGCCGTTGGAATGTCCGACCATTGTCAGGTGATCATAATCCGCGTTCGGTCGGATTCTTTTCAGCTCGTCGAGCGCAAAACGGATGTTGGCAACGCCGCGGTGATATTGCGGCAGGCGGCCGACATAGAGCTCACCGACCTTCGTCACCAGCGGTGCGTCGGTCGCAAGGTCATGCTGAATCGAGGCCACCATGTAGCCGCGGACAGCGAAGAGATTTGCGAGGAAGGAATATTCGGTAAACTTGACGGTGTTGCCGTGATTGAGAATTGCCACCGGCAATTTGATCAAACCGGCATTCGCCTGCATCTCCTTGTCGCGCCGCACCGCGAGATCGATTTCCACCGGACGATTGTCGCGCGCCGTATCGTAGAACATCAGCGTTTCATGCCGGATCGCCCATTTGCTCGCCGTGAAATAACCAAGCGCAACGAGCGCGGACAGCGAAAACAAAACGGCGATTCCACGTTTCATCTTGCCCTCGAGCAACCGCTGGTCGTCACCTTGTTGGATCCGGTCGATCCGTCACACACCTTTAATATAATCACAGCGGTTTGACCGGAAGACCAAATATTGTGACTTCGCCGCCTGATCGTTGTGCGGTGCACAAGCGTGCCGTTTGCTGACCGTTTCCTCTTGATCGTTCGCCGGTAATCAAGAGCTGGATTGGAAATCCGGTAAAACCGCGGTAAACGGTGCCCCGGTAAAGGTGAACCGACGGCTGGACCGTTGGCCG
>Ga0210393_10005046_pt1 | contig 10413 bp, 8 predicted proteins | sample IncBWC27OmetaG_FD_160068 | JGI IMG/M metagenome (GOLD analysis project Ga0210393, IMG submission 160068) | Forest soil microbial communities from Barre Woods Harvard Forest LTER site, Petersham, Massachusetts, United States - Inc-BW-C-27-O ...
CACGAGAACGGCCGTAACGGTCAGGAACACGACGGGGCGCGAAACATCCCCGCGCAGCGATTTCGATCGGTGCAGCATCTCGATTCTCCTTAAGAATGTTTTGGAGTTCGGAAGAAAAGCCCGTGCCGGCCAAGCGACCGGTGCGTCGGCTTGCCGCAGCGCCATCGCGGCGAGCGTCGTGACATATTTGCGTTGACCACCGACCAACCGAGCGGCCGCCGCGTCGGCTGCCAACTCCTGTTGGAGGCGAAGACGGTTCGCCAGCCAGTGGACGAGCGGGTGATAAAAGTGCAGAGCGACGCCGACTTGAGCGGCGATCCACGAAGCGAAGTCATTGCGACGTACGTGTTCAATTTCGTGAGCCAGGACGGCGTGCCGCTCGTCGTTCGTCCAAGTCCGCCAATCGGCAGGAAGCAGCAGCATGGGCCGCAGCCAGCCGATCGTCGCCGGCGTGTTGAGCCGCGTGCTTTCGCGCAGCTCGATGCCTTTGGTGCAGCCCAGTTCAGCGCACACGACGTCCGCGAGCTCGCCGAGTCGTCGATCGGTGATCGGGTGCGAGTTGCGCCGATAGCCGCGGACCGCCGCAAGTCCCAGGGTGATGCGGAACACCATGCCACAGACGCCGCCGAGATACAAAACAACGGCCAACGTGATCCAGTTGCCAGCCAACCAGGCCCAAGCTATCGACAACCAAGATTCCGCGGGAGCCTGAGCCGGCGTCGGGCGCTGGCCGATGACTCGGTCGTCGATTCCCTGAAAGTCGACGTCGCGTGTCGCCAACTTGATGGCAGTGCGTGGTGCGGGAACGTCCGTTCTGACTTCATCGGTCACTGCTGCGCGATGCCACGCAAGCTGATCCCAAGAAATCTTCCAAGCCGGCCACGGTGAGAGCGCCGTGGCCGTCAAACCGGCGACTGCGAGCAGCGCGGCAGTGGCGACCACAGCTCCGGCCGCCGGCCGACGTCGACCGATGAGCGTGCCGATGCCGAGGGCTGCGAGAGATAGAACGGTGACTTGAACGGGACACCACAACAATGTCTGGATGATGGCGTTCATGGCTGCTCCCGTAGGATTTTTTCGAGGAGGCCGCGCTCCTTCGCAGTCAGCTTGCGATCCTCGGTCAGACGCACGAGCAAATGTTCGCGCGAACCCCGGAAGACTCGCTTCACCAGATCGCCCAGCAGGCGGCCGGAGACGTCGTCAAACGACCGCACGGGCAGATAGCGAAAGGGGCGTTCCTCGTTCGTCTGCCGGATGAAACCCTTGTCCATCAAGATCCGGACGAGAGTGGCAATCGTGGTGTAAGCCAGGTCGCGTCCGCTGCCGGCGAGCGATTCGCGAACCTCGCCCGCGGTCAGCTCGCCCTGTTTCCAGAAGACGTGCATGATTTCCAATTCGCGTTCGGTGAGTTCCGTCGCTTTGGGTCGAGCCATTTCTCCTCCGCGAGACTGCTCTCTATATTTGGTTATTTAGATTTGGTTTGATAGTAGTGGTGGGCGCGGCGTTAGTCAAGCAGCAAAATCCGGAATTGTGTTCAGCGCGCCGTGGGACGCGGCACCCAGTCGGGTTCGAGAAATTCCGCCCGAATCCGGTTCGGATCAACGATTAGAAAGGGCGTGTGCGATAGGTGCCAATTGCGATAGAAGGCCTGCCGTAGCTTGGGATCAGTGATTTTGAAGTCGCCCTTTTGCTCTTCGGATTCGAGCCTGCGCCGAAAGGCGTCGAACGCCTCGTAGCCGGCTTGCTGCCACAGCACGCGGCCGCCGCCGAAGTGGTCGTAAAAATGCCGCTGCAGCTTCCAGTTGCCGTAGAGCAGCGCGGCGGCCATTCGAAACGGGTGCGAGAGCTCCTGCTCCCATGCCCATTTTTCGAATGTGAGCGAGACGCGTTCGAGCAGTGGAAGGTCTTTTCGGGCCAAACGAGACTGAACCTTCTTCAATTCCTCTGCCGCGACAGTGTCCAGCGGTTCCTGCGAATCCTCAGTTTGGGGAACAGGGATCTCGCCACGCAGCATGCTTTCCAGATCTCGTTTGGACTCCTCGAGGTAGGCTCGCGAGAAATCGGATCGCCTCTTGCTCAACTCCTCATTGACTTGCTGGAGCGACTTGCAGATTTCCGCGGTCGTCGCGACCGGTTTCGGTTTGGATCGCCGTTCGAGCATCGCCTCGACTGCGACAAGTTCTGCGTGCGTCGGTTCCAGCTCCGCGCGGTGCGCCGCGACGTATCTTCCGACGACCGGATCGAGAAACAGCCGATGGAGCTCGTCCTCCTCCGACGGAGACGGGTATTTCGGATGCAGCTCGTCACGATAGACGGGCTTGCCGAGCACTTGGCCGATCTGTTCGCGCTTTGGTTTTGCGGGAGGTTCCGCTCGGGCGAGCGAACAGGCTCCGATGATCGCCGCCATAAGCGCGATTTGCAGGCGATGTCTGCACACTTTGGTTCTCTCCGTCTGCCCCCTTTTCGATGCGCCCGTATCGTAATTAGTTGCGGCAATATGAGCAAAATTTCTCGCATCACCTTCCCGATCCGCTTGCGTCCAGAACGCCCGGCTCCGATTGACACACCCGACCTGTTTGAACTATCCCTGCGACCTCTCCGTCTGTCCGATCGAACCGTTCGCCCCCTTTCGCAAGTCGAGGGCCGCATTGCGGCCGCGATCATGTCCATTCCGCTGCCGAAGTCGGTCATCTGCCTTCGCGGCTATCGCTTCCCGACCTTCTTGTCCGATCTTGTCGCCGGGCTCACCGTAGGACTGGTCGCACTGCCGTTGGCGATGGCCTTTGCCATCTCGTCCGGCGTACCGCCCCAGGCCGGCTTGTATACGGCGGTCATCGCGGGATTCCTCATCTCCGCATTGGGCGGTTCGAAGACGCAGATCGGCGGGCCGACCGGCGCGTACGTCGTCGTCGTGTTCGGCATCATCAGCCGGCACGGTCTCGACGGATTGCTCGTCTGCACCATGATGGCCGGCGTGATCCTCTTGATTCTCGGCCTGACGGGTCTCGGGTCGCTCGTGAAATTCATTCCGCGGCCCGTCACCATCGGCTTCACCAACGGAATCGCCGTGCTGATTGCCAGCACGCAGCTCAAAGATTTGTTCGGCCTGAAAGTCGACAAGATCCCCGGCGACTTTGTCGGTCGGATACAGGCGGTCTTCAGCCACTTGCAAACGTTCTCGCCTGCGTCGCTGGTACTGGCCGCCGCGTCGATCGTCATGATTCTGTTCTTTCGCAGATTCGTGAAGCGCGTGCCCGGCTCGATTGTCGCGCTCGTCGCGGCCACCGTCGTGGTCGTGGTCTGGCGGTTGCCGGTCGAAAGCATCGGCACGCGGTTCGGCGGCATTCCGAGCGGCCTTCCCTCATTCGCATTTCCCGTGTTCCACACGGATCAGATCGCCGCACTGCTCTCGCCCGCGTTGACAGTCGCGCTCCTGGGTGCGATCGAGTCGTTGATGTCGGCCGTCGTTTCGGACCGCATGAGCGGCGAACAGCATGATCCGAACGTGGAGTTGGTGGCCCAAGGCGTCGCCAATATCGCGTCTCCTCTCTTCGGCGGAATTCCCGCCACCGGGGCGATCGCCCGCACGGCCACCAACATTCGCTCCGGCGGAAAGACGCCGGTGGCCGGCATGATCCACGCCCTGACGCTGCTTGCCATCCTGTTGTTTGCGGCTCCGCTGGCCCAATACATTCCGCTGGCTGTGCTCGCGGCGATCTTGATGGTCGTCAGCTACAACATGGGCGAATGGAGCGAAATCCCCAAAATCCTCTCGATGACCTGGGCCGACATCAGCGTCTGGCTGGTGACGTTCGCGCTGACGGTGTTCGCCGACCTGAGCCTCGCGGTCGAGGTCGGCATGCTGTTGGCCGCCTGGCTTTATATTCACAAGGTGACCCGCACGACCACGGTCTCTAAGGTGACGCGCGAGTACGTCGAAGAGGGGCGGCTCCATATCCTGCAGGACAAACCGATTCCAGAATACGTGACGGTCTTCCGCATCCACGGGCCGTTCCTGTTCGGCGCCGCCGAGAAGGTGCAGGGTATCTTGGATGAGATCGACTCGCTTGCGCCGATCGTGATCCTGCGATTGCGGAACATGACGGCTATCGACGCCACCGGCCTGCTGACGCTCGAGGAACTCTCACACAAGCTGCACGTTTCCGATCGCGAACTGATCGTTTGCGGAGCCAGACCACAACCCGCCGCGCTCTTTTCACTGGCAAAGTTCGAGCAGTACATCGGCGCCGAGAACATCTGTCCAAATATCGATGCGGCGCTGGCACGGGCCAAGGCCCTCTTCACGACCAGACGCCCCACCCGTCGCTCGGCCTGATTGGCTGGCGACAACTGGTGGGCCAACCGCAGCCCGGATATCTTGCGTGTCGCTGTCCCTGCGATTCGACAGGAACTCTTCCTATGAAATTCGCGCGGTTGATCTTCGGTGCGGCAGGCATCTATGGACTCGTGGTGATCGGGCCGATGTATTTTCTGGAAGATCGCATTGGTCAAGACACGCCGCCGCCGATTACGCATCCGGAATTCTTCTATGGATTTGTGGGGCTGGGGGTCGCCTGGCAGATCGCCTTCCTCTGCATCGCGGCCGACCCCGTGCGATACCGCCTGCTGATGATTCCGAGCATGGTGGAGAAATTCTCGTTTGCGATTGCGGTGGCGATCCTCGTGTTCAAGAACCGCGTACCAGCCAGCGTGGCGGCCTTCGCCGGGATTGATCTGATCCTCGGCATCTTGTTTGTAATTGCGTTTTTGAGGACGGCTGGTCCGCGGTCGAGCGCGCTCCCAAAAGAGCCGCGCACGCAGTAAGCGGTCCGCCGTAGGCGGCTTGCGTTGGCTAGCTGGTTGATTGCTAGGCAGAGCGCGACGCGGCGAGCCCTCAGAGAAGATCACTTACTGCGTGCGCGGCTCTTTGAAGTTGCTCTTTTGCTCTGGCGAGCCCTTCGCCATACTTCGGCCCGTCGACGCAGATGTCTGCCGCGACAGCGGTCTCTTTACCGTCGCACCGGGTATTGCCGACCTTGGATGTTGTCTCCTTCCCACAGTCGTCGAATGCACGCTTGCCGAGCGCGTTCCCCGGTGCGAGCGAGCGTCGCTCGGCCCACTTGGTCGGGATTTGCGGCTCGGGCCTGAAGTCGCTCGCGACGCTTTTGCTCGATCGGGGCTGGGCGATCAGCGGGTCCGACCTGAGCGTGACGGGAGAATCGGGCGACGGATTGCGGGCGCGCGGGATCGACGTGCGTGAAGGACACGCATTCGGTAACGTTCCGCGGGGCACCCAGCTTTTAATCTATAGCGCCGCGGTTCCGAGCGATAATCCGGAACGCGCGGCGGCCCGGACGCTGGGCATCCCCGAGCGCTCGTACAGCCAAATGCTGGGCGAGTTGATGCGCGGCGGTCGAGGGATCGGTATCGCGGGCACGCATGGCAAGAGTACGACGGCCGCAATGACCGCATCCGTGCTTCGTGCGGCCGGCCGCGATCCGTCGGCCTGCATTGGTGCCGAACTGAGCGGCCTTGGCAATGGCGGATGGGCGGGGCACAGCGATCTCTTCGTGGCCGAGTGCTGCGAGTTTCGCCGCAGCTTTCTCGATCTGTCTCCAACGTACGCAGCCATTCTCAATATCGAGGCCGATCATTTTGACTGCTTCCATGACTTCAGCGAAACACGCGAGGCGTTCGGACAATTTGCGGCACGAGTTCCGTCGAATGGGCTTCTGGTTGTGCGTACTGATTGCGGGGGGGCACTTGGTGGAGCGGCGCGGGTTGAGACATTCGCAATCGGCACTCCCGCAACCTGGACCGCCGAAGATCTGCGGCCGACGCTCGACGGAGTCTCGTTCGACCTGATTCATCGCGGCGGGCTTGTCGGTCGCGTCGCGCTGCGAGTGCCCGGCCGACACAACGTGCTCAACGCACTGGCCACCATCGCGCTTTGCCACGGAATTGGATTGCATTTCGACGAAATTCAGTCCGGGCTCGCCGAGTTTCGCGGAATTCGCCGACGCTTTGAGTTTCTCGGCACGCCCAATGGCATCACATGGATCGACGACTTCGCCCATCATCCGACCGAAGTGCGAGCCACGCTCGAAACCGCTCGGCAGCGCTACGGCTCGCGGCGCATTTGGTGCCTCTTCCAGCCGCATCAGGTTTCCCGGTTGCGGATGTTGTTGCCAGAGTTCGCTGGCAGCTTTGACCGGGCGGACCAGGTCTTGATTGCGCCGGCCTTCGTCGCGCGCGAGATTCGCAGCGAGGAAGCCGATTCGCTGGCCCGTCAACTGGCCCAGCAAATTGCCCGCGCCGGACCACCCGCGCGGTTCTGTGCCGACCTTGACCGGATCGTGGCAACAGTAGACGATGAAGCCCGCGCGGGCGACGTCGTGATTTCGATGGGCGCGGGCGACATCAACCGGGTTTATCATGCCTTTACTCGACGCCTTCAAAGAAATCTCGCTTCTTGACGAACCGCTGGCCCCGTACACCTGGATGAAGATCGGCGGTCCCGCGCAGTTTCTCGTTCGCCCGCGAAATCCTGATGAGCTGCTCGAAGTGGTTCGCTATTGCCACGAAGAGCAAATTCCCGTGCGGATGCTGGGCGGCGGCTCCAACGTCCTCGTGCGGGACGAAGGTGTCAGCGGGGCCGTCGTGCAGTTGATCGGCGACGCGTTTGGCCAAGTTTCTGTCGACGGGACAAGTGTGCAAGCCGGCGCGGGTGCCGCTCTCTCGCACTTGATCGCCGAGTCGGTGAAAGCCGAGCTGGCCGGTCTCGAAACGCTGTCGGGCATTCCCGGCTCCGTGGGTGGAGCGATTCGTGGCAACGCGGGAGGCCGTAGCGGTGACATCGGCCAATTTGTCGACAGCGTCACCGTCATGAGTGCTCAGGGCGAAATCTCGACCCGTCGTGGGAACGACCTGTGGTTCGGCTACCGCGAGAGCAATATCGATGAGCTGGTGATCCTCGAAGGCACCTTTTCGCTGCAACCCGCTGATCCGCAAGAAATCACCCGCCGCATGCGGAAGCTCTGGATCATGAAGAAGGCGACGCAGCCGCTCTCTTTTCAGTCGGCCGGCTGCATCTTCAAGAACCCACGGGGGTTGAGTGCCGGCTCGCTGATCGAGCAAGCGGGACTTAAGGGGATTCGGGTAGGACAGGCAGAGATCAGCGATCGCCACGCGAATTTCATCGTCACCCATCCCAACGCCAAGTCGGACGATGTGATGCGTTTGATCGACCTGGCCCGCTCCAAGGTTTCCGAGCAATTCGGAGTCGATCTGGAGCTGGAAATCAAAATCTGGTAAGAGGCTGCCGCTCGCGGCCCGCCCCTGTAGCCATCACTGGTTATTTGGGTCAATTACCCCGTCACATTGGCCGTTGGGTGCCATGCTCGCGTCTCTGCGTAAGCATGCAAAAACCGAATAAGCAGACCCACACAACGCCGTGAGTCTGTCCACCGATTCCGGGCCGCAAGGAGGCGGTCGGCATGAGGACCAAGTTCTCGCAATCCCAAACGTTTCGGATCGCCGTGCTCTGTGGCGGCGACTCGGACGAGCGGGCCATCAGCCTGCAAAGCGGCCGTTGCGTGGGCGACGCGCTGCGCGAGCGCGGACACGACATCACGCTCGTCGATCCGTCTGAATCGCCGCCAGAAGCCGCCCTGTTTCGCGACGTCGATGCCGCCTTCCTCGCACTGCACGGTCGCAACGGCGAAGACGGAACCATCCAAAGCGTGCTCGATCGTATGGGCGTCGTCTTCACCGGCAGTGGGGCCGAGGCATCGCGCCTCGCATTCAGCAAATCCGCGTCGAAGGAACGATTCTTTCAGTGCGGCGTGCCGACGCCCGGCTACGTGTTGGTGCACGAGTCGGACGGAGCGCTCCGTTGCCGCGAGCTGGCCGATCGCATCGGCTTCCCGCTCGTCGTCAAACCCGACTCGCAAGGTTCGAGCCTGGGAGTGAGCATCGTCCATTCCGCCGACAAATTGTCCGCCGCTCTCGAACACTGCTTTCGCTACGACTCGTTCGCACTCTTCGAGCAGGCGATCGCCGGTACCGAATGGACGCTGCCGTTGTGCGATGACGAGCCACTGCCGCTGATCAAAATCGGCACTCCGCGCGAGTTCTTCGACTTCACCGCGAAGTACGAAGATCCCGCGACTGAATACCGCTTCGAATTCGCCGAGAGCAGGGCCGAAGTGGCCTCGCTGATCGACGCCGGCCGCAGTGCGGCACTCGCGATCGGCACCAAAGGCCTCGCGCGAGTCGACCTGCGGCTGGACCATGAAGGCCGGCCTTGGGTGCTCGAAGTCAACACGATCCCCGGCCTCACCGAGCACAGCCTGCTGCCCAAGGCGGCCGGCCATGCCGGCATCAGCCTGGGCGACTTGTGCGAACAGTGCCTCGAACGCTCGTTGACCGCGGCCCGCGGCCGCCGGTCGATCCTCCAGGGACCCCATCGGTTACGGGCATGGCGCGCCGAGTCAAAAAGAGCCTGAAGGATTCCGACTCCGACGTCGTCTATGTCGAGGAGGAGGAAACCAGTCTCGTCGCGCGCTGGGTCATGGGCCCCGCCATCGTGCTGCTCGTGATCGGCGGAATCGCGGCCTACTTCTTCGCCCCCAAGGCGATGGAGTGGCTGCCCGATATCACGCACCGTCCCGAATACGTGTTGAAGCCGGACGACATCCGCTTCACCGACCCGCCGTCGTGGGTGCCGCGCACATTCATTCGACAAGTCGCTCGCGAAGGCAGCCTGTCCAACGAGCTGTCGATGCTCGACGCCAAACTCGTCGACGACGTGGCGGCCGCGTTCCAAAAGCACCCGTGGGTCGACCGCGTCGTCAGCGTCCGCAAAGAATTTCCGCACCGCGTGATCGTGGTGCTCGAGTACCGCAAGCCGGTGGCCTTCGTCGTCACGGCGAACGATCGATTCGCCGTCGATAAACAGGCCGTGTTGTTGCCGCCTCCCGATCTGCCGCCGGCCGAGGATGAATTTCCGATCATCGCGAACGCCCGCTCAGCGCCGCCGACGGAAGCCGGCAGCACCTGGCACGACCGCACGGTCGAGGATGCCGCCAAGATCGCCGAGGTGCTCGGCCCCTCGTGGAAAAAACTCCAACTCCGCGCGATCGAAATTCCCAACGTTCCGGAAAACGCCAACCCGAACGACGCCGTCTACTCGCTACGCACCACGACCGGCTCGCGCATCATCTGGGGCCGCGCCCCGGGCGGCGACCACCCGGGCGAACTGAAGCCGGAACAAAAGATCGGCCGCCTCGAAGAATACCTCGCGCGAAAGGGCAGCTTCACCGACGCCCAAGGCCCGCTCGAAATCGACATCCGGCACTGGAAAGAAATCACCGCCCGCCCCATCGCCGACGACGGCAACCGGACGCGCGAGTGACCGGCCCCCCTCGCTGAAACGCGGGACACTGCCTTGATGGAAGCGTCCGGGTCGATGGAAAGTGTCCCGTCCCGGTTCGAGTCCCGTCCCAGTCCAGCCTTCAATTCTCTCCCCTCTCCCCTCGCGGGAGAGGGGCTGGGGGTGAGGGGGAAATTGCGATCCGCGGACGTGTCCCGTCCCACGCTTTCACCCTCTCTCCCAGTCTTCTGGGAGAGGGACGGGGTGAGGGCCAATTCTCTGATTTCGTTCGAGTCCCGTCCCACCCGAATTCCCCTCACCCCATTCCGATGGGGCGAGGCCGGGCGAGGGTCTTCAATCGCGAAGCCCCCGTCTACAACAAATTTCGTCGGGTGCCATGCCCACAGCTTGGGGTGAGACCGTCCGGTAATTCGTGTTGATGGATGTCAGTGTATCGTCGCGAGAATTGTTTCGGGAGTTTGTGGGCTTGGCGATGCGGAGTTGTCAGCGGGCTGAGAGAATGTGTCCGCGAACGGGTCGGGGACGAAAACCGGTCGTGCCGGAGTGGGTCATCGCGACACTGATTGTGGTTGCGGTGGCGGCGCACAGAAAAACCAAGTCGGCCCAACTTCGTTATGGCTGGGCGCGTGCTGACGAGCTGAAGGCATTGGGAGTGTGGCCATTGCCAAAGCGTTCGGCTTTCTTCGAGCGCTATCTTCGAGCTTGGCAATTGCTGCAGGCAGCGATCGCCTGCGAAGGGAAATTGGCTGAGAGACTGAGATGGGCGGATGTTGAGAGCGTCTCGGCAGACAAGAGTTTGATCGCAGCGCAAGGGCCGCCAGCTCATCGTCGTAACGGGCGAGCCTGCCGCGTGCGTGGCGCCGACCTCGAAGCCGGTTGGGGTAAGAGCGAGTACGACGGTTGGTCTATGGATATGGGTACGAGGTGGTTGTTTCCTCGGGAAAACAAGGGCCGGTTTGGCCTCTATTGGCCTCGGTGGAACCGGCCAATCGACACGAATCGCAGATGATCCAAGAGAA
>Ga0210393_10005047_pt1 | contig 10412 bp, 7 predicted proteins | sample IncBWC27OmetaG_FD_160068 | JGI IMG/M metagenome (GOLD analysis project Ga0210393, IMG submission 160068) | Forest soil microbial communities from Barre Woods Harvard Forest LTER site, Petersham, Massachusetts, United States - Inc-BW-C-27-O ...
GCTTGCGCTCCTCCAGGCCTTGGGCGGCGTGACGGTAGAAGGACACGATCTCTTCGATGATGCCGCCTTCCATGCCGTAGAAATCGGCAAAGGCGTCGTAATACTTCAGGGTTCGATTGCCGAACAATCGCAGCAGGCGGGGATCGGATTTGGTGGCCACCAGCCGGGGTTCACCGATCGCCTTCACCATGCGCTCCGCCGCGAGCCCATACGTCATCGGATCGTTGCGGCAGTGCTGGAAGTATTCATCGAGCGTAAGGTTTGCGGCTACGCTCTGGTCGTAGGAAGATTTGAAATCGCTGAAAAGCAAAGCGCTCGTTGTCACGGTCAACCTCACAATGTGCGCCAACCTCGGTCTACTCTTGTCGCTCGTCTCCTTGAATTCTTTTTCTTCGCTCGTCTTCTTCGCTTGTCTTATGTCTTGAGCATTACATGTATCGCATTAATGGCGTGAGCGCAAATACGAATAGTTGCTGCAAGTCTAAAAATTGCAAAGTGCGATGTGGTTCGCATCTGATGCGCGGTCTCGCCTATGCGTAGTAAGCGCTGCGCATCCGGTTTTTTTGTGACGAACGTCCGCGGATGCTGGTCCGGCGATTGCTCGAGCTTAATGTTATCGACAAGCAAACGATGTTATCGTTCCAAGTCTGCGCGTCGTTTTTTGTGGAGTATGTCGCGGGCGACCTGCGCGCCATGGATGATGCGACGCACTTCACAGCGGCGCTGCTCAGCGCGCGGTTGCGCATCTCTTCCGGCGAGATATCATCCATGTGCGTTGCAATAGTCCAGGTGCGCCCGTACATATCTTGCAGCCCACGCCCTACAGCACGGCCCATTGCGCGGACGCGCGTCTGCGCCTCGGCATCGCGCTCGACAAGGTCGAATGTTGAAACGCCGCAAGTTGTCTGCGTTATTGGGACTCGCCGCCGTCGCCTGCTCGGCGGCGCGCGCGGATAACGAAGCCGGGACCGAGACGTTGCCGGGGGTGGTCGTGATCGGCACCACGCCATTGGTTGGCGCGGATGTGGATCGCGACCGCGTGCCCGCGGCCACTCACGTACTCGGCGCTACGGACATCAATCGCACCGGCATCCCGAGCCTCAAGGGAGCGATCCTGGAGAATGTGCCGTCGGCGAGCGTGAATGACACCGAGGGCAACGCCTTTCAGCCGGACATTTTGTTCCGCGGGTTCACGGCCTCACCGGTGGCCGGCACATCTGAGGGCCTTGCGGTCTACGTGAACGGCGCACGCTTCAACGATGCCTTCGGCGACACGGTCAACTGGGACCTGATTCCACCCACGGCCATCGAATCCGCGACCTTGGAGGCCTCGAACCCTTTGTTCGGCTTGAATGCCCTCGGCGGCTCGGTGAACATTCGCCTCAAAACCGGGTTCACCAGTCAGGGGACCAACCTCACCCTCTATGGCGGCATGTATGGCCGCGAGTCCGCCATCCTGGAATTCGGCCGCCGGGACGGTGCGTTCGCGGTGTATATCGTGGGTGACGCCACCCATGACGATGGCTTTCGGCTGACCAGTACCTCGGACCTGTACCGGCTTTACGCGGACCTAGGATGGCGCAATGAGGGTGCGGAGCTGCATATGGGTGTGACGGCCGCACATGACTCGCTGGGCAATCCGGGTGCCACGCCTGAGCAGGCGCTCATCGCGAATATCGACAATATCTTCACGGCGCCGAACGTGGTCAGAAACTCTTATCTCGGTTTCAATCTGCGTGGCACCGACCAGCTGACCGACCGCGCATCGCTGCAAGGCGTCGCGTACTTCCAAACGCTCAATCAGGTGGTGCCCAATGGCACGACCTCCGAAGTGGGTCCCTGCAATGACGGCACCGGCCTGCTGTGCAACAGCGACGGCACGGCAGTCACCACCTACAACGGACAGCCGGTCACCGATTTCTTGAACGGGGCGCCGTATTCCGGCTTGAGCATTCAGCAGTTGACGAGCCACGCGTATGGCGCGACCGCGCAGTTCTCGGAATCCGCGCCGCTCGGCACGCTCGCGAACCATCTGTTGGGGGGTGTCAGCTTCGACGGCTCCGACGCTCAGTTCGCAGGCGTGGCGGAGCTCGGCGGCTTCAACGCCGAGACACGCGAATTCTCAGGGCCCGGGGTGGTGCAGGATCAACCGGACGAAGGGGTCAATCCGGTGCGGGTGAAAAGCGATACGCGATTCTACGGCGTGTTCGTCAGCGATGTATTGAGTCTCGCCGAGCCTCTCGACCTCACCCTCAGCGGCCGCTACAACGATGCCCACATCGATCTGGAGGATGAACTCGGCGGTCCGGTCACAGGTGATCACAGCTATGCTCGGTTCAATCCCAGCGCAGGGCTCACCTACCGCGCTTCGACCCTGCTGCAATTCTACGGCAGCTATTCGCAAACCAACCGTGCGCCGACGCCTCAGGAGCTCTCCTGCGCGAGCGCCGCGGCGCCGTGCAGCCTGCTCAACTTCTTCGTCGGAGACCCGAACCTGCGGCAGGTGGTGGCCCACACCTGGGAGGTCGGTATGCGCGGACACTCGGACGGCCGAGCGCAAAGACAACTGCGCTGGAATGTGGATGCCTACCGCACCCTCAATACGAACGACATCATCTTCGAGACGAGCGTTGATAACCCGAATCTCGCCTTTTATACCAATGCCGGACGCACGCTGCGCCAGGGCATCGAATCCAGTGTCCGCATCGAGGAGGGACCGCTGCGCGTGAGCGTGGGTTATGCATTCACGGATGCCACCTTCCGCAGCTCGCTGCTGCTGGGTACGCCCGATAGTCCGGCGGCCGACGCGAACGGGCAGGAGCGGGTTACGCCGGGCGATCGAATTCCCGGAATCCCGCGGCACCGGGCGAATCTCGTGATCGACTGCGCGTTGACGCAGCAATTCAGCGTCGGCGGCTCGATCATGTCGCAGAGCGGATTCTACCGATTTGGCGATGAGGCGAATTTGACCCAGCCCGTGGGCGGCTACACCGTCGTGGATCTTAACGCGGCCTTTCGTCCCAACGGACACCTCACGGTGTTCGCGATCCTCAACAATGCGCTCGATAAGCGGTATTACACCTACGGTGCATTCGGGCCCGTGGGCGATGTGCCGTGGCCGATGGTACCGGGCGGGGTGACCGATACGCGCACCGCCAGCCCCGGTGTGCCGATTTCGGCGTATGGCGGCGTGCGGCTATCCTTTTGACGCCCCGGGCGTCAACGTGCGCGCCAGGAGCCTAATCATCGTCGGGGTCGGTCGGCGGTGTCTTGTCATTGATGAAGTGCTCGGCATTGAGCGCCGCGGGAATCGCATGAAAAGTAGCGGGCGATTGCGTGAGGGCGAAGCAATCGGAAAGATCATCGGCCGCCGCAGCGTCGGCGTAGCCGAGCGACGGCAGGCCGAACGTGGTCTCGATGAACCTCAGGATGCTGCCGAAATCGTGGGTGGTGTGAGAGATGTACGCGAGCTTGGCGTAGGGTGAGACGACAATCAAAGGAACGCGGAAGCCGTAGACGTATCCCGATCCCCAGCTGACGCCATCATTGACGATTTTGGGGGCCACGTGATCGAACCACCCGCCCCAATCGTCCCAGGTAATGATGATCGCGGTATTGGCCCAATAGGGGCTGTTCCCAATCGAGTTGACGATCGATGTCACCCAGGATGGCCCGCTGCCGTCATTGGCGAGGGCGTGATCGGAACTGGCGCCGCTCGGGATGATCCAGGTGACCTCCGCGAGCTGCCCGTTGGCGATATCCGAGAGGACCTGAGACTGCGGAATGATGACGTTGCCGGTCCAACCCGGGCCGGTGCAGGTGAGCACGCCGTTGATGGTTTGGGGCTGGCAGATATGGCTGATGGCGTCGGGTCCGGTCCAGATCGAACCGGCGGACGGCGCGTAGTAGCGCCAGGTCACATTCTTGGTGTCGAGCAGGTCAGTGAGCGTCGGATGCTCAAAGCAAGGATATTGCGGCGTCGTGTCGGCTTCTCTGCCGGCGGCATCGATCATCACCACCGTCTCCGTCGGCGGTGCGAGGCATCCCGCGGGGCGCGGGCTCAGACTGGGGTTTTCGGCCGCGAACAAGGTGCTGGTCGCGGTGGGAGCCGAGGTGCCGGAGATGATGAACTGATGCGCCGGAAAACTGGGACCTTGGTTGGTTTGAAACATGCGGTCACCGAAGGTGTACTGCTCGGCCAACGCGAAATAGGGCTGGACGTCAGATTGTTTGACGTACCTGTATTGCGGGTTGGGAGGACAGGCCGCGGCGGGAGTGCAGGGAATCAGATTCGCGCCATCCATCTTGCCGCCGTGATACATGGACAGAAATGCCGGGTTCGTGTGGCTGAGGTCGTAATTCTGCGGGCTGGCACCGGTTGTTCCCAGATCGACGGGGCTGAGCGCGATGGTCTGGCCCAGTGAATTCAAGCCGCTGGCGGCGATGTCGGCGCCGCGCGCGATCAGGACCGGGTCCTGAAACAGATTGTCAGGCGTGCGGTTCTCCTGAAAGATGATCACGATGTGCTGAAAGACCGCCGCTGTGGTCAGGCTCAACGTCTGCGCACCATTGCTGGGAGGCTTGCCGTCGGCGTCGGTTCCGGCGACCGTGAGGGTGTAGGTGCCGCCGGGCGTATTCGCCATGGTTGTCACGGTCAGCGTGGCTTTGACCGCAGCGGCGCCGCTGATCGTCACGGCGGCCGGACTGAAGGAGCAGCTGGGCTCAGGAGTACCGCCCGCGATCATGCTGCACGAAAGGGTGACCGCGCCCGTGTACCCACCCGCATCACGGTGATCGTGGCGCTGGCTGCGCTTCCTGCGGTGACGGAGGTGGGTTTCATCGCCCCGGCCGCCAGCGTGTAGCTGCCGCGGCCATTTCCAGATCCCGGCGATGAGCCGGAACTGCAGGCACCCAGGCCCAGCAAGACGGCGCCGAGAATAAGAATGGTTCTGCCGGCGAACATGGCTACCCCCGTCGCGGCGTTGCCTGTCTCCCCAAGCGCCAAGCCGCGTGTCTGATCAAACGAGCCCAGTGCGAATTCGTTGACGACAATTGGCCGAATGGTGGATTATCTATGAGCAGATATTACCATCGGGAGAGCGCTATGCGCAGTTTCGTTGCAGCGTGCCTTGCCTCTTTCATCATCGCGGCGGTCGCGGCCGTGATTCTCGACAAAGCAGTTCAAAAGCCGGCGAGTGTTGCATTCTCTACGACGGCTGTTCGACTCTAAGCATATCGCAGCGACCCGCCGCTCATGGCGGCATCAGAAAACTCTGCGCCTCGATCTGCGTGAAGGTTCGGCCGAGTGCGCCTACCGCAGCGTAAAAATCCGCGGACGCGGTCTGCTCCAGATCCGAGAAGAACCGTGTGATCCACGGCGCGAGGTGGTCGTCAAAAATTTCACGGTCGGTTCCGGTGGGCGCAGGCAGCTCCCCACCGGCAAGCCCTGCCATGATCTCCAGAAGAATCGCAGCATGATCTTCCGGCTCCGTCTGTCCGTTCATTCGCTCGATGCCGATGCGCTGAAGCGCCTGGCGAAGCTTCGCGAGCGGGCGCCCATGCAGAGACCCCGTCAGATAAAAGGATGCGTAAGGCAGAAGTTCTCCGCGCCCAAGCCCAACGAACAGATTGAAATGCTCCCGTGCCGTGATTTCGGCGTCGGTCCGCGCCGCCGCGTTCGCCAGCGCCGTGTGCGCAAGGCCCAGCGGGCTCTGATCGCCACGAAGTTCAGCGAGGCGACTTAGCATCCGGGCGTCGGGACTGCGCGCCAGCAAGCTCGAGAGCAGCGAATATTCCTGTGCGCGTGCCGCATCGACCTCATCCACGTTCCCGAGGACTCGAGCCGCGAGATGATCCGCTTCCTGTAGAGGACCAAAGCCCGGTATGGCGGCGGGGTCGTTGAAGTCCCACTGGCTTTCCGCGATGCCTAGAAAATCACGAATGGCAGGATCGGCGGTCCAGGCGCTACGCAGCGCCGCGCGCGTCAACTCCGGCGGCACGCTGGGGTGAAGGTACGGGCGGATATCGCTGTCGGCGACGATCGATTCAATGGGCGGCAGGCTCGCCGGATCGAAGGCTGGGGGAGCGGAAGATGACACGTCTTCGTCCGGTGACGCGGCCTCTTTGTCCGGTGACGAGACCTCTTGGTCCGGCGGCATGACTTCCGATTCATGCTTCAATCGCGACCAGCGCGAAAGAAAATCTTCAGGGTCGCTCATGTTTCAACCTCCGTGCTTCCGGCCCGGTGGCGGGCGATGGCGACGCGGAGCGATCACGTTCGCGCTTGAAGAACGAATGCTCGACATGGTGCTCAGCGACGAAGTTCCGCACGATCTCTTGGATCGCGTCCGGCATCGGCACCGATTCGACCAGATCGTTGCCGGCTCCGGTCAGCGCCTCACCCTCCGCCGGATCCGCCGTTACGGACAGCAGGTCGAACTCCACCGCTCCGGATCCAGACCGAAGAACGACCCACAGCAGCGGCGCTCCTGAAGCCAGGTTGTCGCGATAGTTGGCGGTCTCGGTCCTGTGAAGCTCGATCACGGCGTCACCGGCGTAGAAGGTGGTCAGATTCTTCTCGACGCTGATCGGGGTCCAGGGTGGCGCCGCCGGCACGCCTTCCAGCACCGAGATCGGCCGATACAGGAACTCAGCCCACGGACCCTTGGCCTTGCGCCGTTCGACGACAACGCCCACGCGAATGCCGGCGAGCGACGGCGCGTTCAATTCAGCGCTCCGGCGCATTGAACCACCGGTAGGCCCGTGATCAGATTCTGCGGCTTCAACCGCAGGGTCCTGTCCGCCGACATGGCCGCAATCAGGTAGGTCGGCGCTCCCCGGGCCGGCTCGATGATTTCCGCCTCATCGGCGAAGGTCATGCGATAGAGGCCGACCACGAGCCCGCGCGCCGCCGGATCGAGTTCATGCCCATTCCAAAGCGCATCGCCGATCCGCGTGGCATCGGCATCCAGGCCGACATACCAGGTGAATTTGACGTCGCGAAGTTCGGTCAGCGAGTCGATTGCCACATCGACGGCGAGCAGATGGCGCACCCAACGTGTGAGGACCTCGCCCAGCGCGGCCAGTCCGCGGCGCCCGCCGGTCAGATCGAACGCCATGTCGAACGAATCGCTGCGCTCCCAGTAGCTGCCGGCATTGGCCTCACTGAGCACATCGAGGTCGGCCGCCGCGGAAACCCCCAGCATCGCGGCCAAAGGCGAAAGCGGCTTGGCGCTCGAGCCCGGAACGGCTTCTTCGTCGGCGGCCACCAGCGAGCCTTCGTAGGATGTCAGTCTCTGCGTACGGAATAACAGCTCGGCCGCGCGCACCACAAACACATCGTCGCAATCATCCAATATGTTGCGCAGGATGACCTGCACGAGTTGATCGATAAAAATGCGCGGAAACTTCAGATTGTTGCGAACGATGGCAAGATATGCCGCCTCCAACGTCGCGTGCCGTACCAGATGATCCCGCCACGAGATCAGTAATTCCCAATTTTCGCGCGCGTCTGCGTCGGCAATCGCCGCGATCTGCCGCGGCTCGAGCGCCGTTCGCGGATCTGCCAGCAAAAGCCGGTGCAGCGTTCGTTCAGCCGCGCAGGCATCCTCGGGCGGCGTGATCTCCGGGCGCGCCAGGTAGGCCTTCAGGAATTCGTCCGTGACGACCAAGCCGCCGTCCTCGGCGCGATCGAGCAGAAGGTGACCGCAGGAAAGCCAGAAGTCGCGCGCTTCTCTCAACGGCGCTCTCCATGGGCAATCGCGGCGAAGTCGATGTGCTCCGCCGGCGCCTCCTCCTCGTCCGCCACCTCGACGAAGCTGAAGACAGGCGCTGCTTTGGGCATGGCGTTTGCCTGCAGGGTCCGAAACGACTCGCGGGTCGCCTCATTCTCGTAGCGCCGCGACACCGCGATCAGCATCCCCTGCGGTTGATCCGCAAGCGATGCGGCGAAGTCGACCTCCTCTTGCGCCGCCAGCCGGGCAGTCGAGGGGTCAGGCGCACCGCAGCGCTCGACCAATCGCGCCGCCAGCTGTTCCACCGCCGCAGCGTATTGTTCCGCGCTCACCTCGACAATCTGTGCCAAGGTTGACCAACCGAACGAGTCGACCCCTAAAAAGCCGCCGCGGAATGCCGCACGAGTCTTGCCGCTCAGGGTTGCCGGATCCAGATTCGCGAACAGGAACGCACCGGACACGGCCCACTCGCCGGGCTGCGCCGCTTTGTCAAAGACAAACGTATCCGAGGGATCTGCCCGGACGGTCTTCAATAGCTTCACGCGCGCGGTCTCATCGGCACAAAGGCTTCCCGGCTGGTGGCATCAGCCGTACAACTATATCCCCGGACCGGCAATTGCACAGCACCCCTTTGGTGCCGTGAGCACCGGGGCCGCGGCGGCACCGGGGTCGATGCTATGCTGAGGATCATGAGCTCCCATGAGGCAGCGGCCGCCGGGCCGAGGATGGCGGCGCTGATGGCGGCGGCGGCCGAGCCTTTGCCCGAAATCCCCTTCGTCACGCTGAAGAGCGAGGGCGTCGCGCTCATTTACGGCAGCGATGCACGGGCCGTTGAGGCGGGGGAGCTGTTGAAGGCGCACCTCGCCGTCACGGTGCTGATCACGCCGCCGGCAGCTGTCGCCCCGCCGGGCAGCAGCGACTTTCCGATTGCAAAAGGCAGGATCCGCGGAGCCATGGGGTATCTCGGCGCGTTCGAAATCACGGTCGATGATTTCGCGCACGCATTGCCGTCCTCCCGCGGCGCCTCGTCCTTTGCACCGTCGCGCGACGGCGCGATGTCGCACTGCGATATACTGCTGGATCTGTCCGGCGGCCGTCCCTTGTTCCCGGCCGCCGACCTGCGCGATGGGTATGTGCGCGCCGATCCCGGCCATCCGGCGGCGGTCGCGAGTGCCGTGCTGAAGGCGCGCGATCTGGTCGGTACCTTCGACAAGCCGCGCTATATCACTTTCACTGAACATCTCTGCGCGCATTCGCGCTCCCGGATCGTCGGCTGCACCCGCTGCCTGGATCTTTGCCCAACCTCGGCGATCGTGCCGGCCGGGGACCACGTTTCAATCGACCCGAATATCTGCGCCGGCTGTGGCCAGTGCGCCGCCGCCTGTCCCACGGGCGCCGCAGCTTATGCGCTGCCGCCGTCGGATGCGTTGCTGCGCAAGCTGCGCGCGCTGTTGCTGGCGTACCGCGAAGCGGGCGGAACGCATGCCGTGGTGTTGCTGCACGATGAGCCGCATGGCGCCCCCCTCATCGACGCGCTGACGCGGGTCGGCGAAGGTCTGCCCGCGCATGTACTGCCCTTCTCGGTCAACGAGGTCACACAGATCGGTCTCGAGGCCGTCGCGGCTATGTTCGCTTACGGGGCATCTGCCGTGCGCGCGCTGCTGCCGGCGCGGCCGCGCGACTTGGCCGGATTGAGTGCAACGATTGCGCTGGCCGAACCCATCCTGGCAGGCCTTGGCTTCGGCGAGGGCAGGATCGCCACCATCGAAACCGACGATCCAGATCTCCTGGCCGCTGCCTTACGCGAGATTGCGGCGATGCCCGGCGCACCGCGTCCGGCGAGCTTCCTTCCCGTGGGCGATAAGCGGGGAGTGCTGCGGTTCGCGCTGCGAGAGCTGCGTCGGGCAGCGCCCGAGCCTGCAGACCTGATCCCGTTACCCGCCGGCGCTCCCTTCGGAGCCGTGGAGGTCGATGCAGCCGGCTGCACGCTGTGCCTTTCCTGCGTGTCGGTATGCCCAACGGGTGCGCTGACCGATGATAAAGAGCGGCCGATGTTGCGTTTCGCCGAGGAGGCCTGTGTGCAATGCGGGCTATGCGAGGCCACCTGCCCCGAGAAGGTCATTACCTTGAAGCCGCAGCTCAATTTCCGCCAGGGCGCCGAGGGCGTGCGGGTTCTCAAAGAGGAAGAGCCGTTCCGATGTATCAGCTGCCGCAAGCCGTTCGGCGTAAAAAGCACGATAGAGCGTGTCGCGGCAAAGCTCGCGGACAAACATTGGATGTTCAAGGACTCGCCCGAGCGCCTGGATCTCATCAAGATGTGCGAGGACTGTCGCGTCGCGTTCGTCACCGAAAAGGAGTTCGATCCCTATGGGGCGCCGCCGCCCGTCCGCACGACCGCCGATTATCTACGCGAGCGCGACGGCGAGTTGCCGAAGAAGCGCGATAGCTAAACGCGGGTTTGGCGCCTCATTTGGCGGGAGCCGGCGTTGGCTGCCCCCCCGGTTCGGCGATGCGCTCCTTCGCGAGCGCATCGGCCAGCCACAGGTCGTGATGTTCCTCGGCCCAGTGCAGATCCACCTCGCCCGTACCCATGGCCTCGAACGCACCTTCCATTCCGACCGTGCCGATGTAGATATGGGCGAGAATCACCGCAATGAAGAGGACCGCCACCACGGCATG
>Ga0210393_10005048_pt1 | contig 10411 bp, 9 predicted proteins | sample IncBWC27OmetaG_FD_160068 | JGI IMG/M metagenome (GOLD analysis project Ga0210393, IMG submission 160068) | Forest soil microbial communities from Barre Woods Harvard Forest LTER site, Petersham, Massachusetts, United States - Inc-BW-C-27-O ...
GACTTTTAGAGCTGCGATCGCGCCGCAGTATTGGGGGACACCCAGTGGGACGGTAACCTTCTACGCCGATGAAAGTCCAATCGGAAGGGGCGCGCTCTCCAACGGAACGGCCTCCTACACCGCCGGCGGACTGCCGGTCGGAGCCCACCTGATCACCGCCAAGTATGACGGAGACGCAAACTTCTCCGGTTCGTCATCGACCTGGACGCAGCAGATTATTCCGCCACCAGAAGCCCCTCCTCGTGCACCGGTCACGAACGTCATTCCTGCGGGCACGGAAATCCTGATCGCCACAATTGAACCGATCGACTCGAACACAACCAAACTTTTTCGCCCGCTGATGGCTACTTTAGCCTCTCCCTTGGTGGTGAACGGCCGGGTTCTGGCGCAAAAGGGATCCATGGCGATCCTGGCGTTAACCGATCTTGATCCCAACGGCTCGAACGGCAAACCTGGGCTCACCATAAATCTGGCAAGGCTTGAAATCGCCGGTAAGAGTTACCAGCTAAGCTCCACGGTTCGAAGGCAAAGTGCGGCGGGGTCCTCCGGACGAATCCACATCTCCCGGGCCACCGTCCTAAGTTTTAGGCTGGAGTCTCCCATTACAACGGATATTCACTAGAAAAAATTACTCGCTGGTGAAGTAATCCACCGTCACGGGATTCTCGAACAGCGAGTAGTCACGGGTGACGACGGAGGGTGGCCCATCCTTTGCGCTTTTTGCAAAGGGTGGGTCTTTCCGATTGCGATCTGCTTAGGCTTTTGACTTGCATTTGTACTCGAGGCAAACGCGGATTCCGTTACAGTTTAAAGCATGGCGAAAGGCCTGAAGCGTTATTACGGGCAGGAGTATCTCCACTTTCTCACTTGCAGTTGTTACCCTCGCCAGCCTTGGCTTGCAACGGCGCGGCGTCGGGATATGTTCTTGCAGATTCTTAAAGAGGTTCGTCAGCGTTACGGATTCGGTTGGTGGGTTATGTGGTTATGCCGGATCCCATGCCCCCGCTATGCCTGACAGGAGCCGGGTAAGGTGAAGATTAATCAGTGGCCAGCGGCGGTGATGAGGTTTTTCCCGGCAGCGTAAGCCAGCAGCAGGTTGCGCGGAGAAAAGCTTTGAGGAAGATCAGCGGCAAAATTTCAAGCGGCTTGCTATTTGGAAGACCCACCTTTTGCAAAAAGCGCAAAGGATGGGCCACACACGTTTGCATCATAGGCCATTCTTCGTAGTTGTTTTTAGTGGACAGTAGTAGCAGAACTCGAAACCTGGCTGGCCATGTGCTGGCCCTTCCAGGACTCCAGACGGCCATAGAGATTCAAAACCGGATCACCCGAACTGATCAAAGCGTTTATCACCTCGGACCGTTCCGCAGGTTGAGTGCTAACGTCAATCAGTCTTCTGGTATAGAGAAACCAATCCACTTTGCTGACCTGCTGATACGAATTCTGTTCCAAGAACTTCACAAAATCCATCAAGACGTTCGTGCGCATCACCGAAGGACCTAACCTTTCAATCACTCCAAAATAGAGCAAGGATTTCTGGTGAAAAAAATCAGTCTCGGGTTCGCTCTGGTTGGACCAACCATTCAAACGCAACAGGTATTCCTGGTATTTCGCTTCAATCGATGGGTTCTCTCTGGGCATGTCCGGCAATCCTTGCAATGAAAAAAGCAGATCGGAATACTCCTTTGAGCTCCAGCGTGGAGGCTCACTTTCAATTGGCGAGGTGTCGTTCGCCTCGTTCTTGATTTCCGCGTCGGTTATCACAGTCAAACCCGCGGCCTTCAAACGGTCTGAAAACTTATCGTTGAACTCCTGCACCGCAGAGGGTAACTTGCCGCCATCCGGAGCCTTAAGAGGCCCACATGGAGTTGTTTTGAAGTTTGCAACCATGTAGCTTCGGAATGAAGTTATGAGTGGAAGGGCGCCAATACCCTGCTTGTCCAGTCGCGCTACCAGAGCGACGAATTCATCCACAGATTGCCGGTTCGCCTCCCAGTAGAAAGAATGCGGATCGCCACGAAGACGATCCAAGGCATATATATATGAGGAAATGACGGTCGCCAGCTCTGTCCCAGACAGTTCGGAAGCGGTAATCAGACGAGTAACTGGCGGCAGTTGGGAATGAGAGATAACCCTGCTTACCACTGACTTCAGAAATTCTCCTCGCTGACCACTGGAAATTTCTTTCGGCGAGAAGCCCGCACCCATCACTTTAGCAACAGCCTCATAGTATGCATCCGGGAAGTAGACCCAGGTTGCCTGGCAAGGCGGCGGGTTCAAACGGGGCATCGCAATCGTCTCTAGCTTTACTCTGGCAAGTTTCGGGTCGATCTCGGCTATATCTTGCACTGCTCTACTTTGCTGAGAAATTCTATCCAGTCGCCCTACCAATAAAGCGATTGCATGCAATCCTTCCGACGTTTCCTCCACGCTCGGCCCCCATGGCCTGAATAGAACATCATCCGTAGACTGTGCAGCCTCGTCAAACGCGTTCTTAAGAGCCTTGATTTTTCGGGAAGCGGTTAACGAAGCGTCGTTCTCGACAACTTGCAGAACAATATCCGCCGCAAACTCCGGGGGTAGTGACTCCGCATCGCGAATTAGTAACGAGGTTGTCTTATCGGATGCGGCAACTCTCGTTCCCTGAGACGTCTGCCCACAGCAAGGACGTTGTATCCCAGCGAGTAGGCAACCAAGGAATACTAGGACGAGAGAGCTTTGCGAATTCAAGGTTGAAAAACCTCAATTTTCCGGAGGGCATTGATGGGCGTTTCCGCAAAACCCAATGTTAGGGTAGCTGCTGCAGTTACCAGGGCAAATAGTACATGAAGCGCTGGGACCTGACAATCGCGGCTGTAGGTGCAACACCCAGCGCCCGCTACCCTTTACAGTTCACTGCAACCTATCGAACCGAAACAGAAGGCGGGTGGCCCATCCTTTGCGCGTTTTGCAAAGGGTGGGTCCTCCCGATTGCGAACTGCATAGGCTTTTGACTTGCATTTTTACTCGAGGCAAACGCTGATTCCGCCACAGTTTAAAGCATGGGCCTGAAGCGTTATTACGCGCAGGAGTATCTCCACTTTCTCACTTGCATTTGTTACCATCGCCAGTCTTGGCTTGCAACGGCGCGGCGTCGGGATATGTTCTTGCAGATTCTTGAAGAGTGGTGGGTTATGTGGTTATGCGGAGAGCTGCGCTACATGAAGCGTAAGCCAGCGACAGGGTTGCGCGGAGAAAAGCTTTGGGGGAAGATCAGCGGCAAAATTCCAAGCGGCTTGTTATTTGGAAGACCCACCCTTTGCAAAAAGCGCAAAGGATGGGCCACCCGCGGGGCCGCCACCGTCCTAAGATTTAGGCTGGAGTCTCCCATTACAACGGATATTCATTAGAAAAAATTACTCGCTGGTGAAGTAATCCACCGTCACGGGATTCTCGAACAGCGAGTAGTCCCTGGTGACGACGGTGATGCCGCTATCGGTGACGAAGTAGCGGGAGCGGTCGGCTTCGGTGTCATAGCCGATGGTAGTGCCTTCGGGGAGGTGGACATTGCGGTCGATGATGCAGCGGCGGATGCGGCAGTGGCGACCCACGGCGACATGCGAGAACAGGATGGACGAGTCGACTTCGGAATAAGAATTCACCCGGACATCCGGTGAGAGCACGGAGTTCTTGACCGTCCCGCCGGAGACGATGCAACCGTTCGAGACGATGGAATCGAGCGCGGTGCCCATGCGATCCTTTTCCGCGAAGACAAACTTCGCGGGTGGATACTGGCGCTGATGCGTGCGGATGGGCCAGTCCTGATCGTACAAATTAAAAATCGGGGACACCGAAACGATGTCCATGTTGGCTTCGTAGTAAGCCTCGAGCGTGCCTACATCGCGCCAGTAAAGAGCTTCTTTCTTGTTTTCGTCGATGAAGTCGTAGGCGAAGACGCGGTAGTCGTCCACCATCTTCGGCAGAATATCTTTGCCGAAATCGTGGCTGGAATTGAGGTCTTCGGAGTCTTTCAGCAGCACCGGGATGAGGACGTCGGCGTTGAATAGATAGACGCCCATCGACCCTGCAACTTTCTCCGGGTTCCAGGGAGAGCGCAGTTTAGTTACCTTCGGCTTCTCCTCGAAGCCGTTGATACGGCCATCTTTATCGACGTCGACCACGCCGAAGCGGGAAGTCTCTTCCAGATCGATCTGAATGGTGGCCAGAGTGATGTCGGCGGCGGAATCCTGATGCTGCTTCATCATCTTGCCGTAATCCATCTTGTAGATGTGATCGCCGGAAAGAATCAGGACAAACTTCGGCTGCTCCGAACCGATGGAGTAAATATTCTGGTAAACGGCATCGGCAGTGCCCTGATACCACTGGTCACTGACGCGCTTCATGGGCGGAAGCACTTCGACGAACTCTCCCACCTCGCGTCCCAGAATGTTCCAGCCTTCGCGGATATGGCGGTTCAGCGAGAGTGCCTTGTATTGCGTGAGAATGTAGACGCGGCGCAAGTCGGAATTGAGGCAGTTGGAGAGGGTAATGTCGATGATGCGATACATCCCGCCGAAGGTGACGGCGGGCTTGGCACGGTCGCGGGTGAGAGGGTAAAGGCGCTCTCCGGCGCCGCCTGCGAGAAGGACTCCGAGTGTGTCTTTCATCGGACTGCCTCTGACTTCCTGTGCGAATCCCGAAGAGAAAGAGTCAGGTTTGTATTGGCCACAGAAAACAGTAGATGGTAGCACAGGGCGGAGAGTTGCCGTCTGCTTTGGCAAACGGAGATTTTGAGGACGGATTTTTGAAGCGGGATTTCGAGTGGTGGCGGAGCTTCGCTCCTGCCGGAAACAGCGCAGAGTCGCCCTGAGCGAAGTCCATGGGCGGTCTCCCATAGTTATTTTTCCTGTTGACGGTAGATCTCGATTTGAGTTCGGACCGCTTTGAGGGCGCTGGATTCCCAGAGATTCGAGGGATCGATATCGTCGGTGGTGTTGGCGTCAAAGCCTTCGTCGGGCTGCACGAACTCATTGAATTGATGAATGATCAAGAAAATGGGATCGAGCTGCCGAGCGTAGGTCATGAAAGACCCGAAAGTATCGTAGTCTCCATCCACTCCTAATCGCAGAGCGTCGTCAGGACAGTAGGGCGGAGCCTCAGAGTTCGGACATCCCCATCCGTCTTGGCCGGCGGTGGCGATCGAAGCGGTGAAGTTCTCCACGCGGGAACCGGCTATGTTGTAGGAGGGATAGTAAGGGCAGAATGGGGTGACGGTGCAGGTGGGGTTCAGGCGGTCAACCCAGCTCCAGAAGCCGTATTCGGGATTCACTTCCACCGGCCCGGTGGGAAAGCCTTGTGTAGCCCAAAGGCCAGGCTGGCTGTCGAGATATCCGGCGATCAGCTTAAAGGTGTAGCGGCTGCTGAACTCGGGATGATCGCTGAGAAATTCTCTGATTCGAACCCAGAGGGGACGGTCGGCGCGATTGGGGTCCTGCGCCGCGCCGAGGAAAATCAGCATGAGCGGCTTGCCCTCGTAAATGACCTGACGTTCGGGATATTGCTGCATTAGCGCGGCGAAGTATTCGATTTCTTTCTGTAGGGCGGTCTTGCCGTCGAGATCCTTGAACATGACATTGTCGTCGATGCCGCCGAGTTGTGGAATGAGCTTGAGATGAGTGCCGAGCTTCGTCCACGCGGGAAAAAGATTGCCGGTATTGTCGCGGATGTTTTGGTTGTAGGTGCGGAAAGAAGGACCGCAATCGGTCACATATCTTCTGACGAACCATTCGCTGTCGAAGATGCAACTGACGTTATTGGTGAGGTCGGCGATGGCGGCGTCGATACCGAGCTGTTCAAACTGAGCGACGTGACGCTGGATGACGGCGGGATCGGCGCTGTCATAGCCGCCGCCGACGGATTGCATATCGGAAGACTGGAGCAGAGGCATGGCGGCAGTGCCTTGGAAGGCGACTGCTTCAGGTCCAAACCAGGCCTCATATTCCATGACGATAACGTGGCTCTTCGGGTCGACTATGAGCGGGCCGTCGGGCTCAGAGGAGGAACCCGCTGCAGAGGAGGAAGTGGCCGCGACGAGGAGAACGGCGAAGGTAAATGCGAGGGTCTTGGTCGCAGAAGAATTCGATTTCATAACTTCTCTCCTATGCAGGTTAGAACACAGGAGGGAACGATAAGGTGCGGGGCGAGATTGAATCTGTTCTCGAGCCTGGAGACTCGCCACCGCCGGGCAGCCGGCTCCGGCCTATCCCGATCGAATTATTTTTCTTCCTCGATCTTGATGCGGAGGGACTTCAGGAACTTGAGGTCTTGGTCGTTGATCTTGAATTCCGGATTGGTAGAGAGAGTGGTGACCAGCGATGTCTTGTCGGAGGTTTTTTCGCCCTGCTTGCTCACCCCAATGGTGGCTTCAAGAACGAGAAAAATATCGTAACCACCCTCCTTGATGCGAGAGACGACTTCGGCGATCTGTTCAGAGTCGGAGAGAGATTCGTTGATAGCTTCGCCGAGTTCCTTCATCAAATCTTTGAGCTGTTGATCCACGTAATCCCCCAATCGCCGTCCATCCGAACTGCCAACCACTAGTTTAGATGCCTGGAGCCGCAGAACGGTTTCGATACCGGCGACAGGTTGGCGTCATTGTATCGCTGGAGACTGTTAAAATCGAGCCGTGAGTAAGGTTTCTACAGCACGAAAGTTAGGGGTGGTGGCACGCGTGGCAACCCAGCAGGCCAAACGCTCCCGGACAGTGCGGGCGGCAACGCAGGCCGCAGCGACCACGGCGAAGGCATTCGGGCGGGTGCTGCACCAGCTCTGGCTCGAAGTCACAGGGGTGGTTTTCCTGATCATGGCCTTGAGTTTCGCGGGCGCCACGGTAAAAGAGTACGGAAAATATCACGCCGGCCAGACGGGTTTGGGACGGGTGGTAGTTGCAATTTGTTTCACAGTAGCGTTTGCATGGTTCGGCGTGAGTTCGTTCTGGAGAGTGAAGAAGAAGGGGAGCGGCAGGTCACAGTGACGCGGGCATAGCGGCGCTGCGCGGTTCAGCGAATTCCCTTCAACTCCGCTCAGGGCAGGCCACGCTTCGCGGGTCGGAATCGGAATACGACAATGCTTAATTTGAAACCGGGTGTTAGTAATGGCTGAGAGAGTTAGTGTGGATGAGAAGCATGTAGCTGCGGTAGCTGAGATCGAGACGTCTTCGCATATTCCGGTGAAGCCGTTGTACACCCCTGCGGATCTCAAAGGCTCGGACTATGAGGGTGAAGTGGGGTATCCCGGCGAGTATCCGTTCACCCGCGGCGTGCAGGCGACCATGTACCGTGGGCGATTGTGGACCATGCGGCAATATGCCGGGATGGGCGACGCCGAGGCGTCCAACGCACGCTACAAATATCTGTTGGCCAACGGAACTACAGGACTTTCGGTGGCGTTCGACTTACCAACCCAAATCGGGATGGATTCGGACCACGCCCTGGCTGCAGGGGAAGTGGGCAAGGTGGGCGTCGCGATCGATTCCCTCGAAGATATGGAACGGTTATTCGCCGGCATCGATCTAACCAAGATTTCGACATCGATGACCATCAATGCAACAGCGTCGATCCTGCTCGCCCTGTATACGGCGGTTGCGCGGCGGCAAGGGGCAGATATCGGGAAGCTTTCCGGTACTGTGCAGAACGATGTGCTGAAGGAGTACATCGCGCGCGGGACGTATATTTATCCGCCACGGCAGGCGCTACGCGTGGTTACCGATATGTTTGCCTGGACCAAGGAGAACGTCCCGGAGTGGAATACGATTTCGATATCCGGCTATCACATGCGGGAAGCGGGATCGACTGCGGTCCAGGAGGTGGCGTTCACACTGGGCAACGGCATGACGTATGTGGAGGCGGCGATCAAGGCCGGGCTGGATGTGGATAAGTTCGCGCCGCGCCTGTCATTCTTTTTCAATGCGCACAGTAATTTTCTAGAAGAGGTCGCAAAATTCCGCGCTGCGCGAAGGATGTGGGCGCGCATCATGCGGGAGCATTTCAAGGCGAAGAATCCGAAGTCGTGGATGCTCCGGTTTCATACCCAGACCGCTGGCTCGACGCTGACGGCGCAACAGCCGGAAAATAATATTGTACGGACGGCGATCCAGGCGCTGGCGGCCGTACTCGGCGGGACGCAGTCGCTGCACACCAACTCCTACGACGAGGCTTTGGCTCTCCCGACCGAACAGGCGGCCGGCATTGCTTTGCGCACCCAGCAGGTTATCGCATACGAATCAGGTGTGGCGCAGACCATCGATCCGCTGGCGGGATCGTATTACATCGAGTCGCTTACCAATGAGATTGAGAAGCGCGCGGCGGAATATCTGGGCAAAATTGAAGTGATGGGAGGAATGCTGCGCGCGATCGAGCACGGATTTGTGCAGCACGAAATTCAAAATGCGGCATACGAGGCGCAGCAGGCTGTGGATCATGGAGATGCCGTGGTTGTGGGTGTGAACCGGTTTGAGGTGGAAGCGGAGAAATCGATTCCGCTTCAGAAGATCGATCCCGGGCTGGAACTGAAGCAGATCGAACGAGTGCGGGCGCTGCGGATGCGGCGGGGCGCCGGGCCGTGGAAGTCAGCGCTCCAGGCTGTCGAGGATGCGGCGCGCTCGGGAGAAAATGTTATGCCGAGAATTTTGGCGGCCGTGGAAGCGTACGCAACCGTGGGCGAGATTTCCGACGCGATGCGAAGGGTGTTTGGAGAGTACAGGGAAGCGGTGGTAGTTTAGGCGCGGTCGTTGGTCGTTGGTCGTTGGCGGCTGGTCGTCGGTAGCTGGCTTTTTTGGTTCTCCGGAAGCGATTTCAATCCGAAGTTTTGTAATCGCAGGCGGTGCGGCAGGGCTCGCAGTACATCAGTCCGTCCTGGCAGACCCGGACCTCCAGCACAGTCTGACAGAGGCAGCAGAATTTTTCGCATTCGCAGGTGTCCTCTGGCATTTCGCATTGAGCGCAACGGTACTTGGCGCGACCGCTTCCGGGCGATGATGATGAAGAGGATCGATTACTGGACATAATAGAAATGTAACGCCAGCATGACTGGCCGGGAAAGTGCCGTTGGTAACGCGCAATTTTTTCCTTGGAGAGCCGGATATTTCGTTCCTGGAACCGCCATTAGCCAAGTGAGCACACCATCGGAGGCCGGGTGTGGCGTTCCCATATAATTCTGGGCAATGACCTTCCAACAGTTGCTGGACGGAGTGGAAGTCCTCGCGCAAAGCGGGGATGATCCGGCTGTGAGCAGTGTGGAATATGACTCGCGGCGGGTGAAGCCGGGTTGCGTATTTGTGGCCATCCGGGGCGAATCCAGCGATGGGAACCGGTTTATCGATCAGGCGATTCAGGCGGGAGCGGCGGCCGTAGTGACCGATTCGGCGGGAGAAGTGCCGCGCCCGAACGTGGGCTGGGCAGTGGTTCCGAACGGGCGGCGGGCACTAGCGCGGGTGAGTGCGAACTTTTATAAGAAGCCGGCAGAGCGAATGGCGGTCACCGGAATTACCGGGACGAATGGCAAGAGCACGACTGCGTTTCTGGTGGAATCGATACTGACGGCGGCGGGACGCAAGAGCGCGCTGATCGGGACCATTGAATATCACGTTGCCGGAAACGTGCTGCCCGCTCCGCATACCACTCCGGAAGCGCTCGAACTGAATCGCATTTTTCACCAGGCGTTGGCCGAGGGGGCGACGGATGTGGTGATGGAAGTTTCCTCGCATGCGCTTGCGCAGGAGCGCGTCTATGGAGTGCCGTTTGATGTGGCTGTATTTACCAATCTGACGCGCGACCATCTGGATTACCACAGAACAATGGAAGAATACTTCGCGGCCAAACGCGTGCTCTTTGAAGGGTGCGGAACGGATCCGCCGCGAGCCGTGGTGACGAATGGGGATGACGAATACGGCGCGAAATTGGCCGATTTCAGCCGGAAGCGGAGTTCCCTGGTGCTTAAATATGGATGGGAGCGCGGCGATGTGCACGCCGAGAAAGTGGAGATCACGACCCGCGGAACACGGTTTGATCTGGTGATGCCAGAAGGAAAGATCGCGGTCTTTTCGGCTCTGATCGGACGCGTGAATGTCTACAACATTCTGGCTGCGGCGGGAGCCTGTTTCGCACGTGGCTGTCCGGCACAAGCGATTTTGGATGGGGTCGGCAGATTGGCCTGTGTTCCGGGAAGGTTTGAGCGAGTGGACTGCTGCCAGCCCTTCACCGTAGTAGTGGACTACGCGCATACCGATGATGCACTACGGAATTTGACCGCATTGGCGCGGGAGTTGGTTTCTGCGGCGAAGGGAAGAGTGTTGACGGTGTTTGGATGCGGCGGGGATCGGGACCGCAAGAAGCGTCCGCTGATGGGCGAAGCGGCGGGGCGGGGAAGTGATTTT
>Ga0210393_10005052_pt1 | contig 10407 bp, 9 predicted proteins | sample IncBWC27OmetaG_FD_160068 | JGI IMG/M metagenome (GOLD analysis project Ga0210393, IMG submission 160068) | Forest soil microbial communities from Barre Woods Harvard Forest LTER site, Petersham, Massachusetts, United States - Inc-BW-C-27-O ...
CGCCTGAACGAACTGGGAAAAGTTTGACGACGAATGAGTGAGCGACCCGTACCACACAGCCGCCGCTCCCACGGTCACCACGCAGGCAAGTAGCATTGCCCCGGCCAGCCTGGGAACAGGCCGGAACCACGAGGTCACCCATTGCAGGGCCGCGGCGGCGACGAGCAGCGGGATCGCCAGGTAAGCCGTGGAATAGTGCGCGAGGACCATGCCCAGGCTGAGCAAGCCAACGAAGGTCCATCGCTTGAGCCGCGACTGATCACTGTCCAGCACCGCCGGAATGAGCGCGGCGAACAGCAGCATGGCGACCTCTTGCCGCGCCAGGGCAGGCAGCTGCTGAAAGAACGTCTGCTGCATGACCACAAGAGCCGCCGCCATAAACGACCAGCGCCCGGTCAGCACGCGACGTGCCAGGCAGAAGACAGCGACCGGGAAGAACGACCCGATCACCGGGTAGACGACCTTGAAGATGAGCAGCGCCGGCATGCCAGACAAGGCGTGCAGCTCGGCAGGCAGCACGGTCACGCTGAGCATCGCGCCGTACGCGTCGTTCGGATGGGAGAAATGCCAGACACCCGACGTCACCGTCTGGTTCAGCGAGTAGTACTCGCTGGAAATGTCGAATCCGTAGACGAGATCCCCGCGCAGCGAGAACGACCACATCATTGCGAGCGCTGCCGCGAAGATGATGACCACGAGCAGGCTGTCGTCGCACCACGGCGCGAACAGGAAGCCCGCCACCAGCAGGATGATCACCACGAGGGTGGCGAGCACCGCCAGGTGGCCGCTGTCGCCGCTGTTCAGCCGCAGCGCGCCCGCGACCGACAGCAGCGGGACGAGCAGCGGCCAGGCCAGCCTGGCGGGGTTCGATAGCCCGCCCCACGGTATCTGAGTCTCTGCCGGCACGCTAAGCGAGCACAAGAGCAAGAGAATGCAGACAGCCTCAAGGGCGATCAGCAGCGGTTCCGTGCGCAGCGGGGCCGCTATCCCCAAGCGGGGACCGATGAGGTCAATGGCCAGGCCTGACGCCATGAGCACCACTACCGACGCGGCCGGTACGTAAACCGGATTCTCTGCGACGGCTTCACCGGAGATGCGCAGCGCTCGCAGCAGGATCACGCCGGGCACAATCAGCAGCAGCGGCACGAGCAGCACCTGGGCAGCCCAGGAACCGTGCACGGCTGTAAGAAGCGCAAGGAGCACCAGCCCGATCGCAGGCACAATCAAGGTCCGGCCCGGCGCCGGGGCAGGAGCGTCCTGCTGTTCTTCCCCCCGCTGCTGTACGGAGGGTGGTCCGTGCCTCAGTGCCACGCTGAGGACTCCGCAGGTGTCCGATCGCGCGCCTGCTGGACCGCCGCGTTTGCAGTGGCCGGCTCGGGCACCAGATGACGGTAGATCCACAGACCCTGGACGTAGCCGATGTTGCCGGTGGCCTCCTCCGCCAGTTGCACGTAGGCGTCGAGCGCGCACGCGGGCCGTCGCTGCGTGATCGCGAGGCGCAGGCCGCTAGGGTACATCAGCTGGGGAAGCGCGACGGCGGCCAGCAGCAGCAGCGGCAAGAATATCGCCGCGACGAGAAGTGCCGCCACGAGCACTGGGCCGGGGAAGATGGTTGGCCGCATGGACGGCCACTTCCGGTACAGCCGGGCGCAGCCGCGCCCGTAGCCGCGGCTGCGGCGGAGGGTGTCGCGCACGCTGGGCACGAAGTGGTGCCGCACCACGGCGTCCGGCGTGACAACCAGCCGGGCGCCAGGGAAGTCGCGGGGCAGCCGGAGGCACATGTCAAGGTCCTCGGCACCGAACCGGAACCGCTCGTCGAAGCCCGTCTCGAGCAGCGCGCCGCGGGCAAAAGACATGTTCGCCCCGACCAACGAGTACACCTCTCGCTTGTCGTTCCGCTCCGCTGGCTTCCACTGCCGCAGGACGTAGAGGTAGAGGCGGTACGGCAGCTTCTGGCTGCGGGCAAGGCTGCTTTCCAGCGGCAGCAGCGGGTTGTTGCGCTGCAGGTAGCCGAGCATGTAACCATCTGGCGCGCAGGGGACGACGGCGCCGCCCACCCCAACGACGCCATCGGCGTAGGCGTCCACAAGCTCTCTTGCCCATTCCGGCTCGGGCTCGCAGTCGTCGTCGAGGAAGGCGACGACGGGCGCGGTTGCCGCCTGCACGCCGGTGTTCCTGGCGGCGGCCAGGCCGCGGTTGACCTCATGACGGATCACCGTCACGCCGTGCTCTCTGGCGACGTCGCTCGTGTCATCGGTCGAGCCGTCGTCCACGACGATGACCTGGAGCTCCACGTCCTTCTGTGCCGCGAGCGCGTGCAGGCACCGGTCGACTCCGGCTGCGCCATTGAGTGAGCAGATAACGACGCTGAGGTCAGCCGGCATGGTGTGCGCCTTCCGTAGCGAGCCTGGTTGTCATATGCCGAGCACCTGCGCGACCTGATCGGCGGCGAAGTCCCAGCCATGCTCGGTCAGCCAGCCCTCATGGACGGCGGGGCGGTCGGCCGGCCAGTCACTGCCCTGGGTCTCCAAGACGCCGCGTATGGCCGCGGCGATCTCCTCGGCCGAGGGATCGCAGACCACTCCGGCCGCAGCGCGCGCCACGAGGTGCCGGGCAAGGTTGTCGGGCGCCGACGTGGTCACGACCGGTACGCCGCAGGCGATCGCCTCGAGGACGGCGATCCCGAAGCCCTCGCGCGTCGTCGGGAAAACCGCAACCCGCGCCGCCTTCATCAGCGCGTAGAGTTCCTTCTGCTCCCACACGTCATGCCGGAAGTCGACCGCGTCCTCGATTCCGAGCTCGCTGGCCTGCTCGTGCAGGGCCGTGCGCTGTGGCCCGTCTCCGATGATCCGGCAGGTGACCGGAAGACCGGCTCCGCGCAGCAGCGCCACGCTATCCAGCAGCATGTCGAAGTTCTTGTGCGGGAGCATGCGGCCGACCGTGACGAGGTCGACGCGCGCGGCATCCGGATAGGAGTGGCGGATGCCGTCCAGGTCGATCCCGTTGGGCACCACGGAAATCGACGCCCGCGGGCCAATCACCGCGCGCAGCCGGTCGGCGGTCTGCGGCGACGCCGCGATCAGGTGGTCCGGCACCCGGATGGCGAGCCACTCGAAGATCCAGGCCAGGTTGCCGGCCGCGCCAAGGTACTCACGCCAGTACTCGCGTCCCCAGACCTCATGCCAGGTAACGGTGAGGCGCTTGCGCTTGAGCCAGGCGACTAGCCGGAGCGCGAAGATGTGGAAGTACGGGAACTGATCCGCCTCCAGCACATCGAAGCGGAAGCCGAGCAGCCGCAGGCAGCCGAACGCGAAGAAAAAGGCTTCGCGGAACGACCGGCGCTCCCCCGAATACATGTCATGCAACTCGGATACCGCGCGGAAGTTAACTTGGCCGTCGCGCCATGTCGACAGGCCGGGGCGCCACTTCATCGTGCACACATGGACATCGGCGCGCCGCGCCAGTCGCCGCGCGATCTCGTGGTATCTGAGCTCCTTGCCGCCGCGGAAGTACGGGTAGATGCCGTCGGTGACGAGAGCTACTACCGGCCGCTCATCGCTGCTCACTGAGCCCCCTCTTACCCTTTGGTCGTTGGCGTTCATGACGGGCAGGACACCCAGAAGCCGATGGACTCGGCCGGGCTGGCGAGACGGACCGCCACCTGCAGGCTTGGGGCCTTCCCGCATACTGCCGCGACGGATTTGGTAACCGTGGCCTTGCCTTGCGCGGGTACGCCGACGGTTCCTGCCGCCTTCACCTGGCTCTTGACGCCGACGGTTACCGCGATCGACCACTGGTAGGCGCGCGGCGAGCCGGAGACGTTGTGGACGCTAAACGAGACAGGGACCTGTCCCCTCGCTTGTCCCTCTGCTCCCTTTGCCGATGTCAGCGTGTCAGGCAGCGCACCAGAATCGGTGAACGCCAGTTCCGTGTAGCTGGCAGGCGCTTTGTAGAGACCAGCGTCGCTGAGCAGGGCGTGCCCCTGGCTGGTCTGGGCCAGCCCGGCGCAGATTACGACTAGGGCGACGATCGACAGCAGGCTCCAGCGGCCCCTCATCGGCGGACTCCGGGCGCCGGGGGGTATGGCGACACCGCGCCGATACGCTGGATCACCTGCAAGATTCCCGACTCTCCCAACTATCCGCGATGCGGCCGGATGCGCACTGTTACAGAAGCGGCCCCTGCGCCTGATGCTTCTCAGGCAGCGCGGAATGCCCCTTGTTCAAGATCGTCAGATCTGTGGCGTCAGAAGACATCAGATGCGCACCATATCCTGCCAGGAATGTGGCGACGGTATGGGGCGTTTCTCACAACTACTCTGCGCAACTGACATATGGCAGCCCGTTGGCTGGTGTGGCCTGCGGGTGCTCAGGGTGATCTAGTCACGGAACCTGGTTCGCCGGTACACCGAACGGGCCGCCGACTCCAGACGGCGTGCCCATACCGCGCCGCCGCCAACCATGTACGACCCATTTCCGAATCGCTGCTTGTATCGGTCGTCGCCATAGCCGAAATCGAGAATCTGCACTCCGCGCGCGGCTGCCTCCTCGAACAGGGCGAGCCATTCGATCGTTCCGGGAGAGAAGCGGGAATATTCGGGATCGTAGGCTAGGATCCACGGGGTGAGAATATGACTGGATCTCAGGCTGAGGACAATGGAAACCGGCTTCGAACCCGCGTAAAGCACGCTTGTAACGCCCGTGCAGTCCTCATTGTCACTGGCAGCAAGCTCGTCGACCATCGGCCGGGAAGATGTCGCCGACAACCATTGGCGGACATACTCGAATTGAGCTGATTTCCACTCGAGCAGCAAAGAGAGGATGGCTGGATCGCCGCTATTCCACTCGAGTCTCACGTCACCTAGTTCACGCTCGAGGGCCCGCCGGTATCCCGCGGTGCGGGCGATTCTCTTCGACACGCTTTTCGACAGGGCTTGCAGGTAAGCCTCGTAGCCGTCACGCAGGTCCGCGAAGCGGACTTCCTGCGAGTGGTAGCCGCCTTCATAGCGGTACGGGTTCACAGCAGCCTGCTCAGCCGGCGCGTGGCCAAAACGCCAGCCGCGCAAGCCGGCGCGGCGAACGACTTGCCTCAAGTCAATGGGGTCATTGGATGAAATAACGCCATCCACACCCGTTTGACCCCCGCCGAGCACGGTGGCTATCCCATCATTGCCCTTCGTGTAAGGCAGGAACGCGCGTATCACGCCGCCATCCTCGGCTACCGCGACTCGCCCATTCTCGTCGGCGCGGCATGCGGCACGCACAAAAGTCAGTGAGTAGTTAGGATGCGCGGCCGTCAGGTATGACGTCTGAAACTCGCGCCATTGCTTCTCTTCGCTTATGCCCAGCTCAGCAGGCCGAACCACGGTCACTTGCATTGTCATAGCCATTCGTTATATATTCGCTCGATTGCTGGCGGACTCGCGCCAGCCTTACCCTCGCCAACGCCGGTAGAGCGCGCGCGCCGCGCGCTCTCCTGGGATCACCCAGACAGCGCCGCCCGCGACCGGGTACGAAGCGTTAGTTAGCCGGCTCTTATAAGAGTCCTGGCCGGCGCCCATGTCGATCCGGGTGATGTGCCGTCGCGCGGCCTCCTCAAGAGTGGCGATCAGAGCCGTCATGCCGGGCGAGTACTTTCCCATGTCGTGGTCGTAGGTCGTGAACCACCCGCAGAGGACACCCGGGCACGTCAAACTGGAGCTGACGGCGACCATCTGGTCCCCCGCCCGCAACACGTTCACGACTCCGCGACAGTCCTCACTCGTTGACACGGCGAGTTCCTCGACGATGCTCCGGGCGGCCGCCTCCGCGAACAGGACACGCGCGCCCCCGTACCTGGCGCTCTTCCAGTCCATGAGCTGGCGGACGGGCTTCAGTTCGGTGGCTCCCCACTCCAGCGACACCGGGCCGACATCGCGTTCCAGCGCACGCCATCTCCGGTTGTAATCAGACAGAAACTTCTTGCTCAGGCCAGCGAAATACGGCTCGTATCCGTCGCTTAGATCAATGAGCGACGCCTCGACGAGCGTGCCTTCGTAGTGGTGCGCTGCCAGGGCGCCCTGCGCCGCCGAAACAGCGATGAACCGCCAGCCACGCAAGCCGGCTTTGCGTATGACCCGCCTCGCGTCGATCGTCGCGCCGCCCTCGCTGATGAATCCCTGAAGGTTGTTCATGGGGTCGCCGATCGGTACGCCGATCCGCTGCGGACCCAGATCGAAAGGCAGGAACGCCTGGATGGCCCCGTCGTCTTCCACGACAGCAACCCGGGAATTCGGCCGGTGCCTGCCCACCACCTGCGCGAAGGTCAGGGAGAAAAACGGATTCTGCAACTCAGGGGACGACTTCTGGAAACGAGCCCACAGGCTGGCCTCGCTGGGACCCAGGTCACCGGGCCGCACGACCGTCACACGCATGCGCATCACCCACCTCACGGCGTTGTCGGTCATGAAGCTTGAGCTGCGTCCGTGGGACCGACCTGTTCAACAGGTTCAACCATAGTGCTATCTCTTACCTGTCTTAGGAGAGGATTCGGGAGTTCGCGGTGGCCTGACGCCGTGACCTGCTGGTTTGGCCTTTAGGAAAGCTGAAGTTGCGCACTAACGGTGCCCCGTAGAGTGGCTTGGCCGTATGTCAGGACGGTGAAGACGAAGTCGGGCGCGACAGCGGTGCAGATCGTGTACTCGTCGCGGCGGGGCTCGCGCGAGATCGAGCACCTGGGCTCGGCGCACGACGAGGCCGGGCTGGAGACGCTGAAGGCCGCTGCCCGGCAGCGGCTGGCCGCCGGCCAACTGGAGCTTGGCCTGGGTCTTGAGCCCGCGGGCGGCAGCCCGCTGCCGATCACGTCCTCGCGGATGGGGCACCTGCTGGACGCGCTGGAGCACGCGTACCGGGTGCTGGGATTCGAGAACGCGGCGGGCGGTGACGAGACCTTCCGCCACCTGGTGCTGGCGCGGATCATCGAGCCGGTCAGCAAGCTGGACAGCCTTCGGGTCCTGGAAGAGGCGGGGATCGCGGCGACATTCCTCCCTGGCCTTGGTACGAATCCTGCAAAGATCCTGAAAGAACCCTCGGTGGCTGAACCTGCCATGTCACTATTGACCACCATTGCTTTCATGGTTATCGGTGAGGGTTAGGTTGGATTTTTCGCTGAGCGCTGAGCAGCGTGAGCTGCGTGAGGCGGCCGTTGCGTTCGCGCGCCGGGAGCTGGACCAGGACGTGGCGAAACGTGATGCCGCGAGTGAGTTCTCGCCGGAGGCGTGGCGGGCATGCGCGAAGTTCGGGGTACAGGGGATGCCTGTGCCGCCCGAGCTTGGCGGGGGTGGTGCTGATGTGTTGTCGACGGTCCTCGTCATGGAGGGACTGGGGTACGGGTGTCACGATAACGGGCTGATTTTCTCGCTGAACGCGCAGATGTGGAGCCTGGAAATGCCCCTGGTGAAGTTCGGGTCGCCGGCGCAGCGGCAGGCGTACCTGCCGGGCCTGGTGTCGGGGGACCTGATCGGGGTGCACGCGATGACCGAACCTGATTCGGGGTCGGACGCGTTTAACATGCGGACCCGTGTCGAACAGCGCGGCGATAGTTACGTGCTGAACGGGACCAAGCTGTACATCACGAACGCACCGATCGCTGATGTGGTGCTGGTCTTCGCTTCGCATCCCGGCAGGACGCCAGTGGCGGGAGTTTCCGCGTTCCTGGTGGACAAGGGAGCGCCGGGGTTCACGGTGAGCCGGGGGATGGGCAAGATGGGGCTGCGGACCTCGCCGATGGGCGAGGTTGTGCTGACCGACTGCGTGGTCCCCGCTGAGAAGCGGCTGGGGCCAGAGGGCGCGGGGATGGCGATCTTCAACTCCTCGATGGGGTGGGAGCGCAGCTGCATTTTGGCCAGCGCGGTGGGGGCGATGCAGCGGCAGCTCGAAAGCTGCGTGGACTACGGGCGGACGCGAAAGCAGTTCGGCCGGCCGATCGGGAAGTTCCAGGCGGTGGCGGGCAAGATAGCGGACATGTACTTGCGGGTGGAGGCGGCCCGGCTGCTGGTGTACCAGGCAGCGTGGCTGGCGCAGCAGGGCAAGCCAGCGGTGGCCGAGGCGGCGGCGGCGAAGCTGTTCGCCAGCGAGGCGTGGGTGGCCTCCAGCCTGGATGCGATCCAGATCCACGGCGCCTACGGATATACGACCGACGCCGGGGTCGAGCGTGACCTGCGGGACGCGGTCGCCAGCAGGATCTACTCCGGCACCTCGGAGATCCAGCGGGTGATCCTGGCCGGAATGCTGGGCCTGTGAATCATGGTGAGCGGGGATTGGGAAGCAGAAGGACGGACATGGGGTATCTGCTGCAGCACCTGCTAACGGAGGCTGCGGCGCGGGAACCGCAGCGGTCGGCGGTGGCCACCGGTGAGCAGTTTCTTACCTATGAGGAGCTGGACAGGCTGAGCAACCAGGTGGCCCGCGCGCTGCTGGCCCAGGGGGTGGCGCCGGGCGACCGGGTGGGGATCTTCGCCACTAAGTCGGCCGCTTCGGTGGTGGCCGCCTACGGCGTGCTGAAGGCCGGGGCCTGCTATGTACCGCTGGATCCCAAGTCGCCTGCCAGGCGGCTGGCCGGCATCATGACCGACAGCGGCATCGCCGTCGTGCTGGCCGGCCAGGCGACCGCGCGGCAGGCAGCGGGGATGGCCGACAGCGTTCCTGGCCTGCGAACGGTGATCGTGACCGGTCCGGACTGGGGTTCCGGAGGGACGGCCGGGGCGCCCTCCGGCGCGGCGCCGCAGGGTCCGGACGTGCAGGGTCCGGACGTGGTGGCCTGGAAGGCGGTGCTGGCCGAGCCGGACGGGGCGCTGGGCACCGACCTGGCGATCGATACTGACCTGGCCTACATCTTGTACACGTCCGGGTCGACTGGCACGCCGAAAGGCGTGATGATCTCGCACCGCGCCTCGCTCACCTTCGTTGAGTGGGCCGTGGCCTGCACCGGCCTGACCGGGCAGGATCGGGTCTGCTGCCCGGCCCCCCTGCATTTCGACCTGTCGATCTTCGACATCTACGCCACCTGCAAGGCCGCGGCCTGCATGGTGGTGGTTCCGGAGATGGTGTCGATGTTCCCGGTGCGGCTGGCGGGATGGATGGAGAAGGAACAGATCTCCGTCTGGTACTCGGTGCCATCGGTTCTCACCATGCTCACGTCCTACGGCAACCTGCGGGGATTCCACCTGTCCCGGCTGCGGGTGGTCATTTTCGCCGGCGAGGTGTTCCCAGCCAAGCACCTGTCGCAGGTGATGGCCGACGTGCCCGGGCCGCGCTACCTGAACTGGTACGGGCCGACCGAGACCAACGTGTGCACATGGTATGAGATCCCGCCCCGCTCAGCCGCACTCACCGCCCCGGTTCCGATCGGGAAGGCCTGCGCCAACACGGACGCGTTCGCGGTCACCAGTGAGGGCGACCGGGTATCCAAGCCCGGGGAAGAAGGAGAGCTGTACGTGCGGGGCTCCGGGCTGATGCGCGGCTACTGGGGTGACCCAGAGAAAACTCGCCGTGTGCTCGTCAGTAACCCCTTCCAGGCGGCTTATGAGGAGCCGGCCTACCGCACGGGTGACCTAGTGACCCTGGATGACGAGGGCAACTGGGTGTTTCTCGGCCGCCGGGACGGCATGGTGAAGACGCGCGGCTACCGGGTGGAACTCGGGGAGGTCGAGACCGCGCTGTACGCGCATCCGGCCATCCGGGAGGCCGTGGTGGTGCCGGTGCCTGATGAGCTGCTAGGCAGCCGCCTGCGGGCGGTCATCAGCGCTGACGGCTCCGGCCTCACCCGCGACGAGGTGCTTGACCACTGCCGCCAGCGACTGCCGGCGTACATGGTGCCGGACGTGGTGGAGTTCTGCGAGGCGCTGCCCAGGACCTCCACCGGCAAGGTCGACCGTGCCGGGCTCGCGAGGCACGGCACCTGATGGACGCTAGGAACAGCGAACTGTGGAGGTTAGCCAAGTGGAAGCGGTCATTAACGACTACATCAGCAGGGAAATCGTCCAGGACCCGTCCCTGCTGCCGCTGGGGAACGAGACGCCGCTGCTGGAGACAGGCATCCTGGACTCACTCAGCCTGCTGCGGCTAGTGGTTTTCATCCAGGAGCGCTTCGACGTCATAGTGGATGACCTGGATCTGGTCCCGGAGCATTTCGCCAGCGTGGACACTATCTGCGCCTATCTCCGCTCCCAGATTGGGAAGGGAGCAGGCCAGGCAGGCAGCCGTGGGTGAGGCGGGCGAGAGGGCAGGCTCCCCACGTCGGCAACTGCTGCGCAAAGCGGAGAGCCTTGCCTACTGGCTGGTAGGGGCGCCGCTGGTGGCATCCCTGCCGGCCAGCCTCGCATACCGTGTCGCCTGCTGGAGGGGTGACTGGACTTCCCGGTCCTGGCCA
>Ga0210393_10005053_pt1 | contig 10406 bp, 6 predicted proteins | sample IncBWC27OmetaG_FD_160068 | JGI IMG/M metagenome (GOLD analysis project Ga0210393, IMG submission 160068) | Forest soil microbial communities from Barre Woods Harvard Forest LTER site, Petersham, Massachusetts, United States - Inc-BW-C-27-O ...
TCCGGACGCGCCGGATCACTTCACTTGCCCGATTGCCGTCGTCGATAATCCATTCCACCGAACGGCACGCTGCGTCCACGTCGGGAGTTCCGCAGCGCAGCCAGCTCAGACTGGCTTCGGCGTTGGCGACGACTGCTGCAAGCGGCTGACTCACTTCATGAGCGATGGAAGCTGTCATTTCGCCCAGCGCCATCATGCGCATGACATGTCCCAGCTCCATCTGGATATCGAGGAGGCGCTGTTCGCTGGCGCGCAGCCTCTCGTCCGCTCGCTTGCGGTCGGTCATCGTACGGGTGCGATTAGCGATGTCCCCAGTGCGCATTCCGTCCTTGATGATACAAGCGAGCAACCGCCGGATTGCATCCCTATCCGTCGGCTGGGCGAGGAGCAGCCGCAGAGCTGCTTCGGCGTTCATGACGACAGCGCTGATCGGCTGGTTGATTTCGGCAATGGACGCCGATAGCTGCCCCAGGAACGCGACCGGATTCGCCGACGTCAACTCCGTCTGAGTTTCGTGACCTCGCGGCTCGCTGTCGCTCGCGAGTTGCTCCGCGGCGCTCCACGCCCACTCGGACTCCTCGGCGATGGTGTCGGGCGCAGCGTCAGGATGGTGCCTCTGGGAAGACGCGGTTGCGGAAACAGCGGCGGTCTCGTTTACGGCGCAGGGCATGGCACACCTCCTCCGAACTTAGGTGCTGTAGCCGCTCCCGGAGACCGATTCCTTAGGGCCGACCTTAAGATTTGTTAAATCGAGTGATCGCTCTTGGATTGTTTTGAAAGTCAATACGACTTTTACGTTATAGGTACAATGTTACTTTGTACGTTCCACCTCTAGGCGGTAGCGGCAGCGGTATTTGCTCATTATGAAAGGAAAAAACTTCTGCCCTGTCTAATCCGCGAGGCCGGGGTGTCTGAGGCAAACGCCAATCTGGTCTATGTGTGCGACCAGTGGGAGATCGATCTCGGCCGGCGGGAACTCCGATCGAGCGGGATTCCTGTGCCGCTCGGCGGCCGGGCCTTCGAGGTCGTCACCGTCCTGGTGCAATCGGCCAGCGAATTCGTCACCAAGGACGATTTGATGGATCGTGTGTGGCCCGGCGCCACCGTCGGCGAGGGTACGATCCACGTCCACATCTCCGCGGTCCGCAAGGCGTTAGGGCAGGACCGAGCCATGCTGAAGACCGCTTCCGGTCGCGGCTATCGCCTGCTCGGGAGCTGGACCCCTCAGCAGCGAGATGCGACCGCCGCATTGGTCTATTCATCCCTGCCCCGCACCGGATCACAGCCGGCGAACAATTTTCCTCCGCTGATTTCGCGCCTGGTCGGCCGGGCATCGGCGGCACAGTTTGTCCGAGACCTCATCTCTGCCTATCGGGTGGTGACCTTGACGGGCCCCGGCGGCATCGGGAAGACCTCGCTGGCCATCAAAGCCGTCCGTTATCTCCTGTCTGATTTTGAAGACGGCGGTTGGCTCGTCGAACTCGCCTCGCTGTCCGACCCCGGCCTCGTGGCGTCCACGGTAGCAGCTACGCTCGGGCTGAAGATCGCGGGCGAGATCTCGGCGGAAGCGGTCGCTCGCGCCGTTGGTCGAAGGCATCTTGTGCTGGTGCTCGATAATTGCGAGCACGTCATCGACGCGGCGGCGAACCTGGCCGAGACGTTCACGCGCCTGTGCCCACGCACCACGATTGTGGCAACGAGCCGCGAAGTCCTGCGGATCGACGGCGAGGCCGTCTATCGCGTCCCTCCGCTCGACGTGCCTGCTGTCGGGCAAGCGGCGCCGGACTACATCATGCAATACAGCGCGATCGAGCTGTTCGTCGCCAGGACCAAAGCGCTGAATGCGGGCTTCATTCCGCACGCTGAAGACCTCGCGTCGATTGCCGCGATCTGCCGGCACCTCGACGGCATGCCGCTGGCGATCGAGTTCGCGGCAGCTCGCGCCGCGGTTCTCAGCGTTCAAGGAGTTGCCGCCGGCTTGCGCGATCGTTTCGCGCTGTTGACGGCTGGTCGCCGCACAGCGCTTCCGCGACAGAGGACATTGCGCGCGACGCTCGATTGGAGCCATGAACTGCTGCCGGAAACAGAGCGGCGATTGCTGCGGCGTCTCGCTGTCTTCCCTGGCGGCTTCACCGCCGACGCCGCCGCCGCCGTCATGACGGATACCGGATCGGACACGCCGGCGGTGCTGGACGGCATCGCCAATCTCGTCGCCAAATCATGGGTGACGCTGGACAAATCCGGCGCCGACGCCCGCTGGATTCTGCTGGAAACGATCCGTGCCTACGCGATCGAGAAGCTTATCGAGCACGCCGAGGCCGAGATCGCCGCGAAGCACCATGCATTGTATTTCCGCGATCTCTTCGCACTACAAGTGCGAGACGCCAGACCGTCTTTATCGGATGACGACCTGGCGCGCCGCGTTCGAGAGATCGACAATATCCGCGCCGCAATCGACTGGTCGTTCTCCCCGGCCGGAGATACGGCGATTGGCGTCGACCTCACAGCCGCCTATGCGCCGGTCTGGCAACACCTGTCGCTGATGAGTGAGTGCCGCGAGCGCTGCGAGCGCGCGCTGCTCGGCCTTGAGCCGCAAGTGGCCGAGAACATGTGGCTGCGAATGGAGCTGCAGATGGACCTCGCGGCTGCGATCTTCATCACGATGGGTCCTCCGGAACAGGCAAAAACGCTCCTGACCGAGGCGCTCTACGCCGCCGATGCGCTGAATGATCTCAATGCGCAGGCACGGGCTCTGTCGACCCTGATATCCGTTTACGCCTCTCGTGGGGAATACGGTAAGGCGCAGACCGCGGCGGAACGGATCGAGCAAATTGCTCATCGTATCGGCGACCCGATATACCTTCGTTTCGCCTATCAGCAGAGAGGCACCACGCTTCTCTGGGGAGGCAGGCCTCGCGAGGCCCGGCAATATCTGGAACGCGTTGTTCGATTGCCCGCCGCGCCGGGCGATCGCCAGGGCGCGATCTATTACAATCCGAATGACCGCGCGGTGACCCGGGCGATGCTGGCTCGGGCGCTTTGGGCGCAGGGTTTGACGGACCAGGCGCTCCATGAAGCTCGCCTCAGCGTGGAAGAGCTGCAAGGCACGGATCCCCCACTCCAGCTTTGCCGGATATTGTATCAAGGCATCTGCCGCATCGCGACGATGACAGGTGACTTCGCAACCGCCGATCGGGAAATCGCGCGCTTGATCGACGTGGCCACAGGTTTCAACGCGCACGTCTGGGTGACCTCGGGTCACTTGCTGAAAGGGCAGTTGTTGGTTGAACGCGGCGAGTTCGCGCAAGGCTTGCTATTGTTGCGCGATGGATTCGAGACGTGCGACCGAACCGGGTGGCACATATCCTACGCGGAGTTCAAGAGCGCTCTCGCGTTAGGGCTGGCCGGGACGGGGCGGCTCGACGAGGCGCTCGTTGCCCTGGAGGGCGCGATGGCGGCTGATCGCAAGGGCGGGCACGGGTGGTATGCCCCTGAATTGCTCCGCATCAAAGCTGAAGTTCTGCGCCAGCAAGCCACGGATCGGTCCACGCTGGCGGCCGAAGATTGCTTTGACCAGGCAGCCCAAATGGCCCGCGCGCAGGGCGCGCTATTCTGGGAGCTGCGGATCGCGCTGAGCGTTGCGCGTTTGAGGGTGAGCCAGGATCGCCGCCACGAGGCGAGAGCACCGCTTGCATCGGTTTACGATCGGTTCACCGAAGGCTTTGGGACCGCGGACATGCAGGCGGCTCGCACCTTGCTTGAGGAATTGCCCCGGTAACGCATGACATTGTGGGCAAAGCAGCCGGGAGGGCGGCATACTGCTTGCTGCAATAGCCGCCCAAGTGCTTCGATCAGACCGGCAGGACTTCTGGTTTGTTGTTGGGGAATTTTGCGATTGTCGCCTCGCTCACGTTCAGGTGCTGGGCAACCATCGCCGGCGGCGTACGGGTAATCCAGTCGGACAGCGAGACATCCGCAAAATAGGGAGCTCTGAACACTTCGAGGAATTGCAAATCGGTATCGCCCGTGTTCTTGATGTAGTGTCCGAGGTTCTTCTTGACGTAGCCGACGTCGCCTGCGTTGAAGTCCATTGTGACGGCATTTGGACCGGTGTTGAAGACCGTCATTTGTCCTTTGCCCTTGATCCAGTACTGCCACTCATCGGCGTTGGGATGCCAGTGCATCTCGCGCAAGCCGCCGGGACGCACCGTTACCAGCGCAGCAGCAACCGTTGTCGAAACCGTGAAGTTGCGGCTGTCGGCAACGTGCACCGTACCGCCCTTTGTCTCGCGCGCGGGGGCTCCCGATCCAAGCGAGAAGGTGAAGGGGTGCGGCGGCGCGCCCTTTCCGCTCACGGCTTGGCGGTCCGCGGCCAGATCTCCGGGTTCCTTGCCCTGGAAGATATAGAGATCACGCAGCGGGATGTCCTTGAACGTCTCGACCGGGACACCGAAGTTTTGGGCGAGAATATCCGGCGGCGTATGCGTGAACCATTCCGACATCAGGAGAGTGGTGAACTCGGAGGCCTTGCCTTCATCGAAACAGATAAGAAACTCGCAGCCGTCGGGGCCGAGGCCTTGCAGCGAATGCGGCAGACCGGCGGGGAAATACCAAAGGTCCCCTTCTTTCACGTCGGCGATATACGGTCGGCCCATTTCGTCGAGCGTCGTGATGCGACAGGTGCCGTAGGTCATGTAGGCCCATTCCGCGAACTGGTGCCAGTGCATCTCGCGGATGCCGCCGGCCGTTAGCCGCATGTTGACGCCGGAGATGGTGTCCGCAACCGCGAACGAGTCTTGCGTTACCTGACGCGCCCAGCCGCCATTTTGAATGCGCCGCGGCGCGTTGTTGAACGATGCCCAACTCAGCGGCATGCTGCCAACGTCGGTGGGGGGCGGAGAGAAGGCGCCCGGAAACTGGTCCCTTATGGCCGGATTTTGCGGACCGGGATCGGTGATGCTCTTCGGATTCTTGGCGTTGATCGCCCCCTGCGGCGGATCGTTCGGATTACCGAAGGTGATCTCGCTCTTCACCGGAGTCGCAGCATCCGCCGTCGTCATTGTCGCTGCCGTCACTAACCCGCCTGCGGCTGTCGCAGCCAACATGTCACGCCTTGAGAACATCGGTTTTCACTCCTCGTGCCAAGATGAAATCGGAATAGATTCCGAGGTAGCCGCCATCTGTTTGTGCGCTATTAAATTGGAGTTTAGAATTAACGTTTGGAACGGTCTGTCAGCGTGCGGGCCATCCCACGAGCTTCGCCTCTCACCTTCGACCAGAAGGTCTTGCGCTCCTACTTGTTGATGAGGGGCCTTTGTGGCGCAGCCTCCGGCTTCCAGAGCGGAATGATCATGCGGAGCCAGCCGCGCGTATCCCGCCCCCCGTAGTTGCGCTCGTACACTTCCGTCGTGGCATAGGCCTGCAGAGTGAGCGGACCAAAATCGTAACCAACCAGACCACCGACGGCAAAATCGCTTTGTTTTTGATAGTTGAGAATTGGACGAGTAAGGTCAGTAGAGCCGTAGGCCACCGCTCCGAACTCCCACTTGCCGAACTTCTTCGTGGCTGTCAGGTCGACATTGATGAAATCCGGGTTGCAGCCGTTGAGGCCGAACGGAGCCGGGCACGGCGAAATTTGTGGCCGGTTGGTGATGCTGTCGGCCTGGATGCCATAGACGACATTCGCAGTCAGGTTCCAGCCATTGGCCGTATAGCTCAGCGCGAAGCGCTGATTGAGTGAGGTCGAACTCCACGACACCGGCTCGCCAATACCGAAATAGGAACCCAAAGCATAACTGAAGCCAAATCCGTTGCCGAGGTCCCAAGCCAATTGGCCGAATAGAGCCGGATTGTACACGCTCGCATTGTAGGAGGTGTTCTGGATGCCGGTCTCGATCACGGGGGTCACCGTGAAAAACTGCACCCTCGCGCCGAGGAACGTCCATGGCGTCGACCATGTGACGACCGGAATCGTGATACCGAGGCAACTGGTTTGAGTCGAGTTCCGGCATCCCCAGTCCGCTGTATTGGCGAAATAAAGGCCCGGCGAAAGAGGCATGCCTGACGCGAGGCCGACCAATTCACCCGGTTGAGTGACAGACCCGGCGAAGGCCATCGAGCCTCCCATGCACATCGACAGCAGGCCGCCTGTCGCTCCCTTCATCAATTTTCTTCGCATCTTTTCCTCCGAAGCAGGAAGTCGGTGAATACGAAGTGAACAACGCTACAGATCCGTCGATGAAGCTCGAAGCAGATGTTTCGCCACTTAGGACCATCTTCAAAATATCGACAGTGCCGGCACATCTCACCTAACAAATGATTTGATGGTGACGACCTCGCAGGAACTACTGCTCGGATTTCATCAACCTTGATCGCGCTTTCGGGGAGGTTGAGAGCTCGTAGATGTCGGCAATGGTAGAAATCGCGCGTACCAACGACGATGTCGGCTAGTGCCAACGAGAGACTCATGCGTCGCAGCACTTTCACAGTCTATCGTGCGGGCCGACTCGGCGATGATGTCGGGCGCAGCGTCAGGGTGGGGCCTCGTGGAAGACGCGGTCGCGGTAACAGCGGTGGTCTCGTTTACGGCGCAGGTCATGGCACACCTCCTCCGAGCTTGGGTTGTGTAGCCGCTTCCGGAGGCCGATTCCTTAGGGCTGATCTTAAGAATTCTAAAATTGTGCTCGTCCCGCTGAGGTTGCTTGATGCTCGGATCGCGACTGGTGCGGAGGATTCGCGGGTGCACAGTTACCGAAAACGGCTGTTTTGCCGGTAGCGGGAGGCGGCAGGAGCATTGCGCACATCACCATGAACGGCAAAACTTGGCCGATCTGGTCCGCGAGGGCGGGATGTCTGAAGCAAACGCCAATCTGGTCTATGTGTGCGATCAATGGGAGATCGACCTTGGCCGTCGAGAGTTGCGGTCGCGAGGAGTTCCCGTGCCGCTTGGCGGGCGGGCCTTCGAGGTCGTCATGGTCCTGGTGCAATCGGCCAGCGAATTGGTCACCAAGGACGATTTGATGGATCGTGTGTGGCCGGGCGCCACCGTCGGCGAAGGCACGATCCACGTTCACATCTCCGCGGTCCGCAAGGCACTTGGCGCTGATCGAACCATGCTTAAGACCGCTTCCGGTCGCGGCTATCGCCTGCTCGGAAACTGGACGCCTCAGCGTCGGACCGCGGTGAGAGTCGATTCACCCTCGAAGCGCACGTCTGGATCACCGCCGCCGAACAATTTTCCTCCGCTGATTACGCGCCTGGTCGGCCGGGCCGCAGCTTGCCAGTTTGTCCGAGACCTCGTCTCGGCCTATCGGGTGGTGACGTTGACCGGACCCGGCGGCATCGGGAAGACCTCACTGGCGATCAAAGCCGTTCGTTACCTCCTGCCCAACTTTGAAGACGGCGGGTGGCTCGTTGAACTGGCCTCGCTATCCGACCCGGGCCTCGTGCCATCTGCAGTAGCCGCCGCGCTCGGACTGAAGGTCACCGGCGAGATTTCGGCGGTGTCGGTCGCTCGTGCTGTTGGTGGACGACATCTTCTGCTGGTGCTCGATAATTGCGAACACGTCATCGATGTGGCGGCGAACCTGGCCGAGACCCTGACACGCCTGTGCCCCCGCACCACGATTGTCGCCACCAGCCGCGAAGTCCTGCGGATTGACGGTGAGGCCGTCTATCGCGTTCCGCCGCTGGAGGTGCCTGCTCCGGAGCAGGCGGCGCCGGACTACATCATGCAATACAGCGCGGTCGAACTGTTCGTCGCCAGGATAAAAGCGCTGAACGCGGGCTTCACGCCGACCGCCGAAGACCTCGCGTCGATTGCGGCGATCGGCCGGCACCTCGACGGCATGCCGCTCGCGATCGAATTGGCGGCGGCCAGTGCGGCCGCGCTCGGAATCGAGCAGGTGTCCGCAGGCTTGCGCGATCGCTTCGCGCTGTTGACACGCGGGCGCCGCACAGCGCTTCCGCGGCAGCGGACACTGCGTGCGACGCTCGATTGGAGTCATGAGCTGCTACCGGACACAGAGCGGCGGTTGCTACGGCGCTTGGCCGTGTTCCCCGGCGGATTCACCATTGATGCCGCCACCGCCGTCATGACGAATACCGGATTCGATGCCTCGGCGGTGCTGGACGGCATCGCCAATCTCGTCGCCAAATCATGGGTGACGCTGGACAAATCCGGCGTCACCGCCCGCTGGACCCTGCTGGAAACGATCCGTGCCTACGCGCTGGAGAAGCTTGCTGAGAGCGACGAAAGCGACGACGCTCAGAGACGGCACGCGGCGTTTTTTCGCGATCTCTTCGCACCACAAACGCGAAACGCCAGATCATCCTTATCGGATGAGGAACTGGCGCGCCGGGTCCGGGAGATCGACAACGTTCGCGCGGTGCTTGACTGGTCGTTCTCCCCGTCCGGAGACACGGCGATTGGCGTCGACCTCACGGTCGCCTATGCGCCGGTCTGGCGACACCTGTCGCTGATGAGTGAGTGCCGTGAGCGCTGCGAACGCGCGCTGCTCGGTCTTGATCCACATGTGACCGCGAACATGCGGCTGCGGACGGAGTTGCAGATCGACCTCGCGGCCGCGATCTTCATCACGATGGGCTCCCCGGAACAGGCAAAAACGCTCCTGACCGAGGCGGTCGAAACTGCCGGTGCGCTGAATGATCTCAATGCGCTGGCGGCAGCTCTGTCGACGCTGTTAGCCATTTACGTCCTTCGAGGGGAATACGATAGGGCGCGGATCGCGGCGGAACGGATCGAACAAATTGCCCATCGTATTGACGACCCAGTAAGCCTCCTTGCCGCCTATCGGGAACTGGGCGCCACGCGTCTCACGAGCGGCAGACCTGGCGAGGCCCAGCAATATTTTGAACGCATTCTTCGATCACCCGCCGCGCCGGGGGATCGCCGTAGCGTGATTTATTACAATTCGAATGACCATGCGGTGGCCCGGGCGATGCTGGCTCGGGCGCTTTGGATGCAGGGTTTCGCGGACCGCGCGCTCAATGAAGCTCGCCTCAGCCTGGAAGAGTTGCAAGGCACAGATCACCAACTCCAGCTTTGCCCAATACTGTATCACGGCATCTGCCGCATCGCGACGATGACAGGCGACTTCGCAACCGCCGATCGGGAGATCTCGCGCTTGATCGAGGTGGCCAAAAGTTTGAACGCGCACCTCTGGGAGACGGCGGGTCATTTCTTGAAAGGGAAGCTGTTGGTCGAACGCGGCGAGTTCGCGCAAGGCCTATTAGTGTTGCGCGATGCCTTCGAGACGGGCGGCCGAACCTGGCGCCTATCGTATCCGGAGTTCAAGGGCGCTCTCGCGTTAGGGCTAGCCGGGACAGGTCGGCTCGACGAGGCTCTCGTTGCCCTGGACGAGGCGATGGCGGCCGAGCGCAAGGACGGGCACGGATGGTATGCTCCTGAACTGCTTCGCATCAAAGGCGAAGTGCTGCTCCAGCAGGCGGCCGATCAGTCTGCCCCGGCGGCCGAAGATGGCTTTAACCAGGCGGCCCAAATCGCCCGCGAGCAGGGCGCTCTGTTCTGGGAGCTGCGGGCTGCGCTCAGCCTTGCCCGTTTGCGGGTGAGCCAGGGTCGCCGCCACGAGGCGAGAGCACCGCTTGCATCGGTTTACGATCGGTTCACCGAAGGTTTCGCAACCGCGGACATGCGGGCTGCTCGCACCTTGCTTGAGGAATTGCCGTCGTAACACCTCAGGCCTGACCAAGAACCGGCATTGTCAAAGAATGCTCCCGCACGACAAAGGGCGGCTTTCGACCGCCCTCTGTTGTCCGGATCAAGTATTGCTCTCGACGACCGGGTTGAAAGATCAAACCGTCAGTCGTCCCACTATCCCGGCCGCCTCTGCGTTTCGTCGAGAAGATTAGCTTCCAGAGGGAGTGATGTCGCTGGGATGGAGGAACGAGGCGCCGCCGCCGGTTGCACCGAGACCGAAGTTCTCGATGTTACGATGCGGCTCAATCAACTGATTGTACGAACCGCGGAAATCCCGCTGCTCATGAACTCTCCGCGCGTGATGCTCGGCCGCGCTGGCGATTTGAACCGTCGACACGGTAATCAATAACGCGCCTAGAATAACTTTTCTCATCTTACTTCTCCGTTGGTTTAAGACGGTGTCGAGGCAATCGCCGCCTCGCCTTGTGCGTCTTGTGCCTCAACGAGATAGTCTCGGAGAATGCTCTCGATAATTGTACGGAGGTAGCCGTACTCGATGCCTTGGTGGTAGTCGCTTCATTCTCTGGTATCGCAGCATCAATCAGTACGGTCGCTTCGCTGGCGGAGATAACGGTGTTGTGTTGCATTGCCATCGCTGGATTCGCCGGCAAAGCGAACATGCAGCGACTCCAATCGGCACGCGTTTCGCTGCCGCGATTAAATTTCA
>Ga0210393_10005054_pt1 | contig 10406 bp, 6 predicted proteins | sample IncBWC27OmetaG_FD_160068 | JGI IMG/M metagenome (GOLD analysis project Ga0210393, IMG submission 160068) | Forest soil microbial communities from Barre Woods Harvard Forest LTER site, Petersham, Massachusetts, United States - Inc-BW-C-27-O ...
CGGCCACATCTTGCGATTCCCCCGCAAGTTCCATACTTCGAGACGCGATGTCTTGTGCAGCGCACCGCTAAAGAGGTGCATATGCCCCTGGTCCTTCGCACTGAACACGCCCTCGACCAAGACGTAGCGATCGGAGTACTCGCTCGCTTCCTTTCGTACGAGATCCGGAACGTCGATCCAGATGCCGTTCTTTGAGATGTGATTCTCGTAGTCGGCGCGCGACACATACAATGCGTTGCCTTCGAATTCGAGACGAAGGAATGCAATAACTCTGACCGGCTTTCCGTCGAAGTCATTCGGGTTCGCGATCAGGCGAATCAGAGAAACGTCTTGCGGTCCCGTTTGAGGTTGCGCAGTCACCGTCGCGGTCGGCCCCAGTGCCAGAGCCAAGGCAGCGAACCACACGCACAGCCTGGCTTTCGGGATTTTGCCGCGGCCCTCAACGTCGGGACTTTGGCGTGTCATTCTCATGTTCAGCCGTCTCCTCAACGCCCTGTCCGAGCAGCGCTTTCGGTCGTTCGGCGAGCCGGTTCGCCCAGCCCGCCCTGATCGTTGAAGAGCTTATATTCCACGCTGTCGACCAACGCCAGCCAACTGGCTTCGATGATGTTTTCGCTCACGCCGACGGTGGTCCAAACGTCGCCATGGTCGCGGCTCTCGATCACGACACGCACGCGGGCGGCCGTCCCCTCGGTTGAGTTGATGACGCGGACCTTGTAGTCGTCCAAATGCATCTCTGCGAGGCGGGGATAAGTCGCCGACAGCGCCTTTCGCAACGCGGTGTCGAGTGCGTTGACCGGCCCGTCTCCCTCGGCGACGACGTGCTCGCTCGCCCCGCCGACGGTGAGCTTGATGGTCGCCTCGGTCACGGGGTTTCCCCCTTCGTCCGTCGCGACATTGACGCGGTAATGATCACGAACAAACTTGGGCTCATAGGTCCCGGCGACCTTCATCACCAACAGATCGAAAGACGCCTCGGCCGCCTCGAACTGGTAGCCTTGGCTCTCCAACTCCTGCACTCGGTCGAGGATCTTTTTCATCAGCTCGGGATCGTCATCGCGGCGATACTTGCCCAGCTTGGCGACGATGTTCGACCGGCCGGACAACTCGCTGATCAGGATCCGCCGCTCGTTGCCCACCGTTTCGGGATCGATGTGCTCGTAGCTTTGTGACACGCGATTGACCGCGTGAACGTGCATTCCCCCTTTGTGGGCGAACGCGCTCATTCCGACGAATGCCTGGCTCGCCCGAAAATTCATGTTGGCGATCTCGTAGACGTAGCGCGATAGCTCTGTGAGGCGCGACACGCCGCCGGGAGTCAGCACTTCGTGCTCTTCCTTGATCGCCAGGTTGGCGATCACGCTGATCAGATCGACGTTGCCGCAGCGCTCGCCCACGCCATTGATCGTGCCTTGCACCTGCACCGCGCCATGCCTCACGGCTGTGAGCGAATTGGCGGTTGCCACGTCGCAGTCGTTATGGCAGTGGATGCCCACCGGGACGTTCAGCGCGCCGCGCGCGGCCTCGACCCCGGTAGCGATTCGTTCGGGCAGACTGCCGCCGTTGGTGTCACACAGCACGACGATCTCGGCTCCCCCCTCTTGCGCGGCTTGAATCGTCTTCAAGGCGAAGTCGGGATTCAGCCGATGGCCATCAAAAAAATGCTCGGCGTCGTAAATGACGCGCCGTCCTTCGGACCGCAGGAAGGCGACCGAGTCGCGGATCATGGCGAGATTTTCTTCCTCGCTCACCGACAGGACCTCGCGGACGTGCAGGTCCCAGCTCTTGCCGACGAGCGTCACGACCTTGGTTTTGGCGTCGCGCAGGGCGAGCATCCCGACGTCCTTCTCTGCCGCCGTCGCCTTCCGCCGCGTCATCCCGAAGGCCACCACTTGCGCGTGAGCTAGCGGCAGGTCAGCCACCCGCTGGAAGTACTCGGCATCCTTCTGATTCGAGACGGGAAAGCCCCCCTCGATGAAGTCGAAGCCCAACTCGTCGAGCTTGGCCGTGATCAGCAACTTGTCCTGCAGCGAAAAGTAAACGCCTTCCCCCTGGCTACCGTCGCGGAGCGTGGTGTCGTAAATCTGCACGCGGGACATGTTGGCCTATTCCTTGAGGCGAGCGGCCGGTGTCAGCCGGCGGGTTCTTGCACGACCAAACAAAAAACCCTCAGGCCGAGCGGGCGACCTGAGGGCTGAGATTCTTGGCGAAAAGTCTCTGCTAGTGCCTCAATGTCGCGCCGCCCCGAGGCGGCTCGATAATAACGACGCCGACGACTACGACCGATTGGACGATCAGGCTGTTGGTCGAAGGGTGCATGGCACTTTTACGCAAACAACTAAGAGTTCAATGCTTTTAGAAGCATACGGCAGGTGAAAAGGGCTGTCAAACTGGGTGTCGCCTTGGCGTTACCGGCAAACCGGGACTGCGCGGCCAAAGTGCTCTACAATCGCCTGATGCTCTTCCTGGTGATCGAACAATTTCGGGACAACAATCCCAACCCGGTGCGCGAACGGTTCTTGCGCGACGGCCGAATGCTGCCCGAGGGCGTCGTTTATCACGCCAGCTGGGTCGACCCCCCGCGCGCCCGTTGCTACCAGATCATGGAGGCGCCGGATCTCGACCAGCTTCGGCTCTGGACCAACAGCTGGGAGGACCTGGTCGATTTCGAGATCGTGCCAGTGCTGACGTCGCAGGACTATTGGGCAAAGTTTGAGTCGGAGTCGTAAAGCCGCCGGCTCACTCTTCCTCTTCGTCGTCGCCAGCCGTTGCTCCGACGAGTTCGCGCGGCCGGCCCGACTTCAGCTCTTCCCATTGCTCGAAGGTATAGAGCACTTCGCGGGCCTGTGAGCCGTTGTAGTCGCCGACGATGCCGTCTTCGGCCATGTAGTCGATCAGCCGGGCCCCGCGGCCGTAGCCAATGCCGAGCGCCCGCTGCAACAGCGAGACGCTTCCCCGGCCTTCGCGAATCACCACTTCAACGGCCTGGTCGTACATGTCGTCGCGCTGGCGTGTCGCATCCGGCTGGCCTTTGCCATCGGCCGGTTTGACAGCCAGCTGCGTCAGTTCCTTGCTGTACTGCGGTTCGTAGCCGCTATAGAACTCGATGATGTTGTTGATCTCTTCGTCGTTGACGTAGGTTCCTTGGGCTCGCGTCAAATTGCTCGTGCCGGGCGCGAGGTACAACATGTCGCCATTGCCCAGCAGGCGGTCGGCCCCCATCTCGTCGAGGACAACGCGACTGTCAGTCCGGCTCGAAACCTGGAACGAAATTCGGGCCGGCAGATTCGATTTGATCAGCCCCGTGATGACGTCAACAGTCGGCTTCTGCGTCGCCAGCACCAGGTGGATGCCGACGGCCCGCGACTTCTGCGCGAGGCGAATGATGTGTCCTTCGACGTCCTTGCCCGAAGTCATCATCATGTCGGCCATTTCGTCCGCGATGATCACGATGTAGGGCATCGTCTCGGGAATGCGCTCGGCCTCTTCCGAGTCGGCGTCGATCCCCAACTTGTCGAGGACGGCCTCTTTGCCCAGCTTGTTGTAGTTGTCGAGATGTCGCACGCCGACCTGCGCCAACAAGTCGTAGCGTTCTTCCATCTTGTCGACGGCCCAAGCCAGCACGGCCTCGGCCTTCTTCATGTCGGTGATGACCGGGTGCATCAGGTGCGGCACCCGTTTATAAGGGCTCAGCTCGACCATCTTGGGGTCGATCAAGAGCATCTTCACCTGGTCGGGGCTGCGGGTCATGAGCATCGACAGAATCAGCGTGTTGAGGCAGACACTCTTGCCGGTGCCTGTACGGCCGGCGATCAGCAAGTGGGGCATCTTCGTCAGGTCGACCGCAAGCGGCCGCCCGCTGACGTCCTTACCCAAGAAGATCGGAATCCGCATCTTGTCGATCGCGTCCGGACAGGTCTCGATCAGTTCGCGCAACCGCACCAGTACCTGCTTCTCGTTCGGCACTTCGACGCCGACCGTATTCTTGCCGGGAATCGACGGGACGACGCGCACCGAAGGCACGCGAAGCGCGATCGCCAGATCGTCGGCCAGCGCGGCCACTTTCGACAGCCGCAGGCCGGCCTCCAGTTCCAACTCGAACTGAGTGACGACCGGTCCCGTGTCGATCTCCACGACTCGCACGTTCAAGTTGAAATCTTTGAACGTCTTTTCGAGAACCACAGCGGCCGACTGGGCTTTGGCAGCCAGGGTCTCGTACGGAAAATCCTCGGCCGGCTCCAGCAAGTCCAGCGACGGGACTTCAAAGGGGCCGTGAGAACCCTTACCCCCCGATTCCAGCCGTTCGATCACTTCTTCGCGCATCGACTTGGCGGTGACCGGCGGGTTGACCTTGATCGGCAGTTTGGACTTGGACGAAGCCTTCGAAGGCGTGGCAGCCCCCTCGGCGGGGGCTTTCTTCTTTACCTTCTCGCGCGGCTTTTCGGGCGGCGGATCGTCGTCTTCCTCCTCGGTGGAGACGGACTCGGCGACGTCGGACTCAGCTTCCGAGTGCGAACGGCGGCGGAAGATGCGGCCAATCAACCGAAACGGCAAGAAGAGAATCGCGAACGCCAGCCAAACCAGCGACAGCTCTCCGGCAATCAACAAGCCGGCCGCAACGCACGTGGCGATCAGGATCGTGATCCCTTCCGCCGAGAAATACTTTTCGAGCACGGCCAGGCCCAGCGCACCGGCGTAACCGCCACTGCCGACAACATTAGCCCCGCTGAATTCGGAGGCAAACCGCTGCAGCAGCATGCAAACGCCGGCCAAACCGAGGCAGACTCCGAAGAGTCGCACCAAATGGTCCGTCGCCCCGTTCCGAACGAACAGTCGCAAATCCATCGTGAAGAGCGAAAAGACCAGGAAGAACGCGCCAAACCCCAGCGTCGTGTACAGGTAGTAAGCGGTCTGGGCGCCATACAGGCCGCAGACATTTAAAGGAGTCTGCCGGGCCGGAAAAGCGATCCGTCCGGGAGGATCGACCGGGTCATAGCTCCACAGGCACAGGGCCAGGAAGACGCAGAGCGCCAACAGGCACAAGGCCAGGAGATCAGTTCTAAGACGACGCAGGTCCATCGGGCAGATTCCAGCGGAATGTCAGCGAGCGACGGCTTTCGCCGGCGCGCACTGCGAGCATGGGATGCCGTCCGCGCGTCGAACCAGCTCCTCGGTTCGACGCACGGACGCATCCTGGCGACACACCACCAATCACAAAATCGCGACGGAAAGACAGACTATCTGTGGGCTTGTAGGCGCACGGCACCGGCGTGACGCGGCATTGGCGGCAAATCTTTGAACGATTTGCGCCGCGGGGCCGCCACACGTCGTGTTACGCTCAAGAAGGCGTGAGCAATCCTGCTCGAGACAAACTTATCACGCAGGCGGAGCGATGTCGGAAAAAGGCAACGGCCTCTGTTGTTTTTTGGCAACCTGCCTACATTTTTTGCCAAATTTCCGAAGATGCGGACTCACGGCAGGCGGCTAGGCTCTGTCCGGGGCCGCAGATTTGACGGGTCAGCTCAAGTTACGCCCCATAAGTGACCAGCATGGCTGTGATGGGGTAGCTGGGGTCGGCATCTTCGCCGCCAACAGTTCGGGAGGGCCTACGCCACGGCAGGCAGAGCCTGCCCTACGGAAACAGGCGATACGGCCCGCAGCAATTGCCCCGCTTCTCGCAAAAGTGGCGAAAAAGCGGAAAATGAAGACGGGACAGAAAATAAAGCCGGTGGCTGGCGCATCGTACCTTTAAGAGCAGTGCGGCGGGGGTCTTTTGTGACCGCGGCAGACCATGGTCCAATCGATCCCGCTCGGACTGATCCCCCGTCGACCGATTGCGTGCGAATCGACTCGGCAGTCATCGCCTCGCTTTACGAACGTTATGCCGACGAGCTCGGCCTGTTTTTGAGAGGTGTGCTGCGGAACTCGGACCTCGCAGCCGAGGCCTTGCAGAACACGTTTACGAAAGCCGTTGAATCGGGGCACACCGCCCGGGAGGAATCGCTCAAGGGATGGCTGTTTCGGGTGGCTTTTCACGAAGCCGCCCTGCTCCGGCGACGCGGTCAAATCCACGACCGATCGCTGCGGCAGATCGCCCGAAACGGCCAATCGTCCGGTGACTCCGGCGAACGTCCGGAAGAGCGACTCTCTCGATCCGAAATGCTGACGGAAGTTCAGCGAGCCTTGCACGATCTGCCCCCCGACCAACGACGAGTCGTTCAAATGCGGATCTATGAGGAGAAGTCCTTCGCCGAAATCGCAGAAGAACTCTCCGTCCCGCTGGGAACGGTCCTGACGCGGATGCGACTCGCCCTGAAGAAGCTGTCACGACAGATGCAGAAACCTGGCACTTAATTGCTGCCGTTTTCAGTGGATCAGTTTATGAAGACCAACGGAACGCCTGGCGACGCGAACGGAGCCGGCGGACCCCATGGGTCGTTTGCTGAAGACGACGCCCAATGGACCGCGCTGCGTTACGTGCTGGGCGAAATGAACGCCGACGAGACCGAGGCCTTCGAGCGAACGTTGTCGACTGACCTGCAGGCCTGCGAGCACGTCGCGGCGGCGGCGCGTCTGACCGCCGATCTGTACAGCGCTCTGTCGACTGAGGTCGAGGTGATGACCAAAGCGGTGCCGAGTGCGCCGGCCAAAGACATCCCGATTTCAGCACCGGTTCGTTCGACGCGACGTGGTCTGTGGGCCGTGGTCGGACTGGTCGCCGCGGTCTGCTTGTTGACCGCCGGCGGGCTCTCGCTTTTGCCGCTCACCGGTGACAACCAAGAAGAAGCCGCCGTGGACCACGCGGACACAAGTGCGGGCTCACTGGTCGCCATTTGGACCGAACGGTCGGCTGAGACGGCTGCAGAAACCCCGCTCGCCGGAGCTGCGGGCCCAGACCGCGTGAACGCGGAGGGCGTCCCTTCCTTCGCCGACACCGATGCCGCAGACGACTCGGCCGCCGATTCGGCCCTGGTGGCGGAAGACGATTACGACGTTCCCGGTTGGATGATTGCGGCCGTCGAGAACGGCAAGAGTTGGCGCCCCGACGATGCGGACACGGAAATTCGGGAGAATTGACGAATGTCGGTGTTGCGTTTTGCTGGGACGATTCTGACCGGGGCGATTCTGTTTGCGGGGGTGACGTGCCCCCTACTCGCGGCCGATCCGCCGGCCAAGGGGACCGAAGCCAACACGGGCGAACAAGCGGGCAAAGCCGAGGTGAAACCGGTCGCGGGAAAATCAGCGCCCGCCTCGAAGGCCAAACCGAACTCAGCTAAACCGAATGCGGCGAAGGCGAATGCAGCCAAGCCCGCACCGCTTTCCAAGGAGCGTGAGGCTGCCGCGATCGCATTTGCCCGCGAGCATCATCCCGAGCTGTCGGCCTTGATCGACAAGCTGCGTCACGACAACCGACGCGACTACGACCGCGCCCTCCGCGAGCTGTCGCAAGCCAGCGAGCGTTTGATGCGATTGAAGAAGCAAGCACCCGACCAATACGAACTCGCTTTGGCCGCCTGGAAACTCGATTCGCGGGCCCAGCTGCTCGCCGCCCGGATGACCCTTTCTCTAACCCCGGGCCTCGAGGCCGAACTGAAGCAAGTTTTGACCGAGCGCGCCGACGTGCGACTCAAAGAGTACAAGGCCGAATACGCCCGCCTGCAGGACCGAATGACAAAGCTCAAAGTTTCGATGCAGGCCCTCGAGACGGACAAGACCGCCGTGGTCGACAAAGATCTCCTGCGCATTAAGCGGTCGGTCGCCCGCAGCCGCCGCCCCGCACCAAGACCCACCAACAAACCCTCAGTGATCGAGCCACCGCGGCCTCCCGCCGTACCGACGACCGCTTCGGTCAGACCGCCGGCGGATACGTCGGCCGGAGCCCGCGCCACGGACAAGCAACACTGAGTTGTCAGCAGCACTGCATCGATTGATCGATGACATTGCCTTTGCCAGGTGACAGAAACACTCGTCACGAGAACGCATGCAGATTGATGACAAGATCGGGGGACCCACGCAGATGACCGCAATGAGGACGGCCGCCAGACTTTCGATCATCGCCCTGGGAATCGTCGGGGTTTCAGTCGGCCTCACGCTGAGCGCTCCGACCGGCGGCCCAAGCACCACGCCGACCGCGGCCCCTGCCCCTTCAAAGGTTAGAGGCACAGATCAAAAGCCCCTGGAGCCGATCTCCAGCCGATTCGTGGCCGCCCTCACGAAGGAGACGCCCTCGTTTCAGCGCCATGTCGTGCCCCTATTGGGAAAGCTCGGGTGTAACGGGCGGGCGTGTCACGGCTCGTTCCAAGGGCGCGGCGGCTTCCGCCTGTCGCTCTTCGGATACGACTTCAAGATGGATCACGACGCGCTCTTGGCGAACGTGGATGGAGCGCGCGTCGACGTTCACAAGCCCGACGCCAGCCTGATCCTGCAGAAGCCGACGATGCGAATCGAGCACGAGGGAGGCAAGCGGTATGAACTCGGAAGCTGGGAGCATCACGTCCTGGCCCAGTGGATTCAAAGCGGTGCCGCCGGCGTGAAGCCGGGCGACGCCAGACTGACGCGGCTCGAGGTGCGGCCCTCCGAGATCCACTTCTCCCAGAAGGGCGAGCACGTTTCGTTGCGAGCGATCGCCCACTGGTCGGACGGAACGAGCGAAGACGTCACCCCGCTCTGCCGTTATCAGTCGAACGACGAGCAAGTCGTAAAGATCGACGCGGTCGGTCTGGTCACGTCGGTCGAGGCCGGCGATTCGCACGTCGTCGCGTTCTACGATGCGGGCGTGACCCCGGTGGCCGTCGTGCGTCCGGTTTCCGACGTGGTCGGACCAAAATATCCGGATGTTCCGACACCGACCGAGATTGACCGCCTGGTGGTGAAGAAACTTCGCAAGCTGGGAATCGTCCCATCAGAACTCTCCAACGACAGCGAGTTTCTGCGGCGAGTGAGTCTCGACCTGACGGGGAGCCTGCCGGCGGCCGACGAAGTCGTCGCTTTCCTGGCCGACAAGTCATCCGACAAGCGCCACAAGAAGATTGACGAACTGCTCGAACGCCCGACGTATGTCGCCTGGTGGACGACACGGTTGTGCGATCTGACCGGCAACAACGATCGAGCCCTGGCGAACATCACGCCGGTCAATCAACTGGCCAGCCAGGAATGGTACGACTGGGTTCTCAAGCGGGTGCGCGAAAACGTTCCGTACGACAAACTGGTCGAGGGGATCGTGTTGGCGACGAGCCGTCCGCTCAGCCAAACCTACGCCGACTACTCCAACGAGATGACGGCGCTCTACCGCAAGACGCCCGAAGGCAATTACGCCGACCACGTGGGGCTGACACACTTCTGGGCGCGGCGGAACATCGTGCAGCCGCAGCAGAAGGCCCTCAGCTTCGCTTACACGTTCCTCGGTATTCGGATTCAGTGTGCTGAGTGCCACAAGCATCCGTTCGATCAGTGGACCCAGGAGGACTACAAGGACTTCACCAAGTTCTTCACCCGCGTCCGCTACGGCACCGATCCGTCCGACGCGGCCGAACGCAAACAACTCACTACGGCGTTGAATCTCGACATGAAGAAGCAGGCTGACATCCGCCGCGAATATCCGCGCCTGATCGCGGAAGGCAAGGTGTTGCCCTTCGACGAACTGTTCATCCAGCCGTTGCGCACCCGCGGTTCGTTGCTAGCCCAAAGACCGGGCGCCTTGCGACCGAAGACGGCGACGAAGCCCGCGAAACAAGGAGCTAGCCGCAAAGCCAAGCTCGCTGACGCGAATCGCGCGAGCAAACCGACCGAAACCAAGAAGCCGTCTGTGACGGGCACCAAGCCGATCGTCGCCCAGCGAGACGACAAGCGAGGCGCCGACGCGAAGTCCCGCTCCAAGGCCGACGCCAAGCCAGACGCGAAGAAGCCGGGCGACCGCAAGCCGATCCTCGCGATGCGACCCGGAAAGCCGAACCCGAAGGCCGCGAAGGCCGGCAAACGGAATCCCCAGCCCGCTGCCGAACTGGCCACGGCACGGCTCCTTGGAGCGGGAAATGTCGATTTGACGAAGTACGACGATCCCCGAACTCCGCTGATGGATTGGCTGCGAGCGAAGAACAACCGCTTCTTCGCCCGGGCCTTCGTCAATCGAGTGTGGGCGAACTACTTCAACGTCGGCATCGTCGATCCTCCCGACAACCTCAGCCTGGCGAATCCACCCAGCAACGCCGAGCTGCTCGACTACCTGGCCAACGGATTCGTGAAGCACAACTACGACATGAAGTGGCTGCATCGCGAGATCACCAACAGCCGTACCTACCAATTGAGTTGGCAGACCAACGCCACGAACCGCCTCGATCAGCACAACTTTAGCCATGCCGTTCTGCGGCGGCTGCCGGCGGAAGTGGCCTACGATGCCGTGCGACAGG
>Ga0210393_10005056_pt1 | contig 10404 bp, 9 predicted proteins | sample IncBWC27OmetaG_FD_160068 | JGI IMG/M metagenome (GOLD analysis project Ga0210393, IMG submission 160068) | Forest soil microbial communities from Barre Woods Harvard Forest LTER site, Petersham, Massachusetts, United States - Inc-BW-C-27-O ...
CTACGGGATGCGGATTAAGGGGTCGGAGTAGCGCGGGCGATCCGCCGGAGAAATTCGTCGAGAGAATCGGGCTTGGCGCGGCCTGAGTCGAGATTTTCCATTCGGCGGACGATTGCAGCATCCCAGGCTTTTTCGACTGATTCGTCTTCTACGACATCGAGGCTCTCGACTAGAGAACATGCGAGCTTCGCACGTTCGGTCTCCGAGAGCGCGAGCGCTTTCTTCCGAAGGTCGGATAATTCTCGGTTCACGCAGTCCATCATACTTCGAAAACAGCTGGACGCGGAGCATTGTTGCGCAATGCGGCAGCCTGTTTGCGAATCGCTTGGGCGAGGCAAGCCTCGCCTGGATCGGGCTCGGCTGAGCTGGGCAGGGCTGGGCTGGGGTTTTTGCGAAAGCGACGGCAAGCCGCCGCACTCGAAATGCGTGTCGACTCGTCTGCATCCTCGCTGGTTCGCTTCCGATTGCTTCCGACTTTACGCTTTGACTAGGCCCAGGAATTGGCGGGGGTCGTTAGCGAAGCCGGGGAAGACTGTGGACAGGTCACGGTCGCCTAGATGTTTGTTGATGATTTCGCCTAGGACGCTGCGATAGTCTGTCGTGACTGCCAGGTCGCGGCCTTGGTTGAGCTGGCCTTCGGCCAGGCCGGGCCAGCGCGTGTAGACTCTGCCGCCCTGGATGTCGCCGCCCATTACGAACATGCAGTTGGCATGGCCGTGGTCGGTGCCACGGTTGCCGTTTTCCTGCGCGGTGCGGCCAAATTCGGACATGCTGACGAAGACGACGTCGCCCATACGATCGCCCATGTCTTGATTGAATGCGGCGACTCCCTGCCCGAGATCACGCAGCAAATTCGAAAGCTGGCCCTGCACGCCGCCTTCGTTTACGTGATGATCCCAACCGCCACTATCGAGGAACGCAACTTCGAGGCCGACATCGGCTTTGAACAGCTCCGCGATTTCCTGCAGGCTCTGCCCGAAACGATTCTTAGGATACTCCGCGCCATTTTCCGGTTGGTACTTGTCCGGATTTATTTTTTTGAGTTGGTCGATGGCTTCGAAGGTTTCGGTGCCTACGCCGCGCAGCGCGCGATCGACGGTTTGCGCGTACATGGCTTCGAAGCCACCTTCGGTGGTTTGCTGCGGGCCGTTCATTTTGAATTGTTTCAGGTCGGGGATGGCAACTGCTGATGCGCTGCCTTGTAGCGTGCGCGGGAGATAAGGTCCGAACGCAACCGCGCGAAATGGCGACGGCTTTTCTTCGGGCATGGTTTGCAGGGCGCGATTGAGCCAGCCGTCGTCAGTGGCTTTGCGGCCGGGAGTGCCCGATTCCATGAAATCCTGCGCGTCGAAGTGGGAGCGCGTGGGATCGGGCGAGCCGACCGCTTGCACGATGGCGAGTTGTCCACTGCGAAACAGAGGAAGCATTGGCGCCAGGCTTGGATGCAGCCCGAAGAATCCGTCGAGATCGAGCGCGGCATCAGTGCTGCCCTGGCGCGGTTGGGGAATCGCGATGGTGGGGCGTATGTGATAGTAATTCGGTTCGCCGAAGGGCACGACGACGTTGAGACCGTCCATGGCGCCGCGCTGAAACAGCACGACCATTTTCTTGTTGTTGATCGCGGGGATGCCGGCGACGGCGCGTCGCAAAAACGAGGGCAGTGCGGCCATGCCGAGCATTGCCACTCCGCCGTTTTTCAGGAAGTAGCGCCGTGAGATTGTCATTGCCGTGCTCCTATGCTGCGCGAAAACCGTACTTCAGCGGCTAAAGCCGCTCGTTCTTTTTCACTCTGATGTCGTGGCTAAAGCCACGACCTACAAAGCAACGTCAAACACGCCCGCCTGAAAGACAGGCGGCAGCTACAAAGTCAAAAGCGAAACCAACGTCAACGGCTGCCCGGTTCGATGAAACTGAACCGGCCGCTACAAGTGCAAAGGCAACGTCCACATCAAAGTCCAAGCCAAAGGCGCCGGCCTGAAGGTCGACGCTACCCTTCGATCGCGCACCGCGGGATCTCAGGATGAATCGTCCTGTGGGGCGCTTCACAAATTCAAAGACAACGTCAACTGCAACAGAGCCGACGGGACGCCGGCGCTACAAATTCAACGACTAGGCTACCGGCGCTGAAATTCTGGGGTGCCTAGAACTAGGCCTACGATCAGGCCTTCGTTAACTTGCTTTACGGGATCATCGAGGCGCGCTTGCAGAATTTGGGGATCTTTCAGGCGCGCTTCCAGAGTTTCTTGTGTTGATTGTGAAATCTGGCCATCGAGGAAAATTTGTATCGAGCGGGCCAGGGCTGCGCTGGGATCTTTGGAGGCTGCTTCGCCGAGCATGGTATTTAGATCTACCGTGGCACCGCCCATTTTGTCTCCGGCGAAGGCGAGCGCGAAATTCAGGCGATTCAGCAGCGCGCCGGTGTTCACCCAGGTTTCCGCTTTATCGGAATATCCCGTGGGAGGCTGGCAGAGATAGAGCGGCTCGCCCATGCGCGCGACCCATTGCGAGAGGGGCAGCGAGATCGTGGATTCGGCGTTCAGCGCGCGCGAAGTGCTGGCTACGAGTTCAAAGGGCGTCTTGACTTTTGAGCGATACGCTCCTCGCGACCAAAACTCGGGCGAATAAATCATGGTGCGCAGTACAACGCGAATGTCCCCGTTGCTTGTCCTGAAACGTTTTGCCATGCGGTCAACGAGCGAGGCGGGCGGATTGTCCGAAACGAACTGGTGTGCCAGCTCAAGGGAAATGAAATGCGCTGTGGCGGGCTGGCTGGCGAGCATTTTCAGGGCTTCTTCACCGTCTTTTTCGCCGCCGTAATTGAAGGTGTGGCCCATCACGACTTTATTGCCCTGCTCGTGGATTTTTTCGTCGAAAAAGAATTGCGGATCTTTGCGCGGCTCGTGAATGGTCCAGCCCGTCAGGCATTCGGCCATTTGAATCACGTCCTGCTGCGTATAGCCGCCATCCACGCCGACGGTGTGGAGCTCCATCACTTCCCTGCCGTAATTTTCATTCAGGCCGCGGTCAGGTTTCTTAGCGGCGGGGTTGGACGCGGTTGGCGGGCCGCTGGTGGCTGGTCCCGGGAACGTGCCGGGAGTGGGCATGGAACCGCCGGCGAATGCGCCTTGATAGCGGGCGCGACGAAAATTTTTCTCGGCCTCCATGCGCGCGACAGCGGCCGGATCGGCGCTCAAATAATTGTCGAGATAGAAAAGCATTGCGGGACTTTTCGCTGTGGCCAGAAGCAAATCTTGAAATTTGCCCATGGTGTGCGGGCGAATGGTGTCGCGCTCGTAAGCGGTGAGCAGCCACTTGTCGTCGCCTTTGTTCGCGAAGACATTGAAGTGATTGAACCAGAAATCTTCCATCACGGCCTGGAGCTGACGATTGCTGTAAACGGCGCGATCCACTTTGGCCATGGAAAGTTCGGCGATGATGCGATTGGGGCCTTGCAGTTTAGCCAGTTGCTGCTGGGCTTTATCGAGATTGTCGTTGCCGGTGACGATGATTTGCGATTGGGCTTCTTGCTGCTTGGATCTCAGCTGCTGTTCGTATTGATCCTTGGCTTGTTCTTTCGTGAGGCCTGGTTGTTTGGCGTTCTGGTCGGGGCGCGGAAATTCGTCGAGCAGGCGCTTGGACGACATTTCCAGAGTCGGGTAGCGCTGGAGGCGCAGATTCAGGTCCGCGTCGTTGATTGATTCGGGATGAAGTTGCTGTTCGATCCATTTTTCCAGGCCCATTTGGCGCACTTGCTCGACGTCGCCCGGGCGCGGGCCGTAGGCGAGGCGATTCATGGCGTGGAGGATGGCTTCGTCTTCGGTTAGTTCGGTGATGGGGAGCTTGCCTTTAAATTTTTTGTCGAGGGCGACGCGCTCGAGAGCCGCGGCGGAACTCATAGTAGATCGGGCGTTGAACTGACTGTCGTTCGAGGCTCGGGCGTGCGGGACGGCCATGGTGAGGCCGAGCGCGAGTAGGCCAGAGAGGAGAGCGGCGCCGGGTGCGTCCAGGCGGTCGCTGTTGCTAGTCCGAAGGATTTTATTCTTCTGCACGGCAGCGGCCTCATGGCGCACGATGCGCTAGCAAACATAACTGGCCTTCGTTGCTTGCATCCAGTTTAACCCTGCGATCGCGCGAAAGTTGCAAGGGGGGCCTAGTGGTCAACACCGGGCAGCGAGCTCAGGTCGTGTGCTAGTTTGCCGTTAAGCGAGCCAGGAGGTCGCGGGAAAAAGGCCGCGAGGCAGACGCCTCGACAAGCTGGGGCGCAGCAAGCGGCGCCCCCCGTGGCTAACGCGCAGAGGCTGCGCCAGAAATCAGGCGAGGCAAATCTAGACTAACTCGTTGTGGCGCGGACGCCGAAGCAACGCGGGGCGTGGCCCTTCGATCCCGCACAGCGGGATTTGAGGATGAATTGCGCTGCAGCACAATTCACAAGCCGCCGCATTCCAGAATGGGCTCGGTACGCGAAATTAGGCGGAGAAATTTTCGTTCGCGATGCTGGGAGCGTTTAACCGAGCAGGGTGTGACTGAGGCGGTCGAAGGATTTTGCGGACTCGTGCGATTCGGCGTTGTAGGCGGCGCCGATCAGGACGACGAGTGCGGTCAAATACATCCAGAGGAGCAAACCGATTGCGGCTGCCAGGCCGCCATAGACGACGTCGTAGGGCATTTTGCGCACGTAGAAGCCGAAGACTACGTCAACGACCCACCAGAGGACCGTCGAGACGATTGCGCCGGGAAACAGACTCATGAACCCACGATGGCCCGGACGGCCGATGCGATAGAGGAGCACGAGAGCGAACATTGATAGGGCGAATACGACGACTGCCTGGAATACGATTTCCACTTCGTGAATCAGCAGAGGCTGGCCATATTGGCGGACGAGCCAAGCGCGCAATTGTTTACCGAAGACGGTGAGGATGACGACAATAATCGTGGGAACAATCGTCAGCAACAACAGCAAGAGCGCGCGCAGGTGGACCCGCCAGTAGCCGTGGCGGAATTGATCGCCTTCGATGATGCGGAAACCCTCGATGAAGCCGACCATGACCTGAGAGCCGGCGAGCAAAGTGCCGCCTAGTCCTAGCAGGAACCATTTCCAGGGGTGCGTGCCCTTGCGCACGAAATATTGCGTGACGACGTCGTCGCTGCCGGGCGGAAGAATGAGCTTCAGGCGTTCCGGAACTTCGTGCAGCGCGCCGTGGAAGGCGGCGGTGCTACTGATCACGCCCAGGGCCAGCAGCAGCATGGGAAAAAAGGCGAGGAACATGTTGAAGGCGATGGCTTGGCTGAGCGTGATGCAGTCTGGGAAGATGCGGCCGAGGCCACGAAACAAATCTTTCAGTAAGCGGTCCATTGAGGTTGTCCGCGGAATTATACGGTTAGTGCGCACGAATCGTGTGCGATTTCTGAGCCGCCCTATTTAGGGTTTGAACAGGCGGGTATGTCGTCCGGCAAATCGGTAATCTTAAGTGTCCTCACCCTGGTGATTTGGTGCTTGCTGCCGTGCGCGTCTTTGTAGATGACTTCGTAGGTTGGCGGTTCGTCGTCTTTAGGCTCTTTCACATCCGCGATCCACAATGCGCCTCCGCATGCTGTGTAAGTCACGCCATCAGCTTCGAGGAGCTTCGGACCGGGGCGGCTGGCATTGCATGAGCTCAATGTCACGGCACTGAAAAACGCCAAGACGATCGGGCACCTGGAACGACGCACGGCGCGCATGCGACGAATCTACGCCAACGTACGCTGCAGAGGGAAGAAAACTTGGCACGAAGGCGGTTCGCTTGCCGCTTTTCGCGACGCAGAGTAAACTTTGCAGACGACTTGCTGCGCGCGGGAGGAATTCGATGTCTCGTATGGTGCGTTGTGGCTTGATTCAGGTGCATTGCGAGTGGTCGCCGGAGAAATATTCTATCCGCGATATATCCAAAAAGATGGTGGAAAAGCACGAGAAACTGATCCACGACGCGGCCAAGAAAAAAACGCAAATCTTGTGTTTGCAGGAGCTTTTCAACGGGCCTTATTTTTGCGCGGAGCAACAGGCGCGCTGGTATGAGATGACGGAGCCGGTTCCGGACGGGCCGACGGTGGCGCGGATGCAGAAGCTGGCAAAGAAATATGGCATGGCGATGGTGGTGCCGGTCTACGAGCGCGAAATGACCGGACTTTTTTACAACACGGCGGCGGTGATTGACGCCGACGGGAAATATTTGGGGAAATATCGCAAGCATCACATTCCGCAGGTGGCGCCGGGATTCTGGGAGAAGTTCTATTTTACGCCGGGAAATACGGGGTATCTTACTTTTCAAACCAAATTCGCGCGGATTGGTGTTTATATCTGCTACGACCGGCACTTTCCTGAGGGAGCGCGGGTGTTGGGACTGAACGGCGCGGAGATTGTGTTCAATCCGTCGGCTACAGTGGCCGGGTTGAGCGAATATCTGTGGGAGCTGGAACAGCCGGCGCACGCGGTGGCCAACGGATATTTTGTAGGGGCCATCAATCGCGTGGGCAAGGAAGCGCCGTGGAATATCGGGGAATTTTACGGCAAGAGCTACTTCTGCAATCCGCGCGGGAAGATTGTCGCACAGGCCAGCCGTGACAAAGATGAAGCGCTTGTTGCAGATCTGGATTTGGAAGAGATGGATAAGGTGCGACAGACGTGGCAATTTTATCGCGACCGTCGGCCGGAATCGTATGGCGAGATCACGCGGACGCATGCTGGCGTAAAATCGCTGGACGCAGCAGACTGAACGAACGGACAATTGCAAATCGATCGAAAAGGCCGACTGACATGACTACTACGCCGAAAGTGCTGCCGACGCGCAGCGACGAGGTGGTGCGGAAGCATAAGGAGTTTATTTGGCCGTCGGTGACGAATTATTACCAACATCCGCTGGTGGCGGACCACGCTTCGATGCAATACCTGTGGGACATCGAGGGTAACAAGTACCTCGATTTTTTTGGCGGGATTGTGACGATCGGCGTGGGGCACTGTAATCCGAAGGTGACGGAGAAGATTAAGGCGCAGGTGGACAAGTTGCAGCACACCTCGACACTTTTCCCGAACGAAGCTGTCGTGGCTCTGGCGGAGAAGCTGGCGGAGATCACGCCTGGGAAACTGCAGAAGAGTTTTTTCACCAGTTCGGGCACCGAAGCGAACGAAGCGGCGATCATGCTTTCGCGCATGGCCTCACCCAGTTACGACGTCGTGGCGCTGCGGCATGCTTATTCGGGCGGGTCGGCGCTGGCGAAGTCGGTGACGGCGCAATCGGCGTGGCGCAAGGGCGGAGTAATCAGCGTGGGGATTTCGCACGCGGTGAATCCTTATTGTTACCGCTGCCCTTTGCATCTGACGTATCCATCGTGCAACGTGGCTTGCGCGAATGATGTGGAGAGCGTGATTCAGACGACTACTAGCGGATCGATTGCCGCGTTTATCGCCGAGCCGATTCAGGGCGTGGGCGGATTTATTACTCCACCGCCAGAATATTTCAAGATTGTTTATCGCATCGTGAAAAATTACGGCGGGCAATACATTTCGGACGAAGTGCAGACGGGTTGGGGACGCACGGGGAAGAAATGGTGGGGGATCGAGCAGTGGGAAGTGACGCCGGACATTATTACTTCGGCGAAGAGCATGGCGAATGGCGTGCCCGTTGGTTTGACGATCACTACCGCGGAACTGGCGGACAAATTTCAGGGGTTAAACATTGCGACGTTTGGTGGAAACCCTGTGACGTCTGTGGCGGCGCGGGCCGTGATTGAAGTGATCGAGGAAGAAAATCTGCGGGAGAATACTTTTGTGGTGGGAGGCTACTTCCGTAAGAAGCTGGAGGAGCTGCAGCAGAAGTATCCATTGATTGGCGACGTGCGCGGGATGGGGATGATGCAGGCGATGGAGCTGGTGAAGGAACGTCAGACGAAGGAGCCCGCGGCGCAGGAGACGAATCAGGTGCTGGAACGCACGCGCGCGAATGGTTTGCTGGTGGGCAAGGGCGGGATGTATGGGAACGTGATTCGCATGGCTCCGCCGATGAATATTTCCAAGGCAGATGTGGATGAGGGGATTCGGCTGCTGGATAAATCTTTCAGTGAGGTTCGGTAGATGGCGACGGCGATAACCACAGATTTGCTTTGCAGAAATCACATTAATGGGGAGTGGGTGGAATCGAAGTCCACGAAGATTGTGGAGCGGCGGAACCCTGCTAACACCGACGAGGTTGTCGCGCGGATACCGCTTTCGACGCGGCAGGAAATGAAAGAAGCTATTGTGGCAGCGAAGGCGGCCTTCCCTGCATGGCGGGAGATGCCTGCGCCAAACCGGGGCAAGATACTTTTCGCGGCGACACGGATCATGCAGGAACAGAAGGAAGCGCTAGCGCGGCTGCTGACGCGCGAGGAAGGCAAGGCGCTGAAGGATTCGTTGGGCGAGGTGCAGCGGGCGATCAACATTCTGGAATTTATGGCTGGCGAGGCGCGGCGGTTGAATGGCGAAACACTGACCAGCGAGCTGCCGAAGAACTTCTCTTACACGATTCGCCAGCCGCTGGGAGTGGTGGGCGCGATCACTCCGTGGAATTTCCCGGTCGCCATTCCGGTGTGGAAAATCGCGCCGGCGCTGGTGTGCGGGAACACGGTGGTGTTCAAGCCCGCGACATTGACGCCGCTGACGGCGATGAAGATCGTGGAGATTTTCGAGCAGGCGGGATTGCCGGCGGGCGTGCTGAATCTGGTGATGGGGTCGGGACGCGAGACGGGCGACGAGTTGGTGCAGAATCCGCACGTGCACGGGTTGTCGTTCACAGGATCGAACGAGGTGGGTTGCGCGTTGTACGCTTCGGGCGCGGCTCATTTGAAGAAAATTCAGTGCGAGATGGGCGGAAAGAATCCGGTGGTGGTGCTGGCGGACGCTGATTTGCAGCTGGCGATGGAGTCGGTGCTGTCCGGCGCATTTGCTTCGACCGGGCAGCGCTGCACGGCGACGAGCCGCGTGGTGATTGAACAGAGCGTGGCGGACAAATTCGTTGAGATGCTGACAGCGCGCGCGAAGACATATGTGGTGGGCGATGGGCTGGAGCCGGGCACCGACATGGGCCCGTCGGTGGACGAAAGCCAGTTCAACACGGTTTTGAAATATATTGAGATTGGGAAAGGTGAAGGGAAACTTTTGTGCGGGGGCGAGCGGTTGACGGGGGCGCGCTACGATAAGGGCTGGTTTGTGGCGCCGACGGTGTTCGATCATGTGACTTGGGACAGCAAACTCGCGCAGGAAGAAATTTTCGGGCCGGTGCTGAGCGTGATTCGCGTGAAGGGATTTGACGAGGCGTTGCAAGTGGCGAATTCGGTGCGGTACGGGCTTTCGAGTTCGATCTATTCGTCGGATTCGAACAAGATTTTTGAGTTTGTCGACAAGATTGAGACGGGGATGACGCATGTGAATTCGCCGACGGTTGGTGGAGAGGCGCATGTGCCGTTTGGCGGAGCAAAGGATAGCAGCGTGGGGCCGCGGGAAGTAGGGCATGCGGCGATTGATTTTTATACGGACCTTAAGATCGTTTACATTGACTACACGGGGCGCCAGCGCGAGTTGAGCCTTTATTAACACGGCCGCAGCGGCGGATACTGCCACAGAACTCAAGTCGAACGCGCCCATCCCGCAAGGCGGGATGGGCGCAACTTCAAACCCTGGGCTACCGGAAACGAGAGGACACTTACCTGGCTGGACTATTCGATCGCGAAATTTACTTGGATATCGAAACGCTGCGGCTTTCGAGTGAAGTGGATGGTGGGTGGGGAAACATTCGCGCCTTCGGGCTAGCGGTGGCGGTCACTTGGGATAAGGAGAATGCGTTCCGACGGTGGTATGAAGACGATGCGCTGAGGTTGATTCGGGAGCTGGAACAGTTTACGCATGTGATCACGTTTAACGGCAATCGTTTCGATATTGAGGTGCTACGCGCTTACGCGCCTGTCGAGGGTGTGCGGAAGCGGTCGCTGGATATTCACGAATTGCTGCACAAGCAGCTCGGGCATCGCGTGAAGCTCGATCAGCTGGCCAAGGATACGCTGGGGACGGCGAAGAGTGGAGACGGACTAGAAGCTGTGAAATGGTGGCGCGCGGGACAGAAAGATCGCGTGGCAGAATATTGCGAGCAGGACGTGGCGATATTGCGTGATGTGGTGGAGCACGGACGGGCTAAGGGATTCGTGGTGATTTCTGCGAAACAAGTGCGCGTGAAATGGGAATGAATTTGCTGACGGTGAATGCGCGCCGGGAATGTTCTCGGCGAAGTGTTCTGCATGCGTTCAATCGCGCGGCGGCGCAGACTTTGGCGATGATTTGCGCTGTTGCGTTCGTGGCCAGCGCTGGGGTTGGCGACAACGAGCGCTGCTTGTGGAAATCGG
>Ga0210393_10005057_pt1 | contig 10401 bp, 7 predicted proteins | sample IncBWC27OmetaG_FD_160068 | JGI IMG/M metagenome (GOLD analysis project Ga0210393, IMG submission 160068) | Forest soil microbial communities from Barre Woods Harvard Forest LTER site, Petersham, Massachusetts, United States - Inc-BW-C-27-O ...
AGATAAGGGCAACATCCCTCAGAAATTCGACCCGAATCAATTCGGCACCAACGAGTTCGTCGAATTCTGCCGGCTCGCCGGCAGCCAGCCGTATCTCGCGGCGAACGTGCGAAGTCTTCCGGCTCTTGACTTTTACCAATGGATCGAATACTGCAATTCGCCCGCGGGGAGCACCACGTTCGCCGACATTCGCGCGGCGGGCGGAAGTAAAGACCCGTTCAACGTGCGCTTCTGGGGTGTGGGCAATGAATCGTGGGGCTGCGGCGGCGATATGACCGCGACAGAATATGCGACCGAGTTTCGCAAGTTTGTCGCTGAGGTTCCGCAGTTTGGTCAGGAGTTGAGTTTTGTCGCGTCGGGTCCGAACGACGCCGAATACAAATGGACACGTGAATTTCTGCAGGGCATGTTGCAGAAAGGTCCCAACGGTTTGCACAACGTCTGGGGGTTGTCGCTCCACTACTACTCGTGGAATTTGAGCCGCGGCCGCACGAAGGATTGGAACGAAGGCAAAGGCGACGCCGTGAAGTTTGAGCCTGTCGATTGGTACGAGCTGATGCGTGAAGGCGACAAGCTCGACGAATACATCAAGGGACACTGGCAAGTCTTGAACGAGTTCGACCCCAAGAAACGCATCAAACTCGTCGTCGATGAATGGGGACCCTGGTACAAGCCGGGCTCTGAGATCGCGCCGACGCATGTGCTCGGGCAGATGATCACGCAGCGTGACGCCGTTATGAGCGCGGCGACACTCGACATTTTCAATCGCAATCCCGACAAAGTCGCGATGGCCAATTGCGCGCAGATGATCAACAACCTCAATGCCTTGTTCCTTGCGGATGGCGACAGGTTTTTGAAGACACCCGTGTATCACGTTTTCGAGATGTACGCGGCGCATCAGGGCGGCGAATCGGTGCGGGCGGAGTTTCTCGCCCCGAGCCTTTCGTACGATCGCGACGGCCAGTCCGCATCGTTCTGGGGATTGAAGGGTTCCGCGTCTTTGCGCGACAAAAATCTGACGATCAGCGTCGTGAATCCTGACGTTTCGCAACCGCGCGAAGCGGAGATTCACCTTCGCGGCGCGGAAGCTTCGTCCGGCCAAGCCACAATCCTCGCGACGCAGGACATCCACGCGCACAACACTTTCGAGTCTCCCGACATGGTGAAATCGCGGAGCGAAAACTGGTCGCCATCGGGCTCCACTGTCAAATTCACTTTTCCGCCAGCCTCTGTTACGGTTCTTCAACTGAAACTTGCGTGACCTACGTCGCGCGCGAGGCCGCGTTTGCCTTCCGCGAATAACCAAGGAGCATCTGGAATGCGATTTCGCTCGCTTGCCGCTGGGCTGATTTTTCTCTTCCTCGTAGCTGTGCCGTTTGCTACTTCCGCGGAATCCACGGCGCCCGAATATTCGGCAAAAGATCGCTGGTCGATGAAGCGGGCCAACGACTGGTACGAAGCGCAGCCGTGGCTCGTTGGCAGCAACTTCATTCCATCGACGGCGATCAACGAACTGGAGATGTGGCAGGCGGACACGTTCGATTTGCCGACGATCGATCGCGAACTCGGCTGGGCGCAGAACATCGGCATGAACACGATGCGCGTATTTCTGCACAACCTTGCGTGGAAGCAGGATCCGGCCGGCTTTCTCGATCGTATGGACAAATTCCTGGATGTTGCAGAGAAGCACCACATTCGCATCATGTTCGTGCTGCTCGATTCCGTGTGGGATCCGAATCCACAGATCGGCAAGCAGCGCGCGCCGAAGCCGCACACGCACAATTCCGGCTGGGTGCAGGCGCCTGGTGCGGCGATTCTGAAGAATCCGGCGAGCTGGTCGACGGAAATCGAGCCGTACGTTAAGGCGGTCGTTGGACGATTCGGCGATGACCGGCGGGTCGTGATCTGGGATTTGATGAACGAGCCCGACAACGAGAACGGACAATACAAATCGACTGAATTGCCGAACAAGGCCGAAGTTGCGGAGCAGCTTTTGGCGAAGGTTTGGGTTTGGGCGCGAAGCGCGAAACCATCGCAGCCGCTGACCAGCGGCGTGTGGAAGAAGCTCGATTTCAGCGACGACTCGAAACTGAGCGCGATGGAACGACTGCAACTCGAGAATTCGGATGTCATCACGTTTCACAACTACGATCCGCCGGAGAAGATGACCGCTGAGATCCACTCGCTGCGCCATTTTCATCGGCCGGTGATTTGCACGGAATATATGGCGCGCCCGCACGGCAGCACGTTTGAGGGGGTTCTGCCGGTGCTGAAGCAGGAAGACGTCGGCGCGTACAACTGGGGATTTGTCGCCGGGAAAACGAACACGATTTTTGCGTGGGATTCCTGGGAAAAGCAGTATCCCGACGAGCCGCCGCTGTGGTTCCACGATATTTTTCGCGGCGATGGAACTCCGTACAACGCGAAGGAAACCGAGCTGATCCTGAAGCTGACGCGAACACCGCCGCCGGGGCGCTGAGCGATCGGTAGCGCCGGCATCGTTCCGGCGGTTTTGTGCGCGTACCGTTGTCCGCGATTTGAACGTTCGGCGATTCCTCGCTGGGAAAAATGCCGGCAAGATGCCGGCGCTACCAAAGGTCGAACCTGACCAATTTCGTGTTAACGACAAACCCGCGTCAGGACAGCGGGTAAGCGTTTGCTGAATTCGAGTGCATTCGGCTAGAATGCCTGCGTCTCTCCGCTGCTGCTTCGGCGAACTTCCGCGAGATCGAGGCTCACCACCATGAGCACTTCCAGTACGACGACGAGCAAAATGACGATGGGGCTGATCGTGGGGAATCGCGGCTTTTTCCCAGATCACCTTGCCAAGACGGGCCGCGAAGAAATGATGCGAGTTTTGCAGGACGCCGGGATCGACGTGGTCGTGCTCGGGCCGGAGCAGAGCAAGCACGGAGCGGTCGAGACGCACGAAGAGGCGAAGCGCTGCGCGGAGCTCTTTAAGAGCCAGGGCGGCAAGATCGACGGAGTTGTCGTAACGCTTCCGAACTTTGGCGATGAACGCGCGATTGCGGATACGTTGCGGCTGGCGCGGCTCGATGTGCCAGTTCTGATTCAGGCGACGCCGGACGCGCCGTCGCACATGACGATCGCGCACCGGCGGGATTCGTTCTGCGGAAAAATGTCGGCTTGCAATAACTTGAAGCAGTACGGCATTCCGTATTCGCTGACGAAGCTGCACACGGTTGCGCCGAGTTCCGCGGAGTTCAAGGCCGACCTCGAATGGTTCGCCGGAGTTTGCCGCGTCGTGAAAGGGTTGCGGAATCTGCGCATCGGAGCGATCGGTGCGCGGCCTGCGGCTTTCAATACGGTGCGCTACAGCGAGAAGATTCTGGAGCATAACGGGATTTCGGTCGAGACGCTCGATCTGTCTGAAGTGATGGGGCGCATTTCGCGGATGAAGGACGACGATCCCGCGGCGGTCGGCAAGCTGAACGCGATTCAGAAGTACGTTTCGACGAGCGGAATTCCGCAGCAGGCTCTGCTGAAAATGGCGAAGCTTGGCGCCGTGGTCGATGACTGGATGCGCGCGGCGGACGTGAAGATCAGCGCGGTGCAGTGCTGGACGTCGCTGGAAGAGAATCTCGGCGTCGTGCCGTGCACGATCATGAGCATGATGAGCGATTCGCTGCTGTCGAGCGCGTGCGAAGTCGATGTGTGCGGAGTGCTGGGAATGCACGTGCTGGCGCTGGCTTCGGGCACGCCAAGTGCGCTGCTGGATTGGAACAACAATTACGGAACCGATCCGAACAAGGCAGTCTGCTTTCATTGCAGCAATTTGCCGAAACACTTCTTCCGCGATGTGACGATGGACTTTCAGGCGATCATTGCGGGCACGGTCGGGAAGGACAATACGTTTGGAACGTGCGTGGGCCGCGTGAAATCGGGGCCGATGAGCTTCGCGCGATTTTCGACCGACGACTTGACCGGGAAGATTCGCGGGTACAGCGGCGGAGGGAAATTTACGGACGATCCGCTCGAGACATTTGGCGGTGCAGGCGTCGTCGAGATTCCCGAGATGCAGAAGTTGCTGCGCTACATTTGTGAAAACGGATTCGAGCATCACGTCGCGGCGAATTTTTCGACGGTGGCACCGGTCGTGCACGAAGCGGCGACGAATTATTTTGGGTGGGAGATGTACGCGCACGGGGCGTAGGCACGGCGGGTAGACCTGGGCGAATTTGGCAGAAAGAGCCGACGGGACGCCAGCGCTACCAAAGCGGAGAATCACTTGATTGTTGCTGGGGTTGATTTCGGGACTTTGAGCGTGCGCGTCACGATTGTGGATACGCAGCGCGGGCGCCTGGGGTCCGGAGTTTCGGAGTATCCGCTGCACCGGCGCAAAGACGATCCGGATTTCGCGACGCAGAGCCACGAAGATCACATGAAGGCGCTCGCGGACGCGACGCGCAAGGCTGTTGCAGACGCGAAAATCTCCGGCGATCAGGTTGCGGCGCTGGCGATCGATACGACCGGGTCGAGCGTTATTCCCGTCGACAAGAATCTGCAGCCGCTCGATGAATATTATTTGTGGTGCGATCATCGATCTGCCAAAGAAGCTGCGCTGATTACGGAGACGGCGCATCGCGACAAGCACGAAGTGATCGATTGGTGCGGCGGGACGTATTCGTCGGAGTGGGGCTTTTCCAAGCTGCTGCACTGGCTGCGCAACAATCCTGACAAGCGAGAGAAATTCGCGACGGCGCTGGAACACTGCGACATGGTCGCGGCGGTGCTTTGCGGAATCACCGATCCGGCGAAGGCGCCGAGGTCGATTTGCGCGATGGGACACAAGTGGATGTGGAATTCCTCGCTGGGCGGATTGCCGTCGGAGAAATTTCTGACGAGCGTCGATCCGTTGCTTGGCGGCGTGCGCGACAAATTGAACGGGCGATACGCGGCGAGCGACGCAATTGCTGGAACTTTGACGCCGGAATGGGCTGAGAACCTTGGGCTGAAGGCCGGGATTCCGATTCCGGTCGGAGCGTTCGACGCGCACTGGGATGCGATCGGAGCGGGCGCACGAACCGGCGACGTCGTGAATGTGGTGGGAACTTCGACGTGCATCATCGCGATGAGCGATTCGACGCAACTGATTCCTGGAGTGTGCGGCGTTGTTCCGGGATCCGTGCATCCGAAGAAAACGGGAGTGGAAGCCGGGCTTTCGGCGACGGGCGATATTTTCAATGCGATCGCGCAGCGCGCGGGGAGCACCGTAGCGCAGCTTTCGGTGGGGCTCGAAGCGTATAAGCCGGGGCAGACGGGCTTGCTGCGGCTGACGTGGGATAACGGCGATCGCACGGTGCTGGTGAATCCGGAGCTTGGAGGGATTACGCTGGGCTGGCATCTTTCGACGACAGCGCAGGACGAGCTTTTCGCTGCGATTGAAGGGACTGCGTTCCACACGCGTATTATTCTGGAGCGGATGGAAAAGCATGGAGTGCCGATCCATCGCGTGATTAATGGCGGCGGCATTCCGCAGAAAAACGAAGTGCTGAATCGCGTATATGCGAACGTACTGAACAAGCCGATTTTAATTCCACAGTCGGACGTGACGAGTCTGGGCTCTGCGATTTTTGCGGCGATGGCTGCGAAGGCCTTCAATACGATCGAAGACGCGCAGGCGGCGCTGTGCCCGAAGCATCGCGTGATTGAGCCTGATCCTAAAGCGGCGAAGGTGTACGAAGAGCTGTACGCGTTGTATCGCGAGTTGTATTTTGGATTTGGGAAGGCTGACGCGCCGGCGATTTTCGTCGGCAGCGTTTTGCCGGCGTTGCGGCGGATCGCGGCGAGTACGCGAGGCAACGGATGATTTTGAAAACGCTGCGCGAAGAAGTGCTGGAAGCGAACCTGGAACTGGTGCGGCGCGGGCTCGTGCTGTACACGTTTGGGAATGCGAGCGGGATCGATCGTAAGCAAGGGTTGGTGGCGATCAAGCCGAGCGGCGTGCCGTATGAATCGATGAAGCCGGAAGACTTGGTTGTCGTCGATCTCGAAGGAAAAAAAGTTGAGGGCGATTTGCGGCCGTCTTCGGATTTGCCGACGCATTTGATTTTGTATAAGGCGTTTGAGGGAATCGGCGGAGTGGCGCATACGCATTCGCGGTATGCGACGGCGTGGGCGCAGGCGGCGCGAGAGATTCCGTGCTTTGGAACGACGCACGCGGACTATTTTTACGGGCCGATTCCAGTGACCCGGGCGCTGACGCCGAAGCAGATTCGCGACGAGTACGAAGTGAACACGGGGCACGCGATTGTGCGGCGGTTCGCGAAGTTGAATCCGCTGCATATGCCGGGGGTTTTGGTGGCGGGACATGCGCCTTTTTGCTGGGGCGCGACGCCGACCGAGGCGGCGCACGCGGCGGTGATCGTGGAAGAGATTGCGGCGATGGCTACGGCGACGGTGAGCGCGAATCCGAAAGCGAAGGCGATCTCGAAGCATTTGCATGACAAGCATTTTTTGCGGAAGCATGGCGCTGCCGCTTACTACGGGCAGAAAAAATAACGACAAGTTGAGCGGATTGTTGCGTCGCGAGTGCCTGGACGCTGCGGCTTGGTGTGCGCGTTGGGTGGTTAACAGATTGAGGGGGGCCACCCCCACTTTTTTTGTAAGTGTGGAATCTAAAGAGGTTGATCTCTCATGGAATGATAACGTTTTGAAAGAATGTGATTCCGCGGGATTTAGGCGTGCTGTGGGAACGACATTATGAGTCGCTGAAATTTGTGTTTTGGATTGGGCGTTGGGGTGAAGAAGACGTGCGGGGCGGGATGGCGCGTACACGGGAGAAGGTAACAGACTGGCGGCGTTTTTCTCAGGGAAAGGTGGCGAGCGGGAAAAGATTGTTGGTGAATGGTTGTTTGGCGCATTGGATGGAAAGTGTTCGAATCGATGTGCGCGAGAAAGAGTTACTTCAGGGGCTGAAGCCCCTTGGTTGTCGATGGCTTATGTGGGACCTAAAGGTCCGACCCACAAAGCTTAGAAGCGCCGGCGGAGGATGGCCTTCGAGGCTCGGGGCGAGCAAGGGCTAATAAGTCAAAGACGCCGGCAAAATACCGGCGCTACCAAGACTTGTGGCGTTGTGGGGAGAGTGCGGAAGGCGTTAGAAGGTGGCGGCGTAGATGGTGGTGACGCCGCCTTCGACGGTGATGCGTTCGACTTTGACGGTTTTGGCGAAGACGGTGCTTTGGAGGCGGTCGGGCAGGACTTTCAGGATGTCGCCCACTTCAGGTGCGCGAGTTGGGTTGCCCAGAACATGCATGGGTTCGGCATCGATCTGATTCACGCTCACGCGGACGGCGAGGCGCTTGGGCTTTTCTGCGGCGGCTTTCTTGGCCGGGGGCGATTTTTTGGCGGCCGCAGCAGGAGTCGACTCGCGCTTGGCGGTCTTTTTGACGACGGTCTTTTTCACAGGGAGATTATACAGGGTAAAGCGGGTTTCGCCGCGAGGAGGAATTCGTCGAGTTCCACGGAGCTAACTTCCGCCATTGCTGCTCAATGAATCTCGGTGAGGCGAACAGGGAAGGTTTGAGGCTCGACGACCCAGATCCGGTGATCTGAAAAGGCTTTGACCAACTCGCCTGTGTCTGTCTCTGCAATTTCGCGCGCCCAGACGATTTTTTCCTGCGCTAAGTCTGACAGGTTATAAATCCAGTCGTTCGCTTCTTCGGTGCCGGTCCCATATCGAACGATGACCAGGTGTTTGCCTGGCATGGCTTGCAGCTTTTGCGCAATGCTCGTTCGAGCATCATTCACCGGGGTTGCCCAGATTCCAGCGGTAGCGACAAAAGAAGAGAGAGACGGAAATCGGATCGCATTCACTACGTAGACGCCGGTCATAAGCACGCTGAAGATGACGATTGAGCGGACGAAGGAGAGTCCGATTGGGCGTCCACGATACTTCCACTGATTCACGTGCCGGAGGGTTTGGACGATCAGAAAAAATATCGCAACGGTGAGAGGAGCTGCGTAGTGGGGTTGTGTCCATGCGACCGCGATCATTCCGACGGCGCAGATGGCAAAGACGATTGCGAAAAATCGAATTTTACGGTCGCGAAACAGGAAGGGTGTGATCGCGATGACCGGCAAGAACTGCGGCCAGAGATAGAAATATGCTGTCTTGCCGACGATTGCGGCGACGTGGCCGGCGAAATGGCGGACACTGTCGAGCCTGTTCTGGGCCCAGAACTGAACTTCCCACTCACAGATGCTCTGCAACTGCTCGTTGGCAAAATATTTTATTGGAAGCGGGTGTTGCCAAATGAAGTTCGGGCTACAGGCGTAGGCTTTGTCGTTGATGGTGTAGGGGAAGACGAGCGCGTCGTGGGTGCCGCGCCAGTTGTAATAACCCATGAACGCAAGGGTGGACGCGAGGATGAGCAGAGCAGATAGCGAGAGCGCGCGACGGAGAACGGTGAAGAATTCTATCGCGCCGCGGGTGAGGAGTACGGCGACACCGATCGAGACGGCGAAGATCAATCCTTCGAAGGGGCGGCTGTTCGCGAGGATCGCGAGGCCGAGGGCGAGAAGGGCGGCGTGCAAATAGTGGAATGATCTCGTCAATCTGGGTAGTGCGCCCAGGACGAGTGCGCCGCCGATTGCAGGGACGGCGCCGCCCCAATAACTGTTTGCCCAGTAGCTGAGGCTTGCCAGTCGCAGAGCGAGGAGAAGCGCGCCGAGAAAGGCCCAGCGCCGGGGCAGCCATCCCTTGAGCATCCAGAATGATGCGATGCACATTACGGAAACGCTCAAGAGGACGCCGATCCAGGGGTTGCCGAGGAGTTGTCCGATTGCCAATACCGCGCCATGAGCGGGGGGATATTTGGACATGTAGGTGGGAATGAGATTTACGTTGGCGGTTTGGAAGTGCGGCCAGAGCGGAGTCGAGGGATTGGTTAAGCGTCCGTGGGCAAACGTGTCGGCGGCGAGCAGGTAGCTGAATTCATCGGCGATTTCAGGGTGGGGAACGGGAAGAATCGGGAGCATGCAGAGCCGCAGGAGTACGGGGAAGACAGCCAGTACGGCAAACGACCAGCGAGAATCTGCGATTCCTGCGCCGATTTTTTCGGCTGAGCTGAAAAAAGTTTCGAAAGGGAATGGCCGGTAAAGAGCCCAAACCAGAGTGATGAGAAGGGCGAGTGCTACAGCTAGCTCGATGTCGAGGCCGCGGCTCAGAGCGAGCGAGAGCGTCATGTCTCCGGACTTCTGACAACGAAGCTGGTCAGCATGGAGTCGACATCATAACGCGAGTCGGATTTTACGAGGACATTCCGGGATCGGATTGTGCTGTCTGATCTCAGATGCCTTGCGCGGTGGATTTGGCTTGGGGGATGAAACCGGGGACGCCGGTGGTGACGACGGGGTTGAGGCGCTGGCGGGTTTGGATGCGATTGATTTCGTCGAACGCGTCCTGGGGAAGGCGCGAGAGATCGAAATTTTCTTTGGCGCGGGCGGCGGATTTTGGAGTGGTGAGCAGAGCGGTGCCGCGCTGGATGGCCCAGGCGAGGAGAACCTGGGCGGGAGTTTTATTGATGCGTTTGGCGATGCCGTTGATGACGGGATCTTCGAGCAGGCCCGGTGTCATGCCGTGACCGAGTGGGGCGAAGGCCAAGAGGACAATGCCGTTTTTGTTGCAGAAATCGAGGAGTTCGGTTTCGGGAAGGTAGGGGTGCGACTCTACCTGGACGACGGCGGGTTTGATGCGGGCGGATTCGTAGATGGGCTTGAGTTTGTCGAGAGTGATGTCGGAGAGGCCGATGGCGCGGCACTTGCCATGATCGACGAGAGTTTCGAGGGCTTTCCAGGTGTCTTGCAGGGTTGTGGTGGGATCGTAGATTACGTTGCCATCTTTGTCACGAGGGTCCTGGTTGTCGCCGGGTTGGAAGGCGAAGGGAGTGTGGATGAGGTAGAGGTCGAGGTAGGTGATCTGGAGGCGGGCGAGGCTGGCTTCGAAGGCGGGTTCGACGCGGTCGGGACGGTGGTTGGAGTTCCAGAGTTTTGTGGTGACGAAGATGTCTGCGCGGGTGATTGTTTTCGTGTTGGCGGCGAGGCCGTCGTGTAGTGCGATGCCCACTTCGCGCTCGTTGCCGTAGCGTTCGGCGCAGTCGAAGTGGCGGAAGCCGGCGTCGAGGGCGTCGCGGGTGGCGGAGATGGTGACGGCGGGGTCGGGGATGAGGGTGCCAAAGCCGAGGGCGGGGATTTGGCCGGCGTTGTTGGCGAGGGGGATGCGGGTTAGGCGGATGTCGGGAAGTTCTGGCATTGGTGTGACCTCGACCGTCTGTTCAACGATATGAGTTGGGTTCGAACGTTTGGATGTCACGGGGCGGGGAGGGATGCGAAGTTTGTTTGGCGGGGATGGTGCGCTGGTTGAGATCGAAGAGAGGTTCC
>Ga0210393_10005059_pt1 | contig 10398 bp, 6 predicted proteins | sample IncBWC27OmetaG_FD_160068 | JGI IMG/M metagenome (GOLD analysis project Ga0210393, IMG submission 160068) | Forest soil microbial communities from Barre Woods Harvard Forest LTER site, Petersham, Massachusetts, United States - Inc-BW-C-27-O ...
GTCGCCGTCGATGGCGGCGCCTTCAACGTGCGAGAAGGGAATCACTCCGTCGATCTCGCCGCCACATACATTCCGCGGCGGCGCCTCGACACATTCGCGCAACTCACTTTCGATGATCGCGACATCGATCTCGTCGCCGGCTGGAGCCCGCGCAATCCCGACACAAACGCCTTCGTCTCCGTCGAAGCCTCCTACGGCAATGGATACCTCGAACGCCTCGAGCATCGCCAGCAATACAAGATCAATGCCTTCCGCGCCTTCAATCTCGGCCGCCACGAACTTACTCTCTTCGGCGTCGGCTATTACGGCTTCTCTTACAGTCCCGGCCTGATTCCGATTGACACAACCGTTCCCAACGACACCGTCGACAATCGCCAGCTCGATCGCACCCACACATCGATCTTCGTCGCCAGCGACACGTGGCGCATCAGCGACAACGCGCAGCTCACAACGTCCGCGTTTTTTCGCACCTACAGCCTCACCTTGCGCTCCAACTTCGAGCCCGACTTCACGCAAAGCCTCACTGCTCCCGGCGGCCTCATCCAGCAGAGCGAATTTCGCACCGTCGCCGGAGGCGGCGCGCTCTACGCTCAAAAATTTCGCAGTTGGTTATCGGTGCTTGCGGGTCTCGACTTGCGCCGCGACGCTCCGCGCGATCTCGATCTTCATCGTCTCGACTCCGCGGGCGTGTTCGAACCCGTCACCAGCAATAACCTCACGCTCTCCTTCGTCGAGCCGTACATCGCGCTCGACGGCGCCCTCTCAAAATATTTTCACTACGACGTCGGCCTCCGCCGCGAAGAAGTCTGGATCGATAATCAGGACGTTCTCACGCCGCAAAATTCCTTCGACCAGCTCGCCGCCATCTCGCTCCCCAAAGCCACGCTCACGTTCCTTCCACCCGCTTCGGCTTCAACATTTCTCCCCACAGTCGCTCTCAGCTACGGCGAAGCCTTCCACACCGAAGATCCGCGCATCGGCACCACTGACTCCACGAATCCCACGCTCCTCGCACCTTCGCATGCCTATCAGCTCGTTCTCGACAAGCCGATCGAAAAAGTCGATTTCAAAATCACGCTGCGCCACACCACGAATTCCCAGGAACTCGCGAAGATCGATCCCGACACCGGCCTCCAGGAAGACGAAGGCCCGTCGATCAATCGCTCGCTCACCGTTTCTCTGCAACGCAATTTCAATCACGGCTCGCTCTTCGCGTCCTACGCACAAGCCGACGCCCGCGATCGCCTCACCGGCGCGCCCGTCCCCGAAGCGCCTCGCAACATCTGGGACGCCGTCGGCTCCTACGACCATCTCCCGTTCCGCCTGCAATCGCGCGCCGAATTCGAATACGTCGCCGCCAAACCCGTCGGCGACGGTTTCACGGGTCCCAGCGTCACCGAATTCCGCGGCGAACTCCTCCGCCCGCTTCGCGACGGCCGCCTCCTCCTCTCCACACAATTTCTGATCGCCCACGGCTACACCGGCGAAACCACCGAAGTCTTCGCCTACCCCACCGATCCGACGTACCCAATTCCTATCGAACGCGTCGTCGGCGTCCCGCTCAAGTCTTACATCACCGCCACCATCACCTACCGCTTCCTCCACTAAATCTTGTTCCCCTTGACATTCGAGGTGAGCGCCTTTATCCTCCACCTAGAATGTCTACTAAAGACGACCTCGACCGCATCGAAATGCTCCAGGGCACTCTCGACCTGCTCATCCTCCGCACGCTGCTGCTCGGCCCCGCCCACGGCCACGCCATCGCCAAAGCCATCGAATTCCGCTCCGACGAAGTCCTGCAAGTCGAGCAAGGCTCGCTCTACCCCGCGCTCCATCGCCTCATCAAGCGCAAATGGATCAGCGCCGCCGAAGGCACCTCCGAAAACAATCGCCGCGCCAAATTTTATTCGCTCACGCCGAAAGGCCGCGCCCAGCTCGACCTCGAAACCCGCAAGTGGGACAAATTCGCCGGCGCCATCGCGCGCATCCTCCGCCCCGCCAAGCAGGAGAATAAGCCATGAGTCGCGATCGCAAGCGTCATCTCTCCGATCTCGAATCCGACATTCAAAATCACATCGAAATCGAAACGCAGGACAACATCGCCCGCGGCATGTCCCCCGAAGAAGCCCGCTACGCCGCCATGCGCAAATTCGGCAACGTCACCCGCGTCATGGAAGACACGCGCGAAGTCTGGGCCATCCGCTGGCTCGACCATCTCATGCAAGATCTCCGCTTCGCCTTCCGCGGCATCCGCAAATCCCCACTCTTCGCCACAGTCGTCGTCCTCACGCTCGCCCTCGGCATCGGCGCCAACACCGCCATCTTCACCATCATCGACGCCGTCATGCTCCGCACCATTCCCGTCTCCGACCCGCAGCATCTCCTCGTCTTCAGTTGGCAAGCGCACAAACAAGACCCGGACTTCACCGGCCATAGTTCCTTCGGCGATTGTTCCGGACCGGACTGCTCGTTCCCGGTTCCGTACTATCGGGCCATCCGCGAACAAGGTTCCGACTCATTTTCCAAAGTCTCTGCATATTCCGGTCCGATCCCGGTCAATTTCACTGGGAACGGCCCCGCGTCGCGCGCCCAGGGCACCTATGTTTCCGGCGATTTTTTTTCCACCATCGGCGTCGCGATGTTTCTCGGCCGTCCGCTCGGCCCAACGGACGATGCGCCCGGCGCTCCCGCCGCCATCGTCCTCGACTACGCCTACTGGCGTAGCGCGTTCGCTTCGGACCCAAGCGTCGTCGGCCGCGCCGTGCGCCTCAACGACACATCCGCCATGATCGTCGGCGTCGCCGATCCGCGCTTCACGAATCTGACTCCCGGCAAGTTTCAGGATTTCTACATGCCGCTGTCGCTCGTGACGAGCGTGCGGTCCGAGTGGTGGTCGAGTGGCGAACGACTCATGGATCCCGGCGCCTTTTGGGTCGTCGTCCTCGGCCGCTTGCAGCCGGGCATTTCCATCGCGCAAGCTCGAGCCACCGCAACCACGATTTTCCGCAACGAAACAATTCACGGAGCCAAGCCTCTTTTTACGGAAGCCGACGATCCAACGGTCAATCTGACATCCGTTCAACAGGGACTCGGAGGCGAGACCGCCCAGATCGCGCCGATGCTCTACGTCATGATGAGCGCCGTCGGAATCGTGATGCTGATCACCTGCGCCAACGTCGCCGGCCTCGTGCTCGCACGGTCCGCGCGCCGCCAAAAAGAGATGGCGCTGCGGATGGCCATCGGAGCCGGCCCCGGGCGCATCGTGCGCCAGTTGCTCACCGAAAGCATTCTTCTCTCTGCGCTGGGTGGCGTACTCGGAATCTTGCTTTCTCTCTGGGGCGTGCGCGCCATCACGCACTTCGTCGCAGCCGGCTACAACGATACGTTTCCTTTCGTCGTCGAACCCAACTGGCGTGTGCTCGCTTTCACCCTGGCAGTGACTTTCGTCACCGGCATTTTGTTCGGCCTTGCTCCCGCCCGCCGGTCGGCGCGTGTCGATGTGAATCCAGCGCTAAAGGAAAACCCATCCGCGTCTCCGAAGACTTTGATTGCCAAGCGGCTGCGGCTCGGCGACGCGCTCGTCGTCGCGCAGGTGGCGTTCTCCATTGTCATCGCGGTCGGCGCAGGACTCCTCGTTCGCACGCTGGAGAATTTGCGCAATCTCGATCCCGGCTTCAACAGCGAAAATATGCTGATTTTCGGAGTAAACCCGGTTCTGGGCGGCTACGACAGCGCGAAGATCATGCAACTCTGCAATACGCTGCAGCAGCGTTTCGCCGCGACGCCAGGCGTGGTATCGGTTTCGTACTCGGGCGACGCACTTCTGAGCGGAAGCCGTTCCGGCACGGAGGTTCACCTCGATGGGGCTGCGCCGGATAAGAATGAAAAAGTCGATACGATGGCCATCGGCCTCGACTTTCTCTCCACGATGAAAATCCCTTTGCTCTCCGGACGCGCTTTTGTTCCTCAGGATTTCGCGACGGCTGCAACCACGGACGCGGCGGTCAAGTCCGCCCACGATGCCGGTGACGCAGCCGTCAAGAAAGCACCTGCTTCCGCGCACTTGCAATTTTCGCCGGTCAACGCGGCGCCAATTCCCGCGCTCGTCAATCGAAAGCTCGTGCAGGATTTTTTCGCCAATCAGAATCCGATCGGGAAGCACATCGGCGTCTCTGATCACAATCCCGGCCCCGGCGGCCTCGAACCCGGCTACGTGGTCATCGGAGTTGTCGGCGACACGAAATATTCCGACCTGCGCCGCGAGATCAAGCCGGCGATGTACCTTCCCTTGACCAACAACAGCCTCCATTTCGAATTGCGAACCGCGATGAATCCCGTGTCCTTGATACCCGCCGTTCGTGAAATCGTCGGCAGCGTCGATCGAAACCTCCCGCTGTTCGAATTGATGACGCAGTCGGAACAAGTGGACCGCATTTTGTTCCAGGAGCGTTTGATCACGCGCGTAGCCGGATTCTTCGGCGTGCTCACGCTAGTCCTCGCATGCTTCGGCCTCTACGGCCTACTCTCGTACGAAGTCGCGTGGCGAACCCGCGAACTCGGCATCCGCATGGCGCTCGGCGCCCAGTCGCGAGACATTCTGCGCCTCGTCGTGAAACAAGTGATAGCAATCGTAGCCATCGGCCTCGCAGTCGGCGTCGCCGCAGCCCTCGGCCTGACCCGCTTCATGTCCGAGATGCTCTACAACGTCCGCCCCAACGACCCCGCAACGATCGCAGGGGTAGCCGCGCTGCTGGCATTCGTGGCGTTGATCGCCTGCTACCTGCCCGCCCGCCGCGCCATCCACACCGACCCCATCACCGCCCTCCGCCACGAATAACACTCCGCGCTCGCTAAGCCTCAAATCTAGCCACCCTGTAGCCGCGATCGCTTTCCAGATCGCGGGATTTAGATTCCACCCCACCCACACCTACCCTATCCGCCTCGCCCTTCCGCATTCATAAACATCTAGCCAAGTCAAAAACAGGTATATAATCCGCGCAATCTGTCGGTCACAAGGACGGCTCCCATGCCGAGCTACCATTACTCCTACTTCATCGGCACGCTGATCTTCGCCGCTGCCTGGGTCGTCTGCTTCTGGCTCGGCAAGTCCTATCGCCCTCAAATGATCTGGGGCACGCTCGTCTCCATGCCGTTCGCTCTCACCAGCCTTCTCTTCATTCCCCAATATTGGCAGCCGCCGTCCCTCTTCAATCTCGACACCCGCTTCCACGTAGGCATCGAAGATTTTCTCTGGGGCGGCTCCGTCGGCGGCATCGCTTCAATCCTCGGTGAATACATCTTGAAGGAGCGGCTGGCGGAAACGCGCCGCAGCCATCGCCGTATTCACTACGCGCCGTTTGTCGTGGTCGGCATTCTTTTTCTCATTCTCCAGCTGTGGCATCCCAACAAGACCATCTACAACATGGTCATCTCTTTTGCCGTCGGTGCAATCGTCGTGGCGTTCAAGCGCCCCGATCTCATCCGCCTCATGCTCACAGGCGCGCTCAATTTCACCGTGCTCTATCTGCTGCTGTTCGTCTACTTCCTTCTTCTTTATCCCAAATTCGTGCAGGACTACTACACCCTGCAAAATTTCCTCGGCATCTTCATCTTCGGCGTCCCCATCGAAGAGCTGATGTTCGCCTCCACCGGCGGCGCCATCTGGTCCGCCGCCTACGAATACCTCCAGGGCTACCGCCTCACCTCCGCCCAAGGAGTTCACATGGCCCGCGTTCAGGGCGGATAATTTCCGTCCTTTCGCAAGGTAGGTAATCGCATCGCAATCCTCGAACTTGGCCTAAGCTTCCCGGGGCCGGCTGCGCTCCCACCACATACAATCGCTTTGCGATGACGCTGGCGACTCCAAATCTCGGCCACAGCTGGACGCGACTCGATGGAGTCGATCTGCTGCGCGGGCTCGCGATTCTTTGCGTCCTGATGAATCACGTCAACACGCGCCTCCGAGTGAACGACATACCGTACTCCGAGGGATTTCCGAAGCCGCTCGTCCACGCGCTGACTGGGAACGGCCAATTCGGAGTTCAGATCTTTTTCGCGATCTCCGGATTCCTGATCACATCGATCACGCTCAAACGCTGGGGCGCGCTTCAGAGCATCAACGTTCGCGATTTCTATTTGCTCCGCCTTGCTCGCATCGGTCCGCTACTCCTCGCTTTGCTGGCGGTTCTCAGCGCGCTTCACTTCGCGGGACTTCAGGACTTCGTGGTTTCGGCCAGCAAAGGCGGGCTCGGCCGCGCTCTGCTCGCTGCGCTTACCTTTCACGTCAATGTCCTCGAGGCTCGCGTTGGCTACCTGCCGGCCAACTGGGATGTACTTTGGTCGCTCTCGGTAGAGGAGATGTTTTATCTCTCCTTTCCTCTCGCGGCGTGGTTGCTCGGCCGCGTCAAATTATTCATTCCATTTCTCTTCGTGTTCATCGTGCTCGGCCCGTTCGCGCGGGCTGTTTTCGCTCGCGACAACGACATCTGGCAGGACTACTCCTATTTCGGTGGCATGGACGCGATCGCGCTCGGCTGCCTGACCGCCCTCGTCGTGTCGCGGGTTCGTTTTTCTCCGGCTGCTCTGAGGGCTTTCGCGTGGACGGGATTCGCTCTTCTCGTAGCGATGCTTGGATTTTCCGGTTTTCCGTTCCTGTTCCCGTTAGGTGCCACCGGGCTTGAAGAATCCATCCTTGCCCTTGGAACATGCCTGGTGATCATCGCGGCCGCGCATACCCAATGGACTTGCCCGGCCGTCCTGCGACCCCTTCGGCGCCTCGGCCAGCGCAGCTATGAGGTCTATCTGACCCACATGTTCGTCCTCTTCGCCTTCTTGCACCTCTTTTTGGCCCTGAACAGACCGATGTGGTGCATCCCTCTCTATTTCCTCCTCGCCATCGTCGTAGCAACGTTCCTGGGGGACCTCGTCGCCAGGTTCTACTCCGACCCGGTCAACGCCTTCCTCCGCCAGGGTTGGGGCGAAGGCAAGCTTGGCTCCGCGATCAAAGTAGAGGAGACGCCCTCCTCTGCCGCCGAAGTACCTGTCGCCAAGTAGTTGGCGCTGAACGAAATCGACGGTCCCAACCCGTGTCCATTCGAACCAAAACGCAACGTCAACTAAATCATTAACTTGCAAGTTACTATTTACACATCATTATATATGTGATACGATTTGCGTGTCGTACATACCTCTTCGAATCCATCGCCCCCGTAACCCACGCTGTTTCTGTAACTTCCACACTCTTGCTTTTCGCCCTCGGCCAAGCCTCGCAAAATCAGCGACTTGCGCACTCTTTGAAAAACAACCCGGGGGCGGGGGTACACCCTACTCCCAACCTTTCCCATTTTGGAACTCTTCCACGCCCTCGACGCCAATCCTCGCTCCAACTCGCGCGCGGCATCGCGATCTGGAGATCGTTCAAGGTGGTCACGAATGGCAGGAACGGTTTTGCTTAGCGGTAGGGTTGGAGCGCGGGGGTTTCGCTGGCTTCGCTGACTTCGACGCGGTTGCCGCCGGTGCGCTTGGCGGCGTACAGGGCTTTGTCGGCCTGGGCGACGAGCGCCTGGAACGTCGGGGTACCGCTGCCCCAGAAGCCGGCGATACCGAAACTCGCCGTCAGCGAAACGCGTTTGCCGCCAAATTCAAATTCGCAGGCGGCCCATTCTTCGCGCAGGCGATTGATGGTCACTTCGATATAGCGTTTTTCGACGTGCGTAATCACGAGCAAAAATTCATCGCCGCCCATGCGGCCGCAAATGTCGGAAGCGCGCGTGTTGCCCTTCAGGACTTCGGAGAATCGCTTGAGCACGATGTCGCCGGCGTCGTGACCGTGGCTGTCGTTGATTTCCTTGAACGAATCGAGATCGGCTTGCACAACCCAGAAGGGAAATCCGTGGCGCGCGGCTCCGCGCAGTTGGCGATCGGCCCAGTCTTCAAGGGCGCGGCGATTCGGCAAATCGGTCATCGAATCGGTGTGGGCAAGCGCTTCGAGCAATCGATTTTTCGCGTCGATTTCGCGATGCAGTTCGACGGTGCGGCAACCCACTCCGATGCGCGCGAGCAATTCGCCGGCATCGAACGGCTTCGTCAGATAATCGTCTGCTCCGGCGGCGAGACCTTTGACAACGTTGTCTTTTTCGGATTTTGCGCTGAGCACGATGATGTAGGTGTATTCGCGCTGGTCTTCCGCACGGATTTTCTGCAGGAGTTCGAGGCCGGAAAAATCGGGCATCATCCAGTCGGTGACGACGATCGCGGGAGAGTGGCGCCGAAAAAGTTCAAGAGCTTCCGCGCCGCTCTTGGCGAAGAGCAGCGTGTGGCCCGACGGTTCGAGGGCGTGCTCGACGAGCTTGCGCGAGACGGCCGAATCGTCGACGACCAAGACTTGGCAGCTTGGCTGCGGTTTCTGCATGGGTTCCCGACGCCCGCCTGATGAGGTCTCAGGATGGAGTTTGCTCATATTAGCAAGCAAGAGCGGGGAACGTCGCTCCGGCAATGTCTGTATATAGTCTAAAACGTTAGCCCAGTTAACTTCTTCGTAACATCAGCACCGAGGGACCATCGCCGTGATAGCAGTGATATCAACACAAATGACGCACAAATTGCTGAACTTCGCTGGTGTTGCGTTTAACCCGCGATCTTGCAAAAAATCGCAGCTAAACGTCTTAAGCGCCGGCGCCTTGCACTTTGACGAGGAGCTCGGCGAATTTTTGCTTGCGTTCGGTCTGGTCGTGGCCGCCTTCGGCGTCGGCGAGTTGGGTGATGTTCATCGAACAGAATTTCGGCCCGCACATGGAGCAGAACTTTGCTTCCTTATAGAAGTCGTCGGGCAGATTCTCGTCGTGCATGGCTTTGGCGGTCGCGGGGTCGAGAGAAAGCTCGAACTGCTTGTTCCAGTCGAAGAGGAAGCGCGCGTAGCTGAGAGCGTCGTCGCGATCCCGAGCGCCGGGGCGGTGACGCGCGACGTCGGCGGCGTGGGCGGCGATCTTGTATGCGATGACGCCCTGTTTCACGTCTTCCGGATTCGGCAGGCCGAGGTGTTCTTTCGGCGTGACATAGCAAAGCATCGATGCGCCGTGCCAACCGATCATCGCGGCGCCGATGGCGCTGGTGATGTGGTCGTAGCCTGGGGCGATGTCGATGACGAGCGGGCCGAGCGTGTAAAACGGCGCTTCGTGGCACCACTCCATTTCCTTGTCGACTTGTTCTTTGATCTTGTCGAGTGGAACGTGGCCGGGGCCTTCGATCATGACCTGGACGTCTTCTTCCCAGGCTTTTTTGGTGAGTTCGCCGAGAACTTTGAGTTCGGCGAATTGTGCTTCGTCGCTGGCATCGGCGATGCAGCCGGGACGCAAGCCGTCTCCAAAGGAGAAGCTCACGTCGTGCTTTTTGAAGACCTTGATGATGCGTTCGATGTTTTCGTAGAGGAAGTTTTGCTTTTTGTGATGCTCCATCCAATGGGCCATCAGCGAGCCGCCGCGGCTGACGATACCGGTGATGCGCTTGCGGACGAGAGGAACGTGTTCGCGCAAGACGCCCGCGTGGATGGTCATGTAGTCGACGCCTTGCTCGGCTTGCTCTTCGATGACTTCGAGCATGAGGTCGAAGGTGAGATCTTCGGGGCGGCGAACGCGGGAAATCGCTTCGTAAACCGGAACGGTGCCGACAGGAACGGGCGAGGCGTTGATGATGGCCTGGCGAATTTCGGGAATGTTGCCGCCGGTGCTGAGGTCCATCACGGTGTCGGCGCCGTAGTGGACGGCGTGATGGAGCTTCTTTAGTTCTTCGTCGATATTTGACGTGGTGGCGGAATTGCCGATGTTGGCGTTGATTTTGCAACCGGTGGCGATACCGATGGCCATCGGCTCGAGATTCCGGTGGTGGATGTTGGCGGGGATGATGCAGCGACCGCGGGCGACTTCGCTGCGGACGACCTCGGGATCGAGTTTTTCGCGCTTGGCGACGTACTGCATTTCTTCGGTGATGACGCCTTTGCGGGCGAAGTGCATCTGCGACATGTTGCGGTTGCCGTTGGCGCCGGCCTGAGCGGCTTCCCGTGATTCGATCCAGCTATCCCTCATTGCCATGTGGTGCTCCCGTGAAGCGAGTGAATCGTGATCCGTGACTATTGATGCGAGCTGCGTTTGTTTTGGAACAACGATTATGGCACTGGGGAGTGGGGGCGGCAACTCGGTGGGGCGACGGGCAATTGATGACTGGTGCGAGACCGTGGACTTCGGATTGTTTGGTGGCACGGCCAACGCTGAGATCCTTCGCCGTCCTTCGGACGGCTCAGGATGACAGGCTTTTAGAAATGTGGAAGTTAGGCGGATTCGCCGCGGGAGAAGAGTTTGCTGAATTGGTCGATGTTGGCGGGGGGGATGGCTACCAGTTTTGTGT
>Ga0210393_10005060_pt1 | contig 10397 bp, 11 predicted proteins | sample IncBWC27OmetaG_FD_160068 | JGI IMG/M metagenome (GOLD analysis project Ga0210393, IMG submission 160068) | Forest soil microbial communities from Barre Woods Harvard Forest LTER site, Petersham, Massachusetts, United States - Inc-BW-C-27-O ...
TCGCCTGTACTACTTGGGCTTGGCGCCATACGAAAATGCGCGGCATTTTCTGGGTTTAAGCGAGCGAAGCTGGGTGCAGTGGTCGGAGCAGGTCCGCCGCCGGTGCGGCGCGGAGTTTCTGCGCCGAGGAATGTTTCCTCCGCGGAAGTATTTCGAGCCCGGAAGCTGAGTCACTCTGACGGTGCGTTATTGTCGCTTGTCTCGGCGAGTTGGACGCGGTATTTCCATCGCGCCTCCAAATCGACAGTATTGGGATCAAGCTGAAGCACAATTCTCTGGCCCGCGCGCAGTTGGTGCTGTTCGAGCGCAGGGAAGTACAGCTGCCCCCAACTGCTTGACGGCTGCGAAGGAGCGCATGAAAAATAGACACCCTCACACAATTGCGCTTCAAACCAGCCGAGAAATCCGTCGAGACGTCCATCCGCAGTGATCTGAAAGGGAACAAACGTAAAGCCGGGAGTTTTCAGCTCTTTGCGAAAATCCAGATGATGACAAAGGGCTGGCGCGCTGAGGGCTTGATATGGCTTACCGGAAACTTTTTGGATATAGGGCGCCGCGAATCTCCAGGAGCGGGCGATAGTATAGGGGTTCACGCCGCCGGGGCCAACGGTAACTGGTCTCACGGGCTTTGGCAAAGTGAAACTAAGCGCGCACGAGGAGGTCGCCAAGTTGCAGGACTTTGCCGCGTTCGGAGGAAGCGACGCGGGTGTTTGTGGAGAGACGGTAGAAGTGATCGAAGCGCGCAACCGGGGACCAAGGCGGAAGCTGTGCGCGGCGCAGTTCGCCAAAACGCTTTTGGAAGCCCACCAAATCGTCGCCCGTATGCGGATTGCGTGGAGGAACGGGGCAGCGGGCGCAGGGATTGCTGCCCTCGAAGTTCACTTCGCCGATGCGAAAACGGATAACACTGCGTTCTTCTTCGCCGAAGAGCTGATCTTCCCAGAAAGCCGGGACGCCGCTGATTTCCAGCGTTGTGCGAAAGCGCAAGCGCGCCTCACCGACATGGATGTCCGGAAACCAGGAACAGACAGCGTCTAGCGAAGCGGTGGAGACTATCGTGGGGCCGTTGGCGATGGGATCGTCGGGAAATCCATTTGGCGAGTGACGCACGATGATTTGCTGCTCGAAATAGACACTGAACCATTCGGCGGCATCTTCCGCGCCGGTGGGAAATGCAAACGTACGCGCGGGAATATTGCGGCGATCGCTGGGAACAGCAAGCGTGACGCTGCTGAGGTCCGGCGCATACGCTGCGCGAATCAGGTGCATGGCGGCGGTGCGTTTGGCGTTGAGCCAGCGGCCATCGACGGTGAAGAGCGCCCAGGCACGGTCGTGCTCAAGGCCGCCGCCCGGACCGATGCGGGCTTCTATCACTTCAATAGGGTCGAGCGACTTAATGGGGTGGAGCTGTATGTGCGCGAGGCGGGGAGAAATTGTTGGGGAGGTCACACAGAGATTTTAGCAGAGGCGCAGCGGCGCGCGGCAACGTGCAGCGCGAAATCCTTGCCACAGCGCTCTTCATCCTGTGAATCGGACCTGCCCGAACACGAGTTTTGCCAGGAGCGCTCCGCCCAGGAGAGCAAACGAGATGCTCAAAAGTGTCCCGATCAGAAAATATTCCGCGAAGCGCTCGGACTTGAACTCGGGATAGCGGGCGATGGCTTTTGCCGTCAGGATCAGACCCACCGTCGCGGGAGATTGCAGCAGCAGGGCAGTGACCACCAGGAATCGTTCGAGCCAGCCGATGTACAGGCCGGCGTTTTGCAACTGCGCGCTGGCTTGGTCGGGCGAATGACTCTTGACGCCTTCCGCCAGGGAGCGGGTCAAGAAGCGGATCAGATATCCGCCGCCGAAGACGACCGCGACGTATATCACGGGCACCGCAAGAAATTTGTTGGGGATATTTCGGGTGCTCCCCAGCGCGGCCGCCAACTCCGCGAATCGCATCCCAGGGAGAAGCAGGTAAGCCGAGAGAAGGATGGTGAACAGATGAAGAATCTGGTCGGACACATAGGCTGCAGAGCCATCAAAGATGGGGTGCCTTCGCGTGAGCTCCATCTTTGACAGGTCGATCAGCAGATGAACGAGCACGAGCGCGACAAGCACCAGATGAGTTCGCAGTGAGAGAATCGAACCGCGTATGACGAAACCGGTGATTGCGACCGCTGCGAGGTAGTGGATGAGGCCGTGCGTCACATATGCGGAAAGCTTTCTGCGGCGCTTTCGTTCCACGAGGCGGTGCGTCTGAAAGACGAAGTCCGTCAATAGATGCGCCAGGTAAATCGCGAGAAGTGCCCTGAAGTAGATTTGCATGATTTCGTACAAGTCTCCGGATTTGTACAAATTCGTACAACTAGCGGAAAACGCTTTTGATTAACGATTCGGCCACTTTAACTGTTTCTGATAACTGCCAATAGTATCCCCGTTTTAGATTTCTGGAAACAGTGGAGATGTCGAGTCTTAAGCGCCTGGCGGTTCGCTCCAAGGTAGGCCTGTCAAGAAACTGTTCGATGGTCTCCCACTGTTTTTCTGTGATTTTGAGCACCAGGGTATCGTGAAGCCCGTAGATCAAATTTATGGTTTCGTTGAACTGCCCGTCGGCGGACTCAAACGCGGTGAGAACTTCGAATTTGAAGAGGCCCTGAGCTTTGATGCTGTCGATGGACTTGCGTGCGGATTGAAAGGCTTCGCCTCCCAGGCGGTTTACGGGCGGCTGAATGCGGTCGGTAATCCGGCCGAAGCCGATTCCGATCCGGAGGGCCAGCGGGCGGAGGGCCCTGCGGAGATCCAGGATGATTGCCGGGATGGATGACGGGGCGGCGGCGATGGTTTGAAACTCGTCGCCTGCGGTAATGGAATAGGGCAGCTTGATAAGCCCCTGGCGCAGATGACGCTGCGAGGCGGCGGCGAGTCTTTTGCCGAGCAGGCTGCGGATATCCTTTCTCGCCCGAGATCCCAGGACGTCCGCGAGCAACACGGCGTGCGTTTTGGAAGGCATGCTCGATTCCTCTCCTGAGCAAGAATAGTTGTTTGTACGAAAATGTGCAAGTATTTGTTCTTGTACGTAAACGTACAAATCATAATATTTGTACGAAAACGTACAAATGATGAAATCGGCCGTTGGAGCCTAGTATTTATCGCTCAGCGGCGGGGGAATGGCGCGGCTTGCGGGTGGCACGATGCCGTTGAGCCGCAGGTAAACGGTCATCCAGGCGTAGTGGTCGGCGGCATGCCAAATGATGACCGGCGCGAGATTCGGCCGTGTTGCCGGCCCAGCGTAAGGGCCTTCGATGGGATCGAACATGTTCTTGGCACTGATGGCGCCGAGAGAATGTTTGACGGCGGCAAAGGAATCGTGGGGATAGCCGAGCAGCTCGGCGCGGGATTTCGCACGGCTGGGGCCGCCCTTGTCGCAATCGGATGGAGGTTCCTTGGCGTCGAGCTCGGCGGCGCGGAAATTATATTTGTCCGCAGGCATGGCTTCCGCAGCGGAGCGACTTCGTACTCTTGGCCCTCAAATTGGCGTAGAAAAGCAGAGGCAACTGTTTCTTTTTGCTGAATCTCTGCGGCGGTGGACTCGTCCTGGGGACTTGATATCTCCCGCGCATGCACGGAGTTGCCGAAAAGCGGCCCTGTAAGGAAAAAGCGTAGGATAAGGGATAGAAGTCAGGGGAGTCGCGCGGGGAAGACCTTCAGCCGGAAAGTTTACCATCAGTAGATCAGAGCGAACGGCCTTCGTTCGCGCGCCGAAGTGCTTGAAAACAGTGGGCTAAAAAAATCTTTAGGAAAAATGAAAATTTCGCTTGACAATAATTGCGGATGTGGTACACTTATTTTCGTAGAGAGGCACGCCCCGGCAACCCCGGGGCGTTTTGCTTTTTAGGGAGCTTTTCTGGTGCTCCACTATCCTCTCCATTTCTGATCCAAGAACAGCACTGATGATTCACTAAGTCTCGCCGTTTCACACATTTTGCGGCGACTGGCACTGGCCGAAGGCTGCCCGCCAATGTACGCCGGCTGATCCGTGTCTCGTTCGAGCCAAACGTGAAGTCCAGGAATTTAAACCCAAGCCGGAAGGCCCTCTTCTCGGGTCGCAAGGAGCCGTGATGCCTAGCTATCAGAATGTTACTCCACCGAGTTCACTTTTCTCTGGCGACGTGGGCTTCAGCTTTAACAACGAAACTTTTCCCGGCAGCGCACAGGCCGGCAGCCAGTTCGCGCTGCCGAGCTTCACAGGTTTGCCAGATGGCGGCACGGCCGTGCGGTGGCAAACGATTTTTGGGACCGCGCCAACGGCCGTAAGTCTGGTCTTGCAGGGCGCAATGTCGGACATCGATTCGGAATACCAAACGATTGATACAACGACAGCGACAACAGGCGAGGCTCGGACGGTGAGCAACGTTCAATCCAAGTTTCTGCGCATCAAGTTCAATTCGTCCACGGGTGGCAGCGGCCTAACCGCAAAAATCCTGGTGTAAAAGACGCTTCGGATTCGCCGGAAGCGTTGCTGCGGGCCGTTCTACATACGGTTCAGCGGAAGTTCATCGTCTTCATTTCTCCGTGAGGTTCTATGTCCGAAGGGGAACGCAAGCTCTGGCGCGCGGTTTTGGAGCAGGCCTACGAAGATGCGGAAGCGGGTCCGAATGGCAGCGACCAAGAGGGCTGGGAATCCGCAAATTGTCTGAAGGCGCGTATGTATTTGCGAGCCGACAGCCCCTTTGAAGCGGCGGAACTGAAGCTCGTTTGCGAGTTCGCGGATCTTCCGCACGACCGAATTATTTCCTGGGCGCGGCGCCAGTATGCCGCCGCCGCGTAGGAGAAAAACGTGACACGCAAAAATCGGCAACCCAAAACCAACGGGCATGCTGGTCCAAACGGCCGCATCAGCGGAGGCGACGACTGCCCGCCAGTCGGCGCAAATGGCGGCGGCAAAGCTGCCAACGGTCACGGGCCGGCCTCCATGGAGGGGGGCGGGATTTCCACGCGTAACACGCAAGCTGCGACTGACGACGCGAGTGGAGCCTTCGATGCCGGGACCGCGCACTCCTCCGCGGTCTGCTCGAACCACGATGCGTGCGCAGGAGCGGCACCGCCCCCGCCTCCACGGAGCCGCGGAAGGGCAGCGCAAAACGAGCTGCAGGTTATTCCGCTACCCGGGCCCACAGATTTTGCGGCGATGCAGGATGGATCCTCGTATGCGAATGCCGTGGCGGCGCGGGTCGATCTCGTGGGACTGAGCGCGAGGTTACTGCAGTCCACGGACGAAAAAATTGCAAAAGCGGAGCTCGACAAAGTTCGGGAAATGAAATTCGGCAAGGTTGGCACAAACACGACGACGATCGAGGAATCCATCACCGTGGATTGGACCGGAGTTCCGCGTCCACCGCGCTGAAAGCAACTAGGAGGGGAGAATATATGGCAATTACAAGCATGGCTGCAAACGCAAAGACAGTTTTCATTGGAGAGATCGCACAAGTGGCGGGAATTGCTGCGGTGGTGGCAGGCGTCGTTTTGAGCTTGCATCACTGGCCAGCGGCAGTAGCGTTGTTGGGTGGGGGCGTGGCGTTTTACGTCGGAAAGAAGCTGCGTGGGGCATAAAAGGCTTCGACGTAACCCCGGAAGGGATCGGCTCTGAATCCATGGGAATCCGCGGAAGTCGAGGAGGAACGATCCGATCCGGCAAGGGCGGTCCGCTACGTTTCGCGGATTGCTACGATGCCTTTCCGCGGCAGCGTCAATTCCATGGATCACCTGCGAAGTACCGGCTGTTTGGCGGGGCAGCAGGGCCGGGAAAAACAAAAGCGCTGCTATGGGAAACGATTTGGCAGGCGCATGAAGTAGATGGCGCGGATACGTTGCTACTCCGGCGGACCTATCCGGAGCTGGAATCGTCCCTACTGGCGCAGTTCCGGCGAGACGTGCCGCGAAAACTTTACAGGAATTACAACGAATCCAAGCATCTGGTGACGTGGCCGAATGGATCGACCACGCGTTTCGGCTATTGCCGCAACGAAAACGATGTCTATCAATACCAAGGCGCGGAGTTTCTTTTCATCGGGATAGATGAGCTGACGCATTTCACTTTGAAGCAGTGGCAGTTTCTCAGCTCACGAAACCGGTGCCCCGTGCCCGGCAGCATTTGTTCGATGGCGGGCGCAACGAACCCCGGAAACATCGGGCACGCCTGGGTGAAGGCATTGTGGGTGGATCACGTTCCACCTGCGGGCTTCGAGCGGCCGGAGCTTTACGATCCCAGCGACTACGCGTTTATTCGCGCAAGGATTGATGACAATCCGATTTATGCGAACGACGCGCAATATCGCCGCACTCTCGAGGCTCTGCCGGAGCACTTGCGCCGCGCGTTTCTCGATGGGGACTGGAATGTTTTCGCAGGGCAGTACTTCGACATTTTCGATCTCGGGCGTCACACCGCGCGGGCGGAGGAGATGCGGCTCGAAGGGTGGTGGCCGCGGTGGATCTCCATCGACTGGGGATTCCAGCATCCCAGCGCGGTCTATTGGCATTGCGCGGTGCCGGGAACGCCCCGCGAGCCAGGCGCCGCCTTCCGTGAAAACTACCAGAGTGCTGTACCGGGACCTTACTCGGATCATGGACCACGGGTGACGGGGCAAGACTCACGGATCGTCACTTATCGCGAATTCGTGCAGAACGGTCTCTCGCCGCGGATGCTGGCGCAAGCCATCGCCGAGCGTAGCGGGCGCGAGGCCATCCGCGACGTCTTTCTTTCTCCGGATGCGTTCGCGCATCGCACCGCCGAAGCGTCGATCGCCGAGCAACTCGGCGACGTGCTGGTGGCGAACGGCTTGCCACGGCCCAGCGCGGCGGACGATGACCGCGTAGGCGGCTGGCAGTTGATGTACCAATTATTGGAAAGCGACTCGTGGATCATCACCGAGAATTGCGCAAAGCTCATCGATTGCTTGCCGCTGCTGATTCGCGATGAGCGGCGTATCGAAGATATCCGGAAAATGGACGGCGACGATCCCGCGGACGCCGCGCGTTACGGACTGGTCTCCGGCGGAAGGCTCGCCGGTGTTGGGGCCGCCTATGGGCCGCCCAGGGCGGGGCAAGCCCCGCCCCCTAATAGCACTTGGAGCACCTCTCGATTCGTGACCGGGATGCCGCTGGACGAGCAGATCGCCCGGCAGGTATCCGCAACCGATCCGACATCGCGTGCCATTCATTTTCAGCGCCTCGAAAACGAAGCGCGCAAACAATTTAAGCCTGCGAAATTGCCGCGCCGTTCGCGTTGGTGATGTATCTGCGGAAGGGCAAATTCACATGGGCGCGTCTGGATCGAACGACCGGCGGATCATGGCACACACTTGGCGCATGCGCGTTTGGGACAATGACCTGGGCTGACGCTCGATGAGCCGTCGCTTGGATAGCGTGGTGATGAAATGCCCGCGAAGGCAGGACGGACCCGGCAGGCTGGTTTCTCCCGGCTGGAACACCAAGGTCGTGGGTATTTCAACAATGCGCGAGGCAAACGGCACAATCAAAACGGTTTCCGCGTTGTCGCTCAGATTGCGCTGATCCACTGACACCACGAGTACCCAGTGACGCTGCTGGGGATCGCCAAGATATGCGGTCCAAATCTCGCCCCGGCGAGCCGATGGCAGCTTCGTATGTCGATTACTCGCCATCGAAATCGACCTGCGACGCTTCGTGCCCCAGAGCTCTCTCGAGCGTGCGATCTTCTTCAAGGGCCACGCCCGAGAGGGAATTATAGTAGGACGCGGTGGCCTCTTCGAGCCTGCGGCGATTGTCGGCGCGGCGGGCAAGAGCAATGGATCTGTCGACGGCTTCGGAAAGCGTGCCAGCTTTTCCTCGCTTTAAGAGGGATTTCAGATAGGCCGCGTTCTCCGGTGCGATGGTGGTGGAAATCTTTTGGCGATTTGCGCGGGCGGGCATCTTTTTACTCCGCCTCAAGCGTACCACATATTGTCTGAAAATTGTATGACGGATTGTCTTCCATTATATATGAGAGATTTTCTGCAGCGGATACTGAGAAGGCGTTACGTCGAATCGCTCGAAGCAGAAGTGGAGCGGCTCCGCGCGGAGAACCGCGCGCTGATGAATTCGCTGCTTGGCACGGCGGGATTTCCACCGTTGGATTTTCCTGAAACGCCGAAGCCACAGCCGCTGCCTCGTTTGCGCAAGCGTTCGTGGCAGCAAATCCAAACACGACGCGAATCGGAAGCCGCGCGGTCAATCGGAACAGAGACGATGGCGGGTCACTAGTGCCCGCGGTGCATCGCCCAAAAAGAAAAGGCGGCCCCTAGAAGAGCCGCCTCAAGCTTAAAACTGGACACGCCGAGAACCAATGTAAGTATACGCTATGAACCGCATTCGTCAATATTTTCCCCGTGGAAGAGGGTGCGGGGAGTGGGAGACTTGAACTCCTAGGGCTGCAGACAGCCTTCCACGGTTCTCGGCCGTGTCCAGTACCCCCACTGGGAGCACTCCCCGAAACACGTTCGAGCGGGGAAACACTAGCATAATTATCCATGCGTACACAACGCATGAGTACATTTAGAGAGAGTTGCATGGACCTGTATCCCACAGTTGAGACCTGGACCGGCACACCCGGCACCATCGCGCCCGCGGATGGCAACTACACTCCGTCGCCCGTCACCCCCATTTCCACGGCGCGCGGAGACGAAGCCCCGGCCGGTTCCGCGCGATATGACTCGGAAGACGACGAGTTGCTCGGCATCACCCGCCAAAAGTCCGCCACGCAACCCGCGGCGGTCTCTCTAGGGCCGAACAACGAGCGGCTCGATGACCTGAAGCCCAAACTGGTGAACGCCCTCCGCGAACTGGTGCGGCAATACCGCGAAGAGGGCGTCACCGCGCGGCGCCACGAAATCCGCCGCATCCGCCAGGCGCGGCTTTTCTGGCAGGGCTTGCAGTACGCCTGGTGGAATCCCAACGACATGAACTGGCATCTCCCGTACGAGAACCGCTCCAGCGACGACCGCGAACTCGAAGAGATGCCGCGCTACCAATTCGTCACCAATTTTTATCAGGGATTCGGGCTGTCCTTTATTGCCGTGCTGTCGCAGGACGTCCCAAGCGTGCGCTTCTATCCGCAATCCACGCAATCGCTTCAGGACATTTCCGCGGCGCGCGCGGCCAGCGATGTGGCCACACTGATCGAACAGAACAATCAGGTCGAGCAATTGCTCAGCTCCATCGGCTACTTCTTGTGGACCGATGGCAAGCTCGGCGCATACGTCCGCTACGTCGCCGACGGCCAACGATTTGGCTTTCATGAAGAGACCGTGCTGGAAGCGCTGGAGATTCCCCTCGGCGAAGATACGTACAAATGTCCAGCATGCGGCAAAGAGACGGCGGCCTCTGAGTATTCCTCGGGCGTAGGGGCGACCCTTGGGTCGCCCACTGAAGATGGTGGTGCGGCTTCAGAGGGCGGGGCAAGCCCAGCCCGTACTGGAGAATTGTCGTGTTCATCGTGCGGCGCGGAGATGGGGGATGAGCACCTTCGCAAAGCCGAGCGCGTCACCGTGCCGCGGATCGTTGGAACGCGCCGCGTTCCCAATGGCCAGGAAGTCATCTCCATCGCCGGCGGCCTTGAATTGAACACGCCCGTCTGGGCCAACGAAATGCACGAATATCCGTACCTGCAATGGCAGGCGGAAGTACACCGCGCAAAGTTGAAGGCCGCTTATCCGCACGCAGCGAACAAGATTGAAACCTCGCCGTCGCAAGGTGCCGAAGATGTCTACGCACGCGTTTCGCGGCTGAGCGTCGAGCAGGGTCTGCCATCGATTCATCCCGGCGACGCGCTGATGAACCTCATCACCTTCGACCGCACCTGGCTCCGTCCCTGGGCGTTTTACTCCATCGAAGACCAGGAAGTTCGCGGCGAACTGTTAACACTCTTTCCTGACGGCTGCTACGTGGCCTTTGCCGGCGATGCCTATTGCGAATCGCGCAGCGAATCGATGGACGACCACTGGCGCGTGCTGCACGCGCTTCCCGGCGACGGCCAGAACCGGCCCAGCGTCGGCGATTCGCTGGTGCAGGTGCAGGAGCGCTACAACGTTCTCTCCAACATGCAGGCCGAAACTTACGAGTACGGCATTCCGCCGATCTACGCCGATCCGCAAGTGCTGGATTTCGACGCGCTCGCCAATCAGATTGCCGAACCTGCCGCGCATTTTCCGGCGCGCGCGCGGCCCGGCCAACCGCTCTCGGCGGGATTCTTCCAGCCGGCGCCGGCGCAAGTTCCGCCGGACATGATTCGCCATCAGCAGGATCTGATCGGTCCGGTGGCGCAATTTTTGACCGGCCTCTTTCCCGCGATTTTTGGCGGGAACATGGAAGACGTGAAAACCGCCAGCGGCTACGCG
>Ga0210393_10005062_pt1 | contig 10396 bp, 4 predicted proteins | sample IncBWC27OmetaG_FD_160068 | JGI IMG/M metagenome (GOLD analysis project Ga0210393, IMG submission 160068) | Forest soil microbial communities from Barre Woods Harvard Forest LTER site, Petersham, Massachusetts, United States - Inc-BW-C-27-O ...
CACAGGGGAGATGGCGCGTTATTCTTCCGGCGGAGCAAGCTGGCGGACCGTTCGTGCTGCTGGTGAAGGGACAAAAAACGACAGCTCTGCGGGATGTTCTGATCGGAGAGGTCTGGGTCGCGTCTGGGCAATCGAATATGACCTATTCGCTCAGCGGAGCCACGGGCGGTAACGAAGCAGGTGCGGCTGCCAATTATCCTGGAATTCGCTTTTTTACGGTTCCTCGGAAAATCGCGCTTGCGCCACAGCAGGACACCCTGCCGGCGTTATGGGAGCCCTGCACGCCGGAAACGGCGCTTAAGTTTTCCGCGGTGGCCTTCTTTTTTGCGCGGCGAATTCACAAAGAACTGAATGTCCCTGTTGGAATCATTCTGAGCGCTTGGCCAGGCACTGCCGGAGAGGAATGGACCGATCCCGAGTCCTTGGGGCGCGCGAAGGAATTGCGGCCGATCGTCGCGCGCTGGGAAGCAGAACCGGATGGAGTGAAGACCTTCGCGGCGGGCTCCGTTGAATTTCATCTGGAGTTTGATGACTTTGAATTGTTCTCTGCCAGGAACGAGGCCGGTACGGTTTCTCCGCTAAGCACGTTCGATAGTGGAGTTGCGCGGACCGCTCCGGGCGGGGTGTGGGTTTACGACTGGAACGAAGCGCCGGAGAGCGCATTTGAACTTGTTGCTCCGGGCCGGAGCGACGGAGGGTTCGCCGCGCGGGTCGCAGGCAAGCTGGACGGGACGAGCAATTCACAACTTCGGGCGAGCTTTCGAGAAGACGGCGCCCCCATGGACTTGAGCCAGTTCGACGGCATTCAATTCTGGATACGCGGGGACGGCCAATTCCAGTTTCAAGCGCTTCAGCCCTCCATCGTCGATGCGGACAACTATTCCGCCCGTACGCTGAAGGCGACAGCTGATTGGCTGCAGCTGCGAGTCTGGTTCAAAGACTTAAAGCAAGCGGGCTGGGGCGTGGTGCAGCCGCTGGCGGTAAATGCACTCACCGGCTTCCAAATCGTTAGCAAGACTTCCTTTGGTGATCCTGACCGCCCTCCCTCGGGACTGTATCAAGGCATGATCGCACCGCTGGAGAACTATCGCATTCGCGGTGTTATTTGGTACCAGGGAGAGGGAAATGCGTGGCGAGCGGAACAATATCGTACGCTCCTGCCTGCGCTCATTGAGGGATGGCGCAATGGGTGGGGCGAAAAAGACTTTCCCTTTCTGATCGTGCAATTGCCTAATCAGGGGTCGAGCCCGGAACTAGGCGATTCGCTGTGGGCAGAGTTGCGCGAAGCTCAGCTGCTGACGGCAAAGAAAGTGACCAACACCGGTCTCGCGGTCACGATTGATACGGGCGACCCGCACAACCTGCATCCGCCGCGAAAGGCGGAGATCGGTGAGCGTCTCGCGCTCTGGGCGCTAGGCACGACCTATGGCAAAAAGATCGTTTACTCCGGACCTTGGTATGATTCGGCGCAAGTCGACGGCAACCAGATCCGAATCCACTTTCAATCGACGGGGTCCGGACTGGAAACCCGGGGCGAAACTCTCAAAGGGTTTGCGATTGCCGGACCAGACCGGAAATTCCATTGGGCGGAGGCCCATATTGAAGGTCAATCGGTGATTGCCTCCAGCGAGAGTGTTCCTCATCCGGTTGCAGTGCGATACGCGTGGGCGGACAGTCCTGAATGCAATCTATTCAATAAGGAAGGACTGCCCGCGTCGCCATTCCGGACCGACGATTGGCCCGGCGCCTCAACGGGCAAACGGTGAGACCGTCTTCGCGGTACTTACTGCACGACAAAGATCTCTCGAAAGGGATTTCATGAGCTTTCAAGAGGCCCACAGGAACGGCGCTTGGCACATCCTAGGACTCCCTTTGGTCGCGATGTTTACCCTCGCGCTGGCCATTGCGCCGGGCGGCGTTGCGCAAGACACGAGGTCGCGTCCGTCTCCGGCTCCATCGCAAAGAAACATTCTGTCCTGGCAGCCTTCGCAGCTCGGCGCGCCGCTGCTCAAGGATCCCATTTGGGTTTACAACGATTGGTCGGCCTATGATGAATTGTCCGACAACATACCGCTGACAGAAGAATTGGCTATGAAGCAGTTGGATGAAATCATCCGGTTGCGCTCCCTGGGCGTCCATTTCGATTACTACATGATGGATGCTTTCTGGTTTGCTCCTGATGGGGGCTATCGAGCCTGGCGCAAGCCGAACTGGCCTAATGGTCCCGATGCGTGGATCGCCAAATGCAGAGCCAACGGCCTGCTCCCCGGGATGTGGTTTGGGACGAACGAGCTCGTAAAGATCGATGCCGCACCGCAGTGGAAGGATTCGCTCACGGTGAAGGGCGGGTCGATGTCATTTTACGAGGGAGGCTTTCTCCCGGATTTCATGAGTGTGCTCCAGTACTGGTATGACCACGGCATTCGCATGTTCAAGTTTGATTTCGTGGACTTCGGCGCTGCCACACCCGCTGCCGAGAAGAACCAGACGGGGGAAGAAATTCACAATAAGAATGAAGCGGCGTTTCGCGGAGCGCTGAAGAAATTCCGCGCAAAGAACCCGGAAGCGGTGCTGGTGGCCTTTAATGGGTTTGGGGGAGATGTAGAGTCGACGGCGGGGCCATTTCCGTTTCGCAATCCCGTGGATTTGCGCTGGCTTGAAGTTTTTGATTCGCTCTATTCGGGCGACCCGCGTCCATCCGATGTGCCGGAAGTGAATTTCTGGAGGTCGATGGACATCTACAGCGACCACATGGTGCGACGCTATGAGCAAAGCTTTCTTCCGTTGGAACGCATCGATTCGACCAGCTTTATGATCGGAAACACGGGAACGATTTACTATCGCAAGACGAACGCCTGGAAGGGCATGCTGCTCTTGATGGTTTCGCGGGGCGGCTGGGTGAACACGATTCACGGCAATCTGGAATTCCTGGATGATGAGAAGGCCAGGTGGTTCCGAAAGGTCCAGGGCATCTACGCATCGCTCCAGGCCGCGGGAAGGACGAAAACGTTTGGTGGAATTCCCGGGGAAGTGCAGCCCTATGGGTTCGGTTCGATGGATGCGAACGGCGCCGTCTATACCATTGTGAATCCAGCGCAGGCGGTGAAGGAGATCGAATTGCCAGCACTCTCCCGGGTCCAGGAGCCGCTTCACAATGGCCGCCTGATTTTTCGCGACGCAGGATTCGTGCCGGTCTTGAGGGGCAACAGGGTGACGCTGGGACCTGGGCAAATGGCTCTAGTGGGCTTTGGGCGTTATGCCGGGCAAGAATACGAGCTCGGCGTTCAGCAAGACGTTGTAATTCCACGATCTATTACCCCGGTGCCCGCATCATTTTCTGCAAACGACAACGATACCAACACCATCGCCGCAACGGTGATGGCGCCAGCAAAGGGAGACTTGCGGATCATTTTCCAGCAACGGGGGAAGGGTGGAGACATCCAGCGCAGCTGGCCGGGCGGCCCGCCCAGTGGAAAGACGGTCGGAACCGTACTGAAGATCGTCGCGGAGCAGGGCGGGCAGTCACTGCCCATGGAGATCAACTATGACAAGCAGGTCTGGAGCGGGCTCTCCTGGGGTGCCGGCGAGATCAAGCATAAGAATTTCTCCAGCGGACAAACAATCACGATTCGATGTTCCTCGGCAGAAAAGGACCCCGTGCGATTGGAAGGGAAGCTCTATGAGGTCGAATACTGAGATTGTGCGCGAGTCGTCTGCCCATCCGGGGCGGCGTGGTTTCCGGCTGGCGACGGCCTGGAAAGCGGCGCGACACCTCCGCAGTCTTGCCCCTGCGCGGACCCGTCCTTTTGTTGTTGACTTCGAGCAAACCATTACACAACAAGCCGTTGACAGATAAATTCCAGAGGAGTAGTTTTCGGCAAAGAAAAGTAATCGTTTACATCGGGATTTTCGATGCTAGAAATTCTCCGCTGCAAGCGATTAATGGAACCGTTGGCACCAAATGGATGCCTGCAAATGGGGTGCTGCCAACGGAAGTCGCGATACGCCGCGGGAGGGCTGCCAAGAGTTAGAAGTTCTACCTCGGAGCCTGCCCGCATGGCTGGGGAGAAGTGGAATGCGTAAAGCTCTTGCGTGTGTCTGTTTATTTCAGCTGATTTTTGTCGGAATGCTTCGGGCGCAGACCAATCGCGCGACGATCACGGGCACGGTGACGGACTCTAGCGGGGCAGTGATCGCCGGAGTGCAGGTGACGGCACGAAGCGTCGGAACGAACGTGACGACGACGAGTGTTACTAATGCCGACGGAATTTATGTGGTGCCTAACCTGCCGCCGGGCACGTATGCGCTGACGTTTCAGCGAGATGGCTTCAAAAAGATTGAACAGCCGTCGGTAACACTTGAATCGACGCAGGTGGCCGGGATTAGTGTCGCGATGCAGGTGGGTGAGGCGACGGAAAAAGTAGTGGTATCTGCGGACGCGCCAGTGCTGGATCGAGAGTCAGCGGCGATTGGCACAAATCTGAAGGGCGATGTAGCGACCGATCTTCCGCTGAGCATCTATGGTGGGGGCCGGTTCGTTGAAAATTTCGCCGTGGCTCTGACGCCCGGCTATTCCCCGTACAGCAGTCCTTACGGAGCCGTGGTCAATGGCTCACAATGGTTCACCAAGGACTACACCATCGACGGCACATCCGGCACTTCCTCCATCCGAGGGGATTCCATGGAAACCGGCCCGAGCATGGAGGCGGTACAAGAGCTGCAAGCGCAAACGAGCGGCATAGATTCCGCCAGCGCTATCACCAATGGCGGCGTGATGAGCTTTACCCTAAAGTCCGGTACGAACAAATTCCACGGTTCCACATTTGGGTACGGGCACAACGAGTTTTTGGACGCCAATAGTTGGACGAACGATCTGACCGGAACGGCGAAGACCAAGGCACGAGCTTGGGACTATGGGGCAAGCATCGGCGGCCCTGTACGCAAAGACAAGCTGTTCTTTTTTGGCGCTTTCGAGCGGTATACGCAGAACGACTTTACACTGGGAACCTACAGTCAGTTCGTACCGACAAGCAAGATGCTGAGCGGAAATTTCAGCGAATTGCTTGGCAACGCCCAATGCACCGACCCCAGCGCCCCTTCCAACAGGGGGGACTGTGGAACCGCTGACGGCAATACGGGCACTTTTTCGACTCCCGTCACCGTACAGAACAAAGCTAATGCGACTGTTCCTTTGCAAAAGGGAATGATTTTCGACCCCACCACGTGCAACTCGAAGGGACAGTGCAAACAGTTCACTGGGAATATTATTGATACGCCGCTGAGTGCCGTGGCGCAAAAGATCATTCCCCTCTACCAGAAGTACTATGCGCCAGAGCAATCGGGTCTGAACGGCAACAACCGATTCCCAGTAAGCAACTCTCCGGAGCAAACACCGAACCAGGGCGTAGTCAAGCTGGATTACACGCTGAGGTCGCAAGACAAGCTGTCTGGTTCGTGGATTCTAGACAACCGGCCGCGTACCTTGTTGGATAGCGGAGGCATTTGGGCGTTGGGATCAGCGGACGGAGGGCCGCTGGCGAACGCACGAGTGCAACTGGTCAAAGGAGACCAGTTCCGAGTAAGCGAGGCGCATACGTTTACGCCCAACGTGGTAAACGTGTTCAACGAGACGTTCAACTGGTATTGGAACGGAAGCTCACCCGCGTCGTCGGGGACGAATTGGAACCAACAGTTAGGCTTGGGAGCGACGGGAGAGAACAATTTTCCGCAGATCTCCTTCGGAAATGCGGTGAACGGCATCGGCATGACGTCGATTGGCAACAAATGGCAGGGGCATTTTGTGTCCGCAACCTTTATAACCGGCGACCGGGTCACCTGGTCGAAAGGGCGCCATACGATGTCGTTCGGGGGCGATTTCTGGGCCTACCAAGTGAATAGCCATAGCGGATCCGGCATTAACAGCTTTAACTTTGTCCCCAACACAACAGATGGCGGCTTTAGCAATATTGCGGGATTCGGTTTCGCCAGCTTCTTACTCGGTGACGTATCCAATGCGAACCAAGGCACGGCATTTGATCTGTATGGAAGGAGAAAATCGCTGGACCTGTTTGCGCAGGACAGCTATAAGGTCACTTCGAAGCTCACGCTCAGCGCCGGCTTGCGCTGGCAATACTCGTTGCGCTTCCACGAAAAGTACGGGCATTGGGCTAACTTCGACATGGGACAGATTGATCCCAAATACGGCTATCCGGGAAAGCTTGTCTTTCCTAGCGGCGGGGGGGATAGTTTCGAGACGAAAGAGTACTGGGATGGCTTTGGGCCACAAATCGGCTTTGCCTATTCGCCGGCGAGGAAGTGGGTCGTTCGTGGTTCGTTCAGTCTTACTTTGCTACCGCCCAACGCTCCTCAATTCGATGGAGTGCCGGATGCCTTTGCTCCGCAATACCAGGGCACAAACAGCGTGGGTACACCTTTCAATTGGGATAGCGGCTATCCTGGCGTATTTAAGCCGGGAAGCACGAGCGTCGATCCCGGTTCGTTTTTCGGGCTCGTCTATACGGATCCCCACTCCTTGATGCCTGGCTTTGCCGATACGATCAATTTGGGCGTTCAATACGAATTGACGCCCAGTATGCGGCTGGAAGTTGCATATATCGGAAATCGTGGACATCACCTCCCAGATACCGCACTGGCATGGAATGAGCCTTCGGCTGCTGCTTTCCTGAATGTGGAAAAAGCGAATCCAGGACTCCAGCCCTACGGTGACTTCAGTAGCTGGAATTTTTCAGGTACGGGATGTACAAAAGGAGGAGGCGTGCCAAGCGGGTTTGGTTTTGGCGCGCCCTACGTTGGCATCACATGTCCCTATACCGGTTTCGGCCTTATCGGCTCAGCGCTGGCCGCAATCGCTCCTAGCCCGCAGTTAGCTGCTTGGTCCGTGAATTATTTCACGTACGACTTGTACTACGCGGGGCTGCCGATTGGCCAGACCTCTTACGATTCCGCGGTTGTGGACCTGGTGAAACGAACCGGCCGCGGGCTGACCATGGATATAAACTACACCTACTCGCGGCAACGCGGAGATACCTATACCTCCCAACAAGAATACAACGCCTATTACACACCGGTACAAGACTTCGCCAACCTGGGTGCCGCAGCCAACTCGCTTACGAGCTATGACTTGACGCACGTTGTCAAAGGTTATGTAACTTATCAGCTGCCCTTTGGGAAAGGCCAGCGCTGGATGTCCGACAGGAGAGGCTTCGTCAATGCCGTCGTTGGCGGCTGGCAGGCCAGCACGATTGTGCTATACGCGAGCGGTCAGCCTATCCACATTACCGTGAATCAGCCTTTTTATCCCATTTGGGGCAACTTCTACCCCAATTTCAATCCCAGTCCGTCTGGATCGGCCAACCCGAGGGGTTTCTCTGGGGCAGCCGCTTCAGCGCCTGGTTCCACGTACTACTACCCCTACTTTTCCGGGTCGGTCGCCACAGCTCCGGTGAGTAAAGACGGGACGGTTGTCGGCTTTGGATCAGGAGGAGCGTACGATGGCGCTTTGCGCTGCCCCGGTCAAGCGAACGAAAACGCCAGCCTAATGAAGTATTTCAAGATGGGCTCCGATGGACAGTACCAGCTATCTATGCGAGTGGAATTCTATAACCTTTTCAACCGACACTATTACGCCATCAACGGTTGCGGAGGTTCGCCAACCAACGTCGGTGATTCTAACTTTGCCGCCGTGACGGGCGTGAATAGCACGCAGCGAAACGGCCAGTTTGGTTTGCGGTTCACGTTCTAGCGAATGCATGATGAGACTTGGGGCAGCTCGCGGTGCAGCGAGCTGCCCTGGTTTCTGCGAGGAAGTCGCATCGGTGATCTCGCGAATGTCGAGGGTGAATACGGCATGCCCGGACTCTTCCGCAACCTATTTACAGGGACGAGGACCGTTTCCACGGCGAGCTCATCACGGCAGAGGGCATTATGGATGTTCGTGGTGCTGGGCGGTTTCGTTTGCGTTGACGCTGGCGGAGGCGATGTGCCGCGCCAATCGACTGCGAGAATGCCCATGGCCTTCTATGTCGACTCGCGGGGCGGGGAAGACACCAACGCGGGGACTAGTTCTACGGCGGCGTGGAAAACGTTGGGGAAGGCGAATGCGACGACGTTCCTGCCTGGCGACCGCATCTTGCTGAAATCGAGTTCGGTGTGGGAGGGACAACTTTGGCCGAAGGGATCGGGCGCGGAAGGCAAGCCGATCACGGTAGGCATGTATGGCGGCGGGGTGAAGCCGGTGATCAACGGCGGCGGCACGGTGGAGGACACGGTGCTGCTGAAGAACCAGGAATACTGGGAGATCGAGAATTTGGAAGTTACCAACACTGGGGCGCAACCCGCGGAACGACGTGGCGTTCATGTGACGCTGGAGGATTATGGCGAGGCGCACCACATTTATATTCGGGGGCTGACGATCCACGATGTGAACGGAGTGGACAGCGTCAAGACGAATGGGGGAATTGACTATACTTCGGCGGGCGCGAAGAAGCCGAGCCGGTTTATTGATTTGCGGATCGAGAATAACGAGATTTACCGCGTGGATCGCAGCGGAATTTTTGGCTGGTCCGATTCGTGGATACGCTCGAAATGGTTTCCGAGCTTGGGCGTGGTGGTGCGCGGGAATCAACTGCACGATATCGGCGGCGATGGGATCGTGGTGGTGGCGACGGACGGCGCTTTGGTGGAGGGCAATGTTGTTGCGCACGCGAATCAGCGCTCCGAGGGATACAACGTGGCGATCTGGGCTTGGAGCGCGGACAATACAGTGATTCAGCACAACGAGGCTTACGGGACCAAGGGGCAACGGGACGGGGAAGGGTTCGACTCCGACTGGAACAGCCGCAATACCGTCATTCAATATAATTACAGCCACGACAATGACGGCGGTTTTCTTCTGATCTGCAACGAAGGTGGCCACAACTCCCTGGAAAGCGCCGGCAACACCGGCACGGTGGTGCGCTACAACATCAGCCAGAATGACCGCACGCGTGGTATCAACATTGCTGGTCCTGCAAAAGATAGTTTGATCTACAACAACACAATCTACGTCGGGCCAGACCGCATGGTAGACCTCCTTCTTTTTTCGGATTGGCACGGGTGGTCCGAAAGCAGCCATTTTTACAACAACATTTTTTATGCGGCAGGAGCAGCTCGGTTTTCTTACGCAATTTCGCGTTCTTCGGACGGCGCATACGTCTCGGCCCGCGGTTTTGGGGAGAGCAAAGACAATCAGTTCGATGCAAATGTTTATTACGGCATCGAAGTTCCTGGCAACGATCCTCATGCGCTGACCGTTGATCCACAGCTGGTCGCTCCTGGTCAGGGAAGCATCGGGAGACTTTCTTTGTCCGGTTATCGTTTACTCCCGGCGTCTCCCGCGAAAAAAAACGGAAAATCCATCGAAAAAAGTGGTGGTCATGATTTTTGGGGCAATCGAGAGCCGTCCTGTGACGCAACCGATCGGGGAGCTTCTCAATCGGAGGAATGCAATAGTGCAAAAAGCGAACCGAGGCAGTATTAGCATCCTTGGGTAGCGACCTATGAAGATCCGCGAGAGTGCCAAACGCGCGAGAGTATCAACCGCCACCGTGTCTCGCACCATTAACCGTCATCCCAGCGTGCAACCGCAGCTTGCAAAGGCCGCTGTTCGACAGGAGCTTTCCGTGATTGGCTTCGACAATATCCATCTGTCGCAATATATCCTCGCGCCGTTGACCACCATCGAGATGTCGCAGACCGAACTTGGCCGCCTCGCATTTCAAGCACTTTTGCAGGATGCACGACGCGAGATTAATCCGCAGGGCACCGAATACATCCTCAAGACGACTTTCGTATTGCGCGATTCAACAGCCGTGAATCCGGGAAAGGGCCGTTCATGATTTTCAGTCAAGAACCTCGATCTCCGTATTCTTGGCTCGTGCGTGCAGGACTTCTTCTCGTGGGCCTGCTCTGCGCGGCCCTGGCGGGGAACCCCCAGGCCCGCGAACCTTTCCTCGCCGGCCACATGGATACCGTCCTGTATGGAGTTGCGTATTACCCGGAATATATGCCCTATGACCGGGTCGATCAGGACGTACAGCTGATGCAGAGGGCGGGCATCAGCGTCGTGCGCATCGGAGAGTCAAGTTGGGGGCTGTGGGAACCGCAGGATGGGAAATTTGAATTCGCATGGATGGACGGCGTGGTGGAGAAACTGCATGCGGCTGGAATTCGCATCATATTGGGGACGCCTACCTATTCCATTCCGGCATGGCTCTATAAAGAGCATCCTGAAATCGTGGTCACTAGGCTGGGAGGCCAGTATCTCTACTACGGCTTGCGCCAGAACACCGATCTCTTGAATCCCACGTACCGTTTTTACTGCGAACGGGTCATCCGG